>ENA-UEYF01000446-UEYF01000446.1-human-gut-metagenome-genome-assembly--contig:-NODE-446-length-42788-cov-28.636534_pt1 | contig 42788 bp, 34 predicted proteins | sample MGYA00242902_ERZ507920 | MGnify/ENA primary metagenome ERZ507920 (study PRJEB26167, sample SAMN06115402) | human gut metagenome | host: Homo sapiens | place: China:Jiangxi | collected 2016-07-05...
GTTAAGCTTCGTCACGCCGATGGTACTGCGCAAGTGGGAGAGTAGGTAGTCGCCGTCTTTAGGGTCCTGCAGCAACGTTGCTGCAGGACCTTTTTTTATGCCCTTCTCTCAGGGCTCCGACAGCGGGCGAAGGGCTTCCCCTCCCGCATGGGCTTTCTCCGGCTGCTCATGGTACGAAGGAAATGGGAGTGAAGATTTCCCTCTGCCCCGGCGGAGGCACGGTATAGAGAAGTTTCCTTACTATGGAAGAAATGATAATATGTAGAAACAATAAGCCCACCATTACACCGGCATTTAGGAAGTTTAATGGTGGGCTATCTTTTAATGAATTAATGTATTTATTCCTTCTACGATTTCTCCATTAGAGAATACACATCTAATGTTAATATCTTTATCCAGAATAACAATATCGGCATCTTTCCCTTTTTGGAGTGTTCCCTTGTGGGTGTCAATTCCGATGAGTTTAGCAGGGGTTTCCGAAGCCATACGAACAGCATCTGCCAAAGGTATAGCAGCCTTTTTAACCATCGTTTGTACCAATGTATCCATAGTGGCCAAACTACCGGCTAACGCTGAGTGATCGGCTAATTTACATACACCATTTTCTATAATGTATTTGGGGTCGACGATTGGTTCGCCATCGTATGCTGCATATTTTAAGGCATCGGTTACAAGGCAAGTTTGTTCAACTCCTTTTAATTTGTAGACGAGTTTCAATATAGTTGCTGGCAGGTGAATACCGTCTGCAATTACCTCAACACTCATTCCATCAGTCAGGTATACGCTTTCTACCGTTCCTTCATATTTGTATTCACGGCGTTTGTGGAATCCTGGCATTGCATTATAAAAATGAGCAGCGTGTGTAAAGCCTGCTTCAAAAGCTGCCTTTATCTCGGGATACTCTGCTTCTGTATGTGTAATAGCTGTGAGTATGCCTCTTGCATGTGTATACCGAGCAAAATCGTGTGCCCCTGGCAACTCTGGGCTAATGTCCCAACGTTTGATACACTGCGTACTTTCCAAAAGTGGAATATATTCATTGGGATCAGGATCTTTTAAGAATTCTTCCCATTGTGGGCCTGCCATTTTTTTGTTCAGGTAGGGTCCTTCAATATGCAAACCTTGTATTGTGCTTTGGGGAGTCTTCATCAACTCTTCACAAGTGTGAACCGCTTTTTTTATATTTTCGAAACTGGTGGAAGATAGAGTTGGGAAAATAGATGTTGCTCCATGCTTCAGATGGGCCAGAACTGCTTGTTGGAATGCTTCGTGTGTTCCTTCTGTAAAATCATGTCCTCCTCCTCCGTGTGCATGCATACTGATGAATCCCGGTACAATATACATGCCTTTGGCATCGATAACTTTTGCACCGATGACAGCCAGGTCACTATTGGTTACTTCTAATATTTTTCCGTCGCTGATGAGGACAGAACCATCCTTCAACCATCCTTGTGGAGTCAGGATATGACCGTTTATGATTTGTGTCAACATAAATGCCGAATGTTTAAATGGTGATTAAAATAATTTGTTGGTGCCTTCTACCAGTTTACCCATTGCCCATACGGCACGTACATTCAAGTCGCGGTCGAGAGCTATGATATCTGCATCTTTTCCTTTTTCCAGAGTACCTTTTCTATCGCTTACTCCCATGATACGTGCTGGAGTTTCGGAAGCCATTCTTACGGCGTCTTCCAATGGAATTTCTGCTTTCTGTACCATTGTACGGATCAGGCGGTCCATTGTGGCAATACTTCCGGCCAAAGCAGAACGGTCGGCCAGCTTACATACTCCATCTTCGATGATGACGCGTGGGTCGAACGCTTCTTTGCTGTCACTTGCAGCACAGGCCAATGCATCGGTAATCAAGGCTGTCTTTTCCACTCCTTTGATTTTGTGTACCAGACGAAGGATAGTTGGAGGTACATGTATTCCATCGGCAACAACTTCTACTGTCATATCATCCATCAAATAAATACTTTCTACCGTGCCTTCGTATTTATATTCACGACGTTTGTGGAATCCAGGCATGGCATTGTAGAAATGAGTAGCATGAGTATATCCAGCTTGAAATGCAGTATAGATATCTTCAAATTCAGCTTGGGTATGTCCTACAGCTGCCAAAACTCCTTTCGAAGTAATGTATTTACCAAATTGCATAGCTCCAGGAAGTTCGGGAGCTGCATCCCAGCGCTTGATACAATGGGTTTCTTCCAGCAAAGGAATATATTCTTCAGGGTCGGGGTTCTTGATATTTTCAGGCATTTGTCCGCCGGCCATTTTCATATTGAAGTAATGTCCCTCCAAATGGAGTCCGAGTACAGGGCTATCAGGTTCGCTCATTAATTTTTCGGTAGTTGCTGCTGCCGCGCGAATCATTGGAATAGTGGAAGAGGAAAGTGTTGGGAAAATACTTGTCGTACCATGTTGCATATGAGCTTTAATTGCAGTACGAAAAGCATCTTCAGACCCTTCCATAAAATCGCGTCCTCCTCCTCCATGTACATGGATTTCAACTCCTCCTGGTACGATGTACATTCCTTTTGCGTCTATGAGTGTAGCACCGACAATTGCCAGATCGCAGTTGGTTACTTCCAGTATTTTGTTGTCCCTAATCAGGACGGAACCGTCTTTTAACCACCCTTGAGGAGTTAAAATACGCGCATTAATTATTTGAGTTAACATAGGAATAAGGTTTTGTTTCTATTATATCTGCTGCAAATTTAATTAATTGTACGATAGATATTATATTTATTTATAATTATAGGGTTAATTATTTTAAAAGTGCGCCTATTTATTATGTGAAAAGGCATTTATTGAATATGATAGTCGTGTTGAAAAGAGGGTTACTCCCTTAGTAAAAAATTACAATTAATTGCCAATCGAAAAATGTAGCAAACGTTAAGTTATCATTTTTATTGAATAAAAAAAGAGGAAAGACTATATAAAATGAATTATTATTTGTATCTTTGTCGCCCGATTTATATAGTATTGCGAATTGGGAAAGCTTAGTACATACAAGGTAGAATTGAAAAATATGTTGGAGGATGTGCGTCGTTATGAATATGTCCTCGACAATGATTTTTTCGTTAGTATCGATGCTCCGGAAATACAGAAAGGAAAACTTCATGTTGACCTGACTGTTAAAAAGAGCATGGGCGTTTTTGTCTTGACATTCCATACCGAAGGTTCTGTTGTAGTACCTTGCGATCGTTGTTTGGATGATATGGACATACTTGTCAATACAGATGATGAGCTTAAAGTAAAGTTAGGAGCTGCATTTTCCGATGAAGATGACATCGTAGTTGTGCCTGAAGAAGATGGTTACATAAATGTAGCTTGGTTTATGTATGAGTTTATCGCATTAAGTCTGCCAATGAAGCATGTGCATGCTCCGGGTAAATGCAATAAGGCAATGATGGGAGCATTAAGCAAACATTTACGGACTTCGGCTGATGAAGAAAGTTATGTAAGTGAACTTGAAGAGGAAGAAGCCGATACCGATGTGGAACGTGAGATTGATCCACGTTGGAATGAATTGAAAAAAATATTAGATAATAATTAAATAAAGTTTTAGAAAAATGGCACATCCTAAAAGAAGACAATCAAAAACGAGAACTGCGAAGAGAAGAACTCATGACAAGGCAGTTGCTCCTACTTTGGCCATCTGCCCGAACTGTGGTGCATGGCATGTTTATCACACTGTATGTGGCGCTTGCGGTTATTACAGAGGTAAGTTAGCTATCGAAAAAGAAGCTGCTCTTTAATAAACGCTTTGTAGAACACGTTTGTGTGGTTCACTGAAAGAATAAAGCCGGAGAGCTTTCGGCTCTTCCGGCTGTTTTTTTATTAGGAATATGCAAACTAAAAACTGAAATGATGGAAAAGATTAATGCTGTAATTACAGGAGTCGGAGGCTATGTACCTGACTATGTTTTGACCAACGAAGAATTGTCAAGAATGGTCGATACCAACGATGAGTGGATTATGACCCGTATTGGAGTTAAAGAAAGACGCATTCTGAATGAAGAAGGATTGGGTACTTCTTATATGGCACGTAAGGCTGCAAAGCAGTTGATGCAGAAAACTAATTCGGATCCAGATTCAATTGATTGTGTAATAGTCGCAACAACTACTCCTGACTATCATTTCCCTTCTACTGCTTCAATTTTGTGTGATAAATTGGGCTTGAAGAATGCTTATGCATTTGATTTGCAGGCTGCATGTAGTGGTTTCCTTTATGCAATGGAAACTGCGGCTAGTATGATTCAGTCTGGTAGACATAAAAAAGTTATCATCGTAGGCGCTGATAAGATGTCATCGATGGTAAATTATTCAGATCGCGCAACATGTCCTATTTTCGGTGATGGCGCTGCTGCTTGTATGGTAGAAGCAACTACTGAAGATTATGGTATCATGGATTCAATTTTGAGAACAGATGGTAAGGGACTACCTTTCTTGCATATGAAAGCTGGTGGTTCTGTATGTCCGCCTTCTTATTTTACAGTAGATAATAAAATGCACTATTTGTATCAGGAAGGAAGAACGGTATTCAAATATGCTGTTTCTAACATGTCGGACGTTACAGCCCAGATTGCAGAAAAAAATGGTTTGAATAAGGATAATATCGACTGGATTGTTCCGCATCAGGCTAACTTGCGTATCATTGATGCTGTTGCTTCTCGTCTGGAAGTACCTTTGGACAAAGTCATGATTAACATTCAGCGCTATGGTAATACTAGTGCCGGAACATTACCGCTTTGTTTGTGGGATTATGAAAAGCAGTTGAGAAAAGGCGACAATATAATTTTCACTGCATTCGGCGCCGGATTTACTTGGGGAGCTACGTATGTGAAGTGGGGTTATGATGGTAACAAATAAGAAATAGATTTTAATCAACACATACAAAAGAACGCATCCCAATCCGATGCGTTTTTTTGTATGTTTCTAAAAACTGATTATGCACAAAGCCGGATTTGTAAATATAGTAGGTAATCCGAATGTCGGAAAATCTACTTTGATGAACTTGCTGGTAGGAGAACGTATCTCTATTGCCACATTTAAGGCGCAGACAACCCGTCACCGTATTATGGGTATCCTGAATACGGATGATATGCAGATTGTCTTCTCTGATACTCCGGGGGTATTGAAGCCTAATTATAAACTTCAGGAGTCTATGTTGAACTTCTCTGAATCGGCATTGGTAGACGCAGATGTCTTGCTTTATGTGACAGATACTATAGAGAAGCCGGATAAAAATGCTGACTTTATGGAGAAAGTTCGTCATATAAAGGTTCCGGTTTTGCTGTTGATTAATAAAATAGATTTGACTAATCAGGATGATTTGGTTAAATTGGTTGAGGAGTGGCATGAAATGTTACCCGATGCTGAAATTATACCTGTATCGGCAAAGGCAAAATTTAATATCGATGCAGTAATGAAACGCATCAAGGAGCTGATACCTGACTCACCTCCCTATTTTGGAAAAGATCAGTTGACAGATAAGCCTGCACGTTTCTTCGTTACCGAAATTATTCGTGAGAAGATTCTTTTGTATTATGATAAAGAAATACCTTACGCCGTAGAAGTAGTGGTGGAGCAGTTTAAGGAAGATGCCAAGAGTATTCATATCAATGCAGTGATTTATGTGGAACGTGATTCACAAAAAGGCATTATCATTGGTCATCAGGGGAAGGCTTTGAAGAAAGTGGCCACTGAAGCGCGTAAGACATTGGAACACTTCTTCCAGAAGTCAATTTATCTGGAAACTTTTGTGAAAGTAGATAAGGATTGGAGAAGTTCGGATAAAGAACTAAAGAATTTTGGTTATCAATTAGATTAATATATCGGCTGTGACAGCCGTAAATCAATAAGAAAAGTATGGGAAATTTAGTAGCAATCGTAGGACGTCCCAATGTGGGAAAGTCGACGCTGTTTAATCGTCTGACTAAAACGCGTCAGGCTATTGTAAATGAACAGGCCGGAACAACCCGCGACCGCCAGTACGGTAAGTCGGAATGGCTGGGAAAAGAGTTTTCGGTGGTAGATACCGGAGGCTGGGTAGTTAATTCGGATGATGTTTTTGAAGGAGAAATCCGTAAGCAGGTAGTTTTGGCTATGGATGAAGCCGATGTTATTTTGTTTGTGGTTGATGTAACCAACGGAGTAACCGATCTGGATATGCAAGTGGCTTCTATATTGCGCCGTTCCAAGACTCCGGTCATAATGGTTGCAAATAAGACTGACAATAACGATTTGCAATACAATGCGGCAGAATTCTATTCTTTAGGTTTGGGAGATCCTTATTGTATTTCTGCATTGAGCGGAAGTGGAACAGGGGATTTGCTGGATTTGATTGTAAGTAAATTCAAGAAAGATTCTGATGAAATACTGGACGAAGAAATTCCACGTTTTGCTGTTGTGGGACGGCCTAATGCAGGAAAGTCTTCTATCATTAATGCTTTCATCGGAGAAGAACGTAATATTGTGACTGATATAGCTGGGACAACTCGTGATTCTATTTATACACGTTACGATAAGTTTGGATTTGATTTCTATTTAGTCGATACAGCAGGTATCCGTAAAAAAAATAAAGTCAGCGAAGATCTGGAATATTATTCGGTCGTTCGTTCTATTCGGTCTATAGAAAATTCAGATGTTTGTATTCTGATGCTGGATGCAACGAGAGGTATAGAAGGGCAGGACTTGAATATCTTTTCGCTGATACAGCGGAATCAGAAAGGACTGGTTGTTGTGGTAAATAAATGGGATTTGGTGGAAGAAAAGACTACGAAGGTAATGAAAAACTATGAAGAAGCCATTCGTAACCGTTTTGCTCCGTTTACTGATTTCCCGATTATTTTTGCTTCTGCATTGACCAAACAGCGAATTTTTAAGGTGTTGGAAGCTGCGAAAGAAGTTTATCATGCACGTACTACCAAAATACCAACTGCTCGTTTGAATGAAGAGTTGCTTCCTTTGATAGAGGCTTATCCGCCACCTTCGAACAAGGGAAAATATATCAAAATCAAATATATTACCCAGTTACCGAATACGCAGGTTCCGTCGTTTGTGTTCTTTGCAAACTTACCTCAGTATGTGAAGGAACCATATAAGCGTTTCCTTGAAAATCAGATACGCGAACGTTGGAAACTTTCGGGTACTCCTATAAATATTTTCATTCGTCAGAAATAATTGGGTATTTCTGGGCGTTTGTGGAAAATCTTCTTTTTAGTTGTTTAAAACTGGAAAGAAGATTTTTTTATATGTAGATGGTATATTCGTACCTAATTATCTTATACATAATTGTTGGTTGCCTAAAAAATATATATCTTTACTTATATCATTATTACATTTCTTGAAAGGCGGGAGAACTACAATTAAATCTAATATTTTATGAGAAGCTATGTTTTAATAATTGTTTGTATGCTATGTTCGACGACTGCATTTGCCCAATATTGTAGTCTTCAGAAAGGACAGAAACTTTATTATGAAGTTCTTACAGGTGAAAAGAAAATCGAAACCTATACTTCAGTAGTGGGTGTGGAAACTAAGAATGATTCTACTTTTATTACTTTGGGAGATTTTGCTCCAAAGATGAATGAAAAAATGAAGGATACCTTGTTTTACCGCAAAGTGGCTTATGCAAATGGCAATACGCTGGTTTATTTACAGGATGGAGAATCTATGAAGAATAATATGCTTGGTATGATGGCAGCAGCTTTGAATAGAAACGATATGACTGCGGCAAAGGAGAAGTTTGACGTAAGCGGACAGATTTGTTTGCTTTTAAATGAAAGGCAGAGAAAAGGAGATAAAATTAAGGCTAATGAAATGAGTATCCGGATAAAGCCTGTAACGATGACTGTTTCGATGAAAGGTGAATATGAGGGAACAGAAACCATTTCTACCCCAGCAGGTCAGTTTGATTGCGTAAAAGTGACTTATTCCATGAAGATGAAGTTTTTTATGTTCTCCGATGAAAGTCAGATTACCGAATGGTATGCCAAAGGTGTAGGGTTGGTGAAACAAGAAGAAAAGAGTCGGAAGCTTGGGCAGAAGATGGTAAAAACACTAACGAAAATAGCGGAGTAGCCTTTATCCAGAAAGAGGCTTAAATGAAAAAACGGATACTCATTCATGATTAAATGGAAAGAGTATCCGTTTTTTTTGTTGAAAGATGAAGGGGAATTAATTATCGTATTTCTTTTTCTCCTTCCGACTTGACTTTTTTAAGCAAATCAGATGCAAAGATAAAGTCGTTCAAACGTTGATTGGTAGCACTGAATACTTCATTCTTTGTTCCTTCCCATTCTTTATGCCCCTGATAAATATATAATATGCTGTCACCTATCCCCAATACCGAATTCATGTCGTGAGTATTGATTACAGTAGTCATGTTGTATTCGGTTGTGATATCATGAATCAGCTCATCGATCACCAGAGAAGTCTTAGGGTCCAATCCGGAGTTTGGTTCGTCGCAGAACAAGTATTGTGGTTGGAGAGCGATGGCACGAGCTATAGCTACACGTTTCTGCATACCGCCACTTATTTCCCCTGGATATTTATTTTTAGCATCTATCAGATTCACACGGTCCAGACAAAATTCTGCACGTTTGATTCGTTCACGGTAAGTCATATTCGAAAACATGTCAAGTGGAAACATGACATTCTCTAATACTGAAAGAGAATCGAATAAAGCAGCGCTTTGAAATATCATACCCATTTCCCGGCGTAGGGCTTTTTTCTCTTTTTTCCCCATGGTGATCAGGTTACGTCCGTCGTATAACACTTCTCCTTTTTCAGGAGTGAGCAATCCCACCAGGCATTTCATGAGTACCGTTTTTCCTGATCCACTTTGTCCGATAATCAGGTTGGTCTTGCCATTTTCGAAGATGAAATTGATGTCGTTCAGTACGGTACGGTCTTCGAATGATTTATAAAGTGATTTTATTTGTATCATTGTTTAGCTGAGTAATTGAGTAAGTATTAAGTCGGAGAACAGAATAAGCACACTGCTGCATACTACTGAATCTGTACTTGCCTTTCCTACTGCGATGGAGCCTCCTTCTACGGTGTATCCAAAGTAAGCAGATACACTGGCTATGATAAATGCAAATACTAACGATTTAATGAAGCTGCACCATACATACCATTCGACGAAGCTGTATTGAAAACCATACTCCAGGTCGGTAGCATTGGTAATGCCTGCAAACCAAGCTGTGCAGAAGGCACCTATGATTCCTGCAAAGATACTGAATATTACCAGTAAAGGAATCATTGTCATCAGTCCTAAAATTTTAGGGAGAATCAAGTATGAAGCCGAGTTTACTCCCATTATTTCGAGTGCGTCAATCTGTTGGGTGACGCGCATTGTTCCGATTTCGGAAGCAATGTTTGAGCCGACTTTACCTGCCAGAATCAAACACATGATGGAAGACGAAAATTCCAGTAATAGAATTTCACGTGTAGTATATCCTACTACGAAACGTGGCATCCATGGGCTTTCTATGTTCAATTTTATTTGTATACAGATAACTGCACCTATGAAAAATGAAATCAGCAGTACAATGCCGATAGAATTAATGCCCAGTTGCGCCATTTCGTTACGATACTGCTTAAGGTACATCCGGAATCGCTCTGGACGAGCAAATACTCTTCCCATCAGCATGAGGTATTTGCCTAAAGTCGTAATTGGTCTTACCATATTTATTGAGTCTAATTTTATGCAAAAGTACTGTTTTTTAGCTATATTATAATAAAAGCATAGACGAAAATGGGTGGAAGTACCACAGAACCCAAGATTTTTACTACTTTTGCTGCTGCAATGAAGGCCTTGATTCTTCATACTTAATTCTTTATTAAACAGCTTTATGGCAGAACAGGAAAATCAACAACATAATGCGGAAGAAACATTTGAGCTTCCAGCAGACGGACGCATGGTTCTTCGTACGGAGAATTTGGTAAAGAAATATGGCAAACGTACGGTGGTTAGCCATGTTTCCATCAATGTGAAACAGGGAGAAATAGTCGGATTGTTAGGACCGAATGGGGCTGGAAAGACTACTTCTTTTTACATGACGACCGGATTGATTGTTCCTAATGAGGGGCATATTTATCTGAATAATCAGGATATAACTGATTATCCTGTATATAAACGTGCGCAGAATGGCATCGGATATTTGGCACAGGAAGCTTCTGTTTTCCGTAAAATGAGTGTAGAGGATAATATAGCTTCCGTACTGGAGCTAACCAAGACTTCAAAGGAATATCAGAAAGAAAAGCTTGAAAGCCTGATTGCTGAGTTTCGCTTACAGAAAGTTCGCAAGAATTTGGGCGACCAGTTGTCGGGTGGTGAGCGTCGTCGTACAGAAATAGCACGTTGTCTGGCTATAGACCCGAAATTTATTATGCTTGATGAACCTTTTGCCGGTGTCGATCCTATTGCCGTGGAAGATATCCAGCATATTGTGTGGAAACTGAAAGATAAGAATATCGGTATTTTGATTACTGACCATAATGTGCAGGAAACATTGAGTATTACAGATCGTGCTTACTTGTTGTTTGAGGGTAAGATTCTTTTCCAGGGTACTCCTGAAGAACTTGCCGAGAATAAAATTGTACGTGAAAAATATTTGAGTAATAGTTTCGTACTCCGTAGAAAAGATTTCCAGATGAAGGAAATACGTGAGTAGACTGTTCGTGTCTTGCGGACTTGCGGAGTGATCAGTTCTTTCCCGAAGAGAATGAAAAAGTTGCGGACTTGCAATTCGTGACATAAAATCGTAAAACACTCCGTATGTGTTTTTTGTAAATTTTACTTAGACATTTTGGTTTTTGCAAGATTAAACACTATTTTTGCAAACTCTTTGAATAGACTGGAATATAGTAATAATTAAATAAATAAGTCGGAAATGAATATTTCATTGCAAAACGTAGACAAGGTAAGCGCAGTGCTTACTGTTCAGATTGAAAAGGCTGACTATCAGGAAAAAGTTGAAAAATCGCTGAAAACTCTCCGTCAGAGAGTAAATATGCCCGGATTCCGTAGAGGTATGGTTCCTATGACTTTGATTAAAAAGCAGTATGGTACTTCTGTATTGATTGAAGAAGTTGATAAATTGATGCAGGAAAAGGTTGGCGAATACATTCGTGAAAATAAGGTAAATATGCTGGGTACTCCGCTGCCAAAGGAAAACAATGTAAATTTCGAAACTGATGAAAACTTTGAATTCTCATTCGATATCGCATTGGCTCCTGAATTCAATGTAGAATTGTCTAACAATGATACGATTGACTACTATGATATCAACGTAACAGATGAAATGGTAGATCAGCAGGTTAAGATGTATACTCAGCGTACAGCTAAATATGATAAAGTTGAGGAATATCAGGACAATGATATGCTGAAAGGTCTGTTGGCAGAACTGGATGAAAACGGTAATACCAAAGAAGGTGGTCTTCAGGTAGAAGGTGCTGTAATGATGCCTACATACATGAAGAACGATGACCAGAAAGCTATCTTCAATGGTGCTAAAACTAATACAGTTTTGGTATTCAATCCGGCAACGGCATTCGATAATAACGAAGCTGAGTTGGCTTCATTGTTGAAGATTAAGAAAGAAGAAGTTGCAAATTATAAAGGTAACTTCAGCTTCCAGATTGAAGAAATTACTCGTATGATTCCGGGTGACCTGAATCAGGAATTGTTCGATCAGGTTCTGGGCGAAGGAAAAGCTCACAGCGAAGAAGAATTCCGTGCACAGATTAAAGAAACAATCGCTAAACAGTTTGAAGCTGACAGCGACTACAAGTTCTTGATTGATGTTCGTAACTATGTTGTTAACAAGATCGGTAAATTGGAATTTGCTGATGAACTGATGAAACGCATCATGTTGGAAAACAACAAGGAAAAAGGCGAAGAATTCGTTGCTGAACATTACGAAAAGAGCCTCGAAGAGTTGACATGGCACCTGATCAAGGAAAAACTGGTTGCAGCAAACGATATTAAAGTTGAACAGGCTGATATCACTAATATGGCAAAAGAAGCAACACGTGCTCAGTTTGCTCAGTATGGTATGATTAATGTACCTGATGAATTGTTGGAAAACTACTCTAAGGAAATGCTGAAGAAACGTGAAAGCGTAGAAGCACTGGTTAACCGAGTTATTGAAACTAAGTTGTCAGATATCCTGAAAGGTCAGGTTACATTGAACCATAAAGCTGTTTCAGCAGAAGAATTCAATAAAATGTTTCAGTAATTTCCCTGCGGTAAGCTGAGGCGAATTGCTAAAACTTGCTAAAAGAGGGGCTTTTGGTCTGGCTTTCGTCCGATTGAACAGCAGTTTTTGTACTTTTGTTCTATATGGGAAGAAGCGGTCAAAAGCTTCTCTTTTATTATTTTATTATTTACAATTATATAGATTTGACTAATGGACGATTTTAGAAAATATGCCACCAAGCATTTGGGTATGAGTAGTATGGTGCTTGACGACGTAATTAAGTCGCAGGCAGGGTATCTTAATCCTTATATCCTGGAAGAGCGTCAGTTGAATGTTACTCAGCTTGACGTGTTCTCTCGTCTGATGATGGATCGTATCATTTTCCTCGGAACACAGATAGACGATTATACAGCCAATACCCTGCAAGCTCAGTTATTGTATCTGGATTCTGTAGATTCAGGAAAGGATATCTCTATTTACATCAACTCTCCGGGCGGATCGGTTTATGCCGGACTGGGTATTTATGATACAATGCAGTTTATTTCCAGCGATGTTGCTACTATCTGTACAGGTATGGCCGCTTCTATGGCTGCTGTATTGCTGGTTGCCGGAACAGAAGGAAAACGTTCGGCTCTGACTCATTCACGTGTCATGATTCATCAGCCGATGGGGGGAGCACAAGGACAGGCTTCCGATATCGAGATTACAGCTCGTGAAATCCAGAAACTGAAGAAGGAACTGTATACAATTATAGCCGACCATTCTCATACTGATTTTGATAAGGTATGGGCCGATTCCGACCGTGATTACTGGATGACTGCTCAAGAGGCTAAAGAATATGGCATGATTGATGAAGTGCTTTCTCGTAAGCCGACATTGTAATTTAATTAATAAAAAGCTATATAATTTTGGAAGATAAATCAACTAAGAAGAGCAAAAGACGCTGTAGCTTTTGTGGACGTTCGGAAGATGAAGTCGGTTTCCTCATAACAGGTGTCAACGGATGTATTTGTGACAGTTGTTCGGAGCAGGCACACGAAATTGTCCAGGAGGCTATGCGTCAGAAAGGAAGTAACACCGATTTGAACTTGGCAGAACTTCCGAAGCCGAAAGATATAAAAGACTTCCTCGACCAGTATGTGATTGGACAAGATGATGCTAAGCGTTATCTTTCAGTTGCTGTTTACAACCATTATAAGCGTTTGTTACAGCCTTCATCAAAGGATGATGTGGAAATTGAAAAGTCCAACATTATTATGGTCGGAAGTACAGGTACGGGGAAAACATTACTGGCACGTACCATTGCCAAATTATTGCATGTTCCCTTTACCATTGTTGATGCTACAGTACTGACCGAAGCAGGTTATGTAGGTGAAGACATAGAAAGTATTTTGACTCGTCTGCTGCAAGTTGCCGATTATAACGTAGCTGAGGCTGAACGTGGTATTGTCTTTATTGATGAAATAGACAAGATTGCCCGTAAGGGAGATAATCCTTCCATTACTCGTGATGTAAGTGGAGAAGGTGTTCAGCAAGGGTTGTTGAAACTTTTGGAGGGCTCTATTGTTAACGTACCTCCACAGGGCGGGCGCAAGCATCCCGAACAGAAACTGATTCCTGTCAATACGAAGAATATTCTGTTTATTTGCGGAGGAGCATTCGATGGTATTGAGCGTAAGATTGCTCAGCGTTTAAATACGAATGTTGTGGGATACGGCGCTGCTAAGGAAAAGGTAAAGATAGACCGCGCAAACCTGATGCAGTACATTGCTCCGCAGGACTTAAAGTCTTTTGGTCTCATTCCGGAAATAATCGGACGTTTGCCTATTCTTACTTATTTGAATCCGCTGGATCGTACAGCGTTGCGTAATATTCTGACTGAACCTAAGAACTCTATCATTAAGCAATATATTAAGTTGTTCGAAATGGACGGAGTCAAGTTGGAGTTTCAGCCGGAAGTGTTCGATTATATAGTTGACAAGGCTATTGAGTACAAACTGGGTGCCCGAGGCTTAAGATCGATTGTGGAAACAATCGTGATGGACGCAATGTTCGAAATTCCGTCGCACAAGGTTGATACGTTTGTCATCACCCTGGATTATGCGAAGGAACAAATGAATAAAGCCAATTTGTCTCGTCTGCAAATGGCCTGAAAAATTAGAAAAGTGATGGGAAAATAAAGTTCTTCAGCAAAATAATTACTCAATTATTTGTATAATATCAAAAGTTGTTTATAACTTTGTTACATACGTAAAGCGAGGTTTATATCTTGAAGAATTAAAAAATCACTAAAATAAAAGGACAATGGCGGAAAAGATTAATTTAGCGGAACAGTTAAAAAAGTATTTTGGTTTCGATACATTCAAGGGAAATCAAGAAGCTATAATTAGTAACTTGCTGGCCGGGAAGGATACTTTTGTTTTGATGCCTACCGGTGGTGGTAAGTCATTATGTTATCAGTTACCTTCACTATTGATGGAAGGTACGGCTATAGTTATATCTCCGCTCATTGCTCTTATGAAGAATCAGGTTGATGCTATGCGAAACTTCAGCGAAGAAGATGGAGTAGCGCATTTTATTAACTCATCACTTACTAAGTCGGCGATAGACCAGGTTAAATCTGATATCCTGGCCGGGAAGACAAAACTGCTTTATGTAGCTCCCGAATCGCTGACAAAAGAAGAAAATGTAGATTTTCTGAAACATGTGAAGATCTCTTTTTATGCAGTCGACGAAGCACATTGTATCTCGGAATGGGGACACGACTTCCGACCGGAATATCGCCGTATACGTCCTATAATCAATGAAATCGGTAAGGCACCGGTCATTGCATTGACTGCTACGGCTACTCCCAAGGTGAAAATGGATATTCAGAAAAACCTGGGAATGGTAGGAGCTACGGAGTTCAAATCCTCGTTCAACCGTCCGAATCTGTATTACGAAGTACGGCCTAAAACCAATAATGTAGATAAAGATATTATTCGTTTCATCAAACAGAATCCGGAAAAGTCGGGTATTATTTACTGTTTGAGCCGCAAGAAAGTAGAAGAACTGGCCGAAATTCTTCAGGCAAACGGCATCAAGGCGCGTCCGTATCATGCCGGAATGGATTCGGCTACTCGTAATGCTAATCAAGATGCTTTCCTGAAAGAAGACATCGATGTTATTGTGGCAACGATTGCTTTTGGTATGGGAATCGATAAGCCAGACGTACGTTTCGTTATTCATTACGATATACCGAAGAGTCTGGAGGGATATTACCAGGAGACAGGACGTGCCGGACGTGACGGTGGAGAAGGAGTGTGCATTACCTTCTATTCGAATAAGGACTTGCAGAAGCTGGAGAAGTTTATGCAGGGAAAGCCTATTTCGGAACAGGAAATCGGAAAACAACTGCTGCTGGAAACAGCTGCATATGCTGAGTCGTCGTTGTGTCGTAGAAAGATTCTGTTGCATTATTTCGGAGAAGAATATACAGAAGATAATTGTGGTAATTGTGATAACTGTTTAAATCCGAAAAAACAAGTGGAGGCTCAGGATTCGTTGTGTGCAGTGATTGAAACAATCATTGCGGTAAAAGAAAATTTTAAACAAGATTATATAGTTGATATCCTTTTGGGAAAAGAAACGTCGGAAGTGCTGGCGCATAAACATGAAGATTTGGAAGTGTTTGGTTCTGGTATGGGCGAAGAAGAGCGTTTGTGGAACGCGGTCATTCGTCAGGCGTTGATAGCTGGTTATCTGAGTAAGGACGTAGAAAATTACGGCTTGCTGAAGGTTACTCCGGAAGGACATAAGTTCTTGAAAAAGCCAAAATCATTCAAGATTGTCGAAGATGCCGATTTCGATGATGAGGAAGTTGAAGAAGTACCGATGCGAAGCGGTGCATCGTGTGCGGTAGACCCGGTACTTTTCTCTATGTTGAAAGATTTGCGTAAGAAGATGTCGAAGAAACTCGATGTTCCTCCTTACGTCATCTTCCAGGATCCTTCACTGGAGGCTATGGCTACTATTTATCCGGTAACACTGGAAGAACTGCAAAATATCCCGGGCGTGGGAGCAGGAAAAGCTAAGCGTTACGGTCAGGAGTTCTGCGAATTGATCAAGAAACATTGCGATGAAAATGAAATTGACCGTCCGGAAGATTTGCGTGTCCGTACTGTTGCCAACAAATCGAAACTGAAAGTTTCAATTATTCAGAGCATCGACCGTAAGGTGGCATTGGATGATATAGCAGTTGCAAAGGGTATCGATTTCAATGAATTGCTTGATGAAATAGAAGCAATTGTATATTCGGGTACCAAACTGAATATCGACTATTTCCTGAATGATGTGATGGATGAAGACCATATGCTCGACATCTATGATTATTTTAAGGAATCTACAACCGACAAGATAGACGATGCGATGGATGAACTGGGTGCAGATTACACCGAAGAAGAAATTCGTTTGGTTCGTATCAAGTTTATCTCGGAGATGGCTAACTGATAAAACAAGTACTTTAATAATATTGTGGCAGCAAGTATCCGGCATATGCCGTTACATGCTGCCATAGTTTTTTTATGCGGCTCTCCTCTTTATCTGCTTTTTTTCAGAAAGCGTTCTGTCAGTCGGCGGCGGACTGGTTCATCGTACAACTTCAGACAAGCATAAGCCAGAGCAATCGCTCCTACGAAAACAAGTATCATATAGGGAATTCCCTCCGTGATAGTTGCATGGGTGTTGCATACCCACGCTGTATAAATATATATCAGCGGATAGTGAGTAATGTAAATGGGGTATGAAATATCTCCTAAAAACTTGCAGATACGGCTGGAGTACTTGCCGGTTACTTTACCACCGGCTCCCATGGAAACAATGACGGGGAAAATAAAAATAATGCAGAACGATTCATAAAGTCCGTTTATCCAAAAATGCTCTTCACCGCCAATGCGAGGAATGGAAAGTATGACCACATAATCAATGCACAGTACCAGAAAGCCCTTTTCTTGAGGCGTATCAGCCACCCCAGGCGCGACAGTAGCAGTCCGCCGAAAAAAGGATACATTAATCGTACGAAACCCACATATTGCTGTTCCCAGTTCAACGCCCATCCGCCTACCATGTCGCCCATCGGCGCAGTCTGGCTACGATAAACGGTAAAGCAAGCTGCTATGACAACTAAGATGGTCAAGGCTTTTTTGCTGAAACGGCGGATAAAAAGCGCATAAAGGATGTTGGCTATGTACTCGTAATACAGCGACCATGCCGGACCGTTCAGTGGATGCATTTCCGTCCATCCCCGTACGTCCCATTTCAACGGAAGCGGGAGCAGCGTGCATCCCAGCAGCATGATGAGCAACAATGCCCCTACGGAGGTATGTTCTATCTGTGGAAAGCAGGACGATTTCTGGAAATAAAAAAGCGCAGCTCCTACGATACTTCCCATAATAACCATCGGATGCAGACGGATGATACGACGTTTGAAGAAGGTTCCCAGTGTCATCCTGTTCCAGCGGTCGTCGTAAGCATAGCCTATTACGAATCCTGAAAGCATGAAAAAGAAATCGACAGCAAGGTAGCCGTGGTTGATGATTTGAATCAGATGATTTCCCTGCGAGTGTGTTTCAAACAGATGAAAGATAATAACCATCAGTGCTGCAACTCCGCGAAGTCCGTCGAGAATTTCATAATGTGGTTTCGAGGCGAGATAAGTGCTTTGTGTGTTCATAGTCGTTTTTTCGAGTTATAAAAGATTTTTATTCAACAGCGGGCAAAGATAGCCAACATATTATGAATAATACAAAAAAGAGCGGTCAAAGTCGGTTCTTATTCTCTTAACCGTTTGCCGGCAGGAAAAAGAACCGGAAAACAGATGAAGCAGACTATGGGATGACTCGGTGTACAGAGAAATTTGTCTTGACGTTTTTTTATTTTTTGTACAAATTCTGAAAGTTTTTGTACAAATTATTTTGACTGTTTCTGCAGGACTTTCCTGAAAGCCGGAGGGGTGTCACCAAATAAAAAAAGATGTTAAGCATTCTTCTTAATTTGAATAAAATTTGTATATTTGCACGCAATAAAATCTAAAGCATAAAGCCCTATGTCATTTATTGCAGATAAAGTTGTAATGGACGGATTGACTTACGATGATGTATTGTTAATCCCGGCCTATTCTGAGGTATTACCCAAAGCTGTCGAACTCACGACAAAGTTTTCACGTAACATTGAATTAAAAGTTCCATTTGTAACTGCTGCCATGGATACAGTTACCGAAGCGCAGATGGCCATTGCCATTGCCCGCGAAGGAGGTATCGGTGTTATCCACAAGAACATGTCTATCGAAGAGCAGGCTCGTCAGGTTGCTATTGTAAAGCGTGCTGAAAATGGTATGATTTACGATCCTGTAACAATCAAGAGAGGTTCTACTGTAAAAGATGCTCTCGACCTGATGGCTGAATATAAAATCGGTGGTATTCCGGTGGTAGATGATGAAAAATATTTGGTAGGTATTGTTACAAACCGTGACCTTCGTTTTGAAAGAGACCTGACAAAGCGTATCGACGAAGTCATGACGAAGGAAAATATCGTAACTACAGAACCGGGAACAGATATGGAAACTGCTTCCAGAATTCTGCAAGAAAATAAAATTGAAAAATTGCCGGTTGTCGATAAAGACGGCAAGCTGATAGGTCTGATTACCTATAAAGATATTACAAAGGCAAAAGATAAACCGATGGCTTGTAAAGATGCCAAAGGACGTTTGCGTGTTGCTGCCGGAGTAGGTGTTACTGCCGATACATTGCAGCGCATGGAAGCTCTGGTAAATGCCGGTGCAGATGCTATCGTTATCGATACAGCACACGGACACTCTCTGTCGGTTATCGAAAAACTGAAAGAAGCGAAGAAGGCTTTCCCGAATATTGATATTGTTGTAGGAAATATTGCTACCGGCGAAGCTGCCAAGATGTTGGTTGAGGCTGGAGCAGATGCAGTAAAGGTTGGTATCGGTCCGGGTTCTATTTGTACCACACGTGTGGTAGCCGGAGTAGGCGTGCCGCAGTTGACAGCCGTATACGATGTAGCAAAAGCATTGGAAGGTACAGGTGTTCCTTTGATTGCCGATGGTGGTTTGCGCTATTCGGGCGATGTAGTGAAGGCACTGGCTGCCGGAGGTTACAGCGTAATGATCGGTTCACTGGTTGCCGGAACAGAAGAATCACCGGGCGACACGATTATCTTCAACGGCCGTAAGTTTAAGTCATATCGTGGTATGGGTTCACTGGAAGCCATGGAAAACGGCTCGAAAGACCGCTACTTCCAGTCGGGTACTACCGATGTGAAGAAACTGGTTCCGGAAGGTATTTCTGGCCGTGTTCCTTACAAAGGTACATTGTACGAGGTAATCTACCAGTTGGTCGGTGGTCTGCGTGCCGGTATGGGATATTGCGGTGCACACAATATCACAGAGTTGCACAACGCTAAGTTCACCCGTATTACAAATGCCGGTGTACTGGAAAGCCATCCGCACGATGTCGCAATTACCAGCGAGGCTCCTAATTACAGCCGTCCTCAGTAAGACAGGATGATTCCTATCGCATAAGGATATAGTTTTTCACCACAGACTTCGGTTCTATTGCCAGGATAACTTCATTGATGTATGCCGGCAGATTGAAGTCTGTGGTGAATTTTGTTATAAATGTATTTTTTTATTTCTTTCCAACCCTTATCGAACAATGACGAGTTTTGTAAAACAATTCTTTTTGCTCTCTTGTTTTTGTCTTCCCTGCAGCCTGTTTGCCGTTGGCAATGCCGACGTGCTGTTGCGTGTCGGTGGAAAAGATGTGACAAAGCAGGAGTTTGAACTTTATTGCAAGCATCATCTTGCAGGAAACTGCCGTACAGAATCGGTACAGAATGCTTTCGATGATTTTCTCTTCCAGAAATTGAAATCGGCCGATATGCGAAGGACGGGATGCGATACTCTCCCGGCTTTTCGTCAATATTGCAAAGTGATGCAGGGGGAATTGCTTAAGACTGTGATGCTGGATAAGGAACAGGAAGAGCGTGCCTGCCGCGATTTATACCGGCAGAGTGTAGAGCGGCTTTCAAAAAGCGGATGGGTAAAGATGGAACAGATTACCTGTCTGCTGGCTCAGGATGCTACCAGACAGGAAGAGAACGCAGCCCGTAACCGTATGGATTCCATCTACACGGCACTGAAGCAGGGCGCCTCGTTTTCAGCATTTTCTCATCAGGAGGAAGGCGGCACATGGATGCCGGTTGTAGAACTGCTTCAGGAGTTTACTGATCAGTTGACATCACTTGCAAAAGGTGCTTTTTCGAAACCGTTTTTTTCTCCGTTGGGAATTCATATCGTCAAGCTGACCGACAGTAAGCCTTGCATCAGCTATGAAGAGGCCCGGCCTTATCTTATCGCTTACATGGATCGCTTGGGGGCTGAACATCCTGCCTTGAAACGGGATGTCTTTGCACGTTGGACTGAAGGGGTGCTCGATGACAAGAACATACAGATGCGTCTGGAAACGGAAGAAGATGCTTTGCTCGCATCTTTTTGGGACAAGCTGCATGGGGAGTCTTCTCCTCATGAGGCTACTTCCGGCGAGCTGGATGACTATTTCAAGCAGCATAAGGAACGTTATGCTTGGGAACTTCCACACTTCAAGGGAGCTGTAATCCGCTGTTCCAACAAGAAGATGGCTTCGCGCATTAAGAAGTATCTGAAAAAATCTCCTTCCAGCCAGTGGGCAGAGAGATTGCATAAACTGGCCGAATCTGATTCTACCATCAACGCCTCAATCGAAGTAGGACTTTTTCAGATCGGGAAAAATGCCTGTGTCGACAAGCTGGCGTTCAAATGCGGACATCTTCCGGAAGACAAGGAACGACCTTATGCTTTTCTGATGGGAAAAAAAATGAAAAAAGGTCCCGAGGCGTATACTGATGTGCTTGATGCTGTAAAGGCCGACTATCGGAGAGAGCAGGAAAAAGAGCAGCTTGCTTCGTTAATGCAACATTTTGGCGTAGAAATAGAACAAGACGTTTTAAAAACCGTTAATTGTTGCGGAAGTAATTAATTAATACTGTATCTTCGTTCACTGATTCAGAGTAATAAGGCGAATGGGCAAATTTAGTATCTTCATTATTGCAGGGCTGATAGCTTTGTCAGGTTGTGGCAAGACGGTAGACCATAAGGGAAAAACTCCCTTGGTGGAAGTCGGTCATGAATTTCTGTATAAGGAGGACTTGCAGGCAGCCATGCCAGTGGGGATGCGCGGAGAAGACAGTGTCCGGTTTGCCGATGAATATATCCATAACTGGATAACAGATGTCTTGTTATACAAGAAAGCAGAAGGAAACATTCCCGATAATGTGAAAATAGATGAGCTGGTAGCCTCGTACCGTCGTGCGCTGATTATGCATACCTATCAGGAGGAACTGGTCAACCAGAAGCTGGGCAGTGAAATCTCGGATGCAGAGATTGAACAATATTATAACCAGAATGCCGGAATGTTTCGTGCCAACCAGCCTTATGTGCAGGGATTGTTTATGAAAGTACCGGTAAGTGCCCGTCATTTGAACAATGTACGTGCATGGTACAAGAAGAATACACAGGAAGCTATCGACAAGCTGGAGAAATTCAGTATCGGCAATGCCGTGAGTTACGATTACTTTTACGACCGGTGGATTCCGGTGTCGGATATTGCAGCCAAGCTTCCGCTGAAAGCAGTCGATACAGATACTGACTATTTAAACCGCAACCGCAATGTAGAGGTGCGTGATACGGCGTATTGTTATTTCCTCCATGTAGAACATTTTCTGCCTGCCGGACAACAGTTGCCGCTGGAATATGCCAAGAGTGAAATAAAAGAAATATTAATCAATCTGAAGCGTGTGGAGTTCATTAATCGAATGAAGGATGATTTGTATAAAAAGGCTTCAGAGGATAAGGACATTATTTATTATTAGAATCCGAACAATGAATAAGATTAAGTTTATCAAGGCTTATGCTTGTATGCTTTTGTTGCTTGCCGGAGTGTCGGCTTATGCGCAAAATAATGTGATAGACGAAGTAGTCTGGGTCGTAGGTGATGAGGCTATTTTGAAATCGGACGTGGAGAATGAACGTCTGAACGCTCAGTATGAGAACCGGCATTTCGACGGTGACCCGTATTGTGTGATTCCGGAAGAACTTGCCATTCAGAAACTTTTCCTGCATCAGGCGGAGATAGATAGTGTGATGGTTTCCGATCAGGAAGTGATTCAGGACGTTGAGCAGCGTATCGCATGGCTTACCGACCAGATCGGATCGAAAGAAAAGATGGAGGAATATTACAACAAGTCGTATACTCAGATTCGTGAAATGTTGCGCGAAAATGTAAAGAGTCAGAAAACTGTGCAGCAGATGCAGCAGAAGATTGTAGGCGATATTAAGCTGACTCCTGCCGAAGTTCGTAACTACTTCAGTCAGTTGCCTCAGGATAGTATTCCGTTTATTCCGACTCAGGTAGAGGTACAGATTATTACGCAGGAACCGAAAGTTTCGGAAAAAGAAATAGAACGTGTAAAGGCTCAGTTACGTGAGTATGCCGACCGTGTAAATAAGGGTGAAACTTCTTTCTCTACGCTGGCTCGTTTTTATTCGGAAGATCCGGGTACTGCGCGGCGTGGTGGTGAAGGTGGATTTACCGGAAGAGGTGAGCTGGTACCTGAATTTGCAAATGTTGTGTTCAACTTGACGGATACCAAGAAAGTATCGAAGGTGTTCGAAACAGAGTTCGGTTATCACATTGCTCAGTTGATTGAAAAACGAGGCGACCGAGTAAACTACCGTCATATTTTGTTGCGCCCGAAAGTAGACCAGAAAGACATTGATGCAGCTCTTGCCCGTCTGGATTCTATTGCAGACGATATCCGGAAAAATAAATTTACTTTTGATGAAGCTGCTACCTGGATTTCGCAGGATAAAGATACCCGTAACAATCATGGATTGCTGGCTAACCCGCAGACCAGTACTTCTCGTTTCGAAATGCAGCAGTTGGCCGGTCTGATTTCGCAGGATGTGGCAAAGGTTGTAGAGAACATGCAGATAGGTGAAATATCAAAACCTTTTACAATGATCAATTCAAAAGGTAAGCAGGTCTGTGCAATCGTCAAGCTGAAAAACCGTATTGATGGTCATAAGGCAACCATTACCGAGGACTATCAGCGTCTGAAAGCGATGGTAATGGCTAAACGAAGCGAGGAAAAGCTTCAGAAATGGATTGTAGAAAAACAGAAGAATACATATGTACGTATCAATCCCGACTGGAGAAACTGTGATTTCAAATATCCGGGATGGATCAAGAACTGATACTTAAACTCATATATGCAGAAACAGAAGAACAAGAAAAATATATTTGGCGGGCATAGGGTGCTGTTAGCAGGCGTCCTATGCCTGTTCGGCTTTTGTCTGCTGGCACAGAAGCCGGTTCAGAACCGGAAACCGAAGGCGCAGACCGATACGGCAAAGGTACAGAAGACTCAGGCTGCTCCCAAAAAACAGCCGGCCAAGAGTAAGGTGTATCTGATCCATTCCGATTTGTTGCGCAAAGATTCACGTCATCCGGACGCGCAAGTCGTAGTAGGAAATGTAGTCTTTCGTCACGATAGTGTGTATATGTACTGCGATAGTGCTTACTATTACGACAAGATTAGTTCGTTCGAAGCTTTCAGTAATGTGAAGATGAATCAGGGAGATACGCTTTTTCTGTATGGCGACCGGTTGTATTACGATGGAAACACCCAGATAGCCGAAGCGCGTATGAATGTACGTATGGAGAACCGTAATACAACACTGCTGACCGATAGCCTGAACTACGACCGTGTGTATAATCTGGGATATTTCTTCGATGGAGGTACGCTGATGGATGAACAGAACGTACTGACTTCGGAATGGGGGCAATATAACCCCAGTACCAAACAGTCGGTCTTCAACTATAATGTGAAGCTGGTGAATCCGCAGTTTACCCTGACTTCCGATACACTGGAATACAATACGGCAAGTAAGATTGCCAATATTGTCGGTCCTTCGGATATCCTGAGCGACAATAATCATATCTATTCGGAACGGGGAACCTATAATACGATGACCGGAAAGGCATACTTGCTTGATCGTTCTGTCCTGACTAACGAAGGCAAACAACTGACAGGTGACTCTTTGTTCTACGATCGGAATGAAGGTTTGGGCAAGGCTTTCCGCAATATGGTATTGACCGATACCATCAACAAAAATATGATGACGGGAGAATACGGATATTATAACGAAAAGAAGAAATATGCGTTTGCTACCGACAAGGCTGTTGCCATCGACTATTCTCAAGGCGATAGCCTGTTTCTGCACGGAGATACATTGCTGATGGAAACTTTCCATCTGGATACAGACTCGATGTTCCGTGAGATGCGTGCATTTCATAAGGTGCGTTTCTACCGGACAGATGTGCAGGGAGTGGCCGATTCGCTGGTCTTTTCTACAAAAGACAGTTGCCTGACCATGTATCACGATCCTATTTTGTGGAACAAGAACCAGCAACTGGTAGGAGAAAAGATTTGTATGTATATGAACGACAGTACGATAGACTGGGCACATATCATCAATCAGGCGTTGTCGGTAGAGCAGATAGATACAACGATGTATAATCAGGTGACGGGAAAGGAAATGAAAGCATACTTCCGCGATAAGCAGATGTACAAGACGGAAGTTATCGGTTCGGTACGTCTGGTTTACTATCCGATGGATGCCGATAGTACACTGATTGGAATGAATGTTTCGGAAACCAGTAAGCTGGATATTTATCTGGAAAACCAGAAACTGGAGAAAATGGTGATGAGTCCTAAGTCGAACGGTACACTTTATCCGATGACACAGATTCCTTCCGGAACCAGTAAATTGCAGAATTTTGTATGGTTCGACTATATACGTCCGCAGAACAAGCAAGATATATTCAACTGGCGCAGCAAGAAAGTTGAAGACCAGTTGAAGAAGAATGTACGCGGCCCGGTAGAACTGCCGAACCAGCATTTGTTTGAAACTAAAAAGGAGTAAGAGTATGGGAATGTTTACGATGAGAAAGCCACGTGCATATCACCATGAGTATATTTACGTGGATGAGCGAAAGGAAAAGTTGGAGAAGATAGAAGAAAACGCAAAGCGTGATCTGGGGATGCTTCCTCCTAAGGAATTTTCTCCCGAAGACATCCGGGGAAAGTTTGTTGAAGGCACAACTTACCTGAAACGGCGTAAAGAAAGTGGACGCAAGCCCTTGAGTTACGCTACTATATTCATAGCCATAGCTGTACTTGCATATATCTTACACTATTTGGTGACTGGAGAACTTACTTTCTAAATTTTTTCATGTTATGAGCGATGTAATCCGTTTGTTGCCCGATTCCGTAGCCAACCAGATTGCGGCGGGCGAAGTTATACAGCGTCCGGCTTCTGTGGTGAAGGAGTTGGTAGAAAATGCCATCGACGCCGGAGCACATCACGTAGACGTTTTGGTGACTGATGCGGGCAAGACTTGTATTCAGGTCATAGACGATGGAAAAGGTATGTCGGAAACTGATGCGCGTCTGGCTTTCGAACGTCATGCGACATCGAAAATTCGTCAGGCTGCCGATTTGTTTTCTCTTCATACGATGGGTTTCCGTGGCGAGGCGCTTGCTTCGATTGCTGCGGTGGCTCAGGTAGACCTGCGTACTTGTCAGGAAGGAGAACAGCTTGGAACTCATATTTGTATTTCGGGCTCCAAGGTAGAAAGTCAGGAGGCTATAGCGTGTTCACAGGGAAGTAATTTTTCTGTTAAAAACCTTTTCTTCAATATTCCAGCGCGGCGTAAGTTCTTGAAATCGAATCAGACGGAGCTGAGTAATATTCTGGCAGAATTTGAACGTATTGCCCTGGTCAATCCTGATGTATCGTTTACACTGCATCATAATGATACGGAAATGCTGAATCTTCCGGCTATCCAGTTGCGTCAGCGTATTATGGGAGTATTCGGAAAGAAACTGAACCAAGATTTGCTGTCGCTCGATATTGAAACCAGTATGGTAAAAATACATGGTTTTATCGGAAAGCCCGAAACGGCCCGCAAGAAAGGGGCTCGTCAGTTCTTTTTTGCCAACGGGCGTTATATGCGACACCCATATTTTCACAAGGCGGTGGTCGATGCTTACGAAAACCTCATTCCGGCTGGTGAACAGGTTTCTTACTTTATTTATTTTGATGTCGATCCGGCAAATATTGATGTGAATATTCATCCTACGAAGACAGAAATAAAATTTGAGAACGAGCAGCCTATCTGGCAGATCCTGTCGGCAGCAGTAAAAGAAACGTTGGGACGCTTCAATGCTGTTCCTTCCATTGACTTTGATACGGAAGGTATGCCTGATATTCCAGCTTTTGATGCGGCTCCTACTTCGGGTGTTCGTCCTCCTTCTACTTCGTACGATCCTTCGTATAATCCGTTTAATGTGTCGTCGGTGCCTCCATCACAGTATTCTCCTTCTTCGTACAATAAAAAGCAGCACACGGAATGGGAACCTTTGTTTCAGGGGCTGGAAAAGAACAGTATGCCTGCGTGGAATATGCCTTCTTCGCCTGTTCCTGAAGAATCGTGGAGTGAGCCTGAACAAGAACCGTCGGAACCGACATTGTATGATGAGCATCCGGATGAAAATGTAGCAGAAAAGTCGGCACAACATTATCAGTATAAAGGAAGCTATATTCTGACTTCTGTCAAGTCGGGATTGATGATTATTGATCAGCAGCGTGCTCATGTACGTATTTTGTACGATAAGTATATGAGTCAGATAGCCAATCGGAGAAATGTTTCTCAGCGTATGCTGTTTCCTGATATGGTGCATTTCTCTCCAGCCGAAGTTCCTGTGCTGGAGGAAATCATGGACGACCTGACAGCCTTGGGCTTTGAACTCAGTAATCTGGGGGGAGGCTCTTATGCCATCAATGGCATACCGGCAGGTATTGAAGGTTTAAATCCAGAAACGCTGGTGACGAATATGGTGCAGACTGCTATCGAAAAGGGCTGTAAGGTAAAAGAGGAAGTGCAGAGTATGCTGGCTCTTTCGCTGGCAAAAGCTGCTGCTATTGTACCTGGACAGGTACTTACGAATGAAGAAATGAATAATCTGGTAGATGAGCTTTTTGCTGTTTCTACTCCCAATTATACTCCCGACGGCAAGGTCGTGCTTTCAGTCTTGAAAGAAGACGATTTGGAGAAGCTTTTCAAGTAAGACGGAATCAGTTGACTTGTCAAAATTGGAGTTGCATAAAATCTCTCTGTTTTTATCTTGTATTGTGATGATATAGGATAAAAATAGAGAGATTTTGTATTTCATAACTTATCCTTTGTTCCTTTTCTTGTAACTGCTGGGGCTTTCTCCTAATATTTTGATAAATACTTTTGTGAAATGATATTGGTCATAGAAACTTAGTTTGTCGGCTATTTCTTTAATCTTCATGTCTGAAAAGTCAAGAAGCTGACAGGCTTTTTGTATTTTCATGTGAGTAAAATAATTGAGAGGTGTATGTCCGGTCTTCTTTAAAAAAAGTTGTCCGAAATGTGATGGAGAGTATCGTACGCTTTCTGCAATTTCTTCCAAGGATAATTTTTTGTTGATGTTTTTTTGCATGAAACAAATGGCCTCCTGTATAATGTTACCTTTTGACGCTTTATTGACTTCTCTAAATTGAGATATAAAACGGAATGAGGCTATAAAATGCCATAGGCACAATGAAGTATACTCCAGATTTTCGATGCTATATCCTTTTTCCAGATTTTGATAGATTTCTTCAAAGAGGATAAGTCTGTCTTTGAATCGAGCATCGGGAGCATCGTCAATGTTGAATACTTTATTGTATATTGATTTGAATAGGTGGCTTTTTTCTCCGGTGAAATGAATCCAGTAAATAGACCATGGATTGCGTTCGGAGGCTGCATACGTGTGTGGTAGTCCTGCTTCGATGATGAAAAACTGTTCTTTTTCTATATCATGATGTACTCCATTCACATTGAACCATCCTTTTCCTTCTGTACAATATATAAGAATATGTTGGCTTGCTCCTTCGGGACGTGTTCTGTAGTGCCCTGAAGCTTTAGGATAGAAACCAATGTCTGTAACGTATAACAGATTGGTTATTTCATTGTTTTGCAATAGCTCAATAATTGCTGGAGGGAGCACAATAGCTCTCTGGCCCGTAAATCCATCTTTTTTGTGCTTCATAGATTGTATTTTACTTTTGCAAAAGTAATTTTTTCTGTTTGCTTTTCAAATCTCCTCTTCTCTTTTTAGTGAAAAAAACAAGATATTTTACATGATAACCGATGTTTTCTACATTTTTTGCCTCATGGATTCTCTGTTATTTTGTATTCGTTTAATATTAATAACTAACTATGAATACATATAATTGTCTTTTTGTCTATTTTATTTGTTTGGTTTCAGCAATGGGAGGGCTTCTTTTCGGGTACGATTGGGTTGTCATAGGTGGAGCAAAACCTTTTTATGAAATTTATTTTGGAATATCCGAGAATGCTGGTATGCAGGCTTTAGCAATGAGTATTGCCTTGGCTGGTTGCTTGTTAGGAGCTACAATGGCGGGATTTTTGGCCGATCGTTATGGAAGAAAGAAACTATTACAGTTTGCAGCCTTGGTCTTTTTGGTGTCTTCTTGGGCTACTGGTGCAAGTTCTGCTTTGATGACTTTTATTTTGGCCCGATTGGTAGGAGGAATAGCCATTGGCTTGGCTGCTGATTTATCTCCGATGTACATTGCCGAAGTTGCTCCGACACGGATACGTGGTAAACTGGTTACTTTAAATCAGTTGACAATTGTTCTTGGAATTTTGAGTGCACAGATTGTGAATATGCTTTTGGCCGATCCTGTATCGGAAACTGCAACTTCAAGTGATATTTTTCTGTCGTGGAACGGACAAGCAGGATGGAGATGGATGTTTTGGGCAGTGTGTATACCGTCTGGCCTTTTCTTTTTACTTTCTTTGTTTATTCCGGAAAGCCCGCGTTGGCTGGCTGCCAATAATCGGAGAGAAGCTGCTGCAAAGGTTTTACGAACTATCGGAGGAGAAGAATATGCAAAAGTAGAACTTTTAAATTATTCTGCAGCTTCCTTTTCTTCAAGTAATCAACATCAAGGCGCGTTGTCTTTATTATTTTCTGCTAAAATGCGTAAAGTCTTAATTGTTGGTATTGTATTGGCTATGTTTCAGCAGTGGAGTGGAACTAATATTATATTCAATTATGCTCAAGAGGTATTTCAGGCAGCAGGGTATGGCATATCTGAAATGCTGATGAATATTGTAGTAACTGGCATTGCTAATTTAGTCTTTACATTTATCGCTATTTATACAGTCGAACGTTTGGGGCGTAAAACATTGATGTTAATAGGGGCAGGCGGACTGGCGGGCATTTATACATTGCTTGGCATAAGTTATTTTCTTGAGTTTAAGGGAGTGATTATGATTGTGTTTATTGTGCTTGCAATTGGACTTTATGCGATGTCCTTAGGACCGATAACTTGGGTATTGTTGTCGGAAATATTTCCTAATAAGGTACGTGGAATTGCAATGGCTGTATGTACAGCCTGCTTGTGGATAGCATCTTTCTTGTTGACTTATACTTTCCCGTTTCTAAATGCAGGTCTGGGTACAGGAGGAGCCTTTATTCTTTATATGATAATCTGTTTGGCAGGTTTCCTGTTCGTTTTACGTTATGTGCCGGAAACCAAAGGTAAATCGTTGGAAGAGTTAGAAAAGGAGTTGGTAAAGTGATTGTAATTTAGAATTTGAGGCGCAAGATATTATACATTATTTTATGAGGTAAAACTTGTTTAGCTATTATTGCTTATGGAAAAGATAACAGAGTATTTAGTTCAAAGCACAATTAATACTTCCGAAGTAAGAGCTTGGGAGGAGGTTGTAATGCTGCCTACTTATGGCATAGGTAAAGAAGAGAAAAATCCTATTTTTTTGGAGAAACGTGTCTATCAGGGTAGTTCCGGTTCAGTTTATCCTTATCCGGTAATTGAAAAGATTGAAGATGAAAAACATGATTGTCCTTGGAGGGCTTTTTTTATAGAGAATGAGTATATCAAGGTGATGATTTTGCCTGAATTGGGGGGACGTATTCAGATGGCTTATGATAAGGTAAAAAAGCGTCATTTCGTTTATTATAATCAGGTAATCAAACCGGCTTTGGTTGGTCTTACCGGCCCATGGATTTCTGGAGGTATTGAGTTTAACTGGCCACAGCATCACCGTCCGAGTACTTATTTGCCTACAGATTGCATGATAGAAGAATTTCCGGATGGAAGTAAAACAGTGTGGTGTAGTGAAGTAGAACGTATGTTCCGTACTAAAGGTATGGTTGGATTTACACTTTATCCGGGCAAAGCTTATATTGAAATAAAAGCTAAGGTTTATAATCGTACTCCCTTTCCGCAGACTTTTTTGTGGTGGGCAAATCCGGCTGTTGCTGTCAATAAAGATTATTATTCTGTATTTCCGCCTGATGTGAACGCCGTGTTTGATCATGGAAAGCGTGCAGTTTCAAGTTTTCCTATTGCAACTGGGGAATATTATAAAGTAGACTATTCTGCAGGTGTGGATATATCTCGTTATAAAAATATTCCTGTACCCACTTCTTATATGGCCATTAATTCTAAATATGATTTTGTTGGCGGTTACAATGAGGATGTAGAGGCTGGACTTCTCCATGTGGCGGATCATCATATTAATGCAGGAAAAAAACAATGGACATGGGGATGTGGTGATTTTGGTCAGGCCTGGGATCGCAATCTTACAGACGAAGATGGACCGTATATTGAGCTTATGACGGGTATGTATTGTGATAATCAGCCTGATTTTACTTGGTTGCAACCTTATGAAGAAAAATCTTGGGTACAATATTTCATGCCTTATCAGAAAGTAGGTATGGTGAAGAATGCAACGCGCGATGCGCTTATCAATATTCTTCCGGAGCAAGAGGGGAGGATGAAAGTTATGCTTTATACAACAGCAGTACATCGCGAAGTGCGCATCATGCTTGTTAATGTGGAAAATGGTAAGATTTATCTTGATGCCCTTACAGCTGTAGCTCCGGATAATGCCTATGAAAATACTGTAGTGTGTGATACTGTTAAACTGGAAGAACTGAAGCTTACTGTTCTCGATGAGAATGGTAAAGTGCTTGTTAGCTACCAGGCTGATAAACCGGAAATTAAGCCTGTTCCGGAGCCGGCAAAAGCAGCACTTGATCCGAAGGAAATAGCCAGTATGGAGCAATTGTTTCTGACCGGACAGCATTTGGAACAGTATCGTCATGCCACTTATCTTCCAATGGATTATTATATGGAAGCTCTCAGGCGTGATGAAAGTGATATTCGTTGCAATAATGCAGTGGGTCTGTTGTTGTTGCGCCGGGGACGTTTTGCTGAAGCTCAGAAATATTTTGAACGGGCTGTTAAAACTCAGACGGAGCGTAATCCCAATCCATACGATGGTGAACCTCGCTATAACCTCGGGTGGAGTAAAAAAATGCAAGGCGATATAGATGGAGCTTATGATGCATTCTTTAAAGCTACTTGGAATGCAGCCTGGCAGGATGCCGGTTATATGGGATTGGCGCAGATTGACATGATTCGGGGAGATTATACAGATGGACTTGACCATATTAACCGTTCTTTGTATCGTAACTGGTTAAATCATAAAGGACGTCAGCTTAAAGTATCTTTCTTGCGCAAGATGGGCTGCTATGCTAAAGCAGAAGCACTGATTGACGAATCTCTTGTTATGGATAAATTCAATATGGGATGCCGCTTTGAATCTTATCTTCTCAATGTTTTACAGGGGAATCCTCAAAAGGCAGATGCTGTTAAGGCTGAAATGAAAACTCTTATGCGTGGGGCTGTTCATAGTTATATGGAATATGCTATCGATTATGCTTCTGCCGGTATGTATGATGAGGCTGTTCAGTTACTTTCGTTTGTGACAGAGGAAACAGAGATTACTTATCCTATGGTTTACTATGCCTTGGGTTACTTCTATTCCATGATGGGAAAGAAAGATGAGGCTGCTTTACTCTATAAGAAAGCTGAAACAATGTGTCCAGATTATTGCTTCCCGAATAAACTTGAAGAAGTTCTAATGCTTCAGGATGCAATGAAACTTAACCCTGAAGGTGCAAAGGCTCCCTATTATCTTGGAAATTTCCATTACGCAGCCCGTGTTTATGATGAAGCAATTGCTTGCTGGGAAAAATCGGCTTCTATTGATGATACCTATCCAACCGTATTGCGTAATCTGTCTTTAGCTTATTATAATAAGCAAAAGAATCCTCAGAAAGCTCTTGCAGCCCTTGAAAAGGCTTATAAACTTGATGAGTCGGACGCTCGTATTCTTATGGAGCTTGATCAATTATATAAAAAACTTCGTTATTCTCATCGTCAGCGTCTTGATTTCCTTAATGCACATGCGGAGGTTGTTGAACAACGTGATGATTTATGTATCGAACGTATTACGCTTTATAATCAGCTTGGCGAATACCGGACAGCATACAATCTTATTAATGCCCGTAAATTTCATCCATGGGAAGGTGGAGAAGGTAAGGTTACAAGTCAGTATGTTTTCTGCCGGGTCGAATTGGCTAAAAAAGCTTTGGAGGAGAAGCGTTATGCAGATGCTGTCAGCTTGCTTAAAGAAACGGAGAAGTATCCGGATAATTTGGGTGAAGGTAAACTTTCTATGGCTGAGGAAAATGATATTCATTATTGGTTGGGATGTGCCTATGAAGGTCTTGGTGAAACCGAATTAGCCAAGAAATATTTTGAATGGGCGACCAAGGGTTCTGCAGAACCAGCTATTGCTTTCTTCTATAATGACCAACAGCCAGATAAGATTTTTTATCAGGGACTTGCATGGCGTAAACTAGGTGATGAAAATAGAGCTCGCAGTTGTTTTAATAAGCTTATAAAACACGGTGAACAGCATTTGTTTGATAAGGTCAAGATTGATTATTTTGCGGTGTCGCTTCCTGATTTGCTTATTTGGGATGACGATTTAAATGTTCGCAATCTTATTCATTGCAATCTTGTTATGGGACTTGGATATCTTGGTCTTGGGAATAAAGAGCAAGCACGTAAATTCCTTTCGAAAGTTGTCAATCTTGACATTAATCATCAAATTGGTGTACGGCTCCTTGCTATGTGTGGTTAATTATCGTGTAAGGTTAATGTTCTAATGGAAAGTGATGGAGATTATCTTTTCCTTTTCTATATTTTATGTAGAAAATTAATTGTTGCTTGTTGAAAATATAGAAGTTTAGATAACGTTTTATTGTTTAGAATAATAGGCTTTGAAAATTCGATTAATTAATAGAAATGAGGGTATAAATAGACTTTATATCCTCATTTTCTCTTTTATTGTAAGGTGAAAACCATATGGTCTTTTTGACTTAACGTTTCGTTGAACGTGAACCCTTCCCATTCGAAAGTTTTCAGTGCTTCTACATCCTCGATACAGTTTTTCAGGATGAAGCGTGTCATTTCTCCTCTGCACATTTTGGCATAGACAACTACTGTTGTGGGCTTACCATTCTTGTATACCATAAATTCGGGAGTGATAACCCTTACGGCTTGAGTAATTTTTTTCCAGTGAAATAGACCTTTCATTTCGGCACTTGCCAGATTGACCAAAACTCCGCCTTGCTTTTTAATTTCTGTGATGAAATAATCTGTCAGCAGGGAACGCCAGTATTCGAACATTGTTGCATCTCCATGTTCTGGCATGCGTACATCGCCCTCTAGACGATAACTTTTTATCAAATCGAGCGGGCGCAGTAGTCCGTAAAGGAAAGAGGTAATGAACAGATGGTCTTGGGTATATTTCCAGTCTTCGTCGGTAAAATCTTTCGGATTAAGACGCTTGAATACGATACCTGTATATGCAAGTAAGGCTGGAAGAGAGTGGCTTTCTGGTGAGAAGAACTCGTGATACCTGAGAACGTTTTCGGCTGCTAACTTATTGTTTATTCGTAACAGACTTGACAAATCTTTAGCACTGAACTGTGCCATGTTCATGGCATTTTCACGGGCCTCTTTTTCAAAATGGGGTATTGTTGTAAAAGGAACCTGCTGGCGGCTGCGTGCAGTCATTGTCTTGGCGCACGAAATATAAATCATCATAAGCGGTAGCTGTTTTTGTTAAAACTCATTACAAAGATACGTCCTGTCAGGGATTTTTGTTCAGAAAAAACATATATTTGTTGATGATAGCGTGAATCGTTTTATTTAAATTCTGATAATATATGATGAAATCGTTGAAAATCGGCGGCCTGATAATGGTTTTAATGCTGTTTTTTATGGGAGCGAATGTTCAGACAAGTACAGAGAAAGTGAAAATAGGTGATACAATGCCTCAGTTTACACTGAATTCGGAAGTGTATGAAACCGTTACTCCTGCCGACTTGAAGGGTAAGGTAGTTTTGGTTAGTCTGTTTGCTACGTGGTGTGGACCGTGCCAAAAGGAACTTGCCGAGGTACAGAGTACGCTTTATCCAAAGTATAAAGATAATGAGAATTTCCGTTTGCTGGTGATTGGTCGTGAGCATACTGATGCTGAGCTGACTAAATATAACACCCGTAAGAAGTTTACTTTCCCGCTTTATCCGGATCCTAAGCGTGAAGTCTTTTCATTGTTTGCCGACCAGAGTATTCCACGTGCTTATTTGTTTGGCAAGGATGGGAAGTTGATATATACATCTACGGGATATACTCCCGAAGAGTTTCAGAAACTGATGAGTACTATTGAAGAAGCTTTGAAGTAATTAACTCTGGTATCGGAATGCTATGAATGAAATTGAGAAAATGAGGAACGGCTTACTTGCTGATTTCAGCTCTCCTGAAATACAGAGCAGCTTTTATCATTGTAAGAAACTGTTGGCTAAGTTTCGGGCAATGACTCTTTACGATGACGATTACCGTAAGGTACTGGAAGATCTGGTGCCGGGAATACCTGCGACATCGGTTATTCAGCCACCTTTCTTCTGCGATCACGGACATGGCATACGGTTGGGAGAACATGTGTTTGTCAATGCCGGATGTACTTTTCTTGACGGGGCTTACATTACGATAGGTGATTATACCCTGATTGCTCCAAATGTACAGATTTATACTCCTCATCATCCTATCGATTACCGTGAGCGTCGTGCTTCTAAGGAATATTCATATCCGGTGACTATTGGTAAGGATTGCTGGATTGGAGGAGGAGCTATTATTCTTCCGGGAGTGACGATTGGCGACCGGTGTATTATCGGTGCTGGAAGCGTAGTTACGAAAGATATTCCTTCCGATAGTCTGGCTGTAGGTAATCCGGCTGTTGTCAAACGGAAATTGAATACTCCGGAAAAGGAATCTGTGGATTAACTACTGTTTTTTTAGATGAAATAAAACGTGAGCTTGATATAAAACTTTCTTGCTGTGGCAAGGTGGGGGTTATATCGGACTCACGTTTATGTTATTGTAGGAAAACTATTCAACGTTTTACAGAGATTGGCAGATTATATGCTTTGCGCTTGGATTTGATTTCTTTTGCAAGTATATTGGCTTGTGTATCATCTATATGTTGATTTTTCAGCATGATTTCTATATCTTTTATCGAGTTTTCCAGTACTTGAGCTTGAGGCTGGGACAAATGGAAGTAATCATCGTCGCCATGGAAATACAGAAGTCTCAATTTTGCCAGCATCAGCTCTGACTTCAGGGCCACTATTCCCCTGAAATCATGAACAGGCAGGCTCTTGTCTTGGCTTAATTTCAGCTCTGTGCTGGAGGCTTCGATAAATGAAATTCTCTTTTCCTGCCTGAAATCATTTCCATCATAGTCGATTGAGCAGATATTGTATTTACCGTCAATGATGTCCAGAAAGAAAATCCGGTCTTTGGTATATTGTACTTTGTCTACATTGCCTATTGTTGATGCTATATTTTGTTGTCTGAGCTCCTTTATATGCTGTCCGTTGAAATCACTTTTTATGATTTTCATTTTTTTGTTTTTCGTAGATAAGTAATACCAGTATCCGTTGGCATATATGGCTTCGGTCTTAATTATTTCTCCTTGTGTATCGAATCTTCTGATTACACATTTTTCACTGTCGAACTTGTTTCCGGAGGTTGTGTAGATTTGCTCCTGTAAATTTAAATAAGGTTTTGCATGCTCGAATGTTGTATAAAATAGTTCGTCCGAACACAGAAAATATTTATTGATGCTCGATATTGTGGTAAGATTATAGCTGCTGGCGTCATCGAATGTTGCATCTGCATTATACCAGTTGCCATCTATGTAAATTCTGTTCCATGCGTGTCCTGAGGTTCCGGGTATGGGACCTGTTACATACTCGGTTTGAATGCCTAATCCGTTTAACAATAGTGAGAGTGAAAGGCTATATCCCTGACATACGGCTTTATGAGTGATGAATGCTCCCAATGCAGAAAATGAACTATATGCCAGATTGGGATATTCTTCATTCCTTTCTCCGTAAATAATTTCTTTACACAGTTTCTGATAAAGTGTATAGGCTATTTCTGCCGGTGTCATCCGATAGTCCAACTCCATGTAGAATGTTTCGATGGCTTCTTCCATAGCTGGATAGATATCATGGATAATGGCAGGTAATACTGCGTATTGAGGAATAAAGGTTGCCAGGTACTCTGGGTGTTGTAAATCGACTCTGTAGCCGATATTTCCACTGACTTTCAGATGAAACAGGAGAGGGTTGTTTCTTATAAAACAATTGTATAGGCTATCTGCCCTATCGGAAGAAATATTGAATTCTCTGACGTCTATTTCTTTCTCTCCCTGTAGTACTCCGTTGGTTAGTCTTTGAAATAATTTTAATGCATCGGTTGGAGAGTCATTCTCTTCTTTTTCGTCTGTTCCGTCAGAATTTTCTGTGTCATCGGTAGAACCGGTTGGTACGTTGCTGGGTTCTTTAGCCTTTTCTTCCAGTTTTTCTTTTTTGCATCCGGTAAAAAACAGGCTGAACATCAGAAAAAAGAAGGCGATTGGAGTCAGTAGTTTCATAAGAATAGTATATTAATTGTGGTAATATAGTCTGTCAGGTATAATTTTATGTAACAATTTTGATTGCTTAAATGTTCTGGACTATAAATAAAAATTCCCTGTCTCCGAATTCAGGTTAATCATAATCTGAGATTCGGAAACAGGGAATATTATTTTATGAGCTTGTATTGTCGGTTATTTATATTCCTGCCAGCTCTTTATCTGTATATCTTCCTGTTTCATGCTACAGAAAGCTTCAATGAATGCTTTTGCCAGACGGGCGTTGGTCATTAATGGAATATTATGATCTATTGCTCCACGACGGATACGATATCCGTTTGTCAGCTCACGTTTGGAGTGGTTTTTCGGAATGTTGACTATCAAATCGAACTTATGCTCGGCAATCATCTTCATCACATTGTTTTCGGCATGTGGGCGTTCGTCGGGCCAGAATACAGGAGTCGTCGGTATTCCATGTGAGTTGAGGAAGGTTGCCGTACCTGCTGTTGCATAAATGTGGTAACCGTTTTTGCTCAGCATGTGACTGGCATCCAGTAAATCAACTTTCGATTTGGTAGCTCCAGAAGAGAGAAGTATCGATTGTTTCGGAATCTTATAACCTGTTGCAATCAGAGCATTGAGCAAAGCTTCATTAAAGTCGTCACCTAAACAGCCGACTTCTCCGGTTGATGACATGTCGACGCCTAATACAGGGTCGGCATTCTGAAGGCGTGCAAACGAGAATTGTGAAGCTTTTACCCCGATACGGTCGATGTCGAATGCTGACTTATCTGGGCGGGTATATGGAGCATCGAGCATGATACGTGTTGCTGTTTCGATAAAATTGCGTTTCAAGACCTTGGAAACAAACGGGAAACTACGTGAAGCACGCAAATTACATTCTATAACTTTCACTTCGTTTTTGCGGGCAAGATACTGAATGTTGAACGGACCGGAGATATTTAATTCCTGTGCAATCCGGCGACTGATTTTCTTGATTTGTCGCGCTGTAGAGAAATAAATTTGTTGAGCTGGGAATACGAGTGTTGCATCTCCCGAGTGTACTCCTGCATATTCAATATGCTCTGAAATAGCATATTCTACTATTTCACCATTTTGTGCTACAGCATCGAATTCTATTTCTTTGGTTTCTTGCATGAACTGTGAAACAACTACCGGATATTCTTTCGAAACCTCACTTGCCATCTGCAAGAAGCGGGTAAGCTCTTCTTCGTCGTAGCATACGTTCATGGCGGCGCCGCTTAATACATACGACGGACGGACCAGTACCGGATAACCTACCTTGGCAACAAAGGCTTTTACGTCGTCCAGACTTGTCAGTTCCTGCCATGCGGGCTGGTCTATTCCTAACTGGTCGAGCATAGCCGAGAACTTGTTTCTGTTTTCGGCACGGTCGATAGATATAGGAGATGTTCCTAAAATAGGAACCGACTGGCGATAAAGTTTCATGGCAAGATTATTTGGAATTTGTCCACCTACAGATACGATTACTCCACGTGGCTGTTCCAAATCGATGACATCGAGTACGCGTTCGAATGACAATTCATCGAAGTACAGGCGGTCGCACATATCGTAATCGGTAGAAACTGTTTCTGGATTATAGTTGATCATGATTGACTTATATCCCAGCTTGCGTGCTGTCTGAATGGCATTGACTGAGCACCAGTCAAATTCTACTGATGAACCGATACGGTAGGCACCCGAACCAAGTACAACTACAGATTTTTCGTTCTTGTAGTAATTGACGTCATACCCTTCGGCACCGTACGTCATATAGAGGTAATTTGTCAGTTCCGGATGCTCGGATGCGACTGTATTGATACGTTTTACGGCTGGCAGTATGCCCAATTTCTTACGATAAGCACGTACGGCAAGATTCTCTTTTTCCATATTGCCGGTAGTTGGTTTCAAAACGAAGCGTGCAATCTGGAAATCCGAGAACCCCAATACTTTTGCTTCACGTAGAACGTCGGCAGGAAGTTCTTCCAGTGAGTTATACGATTGCAGTTTGGCCTTATAGTCAACAATATTTTTTAGTTTACCTATGAACCATGGGTCTATTTTAGTTAAGTCGTAAATACGCTGGATATCATATCCTTCTTCCAAAGCCTGTGCAATGGCAAATATTCGTAAGTCTGTAGGGTTGGCAAGCTCGTCGTCCAGATTGTCGAAGCGTGTGTGGTCATTACCAACAAAACCATGCATGCCTTGTCCGATCATACGGAGTCCTTTCTGGATGATTTCCTCAAACGAACGTCCGATAGACATGATTTCACCAACCGATTTCATGCTGGAACCGATACGGCGTGATACACCGACAAATTTGGTTAAATCCCAGCGTGGAATCTTGCAAATTAAATAGTCGAGTGAAGGAGCTACATATGCCGAGTTCGGAGTGCCCATTTCACCGATTTCATCAAGTGTATATCCTAATGCGATTTTGGCAGCAACGAATGCCAGAGGATATCCTGTTGCTTTTGATGCTAAAGCAGAAGAACGGCTGAGGCGGGCATTTACTTCAATTACACGATAGTCATTTGTGTCGGCGTTGAAAGCATATTGGATATTACATTCTCCTACAATGCCTAAATGGCGGATGCATTGTTTTGATAAGTCTTGCAGCATGGTGACCTGATCTTGTGTCAGAGAACAAGTAGGAGCAACAACGATGGATTCACCTGTATGAATACCCAGTGGGTCGAAGTTTTCCATACTTGCAACGGTAAAGCAATGGTCGTTTGCATCGCGGATTACCTCAAATTCTATTTCTTTCCATCCTTTAAGTGATTCTTCTACTAATATCTGTGGAGAGAATGTAAAGGCACTTTCTGCCAGTTCAATGAATTTTTCTTCATTGGGACAGATTCCGCTTCCCAGTCCACCAAGAGCATATGCCGAGCGAATCATGACCGGATAGCCTATACGACGTGCAGCAGTCAGTGCGTCTTTCATGTTTTCTACGGCTTGGCTGACTGGGGTCTTCATTTCTATTTCATTCAACTTCTTGACGAACAGATCACGGTCTTCCGTATACATGATTGCATCTACCGATGTACCCAGAACTTTTACACCATATTCTTTCAGTACTCCTGTCTGATACAATTCAGTGCCACAGTTCAGCGCAGTTTGTCCTCCAAATGCAAGCAAGATTCCGTCGGGACGTTCTTTCTTAATAATTTCGGTTACGAAATAAGGAGTTACAGGAAGAAAATATACTCGGTCGGCAATACCCTCCGAGGTTTGAATAGTAGCGATATTAGGATTGACTAATACAGAACTGATACCTTCTTCACGCAAGGCTTTCAGCGCCTGGGAGCCTGAATAGTCGAATTCTCCGGCTTGTCCGATCTTGAGTGCACCTGAGCCGAGCACCAGGACTTTCTTTAATTCTTTCTTCATGGTGTTTTATTAATATAGATTTATTGGTTGTCATTCATTATCTTATACATGCAAAGAAACAATTAATTTTGAAGAAAACAAAGGATTTGCTTATCTTTGCTGCTAATTAATAACTATCAAAGATATAATGATGAAAAAGGAGAAAATTATACTTACCGGCGACCGTCCTACCGGAAAATTGCATATCGGACATTATGTTGGTTCGTTGCGTCGTCGTGTAGAACTTCAAAATTCGGGACTCTACGATAAGATATTTGTGTTCGAGGCCGATGGACAGGCATTGACTGATAATATAGACAATCCGGAGAAGGTTCGTCAGAATGTGATCGAAGTAGCCCTTGATTATCTGGCTGCCGGTTTGGATCCAGCTAAATCTACTATCTTCATCCAGTCACAGATTCCGGAACTTTATGAATTGAGCTTCTATTTTATGGACTTGGTGACTGTTTCTCGTTTGCAGCGTAATCCTACTGTGAAGACAGAAATCCAGATGCGTAACTTTGAAACGAGCATTCCTGTAGGATTCTTTACTTATCCTATCAGCCAGGCTGCTGATATTGCTGCTTTCAAAGCTACTACAGTGCCAGTAGGTGAAGATCAGGAACCGATGATTGAGCAGACCAGAGAAATTGTACGTCGTTTCAATTATATTTATGGTGAAACGTTGGTAGAACCAGAAATTCTGTTGCCGGATAATGCCGCTTGTATGCGTTTGCCGGGAACGGATGGAAAGGCAAAAATGAGTAAGTCATTGGGAAACTGCATTTATTTGTCTGATTCAGCCGATGAAGTTGAAAAGAAGGTAAAGAGTATGTATACCGATCCAACTCATATTAGGGTCAGCGATCCAGGAAAACTGGAGGGTAATTGTGTCTTTACTTATCTGGATGCATTCTGTCGTCCGGAACATTTCGAGCGTTATTTGCCTGATTATCCGAACCTGGATGAACTGAAGGCTCACTATACTCGTGGTGGACTGGGAGATATGAAGGTAAAGAAATTCTTGGCAGCTATCATGCAGGAGGAACTTGCTCCGATACGTGACCGTCGTAAAATGTTCGAAAAGGATATTCCGGCAGTATACGATATGTTGAAGAAAGGTTGTGAAGTAGCTCGTGAAACAGCTGCCCAGACAATGTCTGAAGTACGTAGCGCTATGAAAATTAATTATTTCGATGATGCAGCACTTATAGCCGAACAGGCAAAACGTTTTGGTCAGGAATAATATTCAGGCTTTATAATTGAGTATAGCAGATAAGTCGCCATCCGGATATATACAGATTCTTGTATTAACCGGTTGGTGATTTTTGTTTGTATAGGATGAACAAAAAAGGCAATGAGCTGTTCCTTATTATATATGCTTATTTGTTTATCTTAAAAAACATTACTTATGAAGAAGATTGCGCTGAGTTGTATACTCTTGTTTTTGTCTTTGGGCTTTGGACTGGCTCAGGAAAATTCATATCAATTATCAAGTCATATTCTGGATATTACTCAGGGAAAACCTGCTCCTAATGTGAAAATCAGTCTGTATAAACAACAGACTGACGGAAAATGGAAAATAGTAGAAGAAAAACTGACCGATGAAAATGGACGTGTTAAGGATTTCTTAAAAGAAGATGGTACAGAGCATGATGGGGTATATAAACTTATTTATCATGTAAAACCTTATTTTGACTTGATGGGAGAAGATACATTTTATCCATTTGTAGAAGTTACTTTCGAAATAAAGGGGAAGAGTCACTATCACGTGCCTATAACTTTATCTCCTTATGGCTATTCTACATACCGTGGAAATTGATATTAAAGGTTGGTTGCAAAGGTATCGAAGCCCTAAAAAATACTTTTTTGCTTGCTTTACGGCTGTTTTTGTAAAAAAAATGAAGCAAATATTTGCATATTCAAAATAAAGCCGTACCTTTGCAACCGCAATTGAGAACGAGAGATTGGGGCGTTTAGCTCAGCTGGTTCAGAGCATCTGCCTTACAAGCAGAGGGTCGGCGGTTCGAATCCGTCAACGCCC
>ENA-UEYF01000473-UEYF01000473.1-human-gut-metagenome-genome-assembly--contig:-NODE-473-length-41448-cov-49.800899_pt1 | contig 41448 bp, 29 predicted proteins | sample MGYA00242902_ERZ507920 | MGnify/ENA primary metagenome ERZ507920 (study PRJEB26167, sample SAMN06115402) | human gut metagenome | host: Homo sapiens | place: China:Jiangxi | collected 2016-07-05...
AGAACAACTTGTTTTTTAATCAAATTGTCCAAGGTGTTTGTTCATGTTTCTCGTTGTTTAATTTACAAGGTACACCGGCCATTCGCACAGCCTATTTGAAAAGTCATCCGGACTTCATCGGGCTCGCGCCCTCCGTTCCGGAGCAACTTCTACATTATAGCACGCATTGTTCAGCTTGTCAAGCACTTTTTTCAATTTCTTTCGAAATCTTTTGTTGTTTGACGCCCTGTCTCAAGCGGCTCCGCTATTCTATCAAATAACCGCCCGAATGTCAAGCATTTTTTTGATTTTTTTGCAATTTCTTTACGGACGCTACCCATAGTGTTAACAATGGCACCATACCCCAACATATGGCGGCTGCGACAGCCTGCACCCCCTCCGGCAGGACCGTGCCCGCAAGATACCCCGTGCAGCCGAGCAGGAAATTGCCGATGCCTGTGCGCCTTTTCCACCCGATCGCCTGCGCCGTCTTCGCATTGGCGAGGCACAGAACGGAAAGCAGGCAGAAGCCACCCGCCGTCAGCGCGGCCGACACGACCGGCTCCAGCCGCTCCATCACGCCGAAGACGGACACGCTCTTGGCCATGGTATAGACCGCGAAGGCCTCCTCCCTGGCCACGCGGGGTGAGAGCGTGCCTGCGGCACACAGGGCCGCCGCCGCACAGAGGCCGATCCCCGCCGCGAGCCAGCCGCCCGTCCTCCGCGCCCTGCCGCGCACATAGAGCACGGCCATGGGTGACAGCGCCGCCGTCATGGCGGCAAACGGCACATGTCCCGTCTGCGGCGCGAGCCACGCCGCGCGCACCTGCACGGCCGAGAAGCCCAGAATGACGGCTTCGACCGCCGTGAGGAAGAAGAACAGGATGGCCCCGCTGCGCAGGACGGTCTCCTCCCCGCGCTCTGCGGCATAGGCCGCCGCCAGAAGCAGCAGGAGTCCCGTAAGCGGCTCGCCGCGGCTCTCCGGATAAATGGCGCACAGCGCCCGCGCTGCACCTCCCAGCAGCAGCGAGCCGCCGAGGAGGACGAGCGCGAGCACGGCTCTTCCCGCCCGGCCGAATGCCGCCGGGATGACCTCCGTCAGCCCGCCCGGCGCGCAGCGCCGCCCGCAGAGGCCAAGCAGCAGCGCGGAGATCGCCGCAGCCGCCGTCGCCCAGACCCAGCCGAGGCGCGGCAGATACAGAAGCGCCGGGACGGAAGCCGCCGCCAGCGTCACGGCGCAGAGCTGTCTATCCCGCATGGCTTTCCTCCCAATCGGGCAGGGCCGTGCCCGGCTCCGCCCGCAGCAGACCGACCGTCACGGGGCTGGCGTGGGCCTCCAGCAGGTCGGACAGCCCCTCCGGGTCGGTCAGGCCCCCGCTCCGGCGCACCTGCGCCGCCGGGCGCAGGATGCCGCTTTCCAGCAGCTCGTTCACGAGGCGGTCCGTCTTCCCGCACAGCACGACCTGCCCGGCCGTGTCGAAGTAGACCTCGCCCGGCGCAGCCATGCGCAGCGCGGCCACGGCGTCGTCCCACGTTGCGCCGCTGCCCTCGCCCGCCTCCGTGACGATGCGCACGCCGGCTTCCGTCCGCTCGGCCTGCACGGTCTGCACCGGCAGAAGCGTGCGCGTCTCGTGCGTGCGGAACGGCAGGCCACAGCACAGGACCAGCGCCGCAGCCGCAAGAAGCGTCCATTTCATCGCTTTTCCCCCTGATTGCGCCGGTCGAGCGGCCGGAGCAGCGGATCGCGCAGCGGTTCCCGCACGAGGCGTGGCCGCAGCAGGGCGCGCGCGCCGCCGACACCGGAAAACGGCGCAAGATAAGAGATCCCGAACGAATCCAGACCTGCCAGATGGACGACGAGGCAGATGGCCCCGAGCGTCAGGCCGAACAGCCCGGCAAGGCTCGCCGCCGCGGCCAGCGCCATCCGCCAAACGCGCAGGGCGTCTGCAAAGCTGCGCCCCGGTATGGCAAAGCCGCAGATGCCCGCCGCCGCCACGACGATGAGGGCCGCGGGCGAGATGAGCCGCGCCTCCACGGCGGCCGAGCCGACAACAAGGCCGCCGATGATGGAAAGGCTCTGCCCCACGGACTGCGGCAGCGAGACGCTTGCCTCCTGCAGCAGCTCAAAGGCGGCCAGCAGCCCGAGCACCTCCACGATGGTCGGGAACGGCACAGCGCGCTTGCTCTCTAAAATCGACTGCAGCAGCTCCGTCGGCAGCATCTGCGGGTGAAAGGCCGCCATCGCGACATAGAGCCCCGGCAGCAGCAGGCCGAGCAGCAGGGCGGCATAGCGCAGCACACGCAGGAACGACGCCGAGACAAAATCCGTGCCCCGGTCCTCGGCCGACGTCATGAGATAGCCGAGGTCGACCGGCGCGAGATAGCCCAGCGGCAGGCCGTCGACGAGCAGGCCGGCACGCCCCTCGAGCAGGGCCTGCGCGAAGCGGTCCGTCCGCTCCGTGTACTGCAGCAGCGGAAAGGCCGTCGGCCGTGAGCCGGTCAGATATTCCTCCACGGCAGCAGGCGTGAGCAGGCCGTCGATGTCGATGTCCGCCAGACGCGCCTGCATGCGCTGCACGAGCGCAGGCTCCGTCAGCCCGTCGATCCATGCCAGCGTGACGTTCGTCAGGCTCCGCCGCCCCACGACCGTCTCATACAGCCGCAGCGCCGGCGTGCGCAGGTGGCGGCGCAGCAGGCTCGTGTTCGTGCGCACCGTCTCCGTGAACGCGTCCTTCGGGCCCTTGACCGTGTTTTCGACCTCCGGGGCCGAGGGCGAGCGCTTTTCGCCCGTCTTCGTCTCGAAGGCAATGGCCCGCTGCCCGAACAGCACGACCGTGAAGCCGTTGACGAGCTTCTCCGCCGTGCTCTGCAGGTCTCCGCACGGCACAGCGACGGAGTTATAGACCGTCCTGTGCAGGGCGCGGTCGTAGAGCTCGTCCATTGTGCCGCCGAACGCGTCCTGCATGAGGGGCTTGACGACGTATTCCGACGCATCGCCGCCCGAGGTGATGCCGTCGATGGCGTAGACGTAGACCGTCAGCGCCCCGATGCGCACCTCGCGGCGGTTCCAGTCGCCGCAGCAGCCGAAAATGCCGCAGATATGTTCATCCGTCATCGCGCCCGTGTAGGTCCCGTCGGGCAGACGGCGCAGCTCCTGTTCCATGCGTGTTGTCCCTCCCCGCAGCAAGTTTCCCCGCCAGTGCAGGCGGTTATGCACAGGAAAGGGAAAATTTGTGGAAGAAAACGTGAAACGCGGAGCGTGGAATTTTTCGCAGGGCCGCCGGAAATGCGTTGTAGGGGAGGGGCATGCCCCTCCCGGCGCAATGCTGCCGACCAGTGCAGGCTATCGATAAAACGATGAAAACCAAAGGTTTGTCATTGCGAGGAGGCCGCAGGCCGACGTGGCAATCTCGGGAAGGCACTTCCAGTTCGTACAGGCCATCGTTAAAATGATATGCACCGATTGCGTCTGTAGCGGCGGTCAGTGACCGCCCTGTAGAGGGACATTAAACCGCAGGAGGGCACCGGTGTACCACGGCACTCGCCTAAATTGTCATTCCGAGGAGCGAAGCGACGTGGGAATCTCCTGTAACAGCCCGCGAATTCGCAGAGGCTTTCCCACTATCCGACTGTGTACTGCTGAGATTGCCGCGTCGGCCTGCGGCCTCCTCGCAATGACAAACTTGGGAGCATTACACCTATAAATTTGTGCCGCAAGTATTGCCACCCTGCAAGGCGGTCACTGACCGCCATTGGCAGTCGCAGGTTTTGCAGCAGTAATTCGGCGGCGCAAAGCTATCAGATTTGTCATTCCGAGGAGCGAAGCGACGTGGCAATCTCGGGAAGGCAGTTGCGTTTTCGCCGATAGCTTTCCCACGATGCGGCCGGGTACTGCGAGATTGCCACGTCGCTTCGCTCCTCGCAATGACACGTCAGGGGAGCGCGAGGTGCACCAGTGCTCTCCTGCGGTTTAATTTCCCTGTACAAGGCGCTCGCTCCCCGTAAAGGGGACGCCGCATCCGTAAGGCGGCAAAGCCGCCAACGGCTGCGCAGTGAGCGCCGCTACAGACGCAATTGGTTTTTACCGTTTTAACGGCAGCTTGTACGGATCGTTCGTGCAGCGCCGGGCCCGGCTGTCCGCTCCCCTACAACGCACGGCAGGGCACGGCAGGCGGCCTCGCAGAGCTTTCCGCCGATCTATTCAGCGCAGCGGCTCCTCATAGCCCGCGAGCTTGCGGCCCATGAGCACGCCCATGGCGGAGGCCATCATCAGGCCGCGCGTCCAGCCGGACGAATCGCCGAGGCAGTACAGGTGCGCCACATTTGTCTTGAGGTCCGGGGTCATCTTGACCTTGTTGCTGTAGAACTTCAGCTCCGGAGAGTACAGCAGCGTCTCATAGCTGGCAAAGCCCGGCACGACCTGATCCATGGCCTGAATGAAGCCGATGATGTTGATCATGGCGCGGTAGGGCATACCGGCGGTGATGTCGCCCGCGACGGCGTCCGGCAGTGTCGGGCGCACGTTCGAAAACGCCAGCTCCTTCGGCCAGGTGCGCTTGCCGTCGAGGATGTCGCCGAAGCGCTGCACGAGGATGTGGCCGTCGGCCAGCATGTTCGTCAGCTCACCGACCTTCTGGGCGTAGGCGATGGGCTGGTTAAACGGGTAGGTGAAGTTGTGCGAGCACAGGATGGACAGGTTCGTGTTGTCGGACTTCAGGTCCTTGTAGCTGTGGCCGTTTACGACGGCGAGGTTCTTGTCATAGTTCTCCTGGCTGACAAAGCCGCCGGGATTCTGGCAGAATGTGCGAACCTTGTTCTTGAACGGCTGCGGATAGCCGACGAGCTTGGACTCGTAGAGGACGCTGTTGACCTCCTCCATGACCTCGTTGCGGACCTCGACGCGCACGCCGATGTCCACGGTGCCCGGCTGGTGGGCGATGTCATACTTCGCGCACAGGGATTCCAGCCATTCCGCGCCGCGGCGGCCTGCCGCAATGACGACGTCGTCGGCATAGATCGTCTCGCGCGTGCCGCCGCGCGTCGGCTCCACGATGACGCCCTTGCACAGCGGGCCATCGAGCACGAGATCAACGCAGCTGTGGCCGAAGAGCATGTCGACGCCCTTGGCACGCAGGTCGTTCTCCAGCGCAAGGTAGAGCTCCTGCGCCTTTTCGGTGCCGAGGTGGCGGATGGGGCAGTCGACGAGCTTCAGGCCTGCGCGAATGGCGCGGCGGCGGATGATGCGGATCTTATCGGGGTCGGACACGCCCTCCACATGGGGGTCCGCGCCGAATTCCAGGTAGATCTGGTCCGTATAGTCAATGAGGGACTGGGCAAAGTCCGGGCCGACGAGGTTCGGAAAATCGCCGCCGACCTCGTGGTTCAGCGAGAGCTTGCCGTCGGAGAACGCGCCTGCGCCGGAGAAGCCGGTCGTGATGTTGCAGGGCTGGCAGTTCACGCACTTCTGCGTCTTGCTCTTCGGGCAGGAGCGCTTTTCCACGCTCTGGCCCTTTTCGACCATCAGAATCTTCTTGTGTGCGCCGCGGCGGAACAGCTCGACGGCCGTAAAGATGCCGGCAGGACCGGCACCAACAATGATCAGATCATACTTTTCCATAGAAACTCCTTTGTGCTGCAGTATTGCTGATTTATTTGAATGTTATTCTTCCTTCAGAAGGGCCTCTCCGGCCTTGTAGATGTCGCCTGCGCCGACGGTCAGGATCAGGTCACCCTTCTGCGCAGCCCCGCGGAGATAGGCCGTGACCTCAGGGAGCGTCTCAAAGTAGACGCTGCCGGGAATGCAGCGCGCCAGATCGCGGGAGGAGATGCCGATAGTGTTGCTCTCGCGGGCGGCGTAGATCTCGGCCAGAACGGCGATGTCCACGCGCTTGAGCTCGCGGACAAAATCGTCGAACAGGGCCTTCGTGCGCGTGTAGGTGTGCGGCTGGAACGCGAGGATCACGCGCTGATAGCCCATGTGGGCCACGGCGTCGATGAGGGCGTGCAGCTCGCCGGGATGGTGGGCATAGTCGTCATAGACGTCCGCGCCGTGGTACGTCCCCTTGAACTCCATGCGGCGGCCCGCGCCGTGGAACGAGGCAAGGCCCGCGGCGACATCCGCGCCATCCACGCCCATGACCCATGCGGCGCTTGCGGCGGCCAGCGCATTATAGACATTGTGGCGGCCGTAGACCTGCAGATCCACATGGCAGTAGCGCTTACCGAAGCAGATAATGTCAAACGAGCGCAGGTCCTCGGAAAGCCCCTCGGGGTGGATATCGTTGTGCGCATCGATGCCAAAGGAGAGGTAGTGCAGATCCGAGAGCGTCTGCACGGTATTTGCATCGTCGCCGTTGGCGATGACATGGCCCGTACGCGGCACGAGGCCCGCAAATTTGCGGAACGAGCGCTTCACGGCGTCAAGGTCCTTGAAATAGTCCAGATGGTCGGCCTCAATGTTGTTCACGATGGCGACGGTGGGGTAGAAATTCAGGAACGAGTCGCAGTATTCGCAGCTCTCCATGATAATGGTGTCGCCGGAGCCGACGCGGTGGCCTGCGTGCAGCAGCGGGAGATAGCCGCCCATCATAACGGTCGGGTCGCGCTGCGCCTGCATGAAAATATGCGTCAGCATGCCGGTCGTGGTGGTCTTGCCGTGTGTGCCGGACACGCAGATGGCGTTTTTATATTCGCGCATGATCACGCCCCAGGCCTGCGCCCGCTCAAACACGGGGATGCCCTGCGCACGGGCCGCGGCGACCTCGGGATTGTCGTTGTGGGCGGCGGCCGTGCGGATAATGCAGTCCGCGCCCTGAATATTCTCGGCGCGGTGGCCGATGTGCACTTCGATGCCCTTGGCGACCAGCTCGTCGGTGGAGACGGAGGCGTTCATGTCCGAACCGGTGACCGTGATGCCCATGCCGCGCAGCACCAGTCCGAGCGGACGCATGGAAACGCCGCCGATGCCGATCAGATGGATGTGCTTGCCGGGGACAAGGTAGCTGTCCAGACGTTTGAGATTGTTTGCCATATTCCTTCCTCCTGCTTCGGAAAGCCGCACAGTTGACCGCTCGCCGGAAAAACTCCGGGTCAGCGGCCAAAACTCTCCTTCTATATTATAATAGAAAACCCCGGATTTTACAAGGGTTCTGCAGGGAAAACCGGAAGTTCCCGCAGCTCATCCGGCAGAAGCTCGTCCGGCAGACGGAAGGTCAGACTGCGGCCGTCCGGATGCGGCACGCGCAGCCGCCAGGCATAGAGGGCAATGCCGCCCGGCGCGGCCTGCGCGCCGTATTTCCGGTCGCCGCAGACAGGGCAGCCGCGCGAGCCGAGCTGAACGCGGATCTGGTGCGTCCGGCCCGTGAGCAGCTGCAGGTGCAATGCGGCGCGGCCGTCCGGCAGCAGGCGCAGCGGCGTGCAGATCAGGCGCGCCTCGCGCACCCCGGCCCGCGTGCGCCGCACGACGTAGGTCTTGTTGCGCGCGCGGTCGTGGAACAGCAGGTCATAAAGCTCCTCCGGCTCTTTGCACGGCGCACCCTCGGCCAGTGCGAGATATTCCTTGCCGGCCGTGAGGTGCGCCGAGAGAAAGGCCGCCGCCTCGCGGGTCTTGGCAAAGACCATCACGCCGGGCACGTCGCGGTCGAGCCGGTGCACCGGGAAGACCGTGCGCGGCGCGAGCAGCGCAGCCATGCTCTCCTGCCCGGAGCTGTCCGCGGCGGAAAGCACGCCGCGCGGCTTGCAGCACACGACGAGCTGCGCATCTTCATAGAGGATCATGTCCCGTCCCTCCCGCGTCTCAAAATACGCTCCATTTTACTCCGAAGTGTTCGAAATTGCAAGTCCTGTTTTTGGGGAAGCTCTGCCTCGATCATCTGCGGCGTATGACGGGGCTTTTCCGCCGATCCATCGGTTCGAAAAGCTTGACGTACACAAAGTACGCCTGCACTTTCCAAACCTCGACTCGACGAAAAATCTCTCGCCATCCGCTCTTGCTGATTGAATCAGAGCTTCCCTTAGCGCTTGACAATCCTATTCTGTGTTCGCTATACTGGGAGAAAAAGAGGGTGATATGCATGCAGACGATGCGCGAGGATGCGGAGACGATCCTGCGCGAGGCCGTTGCGGCCGCGCAGCCGGGCCGGCTCGTGCGGGAGGTGCTGGCAGCGGAGCGGCTGACGGGCAGGATCGTGCTCCTTGCGGCGGGAAAGGCGGCGTGGGCCATGGCACAGGCCGCCTGCGCCTGTGTGCCCGTCCGGCGGGGCATTGTCATTACCAAGGACGGCCATCTCGGCGGGGCGCTCCCGCCGCTTGAGCTGGCGGAGGCCGGGCACCCCGTGCCGGATGCGCGGGCCTTTGCTGCGGCGCGCCGTGCGCTGGCGCTCACGCAGGGGCTGACGGCGGAGGACACGGTCCTCGTGCTGCTGTCCGGCGGAGCCAGCGCCCTGTTCGAGCTGCCGCTCGTGCCGGAGGCGCGCCTGCGGGCGATCACGCAGCGGCTCCTGCGCAGCGGGGCGGATATCGCGGCGATGAACGCCGTGCGCAAGCGTCTTTCCGCCGTGAAGGGCGGCCGCTTTGCGCAGCACTGCGCCCCGGCGCGCGTTGTATCCATCCTGCTGTCGGACGTGCTGGGCGACCGGCCGGACGTCATCGGCTCCGGCCCCGCCGTGCCGGATCCCTCGACGAGCGGAGAGGCGCTGGAGGCCGCCGCGCAGGCGGGCCTGCTGCTGGATGCCGCGCTGGAGGCCCTGCTCCGGCAGGAGACGCCCAAGCTGCTGGAAAACGCCCGCTGGCATGTGGTCGGCGGCGTGCGGCTGCTGTGTGCCGCGGCGGAGGAAACGTGCCGCAGGCTCGGCTATGCGCCGTTCGTGCTGACGGACCGCCTGAGCTGCGAGGCGCGGGAGGCCGGGCGCTTCCTTTCGGCGGCCGCGCAGTATCATGCGGGCCGCGGGAAGGCGCTTGCCCTGCTGGCGGGCGGCGAGACCGTCGTCCATGTGACGGGCAGCGGCCTCGGCGGGCGGAACCAGGAGCTGGCGCTCGCGGCCGCGCCGGGGCTGGAGGGACTTTCGGACGCCGCCGTGTTCAGCTTCGGCAGCGACGGCACGGACGGGCCGACGGATGCCGCGGGCGGCTATGCCGACGGCCGGACGGCGGCCATTCTGCGCGCTCTCGGCCGCACGGCGGAGGCGTGGCTGGATGATAACGACGCCTGGCATGCGCTGGCGCAGACCGGCGGCCTGCTGCGTACCGGCCCGACGGGCACGAACGTCAACGACCTTTCTGTGCTGCTGATCGGAAAACCGAGGTTGACTTTTTGATAAAATTTAGTAAGATATAGGTGCCCTTGCTTGTGAAATTACCCCCGGGAGGCTTTTCCTATGAAAAAATGGCATACTGTGCAGGATTATCTGGTCATCGTGTTCTGCGCCTTTCTGCTTGCCCTGAGCTACCACATCTTCGTGTTCCCCAACGAGTTCGCGCCGTCCGGCCTGCCGGGCATCGCGACCATCATCCAGCATGTGTTCCATTTTAAGGTCGGCTATATGACGATCCTCATCAACGTCCCGCTCGTCCTGCTGACGTATGTTATCGTAGACCACCGCTATGCCGTGTTGTCCGCGACGTTTGCAGTCGTGTTTTCCGTCGTGCTGCTGGCACTGGATTATGTCAACCTCGCGCCGTTTGAGTACCATACGACTACCGGCACGAGCACGATCCTTGCGCCCATTGCGGGCGGCGTCATCAGCGGCTTCTGCTATGGCATGGTCATGCGCCGCGACTCCAGCACCGGCGGCACGGACCTGCTGGCGGCGCTCGTCCACCATGTCCGCCCGGAGATGCATATCATCTGGATCGTGTTTGCCATCAACGCCATCGTCGCGGCCCTGTCCTACTTCGTCTATGATTTCAAGATCGAGCCGGTCATTCTCTGCCTGATCTACTGCTTCCTGTCCAGCCACGTCGGCGATACGATGATCAAGGGCTTCAAGGAGGCCGTGAAATTCGAGATCGTCACGGATAAGCCGGAGGAGCTTTCCACCGAGCTGCTCAAGCATATGAAGCACGGTGTTACGGAGATCCCGGCCGTCGGCGGCTTCACGCATTCGAACAAGACGCTTCTCATCTGCGTTGTGAACCGCCACCAGATCGTGGCGTTCCAGCGCATCATCCAGCAGTTCCCCGGCTCATTTGCCTACCTCAGCTCCGTGAAGGAGACCATGGGCAACTTCGCCCACATCAAGCGCTGAAGCGGAAAAGAATCTGCGTGCCCCGGCCCCGGGGCGCGCTTTTTGCGTGACTGCCAGCTATGTGCTGCCGATTCGTACAGACTACCGTTAAAACGGCGATAGCCTCCGATTTGTCATTGCGAGGGCGCTTTGCGCCCGTGGCAATCTCGGGAAGGCACTGTCGATTTATACCGACTGCCGGGCAAACGCACGCGCCTTGTAGGGGAGGGGACAGCCGGGCCCGGCGGTACGCTGCCGAGCCGAACAGGCTATCGTTAAAATGGCAAACGCCAAAGTATGGGGTGTAGCGGCGTTCCCTGAGCGCCTTGCAGGCCCCAAGTTTGGTGGTATGATTGCCGACCGCACGCGCCTTGTAGAGGGCGGCGTTCTCAACGCTATGCCGCGTAAAGTTACCGTATTCGCCGGGAGTGCCCTGTGATCCGACCGGATACTGCGAGATTGCCACGTCGCTTCGCTCCTCGCAATGACAAATCCGGAGGCTTTGCGCCGCTGAATTTGTGCCGTGATCATTGCCAGTCTGCAAGGCGCTCGCTGAGCGCCGCTACAGACGCAATCGGCGTTTGCTATTTTAACGACAGTCGGTACAAATCGGCAGTTGGCGCGCCGCCTATAAGCCATAAAAGCATCCCGGATGCGGCTGCATCCGGGATCGTGTTTTTCAGTTCAGCAGCAGGACGCTCGCAATGCCAAAGTAGATCAGCAGCGACAGGGCGTCGACGATCGTCGTGATGAACGGGCTTGCCATGACGGCCGGGTCGAAGCCGACCTTTTTGGCCAGCATCGGCAGCACACAGCCGATGACCTTGGCCACGAGCACCGTCAGCGCCATGGTGGCGCATACGACCAGCGCAACGAGGCAGGTGACATCCTCATTGCCGAGCATCAGCCGGTCGACGAGCATGATCTTGGCAAAGCAGGCGGCTGCCAGCGAGATGCCGCAGAGCACGGCCGTGCGGATCTCCTTCCACACGACGCGCGGCAGGTCGGAAAACTCGATCTCGCCGAGCGACAGCGAGCGGATGACCGTGACGGAGGACTGCGAGCCGGAGTTGCCGCCCGTGTCCATGAGCATGGGGATGAAGGCCGTCAGTGCGACCTGCGCAGCCAGCGCGCTTTCAAAATGCGTGATGATCAGGCCCGTGAACGTGGCCGAGACCATCAGCAGCATGAGCCAGGGGATGCGGTGCTTGAAGAGGTCGAACGTGGACGAGCGGAGATACGTCTTGTCCGACGGCGTCATGCCGCCCATGATCTCCATGTCCTCCGTGGCCTCGTCTTCCATGACGTCCATGGCGTCGTCGAAGGTCACGATGCCGACCATGCGGTTCTCCGTGTCCACGACCGGCAGGGCGAGGAAGTTGTATTTCGAGAACATGCGGGCAACTTCTTCCTGATCGGTGTGCGTATGGACGGAGATGACGTTCGTCTCCATGATCTTGTCGACGGTCTCGTCGTCGTCCTGCGCCAGCAGCAGGTCCTTGACGGAGACGAGACCGATGAGCGTGCGGTTCTTGGTGACGTAGCAGGTGTAGATCGTCTCTTTGTCGACGCCCGTGCGGCGGATGCGGAGGATAGCCTCCTCCACGGTCATGCCGGGGCGCAGCGAGACATATTCCGTTGTCATGATGGAGCCTGCGGAATTCTCGGGGTAGCGCAGGATCTCGTTGATGTCCTTGCGCATGTCAGGGTCCGCCTGCGAGAGGATGCGGCGCACGACATTCGCGGGCATTTCCTCCACGATATCGACGGCATCGTCGACATACAGCTCGTCGAGCACCTCGCGCAGCTCGGAGTCCGAAAAGCCGCGGATGAGCAGCTCCTGCGCGTCCGGCTCCATTTCGACGAACGTCTCGGCCGCCAGCTCCTTCGGCAGCAGCCGGAACAGCAGCGGCAGGCGGGATTCCTCCAGCCCGTCAAAGACCGAGGCGATATCCGCGGGATTCATCGTGGATAGAATGTCGCGGATCGTTGAATACTTCTTTTCCACGAGCAGCGCCTCAAGCGTGCTCTCTACAGTTACGGTGTGATCTGCCATTTTCCGGTTCCCTCCTGATTCTTCATAGTACGGTCAGAGATTCGGAAGCGGGCACGGCAGGCCGAATATCGAATGATTAACGGGAACGCACCGCATGGACGCGGGCGTCCTTTTTCGTACTTCGGCCTACGCCAGTACCATTGCCACTCCCAGCATCCATGACGTTCCCTCCTTTTGGGCTGAAAATTTTTGAAAAGGCCCTACCTCTTATCATATTGCCGCGCGGCGCGTTTGTCAAGCGAAACCGCGGAAAAATCCCTTTTGTTTTTTGCGATCTTATGGTAAAATAGAAGAAAAACCGAAAAACGGAGTGGAAAACCTTGAACACGATCCGCATCTATGAAACGGACTCGCACGCCCGGCGGCTGCAGGCGCGCGTGCTCTCCTGCGAGGAGAGCGAAAACGGCTGGCTCGTGGAGCTGGACCGCACGATCTTTTATCCCACGGGAGGCGGCCAGCCCTGCGACACGGGCACGCTCGGCGGCGCGGACGTCACGGAGACGTTCCTGCGCGGCGAGACGGTGCTGCACCGCTGTACGGCGGCTCTGCCGGCCGGCGCGGACGTGACGGGCGAGATTGACTGGGCGCGGCGGCTGGACCTCATGCAGCAGCACTCGGGTGAGCATCTCGTCTCCGGCCTCATCCACGCGCGCTTCGGCTATGAGAACGTCGGCTTCCACCTCGGCGCGGACCTTGTGACGATCGATTTTAACGGCGAGGTGGACGAGCAGGCCCTGCAGGAGCTGGAGCGCGCCGCGAACGAGGCCGTCTGGGCCGATTTTGCGCCGCATATCTGGTATCCGGAGCCGGACGAGCTGGCGCACCTCCCGTACCGCAGCAAAAAAGCGCTGACGGGCGCGGTGCGCCTCGTGCAGTTCGGGGACATCGACCTGTGCGCCTGCTGCGGCACCCATGTGGCCCGCACGGGCGAGATCGGCCTCATCAAGCTGTTCAGCACGACGCATTTCCGCGGCGGCTCGCGCATCGAGATGGCCTGCGGCGGCCGTGCCCTTGCCGTGCTGAACGCCCTTTGCGCCCAGAACCGCGACATCTCCGTCCGCCTGTCGGCAAAGCCCGTGCAGACGGCCGCCGCCGTGGCGCGATTGGCCTTCGAGCGGACGGAGGCGCAGCAGCGCGCCGCCGCGCTGGAGGACCGCCTGTTTGCCCTGCTGGCACAGGACGGGCAGACGCTCCGCTTTGAGCCGCCCATGCCGCCGGAGAGCGTGCGCCGTCTGGCGGATGCCATGGTCCGGGCGAACGAAGCGCGCAGCGCAGTGTTTGCCGGGCAGGACGGCGCGTGGCACTATGCCATGGCCGACCCGTCGGGCGACCTGCGCGGCCTTGTAAAGCGGCTCAACGCCGCGCTGCAGGGCAGGGGCGGCGGAAAGCCCGGCTTTGTGCAGGGCTCGCTCGCCGCGTCCCGCACGGACATCGAGGCATTTTTCACGGCGGAAAGCTGCAGTATGCCTGACCCGGCGTGAGCGCCGTGCCGCTGCGCGCGGCCAGCTCTGAAACGGTCAGAAATTCATAGCCCTGCGCCTGCAGGGCGTCAATGACACGCAGCGCGGCCGTCACGCTCGAGTCCGTCAGGTCGTGCATCAGAATCACGGACCCCGGCTCCGCGTGGCGCAGGATATGTGCCGTCACGGCGTCGGCATCGTGCACGCGCCAGTCCTCCGGATCGACGGACCAGAGGATGACGGGAAGATCGGCGCAGGCCGTCTGCTGCAGCACGGCCGCGTCATACAGCCCGCCCGGCGGGCGCAGCAGCGTCGGCGCGCGGCCCGTTGCCTCCATGAGCTTGCGGCGGGCCTCGGAAAGGTCGCGGCAGACCTCGGCGCGGCTCATGGAAGTAAAATACGAATGCGTGTCGCCGTGCGTGCCGGTCTCGTGTCCCTCGGCGGCGATGCGCGCGGCCAGCTCCGGATACAGATCGATCCGGTAGCCGCAGAGAAAGAACGTTGCATGCACGCCGCGTGCGGCAAGACCGCCCAGCAGGCGCTCCGTAAGTGCGCCCGACGGTCCGTCGTCAAACGTCAGCGCCACGCAGCGGGGCTCCGCCGCATGGCCGCGCGGGAGCAGGACGGCCAGCGCGGCAAGCAGGCATAACAGCCGTTTCATGCAGCCACCTCCCAGAACAGAAGAAATTCGTCTCCGGGGTAGTATGCGCGGAAACCGATGAATTATTGAAGAGGGCAGCACCGCATCATGCAGGGAAGATGCAAGGATGCGGTGCAGCCCTGAAAGGAAACGACCATGATTCAGGTGATCTGCCCCGTATGCGGGGCGGCGCTCGAGCCGCAGGGCACAGCATGGCGCTGCGTGCAGGGGCATTGCTTTGATGTGGCAAGGCAGGGTTATGTAAACCTTCTGACGGTGACGCAGAAGCACTCGCGCCATCCCGGCGACACGCGGGAGATGGTCGCTGCGCGGCGCGCATTTCTGGATGCGGGCTGGTATGCGCCCATTGCCGGAGCACTGGCAGACCTTGTGCGGCGCTTCTGCCCGGCGGCGGCTTCCGTGCTGGACGCGGGCTGCGGTGAGGGCTATTACCTCTCGCAGCTCGGCTGGATCCCGGAGCGCTGGGGGATCGATATCTCCCGCGACGCCGTGCGCTATGCCGCGGCGCGCGACCGCGGCGCCCACTGGCTCACGGCCACGGCGGCCCATCTGCCGTTTGCGGACGGCGGGTTCGACTGCGTGCTGTCCATGTTCGCCCTGACGGCCGGGGCGGAATTTGCCCGCGTGCTGCGGCCGGGCGGCATCTTTGTGCAGGTGCTGGCGGGGCAGAACCATCTGCCGGGGCTGAAGTCCATCATCTATCCCGCGCATGTGGAGAAGGAAAAAACGCTCCACCCGGCGCTGCCGGGCTTCGGGCTGCTGCACACGCAGACGCTGCGCTTTTCGTTCTCCCTGCCGGATGCGCAGAGCGTGCACGACCTGCTGTATATGACGCCGCACGTCTGGCGCATCACAAAGCAGGGCGCGGAGGCGCTGGCGCAGACCGCGCAGCTGACGGATACGGCAGAGGTCATCTTCAACATCTACGGTAGACAAGAGGCCGGGAATCTGCTAGAATAAGGACAAGGATCAAATACGGAGAGTGGAGCATGCTGGATAAGCTGAAACAGGTCGAGGACCGCTACGAGGAGCTGTGCGCCCGCGCAGAGCAGCCGGATTTTTACGCCGACCCGAAAAAGGCGGCGGCGTGGCTGCGCGAGCAGAAGGAGCTGGCCCCCATCGTCGCGGCCTACCGCGCCTACTGCGCGGCGCAGCGGGATATGCAGGACGCGGCGGAGCTCATGACCGGGCAGGCCGACGCCGAGCTGAAGGCCCTGTGTCAGGAGGAGCTGGTCGGCGCAAAGAAGCGCGCCGCCGCACTCGAGCAGGAGCTGAGAGTTCTGCTGCTGCCCCATGACCCGAACGACGGCAAGAACGTCATCCTCGAGATCCGCCCCGGCGTGGGCGGCGAGGAGAGCGCCCTGTTTGCGCACAGCCTGTTCCGGATGTACAGCCTCTATGCCGCCGCGCGCGGCTGGACCGTGGAGCTGCTGAACTATAACGAGACGGAGCTCGGCGGCATCAAGGAGGCGGACTTCATGATCTGCGGCGCGGGGGCCTATTCCCGGCTGAAGTTCGAGTCCGGCGTGCACCGCGTGCAGCGCGTGCCCGAGACGGAGTCCGGCGGCCGGGTGCACACGTCCACGGCGACGGTCGCCGTCCTGCCCGAGATGGAGCAGGCCGATGTGGACCTCCGGCCGGAGGACATCGAGATGCAGGTCTATCGCTCGTCCGGCGCGGGCGGCCAGCACATCAACAAGACGTCGTCTGCCGTGCGTCTCATCCACAGGCCGACCGGCATCGTCGTGGCCTGTCAGGAGGAGCGCAGCCAGTTCCAGAACCGCGAGCGCTGTATGATGATGCTCTCCTCGAAGCTCTACCAGCTCGAGCAGGAGCGCATCGAGTCGGCCGTCTCGTCCGAGCGCCGCAGCCAGGTCGGCAGCGGCATGCGCAATGAAAAGATACGCACCTATAATTTCCCGCAGAGCCGTGTGACCGATCACCGCATCGGCCTGACGCTCTATCAGCTGGATTCTATTCTGAACGGCGGGCTTGACCCGATCCTTGACGCGCTCATCGCGGCGGATCAGGCCGAAAAGCTCCGCCGCAGCGAAAGCAGTGACAAATCATGAAAACACAAATGCTCTCGGCGCAGCGTCCGGAGGACATTGCCGCCGCAGCCGGGCTGCTGCGAAACGGCAAGCTCGTCGCCATCCCGACCGAGACCGTCTACGGCCTCGGGGCAAACGGGCTGGACGAGAACGCCGTGCTGCGCATCTTCGAGGCGAAGGGGCGTCCGCAGGACAACCCCCTCATTCTGCATATCTCCGAGCCGAAGGAGCTGGAGTCGATCTGCCATGACATCCCCGCGCAGGCGTGGCTGCTGGCGGAGCACTTCTGGCCCGGCCCGCTGACGATGGTGCTGCCCGTCCGCGACCTCGTGCCGAAGCGCACGACGGCAGGGCTGGATACCGTCGCCGTCCGCTGCCCGAAAACGGCCGCGACGCGCGAGCTCATCCGGCTGGCGGGCGTGCCCATCGCTGCGCCGTCGGCCAACCGCTCCGGCAAGCCCTCGACCACGACGGCGGCCCACGTGCTGCATGACATGGACGGCCGCATCGAGGCCATTCTGGACGGCGGCCCCTGCGAGGTCGGCGTGGAATCCACGATCGTCGACCTGACGGGCGAGCGCCCGCGCCTGCTGCGCCCGGGCGGCGTTACGCCGGAGGAGCTGCGCGCTCTGCTCGGCGAGCTGGACATCGACCGCGCCGTGCTCGGCCAGATCGCAAACGACGCCGTCGTGCGCGCTCCCGGCATGAAGTACAAGCACTATGCCCCGTCGGCGGAGGTCTATATCATCTCCGGCAGCAGCGAGGCGGCCGCGCGCTATATCCGCAGCCGCTTCGGCCCCGGCGACGCCGTTCTGTGCTTTGCTGAGGAGCTGCCGCTCTATGACGGCTGCAATCCGACGGCCTACGGCTCCGAAAACGATGTGCGCACGCTCTCTGCCGGGCTGTTTGCCGCCCTGCGCGACCTCGACCGGCCGGATATCCGCACGATCTATGCCCGCTGTCCCGAGGGCGGCGGCGTAGCCTATGCCGTCGGCAACCGCCTGAAAAAGGCGGCGGCCTTCCGCGTTGTCGACGCGGAGCACGAGGTATGAAAATTCTCGGCATCACCGGCGGAAGCGGCAGCGGGAAAACGACGCTGCTGCGCGCCGTGGAGCATCTGGGCGGCCTCGGTCTCGACTGCGACGCCATTTATCATTGCCTGCTCGAAACGGACGATGCCCTTGTCGCCGCCATCGGCGCGCGCTTTCCCGGCACGGTCCGGGACGGCCGGGTCGACCGCCCGGCGCTGGCCGCCGTCGTGTTTGCCGATCCGGCGGAGCTTGCGGCCCTCGATGCCCTGACGCATGAGGCCGTTGCGCGCGAGGTACGGCGGAGGCTTTGGCAGTCGGAGGCACCGTTTGCCGCCATCGACGCCATCGGCCTGTTCGAAAGCGGCCTTGCTTCCCTGTGCGACGAGACGGTCTGCGTGCTTGCGCCCGAGGAAACGCGCATCGAGCGGCTCATCCGGCGCGACGGCATCTCCCGCGAGCGCGCTCTTGCCCGCATCCGGGCACAGAAGAGCGACGAGGCCCTGCGGGCCCAGTGCGGCTATGCCCTGTGGGCGGACGCGCCGACGCCGGAGGCATTTCAACAACAATGTGAGCAATTTCTGAAAGGAGTTTTGATGATGGAAGAAACCAAGAAGTTCGAAAAGGAGCGCGAAGCGCTGCTTTCCAGCCCCAAGAACGGCTACGACCGCATTTCTGAGGCAGACCTTGCCGCGATGGAGTCCTACTGCAAGGAGTACATGAAATTCATCAGCGACTGCAAGATGGAGCGCGAGGCTGTCAAGTGGACGATCGAGGCCGCTGAGAAGGCCGGCTTCCGGGAACTGAAGCCCGGCATGCAGCTGAAGCCCGGCGACCGCGTCTACGGCAACAACCACAACAAGAGCGTGATTTTCGCCGTCGTCGGCAGCGAGAGCCTGAACGAGGGCACGCACATCTGCGCGGCCCACATCGATTCCCCGCGTCTGGACCTGAAGCCGAATCCCCTGTATGAGGATGCGGGCATGGCCTATTTCAAGACGCATTACTACGGCGGCATCAAGAAGTATCAGTGGACGACGACCCCGCTGGCCATCCACGGCGTCGTGGCGAAGAAGGACGGCACCGTCGTCACCGTGACCGTCGGCGAGGAGCCGGGTGATCCCATCTTCTGCGTGACCGACCTGCTGGTCCACCTGTCCGCCGACCAGATGCGCAAGACGCTGGCCGAGGGCGTGACGGGCGAGAACCTGCGCATCCTGCTCGGCAGCCGCCCGCTGAAGGACGACGAGGGCGCCGACCGCGTGAAGTTCGCCATCCTGATGCTCCTGAACGAGAAGTACGGCCTGACGGAGGAGGACTTCCTCTCCGCCGAGCTGACCATGGTCCCCGCAGGCCCTGCGCGCGAGGTCGGCTTCGACCGCAGCCTCATCGCCGCCTACGGCCATGACGACCGCGTATGCGCCTATGCCGCCTTCAAGCCGCTGCTGGACCTCGGCACCCCGGTCAAGACGGCCGTGTGCGTGCTGGCCGACAAGGAGGAGATCGGCTCCGTCGGCATCTCCGGCATGCAGAGCCAGTATTTCGAGATGTTCATGGAGGACCTGTGCGAGGCGACGGGCGCAAGCAAGCGCCGCTGCTTCGAGCATTCGTTCTGCCTGTCCGCAGACGTCAGCAACGCGTTTGACCCGCTGTATGCCGAGACCTGCGACCCGACGAACAACACGAAGATCAACTACGGCACCGGCATCTTCAAGTATACCGGCGCGCGCGGCAAGTCCGGCAGCTCCGACGCGGCCGCCGAGGTCATGGGCTATGTGCGCCGCATCTTTGCGAAGCACGACGTCATCTGGCAGACCGGCGAGCTCGGCAAGGTCGACCAGGGCGGCGGCGGCACGGTCGCCTGCTACATGGCAAACCGCAACATCGAGACCGTCGATGCCGGCGTCCCGGTGCTGTCCATGCATGCCCCGATGGAGATCGTCTCCAAGCTGGATACCTACATGACCTTCAAGGGCATGAAGGTCTTCTACGAAGAAAACTGATCTGTCCTGCCCCGCTTTGGAGCTCCAAAGCGGGGCAGCGTTTTTGCACGATGAGTAACCCCGCCCGGCTCTGCAGGAACAATCGGTACAGGTTGGCGTTAAAATGGCACCAGCCCCGAATTGTCATTGCGAGGAGGCCGCAGGCCGACGCGGCAATCTCGGGAAGGCATTGCCGATTCGCACTGGCTGCCGATAAAAACGCATTGACCAATTGCGTGCGTCTGTAGCGGCGCTCAGTGAGCGCCATGCGGGATGGCAATGATCACGGCACAAATTCAGTGGCGCAATGCCCCCAGATTTGTCATTGCGAGGCCCCGAAGGGGCCGCGGCAATCTCGGGAAGGCAGTTACGATTTCGCCGAGGCTGCCCTGTTATCGGACTGGGCACTGCGAGATTCCCACGTCGCTTCGCTCCTCGGAATGACAATTCGGGGGCATTCACCATTTTAACGATGCCGTGTACCGGCTGTTAGTGCTTACCAGGCGGTCACTGACCGCCGCTACAGACGCAATCGGTGCATGCTGTTTCAACGGCGGTCTGTACAATCTGCGAGTGCCTTCCCGAGATTGCCACGTCGCTTCGCTCCTCGCAATGACAAATTTGAAAGCCTCATGCCGCCGAATTATCGTCCCAATACTTGCAGTTGCCAATGGCGCTCAGGGAGCGCCGCTACAGACGCAATCGGTTTGTGCGTTTTTATCGTTGCCCTGTACGAACTGCAAATGCCTGACACCCCGTTTTACGCGGATTTTACGTCCTGCGGGCGGGAAAAATGCGGCGCTGTCCGGGGAAACCCCCATTTTCCGCATGTTTTGCGGCCAAAACGGCGTACAATGGGCGGAAAGCCTGCAAAAGAATAACATCGCAGGAAAAACCGACAAACGCGCCAGAAATTTTTCGGAACAGTTGAAATTTTTGTGCAATGTTGTATAATAAGCATGGATGGATGATTTTAAGGAAGCTCTGATGCAATCAGAGGTTCCCGTATCCCCGCAAGCTGAGCAAAGAAGGAGATCACCATGGAACAGACACTGCATAATGCATTCAAACGATTCTCTCTCGGCGACGAGCTGCGCGCCTATACCTTTCTGGGCTGCCATGCCGCGGAGCGCGACGGAGTCCACGGCTATGTTTTCCGTGTCTGGGCCCCGCGGGCGCAGGGCGTCAGCGTGACCGGCGACTGGAACTTCTGGAACACCGAGGACCTGCCGATGACGCTCGTCGAATACGGCATCTGGGAGGCCTTTTCCGCCTATGCGCGCGAGGGCGACGCCTATAAATTCTATATCCGCCGCCGCGACGGCTCCGCCGTCTATAAATCCGATCCCTATGCCTTCCGCAACTGTGCGCTGCCCGACACGTCGAGCCGTATCTGTACGCTGGACGGCTATACCTGGGGCGATGCCGACTACCGCCGCAAGCAGGGCAAGCGTAAGCTGCTCAACTGCCCGATGAACATCTATGAGATGCACTTCGGCTCGTGGCGGCGCAAGCCGGACGGCAGCCTCTATACCTACGACGAGCTGGCAGATGAGCTCGTGCCCTACCTGAAGGACATGGGCTACACGCACATCGAGCTCATGCCGCTGTCCGAATATCCCTATGAGCCGTCGTGGGGCTATCAGGTCACGGGCTACTATGCTCCGACGTTCCGCTACGGCGAGCCGAAGCAGCTCATGCGCTTTGTGGACAAGTGCCACGAGGCCGGCATCGGCGTGCTGCTCGACTGGGTCCCGGCCCACTTCCCGAAGGACGAGAACGGCCTTTATGAATTCGATGGCACCTGCTGCTATGAGCTGGAAGACCCGCTCATGAACGAGCACCCCGACTGGACGACCCGCATCTTCGACTTCGGCAAGGGCGAGGTGCAGTCGTTCCTCATCTCGAACGCCGTGTACTGGCTGGAACAGTACCACATCGACGGCCTGCGCGTCGACGCCGTGGCCGCCATGCTCTACCTCGATTACGGCCGCCGGGAGTACCACCCGAACAAATTCGGCGGCAAGGAGAATCTCGAGGCCATTGCCTTCCTGCGCAAGCTCAACCGCGCGGTGTTCTCCGTGCGGCGCAGCGCCATCACGGCGGCCGAGGAGTCCACGGCCTTCCCGCTCGTGACGAAGCCGGATTACGACGGCGGCCTCGGCTTCCTGTTCAAGTGGAACATGGGCTGGATGAACGACATGCTGCATTATATGTCGCTCGATCCGCTGTTCCGCAAGGGCAGCCACAACGACCTGACGTTCTCCATGACGTATGCCTATTCCGAAAACTTCATTCTTCCGCTTTCGCATGACGAGGTGGTGCACGGCAAGTGCTCCCTTATCAACAAGATGCCGGGCGAATATGACGATAAGTTCAGCAACCTGCGCGTGTTCTACGGCTTCATGATGGGCCACCCCGGCAAGAAGCTCAGCTTCATGGGCAACGAATTTGCGCAGTTCATCGAGTGGAATTACGCACAGCAGCTCGACTGGCTCCTGCTCGACTATGAGCGCCATCGCCAGATGCAGGACTATGTGCGCGATCTGAATCATTTCTATCTGGATCACAGCAGCCTGTGGAACAACGATTCCGACTGGAACGGCTTCCAGTGGATCTCCGCCGACGACCGCGACAACAGCGTTATCGCCTTCCGCCGCATCGATCGCCGCGGCTGCGAGCTGATCGTGATCTGCAACTTCTGCCCGGTCACCCGGACGGACTATCGCCTCGGCCTGCCGAAGCCGGGCGAATACGAGGCGGTCTTCAACAGTGACGAGGTCCGCTACGGCGGCAAGGGAACGGAGCTTCCCGTTGTGACGGCCGAAAAGGAGCCGCTGCACGGCCTGCCCTTCTCCGGCAGCTTCACGCTCGCGCCGCTCTCCGTGGCCTTCTACCGCAAAAAGACAGCCCCGCGCAAGAAAACGGCAAAATCCTGAATGATGAGAAGGAGAAATGACCATGAACTTCCAGAAAAAGCACTGCGTCGCGATGCTGCTGGCGGGCGGGCAGGGGAGCCGCCTGATGGTGCTGACGGAGAACACGGCAAAGCCTGCGGTCCCGTTCGGCGGTAAGTATCGCATCATCGATTTTCCTCTCTCCAACTGCGTGAACTCCGGCATTGACACCATCGGCGTGCTGACGCAGTATCAGCCGCTCGAGCTCAATGAGTACATCGGAAACGGCCAGCCGTGGCGTCTGAACCGCAGCCACTGCGGCGTGCAGGTCCTGCCGCCCTATGCCAAGAGCAAGAAATCCGAGTGGTACAAGGGCACGGCGAACGCGATCTATCAGAACATCGCCTTCATCGAGCGCTATGATCCGGACGATGTCATCATCCTCTCCGGCGACCACATCTATAAAATGGACTATGCCGCCATGCTGCGCTACCACGAGCAGATGGAGGCCGACTGCACCATCGCCGTGCGCACGGTGCCGCTGGCCGAGGCCAGCCGCTTCGGCATCATGAACACCCGGGAGGACGGCTCCATCTACGAATTCGAGGAGAAGCCGAAGCATCCGAAGAGCACGAACGCATCCATGGGCATCTACATCTTCAAGTGGAGCGTGCTGAAAAAGTTCCTCATCGAGGACGAGGAGAACCCGCGTTCCGAGAACGACTTCGGCAAGAACGTCATCCCCGCCATTCTGAACGAGGGCTACCGCCTGTTCGCCTATGAATTCCAGGGCTACTGGAAGGACGTCGGCACGATCAGCTCCCTGTGGGAGGCCAATATGGATCTGCTGGGCAAGAACCCCGCCTTCAACCTCTACGGCGAGAAGGGCAACCGCATCTATGCCCGGAACTACGCCATGCCGTCGAGCATCATCGCCCGCGAGTCGAAGAATAAGAACTGCTTCATCGCCGAGGGCTGCGAAATTTATGGCACCATCACGCACTCCATCATCTCCACGGGCTGCACGGTCGACTCCGGCGCCATCGTGGAGGACAGCGTCATCATGCCGAACGTCCATATTGAGTCCGGTGTCATCATCCGCCACGCCATCATCGGCGAGGACTGCCGCATCTGCCGCGGCGCGGTGATCGGCGGCTCGTTCGCCCCCGGTGAGGAAAAGAAGATCAGTGTGGTCGGAAAGGCCAAGACCATTGCCGAGAACACCGCCATCAAGCCGGGCGAGATCTATTGAGAGGGAGGACAAGAACCATGACTACGATGGGCATCATTTTTGCGAACATCTATGACAGCTCCCTCGGTGAGCTGACGAACAAGCGCACCATGGCGTCCCTGCCCTATGGCGGGCGCTATCGCCAGATCGATTTCTCCCTGTCGAACATGACGAATTCTGCCATTCGCCATATCGGTATCATCACGAAGTATAATTATCAGTCCCTTATGAACCACATCGGCTCCGGGCAGGAGTGGGACCTCGAGCTCGGTGAGGGCGGCCTGGAATTCCTGACGCCGTTTGCCATGGGCCACAACGGCAGCTACCGCGGCAAGCTCGAGGCGCTGGATTCCGCCATGAATTTCCTGAAAATCTCCACGGAGGAATATGTCGTTCTGGCCGACAGCGGCGTGCTGTGCGCCATCAATCTCGAAAAGATCGTCGAGGCCCACGCCGCCTCGGGCGCGGACGTCACCGTCGTGGTGAAGGACGGCATCTGCAACGGGCAGAAGCAGCTCGATCTGGCCGTGAAGGTCGACGCGGATGACCGCGTGACGGACGTGGCCGTCGACTACTGCGCAGGCGAGCAGTATCTTGCCTCCATGGGCCTGTTCGTCATCCGCCGCGAGCTGCTCATGCGTGAGGTCACGGAGGCCGTGGCCCACAACCGCTACCATTTCGAGCGCGACCTTGTCATGCACGGCTTCGCAGAGACCGGCATGAAGGTCAACGCCTACCGCTATGACGGCGTGGCGCTGTTCAACGAGAGCACGACGGAGTTCTTCCACAACAGCCTCGCCCTCATCCGCCCGGAGATCCGCCATGGCCTGTTCGCCCGCGAGGACCTGACGATCTACACGAAGGTCCGCGACGAAGTGCCTGCCTACTACGGCGAGCATTCCGAGATCGACGACTGCGTCGTGGCCGACGGCTGCGTGCTCGAGGGCTCCGCCGTCAACTCCGTTCTCTTCCGCAGCGTCAAGCTCGGCGAGGGCGCATCCGTGCGCAACAGCGTCATCATGCAGCGCTGCACCATCGGCGAGGGCGCCGATCTGGAGTGCGTCATCATGGATATGGACGTCGTCGTCCGTCCGGGCGCCGTGCTGCGCGGCACCATGGATCATCCGCTGGTGTTCAAGAGAGGAGAGGTCGTATGAGGATCGCAATGGTCGCCTCCGAGGCTGCCCCGTTCGTCAAAACGGGCGGTCTGGGCGACGTGATGCAGGCGCTTCCCAATGCACTGTCCAAGCTGAAGGGCAACGAGATCTGCCTGTTCCTGCCGTACTATAAGCGCATCAAGGAGAATCCGGCCGTCGAAACGGAGCAGGTCGGCTCGTTCTCCATGGAGCTGGCGTGGCGCGAGAGCTATGTCGGCATTCTGCGCCTGAAGTCCCGCCGCAAGAAGCTGCAGGTCTACTTCATCGACAACGACTACTATTTCGGCGCGCGCAGCACCGTCTACGGCGATTTCGACGACGGTGAGCGCTTCGCCTATTTCTCGAAGGCCGTGATGGCCGCGCTGTACTTCCTCGACTTCAAGCCCGATATCCTGCACTGCCACGACTGGCAGGCGGCCATGACGCCGGTATATCTGCGCGCGCTGTACCATGACTGGTGCCCGCAGACGAAGCTCGTCTTTACCATCCACAACGTGGAGTATCAGGGCTGGGCCGATGCGTCGTTCTTCGACAATATTCTCGGCCTGCCGGATGAATACCGCGCGAGCCTGACGTTCGACGGCGCGATCAACATGATGAAGGGCGCCATCGAGCTCTCGGACATCGTCACGACGGTCTCCAAGTCCTATGCCGAGGAGCTGCGCTATCCGTACTATGCCCACCGCCTCGACGGCGTGCTGCGCAATGCGTGGCTGTGGGGCATCACGAACGGCATTGACACCGATGTCTTTGACCCCGAGACGGACTGCGCCCTGAGCGCGAACTATTCCGCCGCCGATATGAGCGGCAAATGGGTCAACAAGCGCGCCCTGCGCGAGGAGATGGGCCTGAGCACCGACACGGACGCTCCCATCCTCGGCATGGTCACGCGCCTGGCCGGGCACAAGGGCATCGACCTGCTGTGCTACATCGGCCAGCGCCTGATGGAGCGCGAGATCCAGCTCGTCATCGTCGGCACGGGCGAAAAGCAGTATGAGTACGCACTGAGCGCACTGGCCCGCCAGTATCCCGGCCGCATCGCCGTCCGGCTGTGCTTCGACCCGGCGCTCGCCTCCCGTGTCTATGCGGGCTGCGACATGTATCTCATGCCGTCGAAGTCCGAGCCCTGCGGCCTGTCCCAGCTCATCGCCATGCACTACGGCACCGTGCCCATCGTCGCCTCGACCGGTGGCCTGCGCGACACCGTCCCGCCCTACAATCCCGAAACGGGTGAGGGCCGCGGCTTTACGTTCCAGAGCTACAACGCCGATGATTTCCTCGGCGCCATCGACCGCGCAGCAGGCCTGTATTACGGCGACCGCGACGCATGGAACAGGCTGGCCCGCCATGATATGGAGTGCGACTTCAGCTGGCAGGTCCCGGCCAACGAATATATGCAGCTGTACAGCGAATTGCTCTACGGCAAGCAGTAATAAATCATGATTTCAAACGCTGATTCCGGAATTACGGAAAACTTTAGGAGGCCCCATGAACAAGAAGCAAAATTCCAAACAGAAGATCCAGAAGCTTGCGGAGAATGACGCCCGTCCCGAGCGCGCCATTCAGCCCACGGAGCTGCTCAACGACACGCTGCGCCGCATCTTCGGCTGCGAGCTTGCCGACGCCACCCAGAAGCAGGTCTATCGCGCGCTGTGCATCAGCGTCCGCGAGCTGCTGACGGAGAAGAACCGCGTCTTCGGCAACCGCTGCACCGAAAAGGAGCGCAAGGAAGTTTATTATATGTCGATGGAGTTCCTGGTCGGCACCAGCCTGCGCAATAACCTCTTTAACCTCGGGCTGGAGGCGGAGTTCCGCAAGGCACTGGCTGATGCAGGCTTCGACATCGATGAGATCTACGCCATCGATCCCGACGCCGGCCTTGGAAACGGCGGCCTTGGCCGTCTGGCCTCCTGCTATATGGATGCCGCGACCGGCATGGACTACCCGATGACCGGCTTCTCCATCCGCTATGAATTCGGCATCTTCAAGCAGAAGATCGTCGACGGCTGGCAGATGGAGTTCCCGGACAACTGGCTCGAGATGGGCGACGTGTGGCTGCAGGCCCGCGAGGACGACGCCGTGGAGGTCAAGTTCGGCGGCGAGGTCCGCGAGTGGATGGACAACGACCGCTTCAAGGTCGCGCAGGTCGGCTACAGCTCCGTTATGGCCGTGCCGTATGACATGTATATCTCCGGCTATGACAGCGATGCCGCCAACCGCCTTGTCCTGTGGAGCGCCAAGCTGCCGCAGAGCTTTGATATGGCCGCCTTCTCCCGCGGCGATTATGTCCGCGCGCTGGAGCGCAACGCCATGGCCGAGACCATCTCGAAGGTCCTCTATCCGGCGGACGATCACATTCAGGGCAAGCGCCTGCGCCTGAAGCAGCAGTATCTGCTTGTTTCCGCGTCGCTGCAGAGCATCCTGAAGAAGCACTATAAGAAATATCACACTTATACGAACCTGCCGGAAAAGGTCGCCATCCACATCAACGACACCCATCCGGCCCTGTGTGTGCCGGAGCTGATGCGCCTGCTCATCGATGAGCACGACTTCGGCTGGGACGAGGCGTGGGACATCACCTGCCGCACGCTGTCCTATACGAACCACACCGTTATGAGCGAGGCGCTCGAGCGCTGGAACGTCGATCTGTTCCGGGAGCAGCTGCCGCGCGTCTACTCCATCTGCCAGGAGATCAACCGCCGCCTCATCGAGCACCTGTGCGCGGTCTACCCGAACGACTGGGGCAAGATCAACTATATGGCCGTCATCGCGAACAACGAGGTCCGCATGGCGAACCTCTGCCTTGCCGCCTGCCACAAGGTCAACGGTGTTTCCAAGCTGCACACGGACATCCTGCGCAACGGCATCTTCCGTGACTACTGCCAGATCACGCCGGAGCGCTTCCTGAACGTGACGAACGGCATTGCCTATCGCCGCTGGCTGTGCCAGTCCGATCCGCTGCTGACGGATTATCTCAAGCAGCTCATCGGCGGCGACTTCCTGCGGGATGCCCGCGCACTCGAGAAGCTCCTGCCGTATCAGAATGACGAAAAGGTGCTTGCGGACCTCATGGCCATCAAGCGCAAGAACAAGGAGCGCCTCGCCGCTCTCATCGAGAACCAGAACGGCGTGCGCGTCGACCCGGATTCCATTTTCGATATCCAGATCAAGCGCCTGCATGAGTACAAGCGCCAGCTGCTCAACATCCTGCATGTTCTGTATCTCTACCGCCAGATCAAGGCCAATCCGCACGGCGATTTCATGCCCCGCACGTTCATCTTCGCGGCCAAGGCCTCCGCGGGCTATATCCGCGCCAAGCAGATCATCAGCCTCATCGTCGCTGCGTCGAAGCTCATCAATAATGACCCGGACGTCAACGACAAGCTGAAGGTCGTCTTCCTCGAGGACTATAAGGTCTCCCTTGCGGAGATCATCATCCCGGCCGCCGATATCTCTGAGCAGATCTCCATCGCGGGCAAGGAGGCCTCCGGCACCGGCAACATGAAGCTCATGATCAACGGCGCCGTGACCATTGGCACGCTCGACGGCGCGAACGTCGAGATCCACGAGCAGGTCGGCGACGAGAACATCTTCCTCTTCGGCATGAAGGCCCATGAGGTCGAGGAGCTGTGGCAGCGCGGCTACCATCCGACGGAATTCGTCACGCCGGAGCTGCAGGCCGTGCTCGATATGCTCACGTCCGGCGTGCTCGGCCAGCGCTTCGACGATCTGGTCGATTCGCTGCTCACGAACCGCTTCGGCACGGCTGACCCCTATATGACGCTGGCCGATTTCCAGGATTACGCCCGCGCGCAGCGCGATGTCGCCGCGGTCTATCAGGATAAGCAGCACTTTGCCCGCATGTCCCTCATCAACATCGCCAAGGCCGGCATCTTCTCCTCGGACCGCGCCGTCAAGGAATACGCGGACGAGATCTGGAATCTCGACTGAGATGCGTATCCTGTTTGACAGCCGTCAGACGCAGTACAAGACCCCGTTCGGAACGCTCCGGACGGGGGAGTGCTGCGTTCTGCAGATCCGCATCCCGACGGAGGTCGGCGCCTCCGGTGTCCGCCTGATGCTGGAGAACAGCGAGCACGCTGTGTGCGCCGAGCTGCCGTTTTCCTTCGCCTCGCGCGGCGAGGACGGCTATGAGCTCTGGCGTCTGGAATTCACGCGGCAGGAGACCGGGCTGCATTTTTACTGGTTCCGCATCGACAAGCGCGGCGGCGGCAGCTTCCGCCTGTTCCGACAGGGGCGTGATACGAATATGGAGGCAGGGGAGAAGTGGCAGCTCAGCGTCATTCCCGCCGATTTCCGGGTACCGGACTTTGCGCCGGGGGCCGTAATGTACCAGATCTTCCCGGACCGCTTCGCCCGCAGCGGGAGCAGCGACCTGACCGGCAAGCTCCAGCCGTTCTGGGTGCACGAAAGCCCCGACGAGCTGCCGGAGTACCGCCCCGATGCGCAGGGCGAGGTGCGCAACAACGATTTCTTCGGCGGAAATTTCGCGGGCATCCGCGAAAAGCTGCCGTATCTGCAGGAGCTGGGCGTCGGCGTTCTCTACCTGAACCCGATCTTCATGGCGTGGTCGAATCACCGCTATGATACGGCGGATTATCGCCGCCCGGATCCCATGCTCGGCACGGAGGAGGACTTCCGCGCCCTGTGTGACGCTGCTCACGCGCGCGGCATGCGCGTCATTCTCGACGGCGTGTTCTCCCACACGGGCAGCAACAGCGTCTATTTTGACGCGAAGCATGTGTTTGGCCACGGCGCGGCGTCCGACCCGAATTCGCCGTACCGCCGCTGGTATCGCTTCCACCATTATCCCGACGATTACGAGGCCTGGTGGGGCATCCGCACGCTCCCGTGCGTCGAGGAGCTGGACGAGACGTATCTCCATTATATTATCGAGGATGAGGACTCCGTCATCGCCCACTGGCTGCGCCTCGGCGCGGACGGCTTCCGGCTTGACGTCGTCGACGAGCTGCCGGATGAATTTGTTCGCCGCCTGCGCCGCCGGATGCGGCAGATCGATCCGCAGAGCCTGCTGCTCGGCGAGGTCTGGGAGGACGCGTCGAACAAGCGTGCCTATGGCGTTTCCCGCCGCTATTTTGTCGACGGCGAGCTGGATTCCGTCATGAATTACCCGTGGCGCAACGCCATTGTGGCCTTCCTGACGGATGCGGATGACGGCACGGCGCTGGGCGAAAGCCTGATGACGCTGGCGGAGAATTACCCGCCCGAGGTGCTCTCCTGCGTGATGAACCACCTCGGCACGCATGACACGCCGCGCATCCTGACCGTGCTGGGTGAGCCGTTCCGCGGCACGAAGGACGAGCGGGCGCACCGCCGCATGACGCCGGTGCAGCGCAAGACCGCCCTGATGCGGCTGCGCATGGCGGCCTTCCTGCAGTTTACACTGCCCGGTATGCCCTGCATCTACTACGGCGACGAGGCCGGGATGGAGGGCTTTGAGGATCCGTTCTGCCGCGTCTGCTATCCGTGGGGCCGCGAGGACGAGGAGCTGCGGGCCTATTACCGCATGATGACCGCCCTGCGCGGCAGCAGCGAGGCCCTGCGGCGCGGCGGCCTGCGCGTGCTGGCCGCCGGAAACGGCCGCATCGCCTTTTCCCGCTCGATTGGAGGCGAGCGCGTCGTCGTGTGCGTGAACCATTCCATCGGGGAGTGGGTCCTGCCTGCAGGCCGCGTCCGCTTTGCCGAAAGCGCGGCACCGTCGCCCACGGGCGAGGTCGTCCTGATGCGCGGCGGCTTCTGCCTGCTGGAACCGTCGGATCCCGAAGCGCATATCTCTATAGAGTAGAAATATCTCCCGGCGACACCCCAAACGATACGAAAGGAGCGATCCCATGAAGTTTTCTGCAATGCCCTATTCCCGTCCCGACCTGGAAGCCATGAAGGCGAACCTGACGGCCTGCACCGAGGCTTTCCTTGCCGCCGAAAGCGCGCAGGAGCAGATCGCGCAGTACGACCGCGTTACGGACCTGTCCGTGGAGTTCAACACGATGGGAAGCCTTGCCAATGCCCGCCACACCATCGACACGCGTGATGCATTCTATGACGCCGAGTCAACGTTCTTCGACGAGAGCTGGCCCCAGCTGAGCGTCTATTTCCAGCGCCTGAACGAGGCCATGCTGGACTCGAAGTTCCGCCCGGAGCTGGAGGCCCATTACGGCAGCCTGCTGTTCCTGAAGCTTGAGATCAGCCGCCGCAGCTTCAAGCCGGAGCTTGTGGAGCTTATGCAGGAGGAAAACCGCCTGACGTCCCGCTATCAGAAGCTCTATGCCAACATGACCGTGGAATTTGACGGCAAGACCATGCCCATGCCGATGCTCGGCAAGTACAAGGTCAGCGCCGACCGCGCCGTACGCCGCGCCGCTTACGAGGCCGAGGGCAAGGTCTTTGATGCAAACCGCGCGGAGCTGGACGAGATCTATGACAAGCTCGTCCACAACCGCAATGCGCAGGGCCGCATGCTTGGCTATCCGAACTTCATTCAGCTCGGCTATGACCGCCTCGGCCGCAACTGCTATGGACAGAAGGAGCTGGCGGCCTTCCGCGACCAGATCGCAAACGATCTTGTCCCCATCATTGCGGAGGTCAAGGAGGCCCAGCGCAAGCGCATCGGCGTCGACCGCCTGCACATTTACGACGACAAGTTCCGCTTCCCGGACGGCAACCCAACCCCGGAGGGCACGGCGGAGGAGATCCTCGCCGCAGGCCGCAGAATGTATGAGGAGCTCAGCCCGGAGACGAAGGAATTCATCGACTTCCTCTACGACAACGAGCTGCTCGACGTGCTCTCCCGCGAGGGCAAGGCCCCCGGCGGCTACTGTACGATGTTTGAAAAATACAAGGCTCCGTTTATCTTCTCGAACTTTAACGGCACAGCCGGAGACGTCGATGTGCTGACTCACGAGGCCGGTCACGCCTTCGCATTTTACCGCGCAATGAACAGCGATATCTACCCGGACCTGCGCGAACCGACCATCGAGGCCTGCGAATGCCACTCCATGAGCATGGAATTTCTGACGCAGGATTATCATAAATATTTCTTCGGCGCGCAAACGGCAAAATACGAGCTTGCCCACTGTGAAGACAGCCTCGATTTTATCCCCTATGGCTGCATGGTGGATGAATTCCAGCATTTGATGTATGAAAATGAGGACCTGACGCCGGATGAGCGCCACGGCGTGTGGGAGAAGCTCGAGAAGAAGTACCGCCCCTGGCTGAGCATGGACGGCCTGCCCTTCTACGGCCGCTACGCCCACTGGCAGTGGAAACCGCACATTTATCTCAATCCGCTGTACTATATTGATTATTGTATGGCAGGCACGGTCGCGTTCCAGGTCTGGACGCTCTCTCTGCAGGACCGCAAGGCAGCGTGGGAGAAATATCTGGCCTTTGTCGACCAGGCGGGAACAAAGACGTTCGCTGATTTGTGCCAAAGCGTCGGCCTGCGTATACCGTACGAGGACGGCTGCATCCGCGAGGTCGGCTCCGGTATCCGCGACTGGATCCGGGAAAACAGCTCTGCCGAGGCCTGAATGCACCTTGCATAGTCCCCGAGCGGTGGATGACAGAAAACGTGATTTTCGGCAGGTCGTGTCAGAATGCGCGTATCTTGTGAACATTTCATGAAATCAAAAAAATTATCCACCGGTCTGCTATAAAAATTCACAGAAGATTTTCAAAGGGAAAAAAATTCGTTCTTTTTTGTTGATTCTGCAAGGGAATTGTGCTATAGTATTACCAAACTTTTCAGAAAGCATCCAAGGGTTGTCCGCTGCATGCGGACACAAGTGCTTTGCTTGATATTATCTGTGAATATCACAGCATAATATACAAATTTTTGTAGGAGGTAACGCAATGAAAAAGAATCTTCTCAAGCTTCTGACTCTGGTTCTCGCTCTGGTCATGGTTGTCACCGTGTTCGCCGGCTGCAAGAAGGCAGACGAAGAAACCGATGCCCCCACGCAGGGCAGCGAAGAGACTCCCACTGAGACGCAGGAGCAGCCGGCTGACGAGTACAAGCCGTCCGCTGCACAGCTCCTGAACGGCAAGGAGTGGGGCAAGGATTACACCGAGCTGTACGACGAGATCGGCGACAAGGTCACGATCGACGACGTGCAGGAGGATCCGACCACCGGTCTGGCTTACGTCGAGTACGAAGGCAAGACCTATGAGCTCGGCATGGACTTCCTGTCCATGGCAATGGTCTACAAGACCGCTGTTCCCGAGAACTCCCAGTACGAGACCGAAGACGACGTCTACGCCGCCTGGTGGAAGTACTACATGACCCGTTGGAACTATCTCCTCCCGGAGATCCCCCTCTACAGCAACGAGTACTACGATGTTTACAACGCACAGATCAAGGGCGTTGACGAGCATCCGACCAACCCGTACTGGGGCCCGGCAAAGGCTCTGATCGACTGGACGAGTGAGAAGACCGACAAAGACATCATCATCGGCAACACCACCGACCTGTCCGGCAAGTTCCGTTATTCCAACTTCGGCGGCTCCAACCCCGGCGCTTCCGACCTTGACGTTGACAACCTCATCAACGGCATGGAGACTGTCGCCACCACCAAGGAAGGCGGCTTCGAGGTCAACAAGACGGTCGTCAAGCAGCTTGATAAGGTTGAGAATGAGGATGGCACCCTCACCTACACCATCACCCTGAACGACGGCCTGCTCTTCAGCGACGGTACCCCCGTCACCGCGAAGAACTATCTGTACTACACCATGGTCTTCTCTACCCTCGTTGCTTCTGAGGCTGAGGGCAAGGATCGCCAGGCCGGCCTGACGGTCGTCGGCTTTGAAGAATTCAACGCTTACGACGGCACCAACGAGGGCGACGGCGTCTCCAAGACCTTTACCGGCCTGCGCCTGCTGGCCGACAACCAGTTCTCCGTCACCGTTAAGCCTGAGTATGCGAACTACTACTATGCCATCAGCTATGCCGGCTTCACCCCGTTCGTCAAGGAACTGTGGTGCGGCGACTTCGACATCGCTGACGACGGCGAAGGCTGCTACTTCACCGACGGCTTCTACAACAAGACCGGCGACAGCTTCGACATGGCTGCTCATCTCGTTGCTTCTTCCAACAACACCGACACCACCTATGCGTGCTCCGGCCCGTATGCCGTGGAGTCCTACGACGAGGCCGATAAGTCCGCGATCCTGACCCTGAATCCGAACTTCCCCGGCAACTACGAAGGCGCGAAGCCGACCATCGCGAAGGTCATCTACAAGAAGGTCGTTTCCGCTACCCAGCTCGACGATCTGAAGTCCGGCGGCGTTGACGTCCTCATGGGCATCACCGGCGGCGCTGAGACCGACGAGGCTGTCGCTGCCTGCGACAACTCCAACGGCGCTTTCGTTTACACCCACTACAGCCGCGCCGGCTACGGCAAGCTGCAGTTCCGTAACGACTATGGCCCCGCTCAGTTCACTGCTGTCCGTCAGGCCATCACCTACTGCCTGGATCGTGCTTCCTTTGCGAAGACCTTCACCGGCGGCTACGGCGGCATCGTTGACGGCGCTTACTACGCCGGCTCCTGGATGTACAAGGAAGCTGCTGCCAACGGCATGCTGCTGAACGCGTACGATACCTCTGCCGATACCGCCATCGCAGTCCTCGAGGCTGACGGCTGGGTCTATGATGCAAACGGCGAGCCTTACGTTGAGGGCGTCCGCTACAAGAAGATCCCGGCTGAGTATGCCGACGAGAACGACAAGACCTACAAGTCCATCGACGGCGCTTATGTGACCACGAAGGTCGGCGACGATTACTACATGCCGCTGGTCCTCAACTGGTACGGCACCACCGATAACCCCTTCTCCGATCTGCTGGTCACCGACTTCGAGCAGGGCGCTAACATCGCCGCTGCCGGTATCGTGATCCAGAAGACCACGGGCGACTTCAATCCGATGCTCGACGAGTTCTATCAGCAGGCTGTGTACGGCTTCTATTCCGGCACCCCGATGTACAGCTGCTTCAACTATGCAACCGGCTTCACCTCCGCTGCATACGACTACGCTTACAACTGGTCCATCGATCCCTCCTTCTATGAGAACAACTCCGTTGCTTATCTGATGGACGAGGCCGATATCTACTGGCTGAGCTAATGGCGGCAGGCCCTCAGGCCTGACTGACGCATCAAGTATCCGAGATCACGGGATGGGGGTTCGCCCCCGTCCCGTGATTGTGGATTCAAAACCCTGTGTATCACGGCGCACTGTCAAATAACTTCTTTTCACAGTTATCACCTCTGGCGCGCATGTTTATCCATAGGGTGTATCTGAAAGCCCGCCCTGTGGTTCAGCCCGGTAGAGTGCCGCATTCTTCCCGGATCCGCTCTTGTGCAGAAGCGGCTTTTCAGATACACCCTATCCCCGCGGCTTGCGGTCCCGCCGCAGCCTGATCCTGACCCGCGCAGAAACAGATTGCCCCGTCATGGCAACGGGGGCGATTCTTCCCCCGCGCTGCCAAATCTACTGTCGTGCGGGCGACAGACTGGAGAGTACCTTATGTTCAAATACGTTCTCAAGCGAATCGGCTACATGTTCCTGGTCCTGTTTATCCTGTCGATCGTGATTTTCATGATCTACAACCTGACCCCGAGCAACCGCGCCTTTACCGATGCCAAGGCTGACCAGGTCGCCATGAAGCAGCAGCTCGCCGGTATGTCCGCCGAGGCACAGGCCAAGTGGTTCGAGGAACGGTACGAAATGTATCAGATCAGCTACGGCACCGAAACCAACAACATGATCCTCCGCTATCTGCGCTGGGTCGGCCTGTATCCCTATGCGGATAACCCCTACACTGGCAAGGAAGGCAAGCTCAATGGCCTCCTGCAGGGCAACTTCGGCTATTCCTATCAGTACAAAAAAGATGTAGTTAACGTTGTCGCCGCTCCGATGAAGAACACGATCTTCATCAACATCTTCGCCACGATTCTGGCGCTGGCCATCACCATTCCGCTTGGTATCGCCTGCGCCGTGCGCAAAAACAGCAAATTCGACCGCTTCACACAGGTCTTTACCATCATCGGCTACAGCTTGCCGAGCTTCATTATCTGTATTTTGTTTATCTGGGTCTTCTGTGCTCTGCTCGGCTGGTTCCCGGCCAGCGGCATGAAGACACCGGGCAGCAGCTACGAGGGCTTCAAGTGGTTCACCGACCGCATGTACTATCTGGCCCTGCCGCTCATCACCATGACGTTCTGCTCTCTGGGCAGCATGACGCGCTACGTCCGTGCCTCCATGATCGATGCTCTGTCCATGGACTGCATCCGTACCGCGCGCGCCAAGGGCGTCAAGGAAAAGACCGTTATCTATTCTCACGCATGGCGCAACGCCCTGATCCCCATCGTTACGATGATCGTCGGCTGGTTCACCAGCATCTTTGCGGGCTCCCTGATCTTTGAAGACATGTTCGGTCTCAACGGTATGGGCAAGCTCATGATCTCGTCCCTGCGTACCTCGGACTACGATGTTACGATCCTGATGCAGTTGTTCTATGTCGTCGTCGCGCTGCTCGGCAACCTTGTCATCGACATTGTCTATGGCCTGGTCGACCCGCGCGTCAGAGTCAACAAGTAAGGGGGTAAGAGCATGAGCAAGAAGAATTCCTCCGCGAAGCGCAGCTGGCTCGGCCGCCTCTTCTTTGGCGGCAGCAAGGGCCTGGCCGATGATATCGAGGCCAAGCGCGCAGCCAAAAACGACGTCGAAGAGATTGTCAGCCCGGTCAAGCAGATCGTTCGCGGCTTTATGGAGCGCAAGCTCGCCGTCGGCGCCCTCTGTGTTGTCATCGCCATGTTCCTGCTGGTCTTCATCGGCCCGCTGTTCATGACGACCTATACCGACACCTATACCGAAGTCACGCAGGCCAACCTGCCGCCCACGATGTCCATGCTCTCCGTCCCGAGCGAGCTGAAGAACGACATCAAGATGATCGACAGCTACGGCAGCTTCTCTGTCGGCCTTTCCAACGCGGGCAAGGTCTATGTCTGGGGCGCAACGGGCCTCGGCACGACGGGCATTGACGTCGCCGATATCCCGGAAGAGGTTCAGAATGAGAAGATTGCCTGGGTCGCTGCCGGTATCGATCACATCGTTGCTGTCGGCGAGAACGGCAAGGTCTACGCCTGGGGCGCAAACAAGCTCGGCCAGTACGGCTACTTTGACCCGGCGGTGAACCCCAACATCGCTCCCGAGCCGGACGAGCTCCTCAACGGCACCATCGATGCCTCCAACATCAAGAAGATTACCTGCGGCTATCAGGCCACGGCCATCCTGATGAACGACGGCACCCTGTATATGTGGGGCAACAAGAACACCTATCAGAACTTCGACACCGTAGCCACGCTGGACGGCAAGCTCACGGATATCGACTTCACGCTGAACTATGTCGTCGCGGTGACGGACGGCAACTCCGTCTACACCGGCAAGCGCGGCCTGTATGATCAGATGCGCGACAACATGGGCTCCGCCACGGTTCCCCTGCGTGAGTTCCTGAACGGCCGCAAGATCACGAGCATCTATGCCACGAGCAAGACGGTCTGCGCCCTGCTCGATGACGGCACCGTCGGCTTCGTCGGTGACTTCGATACGAGCAGCAAGGCGATGCCCAAGCTGCATGAGGGCGAGGAGATCGTTAAGATTGTCTCCGGCACCTACCACTACACCGCGCTGACCAGCGAGGGCCGTGTGTTCTCCTGGGGCAGCAATACCCTCGGCCAGTGCAAGGTCCCCGACGACGCACAGGGCGCGTCCGACATCTTCGGCGGCGCGTTCCAGAGCTACGCAGTCGATTCCAACCACGAGCTCATGGGCAAGTGGGGCCTGAAGGGCTACCTCTTCGGCACGGATAACTACGGCGCGAACGTTGCCCTGCGTATCATTCAGGGCGGCAAGATGACGATGACCATCGGCGCAATCGCCGTTATCATCTCCACGATCATCGGCATCATCATCGGCTGTATCTCCGGCTACTTCGGCGGCAAGGTCGATATGTTCCTGATGCGCTTCACCGAGATCTTCGGCGCCATCCCGTTCCTGCCGTTCGCAATGATCCTGTCCGCCCTCATGGCGCAGATGGACATCAGCGAGAATGAAAAGATCTTCATCCTCATGGTCATCCTTGGCCTGCTGAGCTGGACCGGTCTGGCCCGTCTCGTCCGCGGTCAGATCCTCCTCGCCCGCGAGCAGGAGTATGTCACGGCTGCCAAGGCCATGGGTCTGCGCGAGTCCCGCATCGCATTCCGCCATATCCTGCCGAACATTGTCTCGGTCATCTTCGTCACGCTGACGCTCGACTTTGCGACCTGCATGCTGACGGAGTCCACGCTGAGCTACCTCGGCTTCGGCGTCACCTACCCGCGTCCGACATGGGGCAATATGCTCAACGGCGCAAACAACTCCACCGTCATCAAGAACTTCTGGTGGCGCTGGCTGTTCCCGGCGATCTTCCTTGCGATCACCTGTATCTGCATCAACATCGTCGGCGATACGCTCCGTGACGTCATGGATCCGAAGTCTGACCGCGATAAATAAGGGAGGGAAGAGATATGGCATTACTTGAATTAAAAGATTTGCATACTTTCTTCCGCACGAAGAAGGGTATTGTCAAGGCGGTCAACGGCGTTTCCTATTCCGTTGAGGCCGGACGCACGCTCGGCGTCGTCGGCGAGTCCGGCTCCGGCAAAAGCGTCTCCGCCATGAGCATCCTGCAGCTTCTCGACGGCAACGGCTATATCGACAGCGGCGAGATCCTTTTCGAGGGCCGTGACCTTACGAAGCTCACCGAGAAGGAAATGTATTCCGTCCGCGGCAACGATATCTCCGTCATCTTCCAGGAGCCGATGACCAGCCTGAACCCGGTCTTCACCGTGTCCCGTCAGGTCAGCGAGCCGTTCATTATCCATCAGGGCATGACGAAGAAGCAGGCTGCCGCAACGGTCATTGAAATGCTGGCCGATGTCAAGATTCCGAATCCGCACATCGTCGCCAAGCAGTATCCGCATCAGCTGTCCGGCGGTATGCGCCAGCGCGTCATGATCGCCATGGCACTGGCCTGCAAGCCGAAGCTGCTCATCGCGGACGAGCCCACCACGGCTCTGGACGTTACGATCCAGGCGCAGATCCTGAAGCTCATGAACGATCTGAAGGAAGAGCACGGCACCTCGATCATCTTCATCACCCATGACCTCGGTGTTATCCGCCAGATCGCGGACGACGTGGCCGTTATGTACTGCGGTCAGGTCGTGGAGATGGCGCCCGCCGGTACAATCTTCATGGGCGCTGAGTTCTCTCATCCCTACACCGAGGGCCTGATGAACTCCATTCCGCGCCTGAGCACCCCGACGCATACGCGTCTGGACGCCATCCCCGGCGCAGTGCCGCACCCCCTCAAGCTCCCGAAGGGCTGCAAGTTCGCCCCGCGCTGCAAATACGCCACGGAGCGCTGCCTCAATGAGGAGCCCGAGATGATTCACGTCAGCGAGACGCAGCAGGTTCGCTGCTTCTACCCGCGGAAGGAGGACCGGCATGGAAAGAAATAATGTTCTTCTCAAGATCACGGACCTGCGGCAGTATTTCCCGGTCGGCAAAAAGAAGGGCTTGTACGTCAAGGCGAACGACGGCATCAGCCTGAATATCTACGAAGGCGAAACGGTCGGCCTCGTCGGCGAGTCCGGCTGCGGCAAGTCCACGTTCGGACGCACGCTGCTGCAGCTCTACCGTCAGACCGACGGCAAGACGATGTACTATGGCGCGTCCCGTGATGAGCTGGCCCCCGAGTATATCGAAAAGACTATCCGCCATCTGCCCCACGGCCTGCATGAGCTGGCCGCGCTCGAAAAGAAGCGCGACGAGATGCAGAAGGTCTATGATGCTGCCGATGAGCAGAAGCGCCTGCACATGCACAACGATCTCACGGCTGCGAAGAAGGCTGCGAACGACGCCTATCTGAACATCGTGAATGTCATCGGCGGCTTTATCACCGCCAAGGACCTTGGCCCTGTCATGAAGATCTTCTCCGAGCGCCACGACCGCTGCTGTGACCTGCACAAGGCCATCGAGAAGCGTGCCCCCGTCAAGCTCGACTACGACGAGGAGGCCTTCAAGCTCTCGAAGCTCAAAGCGGGCGAGAGAGGCTATGACAGCCGCAAGGGCAAGCTTGACAAGCTGGCTGAGAAGGTCGCCGAGCATGACAAGCTCGTCGAGGCCGCCCGTGCCGAGATTGCAAAGGTCGACGCCCGCATCGACGCCATGCGCGCGAAGTACGCCGCCGATCCCGAGTTCCAGAAGCACGAGGCCCTGCTCGATAACGGCATCGACCTGGCCCGCCTGACCTATCCGGAGGTCCGTACCCTGCGCAGCCAGATGCAGTATATCTTCCAGGATCCGTATTCCTCCCTGAATCCCCGTATGACTGTCGCTAACATCATCGGCGAGGGCCTGCTGGCGCACAAGTACTGCAAGAAGGCCAACGAGCGTATGCATGAGGAGATCCTGCAGACCATGGAGGACTGCGGCCTGGCTCCCTACTTCCTGCACCGCTATCCGCATCAGTTCTCCGGCGGTCAGCGCCAGAGAATCGGCATTGCCCGCAGCCTTGCCGTGCATCCGAAGTTTGTCGTCTGCGACGAAGCCGTTTCGGCTCTGGACGTTTCCATCCAGTCGCAGATCATCAACCTGCTGCAGGACCTGAAGGAGCAGCAGCACCTGACCTACCTGTTCATCACGCACGACCTGTCTGTCGTCAAGTATATCTCCGACCGTATCGGCGTTATGTATCTGGGCAATCTCGTCGAGCTTGCCGACTCACAGGAGATCTTCGACCACCCGATGCATCCGTATACCGAGGCTCTGCTCGAATCCATCCCGACGACGGAGGAAAAGCGTGACCTGGCGGTGCTCGAGGGCGATATCCCCAGTCCGGTCAATCCGCCGAAGGGCTGCAAGTTCCACACGCGCTGCAAGTACTGCACCGAGATCTGCACCCACGTCGTCCCTGACTGGGAGGAGGTCACGCCGAACCACTTTGTAGCCTGCCACCACAAGCTGCACACCAATGAGTGAGCGCAAGACGGGCAGTGGGGAGCGTCAGGATGCCGAGCAGCCTGAGGCCGCCCAGCAGAACGAGCCGCAGGGAAGAACACTGAAGTTTCCGGAGCTGCCGGAGCGCCGCAGTCTGATGGGCGGCGTGATGTTCCGCAAAAAGCTCGCCCGGGCCCGCGCCTTCCAGAAGGAGCGCAGCGGTGAGTCCGAGGAAGCACCGGAGGAGGGCATCCCGCTGGAAAAGCACGATGTCTCCACGATGATCTTCAGCGCCCTGCTTACGATTGTTCCGCTCTGTCTGGGCATTCTGCTGCTGATGGGCTTCCTGCTCCTACTGATCTTTCGCGCCCTCTGATCCAAAATCCAACAAACCGCTGCAAAATGTGCTCCATTTTGCAGCGGTTTTTTGCGCATTTGCGGCCGTTTGCAGGTTGACACACGGCTGGAATTACGCTTTAATAATGTATGAACGCACAGAAATGAGAAAACAGATTGCAGCCTGCAGAAAAAAAGAGCCGGAAGGACATTTTTCAACAAGCTGAAATACCCTAGGGAACCTCTGATTCAATTGCAAGAGCGGTCAGCGAGGGATTTTGTTCCAAATTGAGGTTTGGAAATTGCAGGAATACTT
>ENA-UEYF01000515-UEYF01000515.1-human-gut-metagenome-genome-assembly--contig:-NODE-515-length-40094-cov-29.190544_pt1 | contig 40094 bp, 27 predicted proteins | sample MGYA00242902_ERZ507920 | MGnify/ENA primary metagenome ERZ507920 (study PRJEB26167, sample SAMN06115402) | human gut metagenome | host: Homo sapiens | place: China:Jiangxi | collected 2016-07-05...
CAAATCTATAAAATAAAAAATACGAGACTCTAAATTGAATCCCGTATTTCCATTTACACAATATATTTTATAGTGCCACTTTAATTAAATGAACTTTGTTCATTATACATGACTGGGTAAACCAGTAATTATACAAAACCGTTGGTACAATAAAGTATATAGTTGCGAAGATTAATTATGAACTCCTCGTCCATCTATCAATCTCTGGATTGTCTTTTCTATTTCATTCTTCAATTCCTTGTCGTCGGTCTTAATCTGTTTTAATCCCGAAACAATATCATTGCGACGATAATTTTCATTGAACCAGCCTAAAGTTTCAATCGCAGCTAAACGAAGTTTTTTATCCCGAGTTTCGTCAGATGCAAATTTCAATAACGGATCGATGCCAGCAGTATTGGGATGGTTACGATATACTACGATATCCAAGCGTACCCGACTGGGTTTTACAGTTGTATCAAACATTTCCTTTAAATCGGCCTGCATGCGTTTTTCACTCTGTTTAATCTGTTTTCTGAAACGGTCTACATACGAAGAATCATAAAAATATTTATTTGCAGCCTGCTTGTCGAGTTCTTGTAACAAAGCATTCGTGTCGAAAGCTCCTAATCCAGATATCAGTTTAAAGTTTAAACGCGATTCATGCTGACGCTCTAGATATGCCTTGATAACTGCGGGAATAAGGTCTGGATGTCCATTTTTCTCTACATACTCACAGGCAAAACGTCGTACCAGTTCATATCCATCATTGAGTGCAGCTTGTAATACTTTTATGGCTTTTTCCGGATAATTTAACGCCAATAAGCGCATCGCCTCCAAGCGTACAACAAAATAGTCAGAAGTAAAGTAAGACTTTTCCAGAAGTTCTGGAAGTTGGTCATATCCTCCTTTACACAATTCTCTCAATGCCAAAGCACGCATATCGGGCAATGGACTATCGAGTTGTTTTTTCCAATAGTTCAAATTTCCTTCTTCCAAGACCAATGCGCGATTGATATCTACATTAATGCCACTATTATTGGCAAAATGGAATGTAGGGTCACCTATCAGATGATTTTCTAAATAGCAAACCAGACGATTAAATTGTCCAATACGCATGCCTGCTCCCAACAGTCCCAAAAATTCATCAGGCCATTTATCTTGAATCGTATTTACAGTTCCGCCCTGAGCTACCACTGTTTTTCCGTCTGAGAAGACATAAGCTCCAGCAATATTATCTTTCTCATAAAATGAACCGTTAAAACAAGCATCGAACATTATAAAACGAGCCTGTGGTTTAAGAGGATGGATATCGGTTGTATGAATGTCTAGTGATAAATTATAAAGAGAATCTTCTTTTATCTTTTCCGGATCAAAAGCTTCTTCACACCATTCACGTGGAACATTATATCTTTTCATATATTCTGCAATTGCAGCTTCTTTTCCTTTCGTCTCGGCAAAAGCAGGTATCTTGCTACGCAAAAAACGCTTTATATTCTCGATACTGGGATCTATCGTATTTACCTCTTCATAGCCATTCAGATATTGCGTATCGGGCGCACCATGATGATGAAATAGCATAATATCAAGTCCCTTGCTCTGTACTTCGTTTAAATAGGTGTTTTTAATGGGGAAGTTTACATCAAAATCAAAGAATTTTACTGTAGATCCCGGACGAAACAATTGAGGTAGTTGTTCACGAATAGCTAACTGTTCTCCTGACCATGCTGTCGGGTCTTCGGAATTATATCCATGTCCTCGTCCCATGCTCAAATAATCTACTACATTGTTGGCATTTTCACGCTTTTCTGCCACTACCTTTTCTAGATACTTATTCAATAATTGATATTTATCAACCCCTTCCAGCTCCAGCGGTTTTATACGAGCTGAATAAATGTCCGGAGAAAGATATTGCTTAGAGTCTGCACGCAATGAATAATAGAAATACAAAGGTATATCTGCATCCTGCTTCAAGAAATCAAACTTCAGACCAAAATCATCATAATAACGGTCGGAAGGTACACTAGACTCCTTCCAGTCATGTTTTTGATCCATTTTAAACGCTGAAGTCAAATGTTGGGCATCCCGCAGCATCGGAATGGGAATATCACCCACAAATACGCAACCTTCAAGAGGTGATTTACGGTCTGAATGTAGCTGAATCAACAATTTACGAATCTGTTCGGGAGATTTCCATTCATCTACTAAAAGATATGTGCCCAAGCCATCAGCTTCTATACTTTGCTTATAAGCTTCTAAAGCATTTTTCGTTTTTTCGTAACTGGTATTATCTACCACAATAGCAAATGTTGTAGCAGTCTTTACTCCTGGCTTGATAATTTGTTGAGCATAGGAGTAAAGACAAATGCTCAACAAACCCATTAAGGTCAATAATTTTTGTGTCATATTTTTTTTCAAATAAGTTAGGTTAATCTATGTATTGTTTGTTGTATTTCAAGCGAAAGTTCATCGGGCAAGTCAGTCGTTTGCAAAAGCTCCTGACATTTTTCCAAAATATGAATGCGTTCACGGGAATGAACAAACCATCCTAACGCTTCGGCCATTGCTACTCGAACTTTTACAGGGGTTTCCTTGCGTGCCAACAAATCTAAATAATTTGTTACGTAACAATGATAGGGATTGTTGCGTACCATGCGAATGGCAGATATACGGTCTGTTATAGGCAGTCGTTCGTTCATTATTTTATCATTTATCTGCTTGACCATGGCAAATTTTTTATTCAAGACTCTTTCAATCATTTTCTGCTCTTCGTTGGCATTCATACGTTCTGCATGCTTGTAGAACTCGTCTGTGGCAGATTTTACGTCCTCTTGTGGAAAAAGAGGAAGAATGGTGCTGATGATATAGCCAACCCTCTGACGTTCACCTCCGTCAATCCATTCGCGTATCAAAGCCGGAAGCAGAACCGGATCGCCAATCTCACCTGCATAATTTGCGCTCTGACGTGCTATAAGCTCGTAGGAATCTCCGATTCCCATACGTACAGCTTCCGTAAAATTGTCATCGTTATAGCATCCCAACAACTTCAATGCTTCCATTCGAACAGTGTTATAAGGAGTATTTTTAAAAGTGTTCAATATTTCATTCTCATTGGAATGTAAGCTGTCAGCATCTGCTATCATACGTAAAGCCAAACTCTGAATATCAGCATATGGAACAGACATCAGTTCTTCCCAATAATCTGATTGTCCTTGCTTCAACTCTATGTCTGTTGTCAAATTCATATCTGTTTTTATCGGTGCAAAATGAACGGTCGGATCTCCCATCAGATGCCCTTCTAGTGTTGCTATCAAACGGTTATATTGTCCAACTCTTACTCCGTGTGACAGCAATCCTATGAACTCAATAGTCCATTGGTCTTGCAGAACGTTACGGGTATTGCCTTGAGCAACGATTGTATTGCCCCGATTAAAAAGATAATATGCAGCCAGATAATCGTCATCTTGGAAAGAACCATTATAACAAGCATCAAACAAAACTACTTTAGGGTTAGTAGCCACACCAGACAAATCCTCTGGTGTCAGATAAATATCGGCAGATATAATTGAATCATTCCGCCAAAAGGCATCATTATGCAAATCTTTGAAGAAAGCATTCGTCAAATGATATTTTTTTATCATTACCTGCTTTAATGAATCTTCATTCTTTCCCGCAGCTACCTTTTGCAGCAGACTGTGATACAGATCAGTCTTCATTAAACGCAAACGTTCTGTAAAACTATCTCCGGTTCTATCATTATTAATAACTTGTTTTGTTGGCAGTCCATGTTCATGAAACATGAACAAATCAATATCCTGACGTTGTAATTCATCCAGCAAGCTATACTTCATTGCCTTATCCATCCTGAAATTGAGATGTTTAAAATTTTGTCCTTGACGGAAAGCCAATGGAAAATCCTCCCTGTAAGCCTTTTCTTCATCCATCCAAGCTATCAAACAGTTAGAATTATAATCTCCTCCATTGAACGAGACGATGTTATCTAATGGATTATTTGCAGTCTGTCTTTTAGCATAGGCTGCTTTTAGAAGAAAATCTGATAATGCTTCATATTTATCACCTTTCCATCCGTCAGGATACTTAATGCGAGCTGAGTAAAAATTAGGATTCAGCTGTTGTGGACTATCTTCCGATAATTTGTAATAGAAATGATCGGTCTGTACAGAATCTTGTCTGATGAACTCAAATTTCAAATGCAAATCATCATAAAATCTATCGCTTGGAACAGACGATTGTGAAAAAGGAAATGCTTCTTCATTCATTTTGAAGGCTGTAGTCATATGTTGGGCATTACGTATCATGACTATAGGTATGTCTCCGACTAATACGATGCCTTCCAAATGTTCAGCTTGGCGATATACTTTTATAATTTCCTGTTTCACTTCGTCCGGAGTATTCCAATCACCACGTATAATATACGTTGGCAATCCGTCAGCTTCTACTGCATCTCGGTATTTTAGCAAAGCCGTGTGTGTAGCTTCATACGTGGAATTATCAACCACTATTGCAAACGAAGTTGGACCTTGGCTGACTGGCTGCTCTATAATGGTATGTGCCGAAGCAGACACAACACTCCATAATAGTGCAAGATATAATAAAACAAATCTCATATATCAATCATTTTTTAATCTATAATAGGTTCTTTCTGCCTCTTGACGAATAGCAGTCGAAATGTGCTTATCACGTCGCAGCTCATTACATACTCTCAGTATCTCCGGTCGTTTATAAGAGTATTTATACCAAGCTAAAGAACGTAACAAACTTAACTTAAATTCTTCACTTTCTGATTGTTCCTGCAATAAATTCAAATAAGCATCAACGGAACCGTGAATAGGGTAGTTGCGCAAAGAGCTGACGTACAACAAGCGCATTTTTTCTTTCTCCTTTCGCTGTAATATAGCCTTGTCTGAGGAATAACGTGAAGCATAAGCTTTCATTAACTGGCTACGTACTTCATCTTTATTTTGAATGTAACTATCTTTGAGGACGTTATCAATAGCTTCTTTGAGTGGCTGCTCGTCAAATACGTATAGTCCGAGGGTTATATTAAAGGCCACTCGTGATGTATGCCGGTCTTCAATATATGCTCTGACCAGATGGGGTAAATACTCATTTTTCCCCATTGCTATCATCTCACGTACCGCAGAACGGCGGATGAATTCATATGAATCATTTAAAGCAGGTACCAAGATTTCACTAAAATTGGAATCATTTACTTTTTTCAGTAGAGAGAAACAAGTATAACGTACCATAGCTAAAGTAGAGGTTTCAAAAGTATGTCGTAACAATGCCGAAATATCTTTATAACCATTTGCATGCAAACGATGCAATGCTAAATTTTGTACATCAGCATAAGGAGATTGAAGCAAAGACAATATTTCAGCTTCATCGTAGGGCTTTCTACAAAGTACCGATGCATCTATCTTCGGATCGAATGAGGTAAATCGATAAGTGGGATCACCTGTAATATGAGATTCCAGAATATTAGTCAACTGAGCCCATTGCCCGACTCGTGCTCCCAAACCAAGTAGTCCTAGTAACTCGTTTGCCTGTTTGTCTTGTAATACATTGACAGAGTTGGCAAAAGTTGTCACGCATTTGCCGGCTGCAAAGATATACCGTGCGGCAATATAGTCATCTTCGCGGAAATCGCCATTATAACATGCATCAAAAATAACCATCCGAACATTAGGGGAGACCTCAGTTACATCCGACAATGACAATCCCATACGAGCATCTTCCAACGAATCTTGTGATATGATAACAGGATCATCATACCCTTTATACCATGTAGAGTCTAATCCATATATTGTATCAGCTTTTTGATATTCTTTTCCTAAAAGACTTCGATTGCGTACCCAGTTATGGACATATTGTCGCAAGTCTGTTTTTAATTGTTTGATATGTTCTTCCAGACTGCTTGTTTCGGGAATATCTGAAAAATACTGGCGATCGGGTAGACCGTGTTCATGAAAGATAGCCAGATCCAGATCAGAACGCTTAATCATATTAATAATATCATTCTTGGGATATGGTGTAAAGCAATAACGCATGAAACGAGCCCTTCCTTCTTTATCGAATACTCCCGGCATCTGTTCACGCAGGTTGTACGCTTCCGGTACCCATGCAAGCAACGAATTTGAATATGATCCATGTCCCGTATACGAAAAGAACTGATCCAAACGATTGCTTGACTGATGAGCTTCCACCACTTTATGTAGGTACTTGCGAATCTGTTCATATTTATTCACTCCATTTGCTATGGGCTTAACTCGGCCCGAATAAATATTACAACGTATGAGTTGGGGAGAATGTACCCCCAACTCATAATAGAAACACTGGGGATGCAGAGAATCTTGTTTTATAAAATCAAACTTCAAGTGAAAATCATCATAAAACCGGTCGCTTGGTACCGAAGATTCATGCCAATCAGTCTCTTCATCCATTTTAAAGGCTGAAGTTAGATGCTGAGCTTTACGAATCATTGGGATAGGAATATCTCCTACAAATACTACTCCCTCAAGCTTATGTTTCTTGTACAGAGACAAGATAACTTTTTTTACGGCCTCTGGGTTTTTCCATGTATCATAAACAACAAAGGTGGGAAGTGATTCCTTCCCTAACACTTGTTGATAAGCCTCCAACTCGGCAGAGCACTCTTGCCAGGTCTGCTTGTCAGCAATAATGGCAAAGGATGAATGCTCTACTTTCATTTTGGGTTTCAAGATTGTTTGTGCATTTAGTTGTACACACAAACCTAAAACTGTTATTATAAAATATATGAATAATCTTCTCATAATCAGAAATTGCACCCGATACTAACAGATAAATAACTTCTATGGCTGAAATCAAAATCTTCCGCCTTTACATAATCAAAGCCAACTTGAGCAAAAACTTGTGTTTTACTTTCCTGTTTTAATTGTTGGGAATATACTGCAGCAGCTCCCAATTTCCAATAATCTGACATGAGATAATTAGCATCCAGAGTTTCCATCTGAGTGACAGTTAAATAGTCTGCATGTGAACCTCCATACTGATAACAGCCTGAGAGATTTTTGTTATATCCTCCCCGTACTGTCACCAACAAACGCTTCATGAGCTTGTCACTTAATACAAAATTCTTCTTGCCACATAATTCCATATAGATATTTTCATGACTTTTTACGGAATAAGGCAATATATATTTGTCCTTCTGGTTTTCATAATATGCCAAGGCTTCTACACGCCAGTTATACTCATTACCACGATTGCGAATCAAGCTGTAATGAAGCGTAGCAGCTTTAGTTTCATAAGTTGAACGTACGTTACTATACATTTGCATCCATCCAGTTTGCGATTCAGTGTTGTCACGCTGATTAATATACTGGATTCCATCAATCATACGATAAGATGCATCCAGTTTTATGTGATGTACCAGTTTTTCACCTTTAGTGTAAAGCGTCATTGCAACCTTGCCTAACTGATCTTTTACCGAACCTATTTTCCGTGGAGTTGAATATGACACCTCTGCAGTTTCGGCTTTAATAGAATAGGTACCTTCTAGTAATAAATTTAAATTTGTTGCTGCGTAATTATATTGCATTGATCCTCCAAACTGATTTCCGTAATAGTTCGTTGTACGTCCGGAACCAATTCCTTTAACAGCCACTCCAAGTCCGAAGAGTTCATAATAATCCTGATCTGTATAAGAATCTGAATTAGCCATTTGTGAATCTTCTTTTATTGAAGCATAGGAAAAGTTAACACCTAAGCGATGGTGAGAATTAATTGCGTAACATATTCCTGGTATCAACTTTAATATATAGAAACGGGTATCTACACGAGGGTCTCGTTGTTTTGCAGCCAGTGAAGCCTGATATCCTCCTTCCAAACCGAAAGCTAATTTTCCCCAATAGAGTGGAGTGGCTGCTCTAAATTTTAAATCATAATACTGGTTTCTCCAACTACTTTTATAAGCATCGGCAACATAATAAGGCATACCTCGGAAGGGATCAGTTATAGAAGCATTGTATCCGGCATCTGTTTTATTTTCCTGTGAAAATGAAAAAGCGCCCCATACATATGCATCCTTCAGATTCAAGAATCCTTCACTGCTCACTCCCACAGAGCGTTCTCCTTCTCCCTCTTGAGGTCGGGAAAAGTTACCACTGGTATTTTGAAAATTTAATTTCACATCCGAATAATTCTGAAGATCATCCAAAGCAGTTCCAGCAGCATTCTGTGAATGAAACCAGATTCTTTGTTCTTTCATTTGTTCTAAGCCGGCCATAGAAAATCCTTGCTGAGCTGCTACTTGTATTTTGCCGATACTAAGCAAAGTCAATAAGCAAGCAGTTCTCCATATATAATTTTGTTGTTTCATATATTATTCTTCATTAAGTTCCACCTTTTTTAACGCAACGTATGATTCCATGAAGGCATCTTTACATCATAGCGGCGCAACATTGGCACCACTCCTCTTTCGAAATCATCTGTACTGTTGTTTGTGTCTTGAAAGATCAAAGCACCATTTTCTCTACGAATGGGTTCTCCATTCTCATCTAACGACAATTTACGAGCAACTCCTAAGCCACAGTAAGTAGCTCCTACATAAGTTATTCCTGCATCCAATACTGCTGGCATTCGCTTGGCGTTTACCTTCGATTCGTTGTCAATGCATTCTACCGCATCCAGAACATATTTAACAGGAATCTTGGCATAGTATGTATCACTATTAGGTTTGCTCAGGTCTGTAGTTTTCATAGATGCATCATTGACAGGATCCCAGGTCTCACCTTGGGGAACTTGGAACAATACCATTGCAGGACCAAAAACAGAAGTCAAATATTGAGGAACAGTTCCCATTTCTGCTTTTCCGTCATAAAATACATGTACCATATCGTAGGCAGGCTGATCTGGAAAATTCGCATTATTCATATTAAATTCAAATTCAGAGGTACTGCCATCAATAGGTGACAGAGGATTATATTGCGGCAATTGATGATTCGCTGCAAATTGTGAAATTACGCAAGATTCACCGGGTTCCAACGGATAATCTGTACCATTTCCCGGAAACTTCCAGACTCTCTCTGCATAAGCATAATTATCTCCATCTTCTTCTGGCCAAACAGGTAAAGTAAGCGTAGATTTACTTGGTGTCAGATTGGCAATGTAAAGTCCGTCCAGATACAATATAGAAGATGAATTATTATAAATCTCATAAAACTGATCACGAAAATAAACACCACCTGTTTCAGATCTGGAACCTGCATAATAAATTTCTTTAAAGACCAATGGACTTACTTTCAGCCCTTGAGCCATCACATCGACTTCATTTACGTGTCCAAACAATGCTTTATTGACGAGGTTCCCATTCACATAAAATTCATCTCCGTCTGCATTTAATACGGTTCCAGAAACCGTAATGGTATAAATTCCAGGAATCACTCCATCCATTTCTACCTTACCGACTGCACATTTTTGGGACAAATGTAAATCTTCATCATAATTGTCAAATTTAAGAGTTAAGTCTTTAATTTCTGCCAAATTCTCTACATCAAGCTGTATATTTACAGCAACACTCATAGATGCTACATCCTCGACACCTTTTACATCTCGAAAAGAATCACAGGATGAAACTAAAAGCATCCAAGCTAATGATACTATATATATTATTCTCATATGCATAATTTATTTCCGTTAGAGAGTTAAAGAGAGTTCCAAACCAAAGAAAAAGCGGTTGTTCAGTGTTACATAGTTACCCGGACTACGTTTTGACTCTCTGCGTGGATAACTTCTAAACATATTATTGGCAAAGAAAGAAACTCTGAAGTTATCACTTATTTCCTTAGTTACGTTAATGTTAAAATTAAAATAGGGTGAATAAGACTCCTTAATAGCATCATTATGATTTACTGTTTTCAACAAGTAATCATAACCATCGGCCTTCACTTGTTCTGTTGTGGTATATTTGCCTGTTTCAAACATATGAACTGAAGCATCTTCAACAGATATGTATCCTATTGGAATAGAATCGTTCGCATAGGTTGACCAATTAGCTTCCTGCCATACAGCCTGTGCTGTCAAGGTTACCACGAAACCAATGCTTGGTATATTGTGTGTAGCACGTAAGGTTGTAGTAAATTGCTGGTCATTTCTCACTTTATCTTTGGGGGCATAAATAGCAACATTTCTACGTCCGGAAAGTCCACTACTTGAATTATCATAGAAATTATATCCATTGTTATAACTCTCCGTACGCATCCAAGCTCCACTTAAATTGAATGCAGTACGAATAGCATCTATACGTCCAAAATCCAATTCAAACTCAATTCCTTTATTATTGATAAACAAGTTGTTGCCTGGACGGTAATAATCGGCCAATACAGAATGAGTTGCAACAGTCTCCAACTGATTGTTCTCGTTTCGGGCATACTCATTAATAGTTAAAGGCCTGAATGTAGAGAAGTCTTGTCCCAAGGTATATCCATCTTTTAAACGTTCCAGATACCCAGTTACTCCCATGCGCATTTGTCCCAAATGGAAATCCAGACCAGCTTCTGCTTTATAATTTCGAGCAATCTTCAGATCCTTATTCTGTACATCGAAGACATGAGTTGTAGTCATCAAAATTCTCTCATTTTCTGGGATACTCTCATTGGCCAATTCGTTTATATTAGCATATTCAAAATATGCATTTTCTGGATACAGGTAAAGCAATGTTGGCATCTTACTCGTTATTCCATATCCTCCACGAATAGTTAGCATATCGGGTACTAAATCGAATGAAGCATTGAAACGTGGAGAAATTACTCCTCCCACCACAGACATATGGTCATAACGTACACCTGCTTGAAGATGTAAATTACGTTCACCAATCATCCAGTGGAAATTTTCTTCCGCGAACGCTCCAAACTGATTAATAAACGGAATGCTTCTGTAAGAACGAGGCCGGAACGTAGCGTTTTTCTGTGACAAGTTTCTATATGGAGGAGTTGTCGGATCAAAGGTTTTACCGTCACCCACATTTCCATCCGACTTGAAATCGATACCGAATAAAATACGATTATTTACGTGACCAAATTGCTTAAAAAGATTAGCAGTCAACTTTCCATACACATTCACCTCTCGGCTGTCTATTTTATAGATTCCTTTATAACTGTCAGGAAGATATTGTGCATAATGGTTTATATCCTCGGATCCGAAATGAGTCAGTTCATTTCCCAGAGCATCATAAATATGATTGCCAGGTATATTGGATAGTACAGCTCCATCTGTTGTAGTCATGGAATAATATGAATTGGCTACCGAATAGACCTGTTGATAAGAACTCTGCTTATCCATATAAGTAGCCGAAGCTACATAACGAAGGTTTTGCAACCAACCTTTATGGATATTCCAGATTCCATTTGTATTAAATACTATTCCTTGATCACGACCACTGGAAGCAACCTGTGTACGTGTATCATCAGGATTCTGTTTACGAGTATCTTTACCATAAATAAAATCTACTGAGGTATTACTACGTAATTTATTATTGAAAAATGTATTTGAATACATCACGCTACCTGTAGCACGCTGATAAAAAAGATAAGAAGCTTTAGGGTCTTTTGTATTGTAGGCATAGTCACCGCTTACATTCAGGGCTCCTTTATTGCCACCTAATTCAAAACCTGTACCAGCCGAAACCTGATATACATTAGGATTGGCCTTCGCTTTAATACGCAAGGGCTCACGACCAGCTTTAGTATGTACGATAACAGCTCCCGATGTCAAATCTCCATATTCAACAGACGGAATACCACGAATGACCTCTACTGACTCAATGTTTTCAGTAGAAATACTACGTACATCGACTCCTCCACTGGGTGCAGCACCTCCTGCCAATGATTCCGATCCACCTGCCACTGTTGGGTTAAGGGCTTGTAAGTTAGCATTGTTGGAAATCGGAGCACCATCTTTTATAATAGCTGTACCTAAAGCATTCAGCGAATTATTATCCGATGTGGTATTTACTTGACGAATATTAATCTGCTGAGCTGAATTCAGTGTTGGATTAGAAGATAGTCCTCCAGGAAGTAGAGACATGATATCATATAGACTGGTAGCCTGCATGTGATCCATAGCTGTGCGTGAAATACTAGACGAAGTGGCCTTGCCTGCTTCATTCGCTTTGGCTGTCACCGTTACTTCTTTCAATTTAAAATTCTCATCACGCAGACTGAAATCAAGTTTCATATCACGTGTAATGTTTACTAATGTATCAATCGGAAGTTTCCCTAAATATTGTATACGCATATGCGTTTTTCCTATAGGTACATTATCCAATACATAAGTTCCATCTTTAGTGGTTGTAGTACCCATTGCATAACTTGGGAACGATACCGAAGCAAAATCAAGAGGAGTTTTTTGTTTATGGGATATATCATAAACTGTTCCATATACCTTTACTTTTTGAAGAGATTGGGCTTGTACGGCCAAGCCCATTCCTCCCCAGCCACATAGTAGCAATCCAGCTATTAAACCGGCTCGCAAATTGTTTAAGCTCTTTTTTCTCATTCGCATTAATTATAATTAAGTTAAATACCTACATGTAGGGATATTGTTGTTTATCAAAATGTTGCTTAATTATGATTCTTTTAAGCAATGTGTTTGTTTTTATTCCCCCTCTTTTGTCAAATGTATTAAAATAATTATGAATAACATACTTCTGTCTGTTTATTTACTTCGAGTGTGGGGAATTTTTTCATTTATTAACGTATACGTTGCTGTTTTGCGTTGAATTGAATGTGCTTTTAACGTATTTTATGCATTTGCTGACATGGAAAATATTGTCATAAACGATTTATATAGCATTCTTTTTTATGTTAATTAACAAAAAAACATATTGGCATGTTTGGAAGTAGAATACCTACTTTTGGGGAGGCGCTTCATTATATTAATTATATAGAGAGGCTGTTAAGACAATGCTTGATTAATGGCTGCTTAAATTTATTTTAGCTGCCTCTTGGGATGAAGTTTGAATATCATTTATTGTTTTTTCGATAATTGATTGCTCCAACGGTTATAGGCGGGAAGTTAGTGGGAAACTTGTTGAATGAATCAGGTACGTGTTTGTAGAATAATTTCCTGTTGTTTATGCTATAGATTAAGAGCATATCCGTTTCGATGTATAATAAGATAGTGTAAATATACAGAAAAGGCTGCTTCGTCACGAGGCAGCCTTCCCGAATATCCAATTGAATTTGTTAGGGTTAGTATAAGCATTTGTAAATGCTCAAATGCAAATATACGATTTTATTTGATTGCTTGGTAAAAATTTTCCCAATTCTTGTTGAAATCCGGCATGGAGTGGAACAGATAATTGGCTCCTTCATCCAGCAGAACTTTGTCGGGCAGCGGACCGGTATTGACTGCTACGGTAAAGATACCTGCTGCAACTCCGGCACGGACTCCCAGGGGGGCGTTTTCTACCACGATGGCTTCGTTGGCTTCGACACCGGCTTTCTGGAGTCCCATGAGATAGGGTTCCGGGTTAGGTTTGCCGTATTTCACGTCGAATGCGGTGACCATCAGTTCGGCCTTGAATATTCCGGGAAAGTTTTTGTTTAAGCGTTCCAACAACGATTTTTGTCCCGAACCGGTTACAATGACGGGAATCAGACCTGCTGCCTTTATTTTGTTCAGCAATTCCAGGGCACCCGGCATCCGTTCAGCCTTGGGGAGTGAATTGAAAATGTTACTCTTTGTCTGATAGATTTCTTTTATTTCCTCTTCGGTTGCTTCGTGGTTCCGCTGGCGGCTGCTGACAATATTGATTGTAGCTGCTCCTGTACGTCCTTCGTGCATGTAGGCTTCTTCGGGGCTCAAGTGCATGCCGTATTGCTTCATTGCTTCATGCCAAGCTGTAGCATGGTTTTTCATGGAGTCGAATAGTACGCCGTCCATGTCGAACAATACAGCTTTCAGGTTCAGTTTGTCAAAGTGATGTGTGGTAAGATAATTGTTTATTGCTTGTTGGAACATTTCTTTTCAGTTAAGAATAATATATATAAATAATGAAGAATGAATAACGACCAGCGAGTAAGACCGTATCTGCAAGAGTTACTGCCTTCTCGATTTGTCATTATCCATTCTTCATTCAGTAGTCTTTATTTCAAGCGAGCTTGGATAGCCTTAGACTCTTCTTCGTATCCTGGTTTGTTCAGCAGGGCAAACATATTCTTCTTGTAAGCTTCTACACCCGGCTGGTTGAACGGATTAACTCCGAGCAGGTAACCGCTGATACCGCAAGCCTTTTCGAAGAAGTAAATCAATTGTCCCAGATAGTATTCGTTCAGTTTCGGAACGCTGACGCGCATGTTAGGTACGCCGCCGTCTACGTGTGCTAACTGAGTACCCAGTTCGGCCATTTTGTTTACTTCGTCTACGCGCTTTCCGGCAAGGAAGTTCAGACCGTCCAGGTTTTCTTCGTCAGAAGGTACACGGAGTTCGTGGTTCGGAGTTTCAATAGAAACAACAGTTTCGTAGATAGTACGTTCACCTTCCTGAATCCATTGTCCCATTGAGTGCAGGTCAGTAGAGAAGTCTACAGAGCTTGGGTAGATACCTTTGTGGTCCTTACCTTCTGATTCTCCGTAAAGTTGTTTCCACCATTCCATGAAGTAATGAAGTTTCGGCTGGAAGTTTACCAGAATTTCAATCTTCTTGCCGCTCTGATACAGTTCGTTGCGTGTAGCAGCATACAGAGCAGCCGGGTTTTCCATCATATTCTGGTTAGCACAAACTTCTTCCATCTTGCGTGCACCTTCTACCAACTGGTCGATGTCGATGCCTGCAACTGCGATAGGAAGCAAGCCAACCGGAGTAAGAACAGAGAAACGTCCGCCTACGTTGTCAGGAATAATGAATGATTTGTAACCTTCTTTGTCGGCTGTTACACGGGCTGCACCCTTCTTTGCATCAGTTACTGCAACGATGACCTTACGTGCCATTTCCTTGCCGCGCTGGTCTTCGCATTGTTTTTTCAGCAGGCGGAAAGCCAAAGCTGTTTCGGTTGTAGTACCCGATTTAGAGATATTGATTACACCAAATTTCTTGTCTTTCAGGAAAGAAGTCAGCTCGTACAAGTAATCTTCACCAATGTTGTGTCCGGCAAAGATGATAGTAGGCTGTCCTGCTTTCTTTTCTTGCAACCACAAGAAGCTGTTGGACATAGCTTCGATAACGGCGCGGGCACCCAGATAGCTTCCGCCGATACCAGCAACAACTACAACTTCACAGTTTTCACGCAGAACTTGTGCGGTAGCTTTCAAGTCGTCCAGATGTTCTTTAGTAATGGAAGAAGGCAAATGTAACCAGCCCAGGAAATCGTTTCCCAGTCCTGTACCTTTTTCCAATGTTTCCATACATGCTCTTACCTTAGGTTCGTAAGCAGCTAGTTTGTCTTTGGAAATAAAACCTAAAGACTTGTTGATGTCAAGTTTAATATTTTCCATAAATATTCTTCTTTATTATCTGAATGAATCAGTCAGTAATTTGATTTCAATCATTGGAGAAATCCGTTCATACAAAATGTTGTAAACGGCGTCTACTATCGGCATGTTTACGTGCAGGTGCTTGTTCAGCTCCTTGATACATTTGGTACCGTAATAACCTTCGGCTATCATTTCCATTTCTATCTGTGCACTTTTCACCGAATATCCTTTTCCTATCATTGTTCCGAATACGCGGTTACGGCTGAAATTGGAATACGAAGTTACCAGCAAGTCGCCCAAGTAAGCCGAGTCGTTCGTGCACCGGTTCACCGGATGTACCGTATCGAGAAAGCGGTTCATTTCCTGAAGAGCATTCGAAACCAGTACCGCCTGGAAGTTATCTCCATATTTCAGTCCGCTGCATATACCGGCAGCGATAGCATACACATTCTTCAAGACAGACGCATATTCTATGCCTGCCACATCGGTATTGACCGATGTCTTGATATAATGTCCCGAGAGCTGTCGGGCAAACATCTTTGCTTTTTCAATGTCCTTGCATCCTACCGTAAGGTAAGACAAGCGTTCCAGTGCCACTTCTTCTGCATGGCACGGGCCAGCCAGTACAGCAATGTTCTCTTCGGGAACATCGTACATTTGATGAAAGTAGTCGGACACAATCAGGTTCTCGTCGGGGACGATTCCCTTTATAGCCGTTACAATGAACTTATCCTTGAGTTTCGTTTTTAGCTTTTTAAGGTGGATTTTCAGATACGGCGAAGGAGTGACGAATATCAGTGTGTCCGATTCCTTCACTACCTTATTTATATCTGAAGAGAAGTTGATGCACTTCATATCGAAGCGCACACTGGTCAGGTAAGCCGGATTATGGCCCAGACGACGGAATTCTTCGATCCGGTCGTCACGGCGCATATACCAGTTTATTGAGTCTGCCTGGGTCAATATGATTTTTGCTATTGCCGTTGCCCAGCTTCCTCCACCCATGATTGCTATTTTCCCGGGGAGTTTCATTTTAGCCTATTTTCTGTATCCAGCCAGCTACTTCGTCGACGCTAGGATTCTTCAATTCTAATTTATATTTTTTATTCACTCCGCAAATGTCCTGATGCAGTTTCTGCGGATTTACATCTTTCATATCTGAAACCAGATTATAGCCTGCTTTCTGGATAACTGGTACCCATTCTTCAGGAACACCCAGTTCCATAAATTTTGCCGGAGCATCTTTCGGGATAACCTTTTCGGGACGCATCTGCGGGAAGAACAATACTTCCTGAATAGTGCTCTGTCCGGTCATCAACATAACCAGACGGTCCATACCGATACCCAAACCCGATGTAGGAGGCATACCGTATTCCAGTGCGCGGATAAAGTCTTTATCGATAATCATGGCTTCGTCGTCACCCTTTTCACTCAGTCGCATCTGCTCCTGGAATCGTTCCAACTGGTCGATTGGGTCGTTCAGCTCAGAATAAGCGTTGCAGAGTTCCTTTCCGTTTACCATCAGCTCAAAACGTTCTGTCAGGTCCGGATTGTTACGGTGACGCTTGGTCAGCGGTGACATTTCGATAGGATAGTCAATGATGAAAGTCGGCTGGATATAGTTGCCTTCGCAGAATTCGCCGAAGATTTCATCAATCAGCTTACCTTTACCCATGGTGTCGTCGATTTCCATGTTCAGCTTCTTGCATACTTCACGTATTTGATCTTCGTTCATGCCGGTTAGGTCATAACCCGTAAATTCTTTGATAGAGTCGAGCATGGTAACTCGTTTAAACGGAGCCTTGAAGTTGATTGTATTGTCGCCAATCTTGATTTCTGTTGTACCGTTTACATCCATACAGATCTTTTCAATCATGTTTTCAGTAAAGGTCATCATCCAGTTGTAATCCTTGTAGGCAACATAGATTTCCATACAGGTAAATTCCGGATTGTGTGTGCGGTCCATACCTTCGTTACGGAAGTTCTTTCCAATTTCGTATACACCTTCGAATCCGCCTACAATCAGACGTTTCAGGTAAAGTTCGCTGGCGATACGCATATACAATGGAATATCCAGTGCGTTATGGTGTGTAATGAACGGGCGTGCAGTTGCTCCACCTGGAATAGACTGCAGGATAGGAGTTTCTACTTCGATATAACCTTTCGAATTGAAGTACTCACGCATCGAGTTATATACTTTGGTGCGTTTCAGGAAAATATCTTTTACGCCGTCGTTGACAACCAGGTCTACATAACGCTGACGATAGCGAAGTTCGGGATCGTCGAACTTATCGTAAGCCACGCCGTCCTTATATTTTACGATAGGCAGCGGGCGGATAGATTTAGACAGCACGGTCAGTTTCTGTGCATGGATGGAAATTTCTCCCATTTGTGTACGGAATACGAAACCTTCGATGCCGATAAAGTCGCCCAAGTCGAGCAAGCGTTTGAATACTACATTATATAAATCTTTATTTTCATCCGGGCATATATCATCGCGGGTAATGTATACTTGAATACGACCTTTGGAGTCTTGTAATTCAATGAAAGAAGCCTTACCCATCACACGACGTGACATGATACGTCCTGCAACCGATACTTTGCGCGGTTCTGCCTCGTCGTCCTTGAATTCGGCTTTTATGTCAGTCGAAAATGCGTTGGTTACATACTCAGCAGCAGGGTATGGATCAATGCCCATCGCTCTCATTTCATTCAGGCTGTTACGTCTGATAATCTCCTGTTCACTTAATTCTAATACGTTCATTTGTTGATACATTAACTCAATTTTGCTACAAAAATAGCAAAGATTTTGTAAACAACATCTAAATCAGCTTACTTTTATTACCTTTGGGCCAATCGAATTTTGGAAAAGGGATGTAAAAATGAATAGACAGACAACATTTTTGAAGGTTACAATCTTGCAGACGAATATCGTCTGGGAGGATGCGGTTGCAAACCGTAAAAGCATAGAAAAGCTGATGGAAGGGCATGAAGATACGGATTTGTTTGTGCTTCCCGAGATGTTTTCTACCGGTTTCAGTATGGCTCCCATGGAAATTGCCGAAGAGGAAGGAGGGGAAACCTTACAATGGATGCGTCGGATGGCGGAAATGCATCAGTGCGCTCTTGCTGGTAGTCTTTCGGTAAAGGAGTCGGGAATGTTTTACAACCGTTTTTATTTTGTCTGTCCCGACGGGACGATACACCGTTACGATAAGCGGCATCTGTTTACTTTCGGCGGGGAAGATAAGCAGTATACTTCCGGTGGAAAGCGGGTGATTGTTTCGTATGGAGGTTTTCGTATTCTTTTGCAGATTTGTTACGACTTGCGTTTTCCCGTGTGGTCGCGTTGCCGGAACGATTATGATGTAGCGATTTATGTAGCCAACTGGCCTGTCAGCCGCCGGGAGGTATGGGATACACTGCTGCGGGCACGGGCACTCGAGAACCAGTGTTATGTGGTTGGTGTAAACCGGACCGGGCATGATCCGCAGTGTTCTTACAACGGCGGTAGCGTAATCATCAATCCTTATGGCAAGCTGATAGCGTCGTGTGAGAATGATAAGGAAGAAACGGCAACGGCTGTACTTGCACGTGAGCCGCTGGACACGTTCCGAAAACACTTTCCGGTGCTGGGCGACGGGGATGATTTCAATCTGAGTCTTTAGGCTTTTTCAAAATTCGTGGAAACATTGATTTTTAATTGTCTGCATCTTTCGCAGAAAACCTCCCGACGTTTTTTTATTTTTTGTACAAAAAACAAAAAAGTTTGTACAAATTTTCCAGAAAGATAAGGATGTTTTCATTAAGATAAGCTGAAAAACGAATGTGCGTTTGTGAAGAACTGCATAAAAATTGTATCTTTGTACATCCTTCGTTTCAAAACAAGAAAATCAGTTTTTATGTATACAAATAAAGAAATATGGAATGTCACTTATCCGATATTCTTGGGACTTCTTGCGCAAAATGTTATCAATGTGACTGATACGGCTTTTCTGGGACATGTCGGCGAGGTGGCGCTCGGTGCAGCAGCAATGGGAGGATTATTGTATATCTGCATTTATACCGTTGCCTTCGGCTTTAGTGTCGGTTCACAAATCCTGATAGCCCGCCGCAACGGGGAGGGAAACTTTCATGCCGTGGGACCGATTATGTGGCAGGGCTCTACGTTTAGTTTGGGTATGGGCGTCGCACTGCTGATACTGATGTCTTTATGTGCCGAGCCACTGATTCGCTTGCTGATAACTTCCGATACGATTTTTCATGCCACGTATGAGTTCTTTACCTGGCGTATCTGGGGATTTCTGTTTGCATTTGTCAACGTTATGTTCCGGGCTTTCTATATTGGGGTGACTCAGACCAAGGTGCTGACTATGAGTGCTATCGTCATGGCACTGGTCAATGTCTTTCTGGATTATGCCATGATATTCGGAGAGTTTGGCTTTCCTGAGATGGGTGTACGGGGAGCAGCGCTGGCATCGGTCATAGCAGAAGCTTCTTCCTTATTGTTTTTTATAGCTTATACCTATTGCAAGATTGACTTGAAAAAATATGGGCTGAACCGTTTCGGCCGTTTCGACTGGGACATGGTGATGCGTATCTTGCGCATTTCCTGTTTTACCATGGTGCAGTATTTTCTGGCGATGGCTATCTGGTTTGTCTTTTTTATGGCATTGGAGCGGCTCGGGCAGCGACAGCTTGCCATTGCCAACATTGTGCGCAGCGTGTATGTCGTACTTCTGATACCGGTGCAGTCGCTTTCCACTACGGCAAATACCCTGGTCAGCAACCTGATTGGTTCGGGAGGTGTTTCGGGTGTCATGACATTGCTCCACAAAATAGCCCGTATGTCGTTTCTCATCATGGTTGTCTGTGTGGTACTCTGCGTATTGTTTCCGCGAGCTATCTTGGCTGTTTATACCAATGAGGAAGCCTTGTTGCTGGAATCCGTACCGGCTTTGTATGTCGTTTGCGGAGCCATGCTGATATCTGCCGTGGCGAATATTTATTTCAACGGTATTTCGGGAACCGGTAATACGCAGGCTGCACTGGTGCTCGAAGTTGGTGTACAGGTGTTTTATGCTTTGTATGTCATAGTCGTGGGGATGGTTCTGCGTGCTCCGGTCGATATTTGCTTTACTACCGAAATCATTTATTACACGTTGATGCTGACTTTCAGCGTCGTTTATCTGAAAAAAGCGAAATGGCAGAATAAAAAGATTTGATGCATCCGATTATTTTTGTAATTTTGCGCCCTAATAAAATAAGGAAATAAAAAGAAAAACTGAAAATATATGTTCGATAATTTAAGTGAAAGACTAGAGCGGTCGTTTAAGATATTGAAAGGTGAAGGAAAAATCACCGAAATCAATGTGGCCGAAACACTGAAAGATGTACGTCGTGCGTTGCTGGATGCCGATGTAAACTATAAGGTAGCCAAGAACTTTACCGATACGGTAAAAGAAAAAGCCTTGGGACAGAACGTGCTGACAGCCGTTAAGCCAAGCCAGTTGATGGTAAAAATCGTTCACGACGAGCTGACAAAACTGATGGGTGGCGATACTGCTGAAATCGAATTGAAGAATCGTCCTGCCGTTATTTTGATGTCTGGTTTGCAGGGTTCTGGTAAAACTACTTTCTCGGGCAAGCTGGCTCGTATGCTGAAAACCAAGAAAAACCGTAAACCGTTGCTGGTAGCCTGCGACGTATACCGTCCTGCCGCTATCGAACAGTTGAAGGTGCTGGGACAGCAGATTGAGGTTCCTGTATATAGCGAACCCGACAGCAAGAACCCGGTTCAGATTGCATTGAATGCCATTCAGGAAGCAAAGGCGAAAGGTTATGACCTGGTTATCGTCGATACTGCCGGACGTCTTGCCGTAGACGAGCAGATGATGAACGAGATTGAAGCTATCAAGAATGCCATCAATCCGGATGAAACACTGTTCGTAGTCGATGCAATGACCGGTCAGGATGCAGTCAATACAGCCCGTGAGTTCAACGAACGTCTGGATTTCAACGGTGTAGTTCTGACTAAACTCGACGGTGATACACGTGGTGGTGCTGCTCTGTCTATCCGTACCGTAGTAAACAAGCCTATCAAGTTTGTGGGAACAGGTGAAAAACTGGATGCTATCGACCAGTTCCACCCGGCTCGTATGGCAGACCGTATCCTCGGAATGGGTGATATCGTTTCGCTGGTTGAACGTGCGCAGGAGCAGTACGATGAAGAAGAGGCTAAACGTCTTCAGAAGAAAATCCAGAAGAACCAGTTCGACTTCAACGACTTCTTGACTCAGATTCATCAGATTAAGAAGATGGGTAACCTGAAAGAACTTGCTTCCATGATTCCGGGTGTGGGAAAAGCCATCAAGGATATCGATATCGACGATAATGCGTTCAAGAGTATCGAAGCAATTATTTACTCAATGACTCCGGAAGAACGTACCCGTCCTGAAATTCTGAATGGAAGCCGCCGTACACGTATCGCGAAAGGTAGTGGTACAAGTATTCAGGAAGTAAACCGATTGCTGAAACAGTTTGACCAGACTCGTAAGATGATGAAGATGGTTACTGGCAGCAAGATGGCGGGCATGATGCAGAAGATGAAGAAGAAATAAGATAGATTTTCTGTTACCCGGTGCAGAAGCAGCCTTGTCTGGGGTATGTAGCGGGGAAGGAGTGAGGAGAAGAAATCGGCGGGAAAGCTGGTTTTTTCTCCTCGCTTGTTTTATGTGTCGGTGTTTGATATTCGCTTGCTTGCAGATGAGGTACAGCCAGACAACTTCTAAATTGGGTAAAAACTTCTTTGGGAAATTCGCAAATTTTCTGTTACTTTAACCGGGTTTTGGGTAAATGTAAATTTTATCGTAATCGGTTATTATAAAACTATATAGCAATGAGAAATAAAATATGGAGTTATGCCCTTGGCGCGACGATGTTCTTGTCGCTTGCCAGTTGCGGCAACAGTGCCAAGAAACAAGCAGATGAAAAAATAAGTGCAGACAGTATGAGTGTAACAAGTAGCCGGACAGGGGTGCAAGGAGATAGTCTTTTGGCAACATGCGTGCTCGACGGAGTGAAAGCAACATGGATTCGGGATAATGGTCCCGCACGGCTGATGCCCCGTACGCTTTTCCCCGATGCAAGTGACGAGCTGATAAAAAGTCTTTCGCTGGAGAACGGCATACCGGCTTCTATCAGTACCTTCTTGGTAGAAAGTGATGGAATACGTATTCTTTTCGATACGGGAATGGGAGCTCCCGACAGTCGGTTGATGGACGGACTGCGTTCGCTGGGCGTATCTCCGGCCGATATACAGTATATTTACCTGACACATTTCCACGGTGACCACATCGGTGGAATGATGAGAAACGACAGTGTAGTATTTCCGAACGCTGAAGTATATGCTTCGAAAGCAGAATACGATGGCTGGATGAAGATGCCTGCCGACAAAAAGGAACAGGTGGTGAAGACTATGAACGCATACAAAGACCGTTTACACCTGTTTGCTTTCGGCGATACACTGCCCGGAAAGGTCGTTGCACGCGAAGCGATAGGACATACACCGGGGCATACGGTCTATCAGGCGGGCAAGCTGCTGGTCATCGGCGACCTGATGCATGGCGCTGCCTTGCAGGCAGGGCATCCGGAAATCTGTGCAACCTATGATATGGATAAGGAGAATGCGATAAAGTCCCGTAAGACCTATTTGCAATATGCCCGTGAAAATGGACTGGTTATGACGGGAATGCACTTGCCGGTTCCTGCTTTTATGAAATAAAACTTTTCGAGTGAAGTTCTCAGAGCTGTAAAAAAGTATATGAGATATATAAAGAACGCCCCTGTCATTTTCCGGAAGAGAATTTGATAGGGGCGTTCTATGTTTGTCTGTTAGTTGCAGATTAAATTTTGTGTTCCAGCCAGGCGTCAATCAGCTTGCGGGCGATGCTGAGTTTTTTCGGTATTTCCGGCAAATTATCCCGGCTGTAAAAGGCTCCTGCACTCAGTTCTTCATCCTGCAGCTTGATGGTTCCACTTTCGTATTCGGCATAATATCCTACCATGATGCCGCTGGGGTAGGGCCATGGCTGGCTGCCGAAATACTTCAGATTCTTTATCGTCAGTCCCGTCTCTTCCATAACTTCCCGGTAAACGCACTCTTCCAGTGTTTCTCCCGGTTCGAGAAAACCTGCTACCAGTCCTTTGAATGTACCCCGGAAGTTGCGGGCATGCACCAGCAAGATACTGTCATCTTTTTTTATAAGTACAATGACCGCAGGTGAAATGCGCGGGTAGAACTCCTGCCGGCACTCCGGACATCGTTTGGCAATGGGAGAAACTTGTATGGTCGGTACGCCACACATGGGACAATAGCGGCTGTTCTTGTCCCAGTTCAATATTTGTGATGCTTTCCCGGCACGCTTGTATTCTTCCAGCGGAAGCACATCGAACGAAGCACGCAAGTCCTTCATCATGCGTGGCGTGCTTTCATCTCCTGCCACCGGAACATGAATGGCGTATGTTTTGGCGGGATAACCGTTTATCTCGCCGATGGTATGAATTGTACTTCCAACGGGAACTTCAACCGGAGGTTCTGTTCCGTAAGGAATATGATACCCGTCTTCTTTTTTTTCTATCAAGACCTGTCCGCTATTAAAGACGAACCATCCACATGTTTGTTTTTCTGTTTCCATTAATTAAGTCCTTTCATTGTAAGCTGAATGCGCTTGCGTTCGTGGTCGATGCTGAGCACGCGCACACGTACATGCTGGTGCATGCTGACGACTGTTGTCGGATCGCTGACAAACTTGTCGGCAAGCTGGGAGATATGCACCAGTCCGTTTTCCTTGATTCCTATATCTACGAAGCACCCGAAATTGGTAATGTTATTGATGATGCCGGGCAGTTCCATGCCTTCCCGCAGGTCGTCGATGGTTTGCACGTTCTTGTCGAATTCGAAAACCTGAATCTTCTGGCGCGGGTCGCGTCCCGGTTTATCCAGTTCCTGCATAATATCAGTCAGCGTAGGCAGTCCCACGGTATCGGTCACATAGTTCTTTACCTCTATGCGGCTGCGTAACTCCTTGTCTTTTATCAGGTCGGCAACGGAGCATTTCAAGTCCTTTGCCATCTTTTCTACGATAGCATAACTCTCCGGATGCACAGCCGAATTGTCGAGCGGGTTGTCAGCGTGTGGAATTCGTAAGAATCCGGCACATTGTTCAAAAGCTTTAGCGCCCATGCGCGGCACCTTCAGCAATTCCTTGCGCGAGTGGAACGCTCCGTTTTCCGTACGGTAATCTACGATGTTTTGAGCCAGTGTAGGTCCCAGTCCCGAAACATACGTCAGCAGATGCTTGCTGGCCGTATTGACGTTCACACCGACCAGGTTCACGCAACTCTCTACTGTCTGGTCGAGCGATGCTTTCAGCTTGGTCTGATCCACATCGTGCTGGTATTGTCCCACCCCGATGGATTTGGCATCTATCTTGACCAGTTCGGCAAGCGGGTCCATCAGTCGGCGGCCGATTGATACGGCTCCACGTACCGTCACATCGTATTCGGGAAACTCGTCGCGCGCAATCTTGGAAGCCGAATAGATGGAAGCACCGTCTTCGCTGACTACAAATACCTGCACTTCGCGGTCGTATCGCTGGAACGTAACGAAACGTTCGGTTTCACGACTTGCCGTGCCATTGCCGATGGCGATGGCTTCTATCTTATATTGTTCGACCAGTTTAACAAGCTTGCGCCCGGCCAGTGCCGTTTCCGATTTTGGGGGATGCGGATAAATTGCTTCATTGTGCAGCAGATTGCCCTGAGCATCCAGACAGACCACCTTGCATCCGGTACGATACCCCGGGTCGATACCCATGGTGCGCTTTTGCCCCAAAGGAGGAGCCAGCAGTAACTGCCGGAGATTTTCGGCAAAGACACGGATAGCTTCTTCGTCTGCCTTTTCTTTGCTGAGTGCGGAAAATTCTGTTTCTATTGCTGGTTTCAGCAGACGCTTATATGCATCGTTTACAGCTTCTGCCACTTGTGCGGAACATTCCCCGTTTCCGTGTACATATTGCCTTTCCAGCCGTTCGGTACAGGCTGTTTCATCATCGGGAGTGATGGATACTTTCAGGATACCTTCGGCTTCTCCACGACGGATGGCGAGCAGGCGGTGAGAGGTACATTTCTTCAGCGGTTCACTGAAGTCGAAGTAATCGCGGTATTTCTGGGCGGCTTCTTCTTTCTCTTTGCCTTTGACTATTTTAGCCGTAATTATTGCCTGACGGCTGAACTGGTTTCGTATCAGGTTGCGGGCACGTTCATCTTCGTTCACTTGCTCGGCGATGATGTCGCGTGCTCCTTTTAGTGCGTCTTCTTCGTCCTTGACTTCTCCCTTGATGAACTGACGTACCCGGGCAGACAAATTGTTTTCCCGCTGCATCAACAGCAGCATGGCGAGCGGTTCCAGTCCCTTCTGGCGTGCAGCTTCGGCACGGGTTTTCCGTTTGGGCTTGAAAGGCAGGTAAATATCCTCCAGTTCCGTTGCATCCCAACAGTTGGCAATGCGTTCACGCAAGGCATCGGTTAGTTTTCCCTGCTCTTCGATGGTAGAAAGTACCGTTTCCTTTCGCTTGGCAAGTTCGCAGAGTTTTTCGTAACGCGTATGGATGTCTCCTATCTGTACCTCGTCGAGTCCTCCGGTCGCTTCTTTTCGGTAACGGCTTATAAAGGGTATTGTAGCACCTCCCTGAAGCAGTTTCAATGTATTTTCCACCCGATGGACAGGTAGCTTCAGGGCTGTGGCAATCATTTGGCTGAATTGTTCCATGTATACTTCTTCTAATAATGTGGCACAAATGTAATTAAAAAAAGAATTCGGGGTGAGGGGAGAATCTATTTTGAAGGTGATTTGCCGGTAGGTTTAAGCTTTATTCGGATTTGAGAAAAGTTCTTTGACCGGGAATATGGACGAAGAGGACAGGGAAATAGTGACTAACGCTACGTATAGGCAGGCAGTCGAACTTGGAAATTTTGTCAGTTTTAGAGATGAAATATCAAGCAGAATGATGAAGGATAAGAGGAAGGCGGTCGGACTGGAGGGAAAAGAAATTGCAAAGATTTTTGTTGGTTCAATTGGGTCCCGAAACGTAGTAATGGCACATGATACGAAGAAACGGCAAGGATATCTGCTGGTCAAACTTGTTCCCGAGACGTAGTAATGCTACGTGATAAAGAGGAACAGCAAGGATGTCTGTTGGTTAAAGCTTTGAAAATGGAGGTCGATACAATGAACTTTTAGAGGAAATCGTTTGTTGTTGTTGCATATGAAATAGTCTTTCGTGAATATACTATGTGACAACTTAAACAGATGCTATGACTTATGAATATAAAACGAAGTGTTTGTTGCCTCATTCTTTTTTCTTTTTTAGGCATATCAATAGCAATGGCGCAGGAACCGGAAAAAGAGAGGCACTGGGTATGGGAACTTTATGGGGGCGCGAACAATTATATGACATGGGAAGTGGAAACAGGTGTCGTATATAAGCCCTGGCGTTTTATTGGCGTTGGAGCAGGATTGCTTTTTACTCCACAGATAGATGATGACAATGTTTATTCGGGAGATGCAAGAGATAAAAAATTACACTGGCGGATAGAGGAGAATGACTTGGCATATCTCATGGCTTTCCGGTCGGGGATTTATTTGTATTCACCTTCTGTTTATCTGGATCATGACCGTGATGTAGCATTGTCTTTCCGCGTATCTCCCGGTATTACTGTTCCTTTGCCTCCCAATTCAAGTGCTGTTGTAAATTATGTTCCGGTGGATGCAGTTATTGATGTGCCGGTAACTTCAGGAAGAGTCAGTAACTCGCAGGCAAGGGCATGTTATTATCATGTACGGTTTGCTGTGGCTCTGGAAATGGAACGTCTATCGGTATTGCTGGGATATACGACATCCGATTATGATTTGTACGGAGGAAGCCGTAATATGGTGGTGGAAGGACAGAAAATAGGATTGCCCCACAAGAAGCAGACCGGAACGTTCTTTATCGGTCTGACCTGCGACTTTTGAGCATATAAAAAGAAAACCCTGCCACGGGCCTGATGGTACGTGACAAGGTTTTCGTAATTATGGGAATTATCTGCGGTAGAAACGCAGCTCATTTTCCAACGTTTTTACTCTGTTTTGCAAGTTTTCTATTCTTTCCAGCAAGTGACGGATGGCATCGATTCCTTCTATATTGATGGACAAGTCGTAATACAGGTGAGTATATTTTTCCAGTTCATTCAACTGAGAAGCCGGAAAATAACTGGTATCATCTATCACTTCGATATCTATTAGACCGCCTTCGCCCAGCATGAGGACGAAGTCGGGTTCGATATTGCAATGTGTACAATAATCGTTTATGATGATTAAATCGTTCTGCATAGTCGTACGGTTTTAGATTATCCTTGCTGTAACTGTCGGAACAAATCTTTTTGTTTTTCCGTCAGCGTGGTAGGAATGGTTACGTGATAAGTTACAATCAGATCGCCTGTTACGCCTTCCTGCTTGTAAACAGGGAAGCCTTTTCCTTTCAGGCGCACCATCGCATCGTTTTGAGTTCCCGGACGAACTTTCAGTTTTACTTGTCCGTCCAATGTATTGACTGTAACTTCACCTCCCAGTACGGCCGTGTACAAGTCGATTGTTACATCTGTATACAAGTCATTGTCTTTCCGTTTGAAGACAGGGTCATCAGGAATAACGAAAGTAATATACAAATCTCCGTCGGGGCCGCCGTTTGCTCCCTTGCCTCCATGACCTTTCAATTTAATAACTTGCCCGTTTGCTACTCCGGCCGGCACGGTAATACGCAATGTTTCACCGTTGATGCTGAACGTCTGTTTGTGCGTAGTAGCTGCTTCACGCAAAGATAGTTGCAAAGAAGCCTCGATATCTTGTCCGCGGAATCCGCCTCTTGCACTACGTCCTCTGCCAGCTCCATGTCCGAACAACTCTTCGAAGAAGTCGGAGAATCCGCTGGCGTTTCCACCAAATCCGTGCATACCTTCTCCTCCAAAGCCACTTGTAAAATGTTGTCCGTCGGTAGAATACCAATATTCTCCGCCGTTACCTCCTCCGCCTTGAGCCTGATAAGCCTGTTGTTGTGCCTCAAACTCGTCGGCGTGTTTCCAGTTTTCCCCGTAAGCATCATATTTCTTACGCTTTTCGGGGTCGCTCAGTACCTCGTTGGCTTCATTTATCTCCTGAAATTTGTCCTTAGCCGTAGGGTCGTTCGGATTCAAATCAGGATGATATTTGCGAGCCAACTTACGGAACGCTTTTTTGATTTCGTCCTGAGTTGCCGTTTTGTCAACTCCAAGAACCTTGTAATAGTCTATATAAGCCATACAGTCTGTTTTTTTTATTTGTAAATAAAGCAAAGAATGTGCCACATTGTCCTTTTGTTAACAGACTTTTAACCATATTGAAAGCTATTTATTCTTTTAAGGGTTTTGCAGGTAGTCAACTTCCATTATCTTTGTGGTATTGAATTAATCATGGTATACAGTACCTGACAAATTGTCGCCTGTATGCAGTCTTATCTATTAATTTGTTATGAAATTACTGATTTGTCTGATGACGCTTTTAGGGCTTGGAAGCCTGAGCGCAGTTCATGCTTCACAAGACGGTGAGGTAACTTTGAAATTAATTGAGACCAGCGATGTGCATGGTTGTTATTTTCCTTATGATTTTATACGTAATAAGCAGACGAAGGGGAGCTTGGCCCGTGTGTCTTCGTATGTGAAAGAGCAACGGGAAAAGTATGATAATGTTATACTGATGGACAACGGCGATATTCTTCAAGGGCAGCCGGTAGCCTATTATTATAATTATATGGATACTACATCGGAGCATGTATGTGCTGCCATGCTGAACTATATGAAATACGATGTAGGTACCATGGGAAATCATGATATAGAAACCGGACATGCCGTGTACGACCGTTGGGTACGTCAGTGCAGTTTTCCGGTACTTGGAGCTAACATTGTCGATAACAAGACCGGAAAGCCGTATTTGCCACCTTATTATATTATAGAAAAAGAAGGAGTAAAGATTGCTATATTGGGTATGATAACTCCTGCCATTCCTTCCTGGCTTCCCGAACAGTTGTGGAGCGGTCTGCATTTTGAAGATATGGAAGACTGTGCACGCAAATGGGTAAAGATTATTCGTGAAAAAGAAAATCCGGATATTTTGGTAGGCTTGTTTCATGCCGGTCCTGAGGGCAATAAGCTCGACGATGTGGTAGAAAACGGTTCCGGCAATGTGGCAAAGAATGTTCCGGGCTTCGATGTGGTATTTATGGGACACGATCATGCGCGGAGGAATGAGAAAGTGACTAATGTAGAAGGAGATTCCGTTTTGATGGTAGACCCAGCCAATATGTCAAAAGTGGTTTCGGAAGTTACTTTTACAGTAACGAAACAGGATGGAAAAGTGGTTTCCAAACAAGTGGAAGGTAAGCTGGTAAATATGGACGGATATGCGCCGGATTCGGATTTCATGAATGTGTTTCAGGGAGCGTATGAGGCCACTATGGATTTCGTTTCACGGAAAATCGGACGTATCGAAGAAACCATTACAACAAAAGATGCTTATTTCGGTCCTTCGGCATTTATCGATTTGCTTCATCAGTTGCAGCTCGACATTACAGGAGCTGATGTTTCTTTTTGTGCTCCCTTGTCGTTTTCGGCCGAAATCAAGAAGGGAGATATTTATATGAGCGACATGTTCAACCTTTATAAATATGAGAACCTGCTGTATACCATGGAGCTGACAGGTAAGGAAATCAAGGGATTTCTGGAAATGTCGTATACCCTTTGGACAAATCAGATGCACTCTCCCGACGACCATCTGATGCTTTTCAATGAGGAAGACAAAGGTTTTGGGCGTTTCAAAAATCCGAGTTTTAATTTCGATTCGGCAGCAGGTATTATTTATACCGTGGATGTGACAAAACCTCAGGGTGAAAAAATCCGGATAGAGCGCATGGCAAGCGGAGAACCTTTCGATATGAATAAGGTATATCGGGTGGCAGTCAATTCGTATCGCGGGAATGGTGGAGGCGACTTGCTGACGAAAGGTGCAGGCATTCCCAAGACGGAACTGGCAAAGCGTATTGTTTACTCTACCGACAAGGATTTACGTTTTTATCTGATGAAGCGCATTGAGGAAGTAAAGGTGCTCGATCCGAAACCTTTGAACCAGTGGAAATTTATTCCGGAAGAATGGACTATACCTGCCTCGAAAAGGGATTATGACATCCTGTTCGGCGAGAAAAAATAGAAACAGGACGTGTCCTGAAAATTGTGGGCGGAAATTAAAGAAAACGTGCCGACGTTTTACCATAAACGTCGGCACGTTTTCTTTTTATATTCGTTACCTCTTCTGTTATTGATGACATAAGACCGAGCGAAAGAAAAAATAATTCTTTTTAATGAAAAAATCTTCATTTTCATTTTGCAAGTTGAAAGAAAACCGTAAATTTGCATCGCTTTTGACAAATAAGTTATTGCCGAAATAACTCAGTTGGTAGAGTAACTCATTCGTAATGAGTAAGTCGCGGGTTCGAGTCCCGCTTTCGGCTCCGAGTTGAGTCTAGACATCTTGCAATTATATAGCTTGATTTCTAGGCTTTTATTGTTAAAGTATTGAAGTATAGCGCATTTGCGGATAAACTCAAAATAAATGTTTAACCGTCTACGTGTGTCTGGGAATGTATATAAAAGCATTTTGCAATACCATATTTTTGACAAGTATTGCATTGGTATTGCACCTGGTATTGCACTTTTCATACATCCGTAGTAAAATCGCAAATGCGTATGTTAAAGTTACCTAAAGTCAGAGCGGTGTTTGACCGCAAAAAGAAATCTTCTGCCATTACTACTGGTATAGTGGAAATTGAAATTACATTCAATCGTACTCAAAGAAAAGTATTGTCTTCTGGTATTGAACTTTATTCAAATCAATGGGAGAAAGGTCTTGTTGTAAGGCATGCAGATTCTAGGAAGCTGAACAAACAAATTACAGATCTTATTAAGAAGTACGAAGGAATTGCGCGTACTATTATCCAGCAAGGAGAAGAAGTGACATATCAGACCTTTTCTGCTGCATTGGAACGAAAGTCCGGAAAGTATGGTACAGACTTTATTGATTTCTGTTACGATGTTATGGATAAACGAGGACTACGTGCATCTACTCTTCGTGCGCATAAATGTACTTTAGAAACTCTGAGAGAATCTAAGATAATTCGTACCTTCGATGATCTGACTCCGGAAAACATTAAGAAGTTTGACACTTGGCTGAAGAAGCAGGACCCTAACCGGGAACAACCTACCATCTATAATTATCACAAACGCCTAAAACCTTATATCAATGAAGCTGTATCGCTGGGTATCATTGAAGAATCTCCTTATCTTAGATTCAAGTCCGAACGTGGAAAGCACAAGCCAAAGGAGGCTCTGAATGAAGAAGAACTAACTGCTGTAAGATCTCTTGAACTTGCAGATGAAAGCCTCAGCAAAGCCCGTGATTTGTTTGTATTCTGCTGCTTCACTGGGCTGGCTCATGCCGATATGGATGCATTTGACTTTTCCCGTGATGTGGTAACTGTTCATGGATGCAATTACATCGATAAGCAGCGCGTTAAGACAGGTACAAAATATTACACACCAATCCTTCCACCTGCAATGGCTGTACTAGAGAAATACCATTATCAGCTTCCACATTTCAGTCAGCAGGCATACAACCGGCTGCTGAAATGTATCGGAAGCCTTATAGGGACGAAGAAGAACCTGTCCTCCCACATCGCCAGGTACACGTTCGCTACTACTGTATTGCTTGCTCACGAGGTGCCGATAGAGTCTGTGTCTAAGATGATGGGGCATACACGAATACAGATCACCCAGGTATATGCGAAGATTCTTAACTCCAGCATAGAGAAACAGGCTGAAAGACTATCATCCATATTGTGATAAACCAAAGCCCCTTCCGGATATTAATCTGGTCGGGGCTTTAGCTTGTTAAAAAAGCGAACTTCTACACTGCAAATATGTATATAATTTTCGAAAAAAATTGTATATAATTTTAAGAAAATATTGTATTTAGAACTGCCACAAGTTGTAATTTACAGTTACGGCTATAACTGGAGACAAACCATTTCGCCCAACACCATAGCCAGCCGACAGACCCAGTCCCCAGCGTTTAGGTTTACCGACAATATCCCGATAAACATACTTCGTTTCATATACCGTTTTGGGATAAACTCGGATTTCATCCAACCGTGGAGCCACACCGCTAACCTTTGCGTAGTAATTGCTATCCTGGTATTCCTTGTACTCACGCAGGTGAGAGCAGGTGTCGCTTGCGTGAATAGTATCTGAGTTATCAATCCAAGCAAGATACGGCATAGGTGATAATATATATTGAGTGTCTACATCTACTTTTGTAACTATATGAACCTTTGTAACTGTATCCGCCTTCCCAATATTGCCTTTAGTTGGTGAACGGCTGCACCAGCAGCCTAAACCGAATGCCAGTGCAGTTATCAATATGTAGAGAAGCCATTTCATGCTGCAAGCAAATCTTTATATTCCTCTTTAGCATCAAAACAAGGGCACATCTTTGTCCACTCTTCCGGTTCCACAATACCGTCACCGTCCAGATCCGGCGAAGTATCACGATGTCCCAATACCTCTACAATCTGGTACTTTGCACACAGTTCTTTAATCAGCTTAGCAATCGCTTCCTTCTGCTCAGGCGTTCGTGTATCAGCAGCCTTACCGTGAGCATCCAGCCCACCGATGTAGCAGATACCGATACTATGCTTGTTGTACGATACTCCGGAAAATCCCTTAGAATTACAGTGAGCACCGTCTATAGTCAGGCTTCTACCAACCTCTACCGTACCATCCAATCTTACTACATAATTATACCCGATACATTGGAAACCACGAGCCACGTGCATCTGATTAATCTCTTTCTTGCCAATGTCCTGCCCAGCACGTGTAGCTGAGCAGTGGACCACGATTGCATCTATCTTATTCATTTCTTATCCTCCTTTATCTTCTTAATTAATTTTTGTGCTTCTTCAGGAGTTAGACACTCAACAATTCTTGCGGCCATATCAGCAACTTCAGCAGCATGACTTTTCTTCTTCCTGAGGTTCTCCACGACAGAGAAACCTTCTACAAACAGAACTCCAGCTGTACCGATAACAGCTCCATAAGGGAGCGTGTACCACGGGAAGCATAGTCCTAAAATGTCAATAAGAATGAAAAACATAACCAGCCTATAATAGTCTACAATCTTAGTTCCTGTCTTTCGTAAAGGTCGACTACATATTTTTTCTTTATTTGTCCTAGCAGCGTCGATTCCGGTCCACATATCCAATAAGCAGGCAAATACGATAAGCACAAGGCAGGTAAATATAATTGCCACGCCTGCACGCAAATCCTGTGTAATGAATCCTACATATTTTTCCATTGTATTAATCAAGAAGCTTGTTCAACATAAATACCTACTAAGTCCGACAAATCCTGATAGACTGCCTGCTCTGTATTTCGTGTACATTTGTAAGTCACACCGTTCTGAGAGTAGTATTTCCCTTCAAACAACTCCATATTGTTGTTGTAAGGGATCGGAACTTCTAGTGTGCCTGCATGACCTCCTTCCTCAACTGTAGGATTGATTTCCTCATACAAAGCTGCTGTATCTATTGAAGGTGGCTGATTATCAAGTACGGTAGATATTGTCTGTTTAACCTTGTATAGTTTATCCTGATACAATACCTTGTAACCTTGCTCAAGCTGTTTGTTGATAAATGTTTCCCATTTAGGATAAATATTCTTGAACTGCAATGCTTGTTCGTCTGCCAGGCTCATAGTATTGATAAAAGTTGCGAACAATCCAATCATTTGATTTACCTGCTCTTCGGGATATTCTACATTCCCTTTGGCAGCGTTCTTGACTGTACGTATTCTTTCCGCTTCCGCTTCGTCTATCTCAGCAAATTGATCTAGCCCTTCCCATGACGGTACTGTGATAGTCGTGAAGATAGGCTTGTACTTGTCCTCTACTTCTGTTAATGTAATGTAGTGCTGGTATGCAGCACTAATAACCTTGCCATAAGATTGATTTTTAATATCCATAATTATTTTTTATAAAGGTTGAACTTCTTGAACATCCGAAACCATTTCTTCAAAGGCTTTCTTTACAAACGCCTTATATCCGCTGTCGATGTACTTTCGGATGATTTCTATTTCACTCTCATTTGCTTCTACTTCTCCGTCTTTGTAGATTCTCTGTGCAAGGTCTAATTCTCCCAAGTCAGAAGTTTCACGATAGATGTAATTCCCCAGTTCTTTTGATATATCTCTAGGCTCCAGGTTTCCTTCAATGTCCCTTGTCGGGACAGCTTTAAAATTAAGTTTTTTCATATTTAAATGGTTTTTATGAATATACAAAAATTATTTATTTCAGGCATCTTTTATAACAGAAGGGCTATGTATTATTGCTATAAATACAGAACAATCACCGTCTGTTAACCCATATATTCCACCTGATGGTGCGTTATATGCCGTGGCGTATGTAAAATATGTACTTGTTTGTTCTTTTACGCAAGCAATAGGAAAATACGAATCTCTTTTAGGCGTTATTAACACATAATAAGCACTTATATTTAAATTATGTGTAACAGTATAAGTCCCTGTACTATTTCTTCTCACGCTAACATTTGTATAATTACCATACTCTCTCGATATTATTCCCGAAGATGAAATATATCCGCACCAAAGTATTCTAGGTCTTGAAAGTCCCTTACTGTTGGTAAATACTTGTAAACCATATTGGGATAAATTAATACTATACTTGTCGGATGTTCCACCACCATCACTGCTCATAGTAAGGCTAAAAGCACTAAGATTAGCTTTTTGGAAACGTCCGGAACTAAATCCTCCTTTAAGGATTAAAGCTCCTGCGTAGCTGGTTGACCCGCTTCCTGCAATATCGGTCTTTAGAAGTTCGTTGCCAGTTGATGAATCTGTAAGTGTTATACCGTCTTTATCAACAAGAGTATTGATACCTTTAGCATTTACGGCATTAAGTGTTTTTACTACAAGAGCATCCGCTTCAATCAGACTTGTACGAATATGTCCTCCCTCAATGATTGTATTTCCGGCTGTTGCTGCGGAAACCATATCAGCATAGCTGGCATAACCAAGCTTTTTAGCTAAATCCTCTTTGGAGGAATTTATACTAGAAGTGACATCGCCTGAGTCAGCTTTATTATTGATTGTGCTCTGCAAACTACTATTAAGAGAACTGAATGTAATCTTTCCTTGTAAAGATACATCTTTTCCGAAAATACTTATGGCGTTCTCTTTAACGGTAATTCCTGTCTTAATCTCTTCTGTTGTGGAATAATCGCTAGGTGCAGCACTCCACGGTGTTGACCTTTCTCCTTTTTCGACTTTGAGATTCCAAACACGGAAGTAACCTATCGGGCTTCCGTTTTGTAGTACAGAAGAAATGTAATCTAATCTAAAGAAGATATTAGTTTCATTTGTTTCGGTTGCTGTGCCACCAATAGTTATAGGTTTTGATATGTATTTACCTGAACCATTAGATCTTAAATCAAAAGTAGTACCAGCCCATCCGTACAAAGGACCAAATTGGCAATTTATTTTTGCTGTATGTTCTGTTGTGGTGTTAAAATTAAGATTGCTTGCCTCATACTCAAAAGAAACTGTAATTATATCTCCTTTTTTAAGTCCTGTTATATTATAAACGCTCCATGTTTGATTGCTTATATTGCTAAATGTAGTCAGCTTCTTTTCTGTACTAGTCAATAGAGCATAGTTTTGATTAACAGATTCATCTACTTTGTAGGCATATACTTTGGTGAAGTATGCCGAACCAAAGTTTGAACCCCCATCAATTTGAAACCAAATACCGGCTTTTGTATATCCAGCGGGAATTGTAATATAACCTGATAGTTTTCGCCATCCGCTAGTTTTAGCTGCAACAGAAGAACCATTATTATGCCAGCTTGTAGTACCGTCGGATTTTTTTAGTATAAGACCAACTGTTACAGTATGATTAGCTAATTGAGCATTTACATACGCAGAAATGTAATATTTCTCTCCTTCGGCAACAGAAACATAATTTTTAGCTTGTACATCACGTTGAGTAGACTTCATACAATAACTTGTAGGACAACTATTGTTGGCAGTTGCCGCACTAACTCGTGAACCTCCGGTATAAAGCAAGCTATAATTAGCATCATCGAAGCAACTGTCAGGAACAATGTTGGTTATCTTGCTCACACTTGTAACCTTAGAAGAAATACCAATCCAAATATTATCCGGTCGTAACGCGACTTCTGCTTTGCTTACACGTGTAGTCAGCGCTGACAAATTGTTATTAGTCTGATTCAGGTTGTTCTGAACGGTAGTTACTTCTGACTTTTCGGCTTTTAGCAATAATTTTTCTGAGTGCTGTTCTATGACTGTCTGCATAGATTTTACAGTAGTAATCGTTGCGTACTTCTTGTCTGCATTTTGTCCGGCAGTGGATATAGCGTCCTGCTTTGCCTTATTTGCCTTGGAAGTTGCGTCAGCAGAGGCAGTACTTATTGCTGAAGTCTTTGCATCATTCGCCTTTTTGGTTGCATCGCTCGCTGCCGTATTAATTATTTCCTGCTTAATAGTAGTAATTTCAGTAGAAGAAACCTTACTATTAATTTCACCTTCTAGTACACTGAATTGTGATGTTACCTCTTTTTTGTATTCAGTCAAAGCGTTTTCCGAGTCTTCGGGTGCAGGTGACCAATCTGTAGATTTAGTTCCTGTTTCAAGTTTCCAATTACCTTCAACATTACCTTTTATTAAGGTAAACTTTATATATTTTGTAGTTTCTAAAGTTTGGAAAGTCTTTGTTTTTGGAGATGTCCAAGTAATACCAGGCAAACAAATGCCTAACCATTTTTTGCTACTATCGTAACAATGAATAGAGCCTGAATGTCTATCTACCGATATACTTTTGTATAATGTTAGTGTATAATATCCATATTTTGCAGGGATAAAATCTTTTGAGCAGTAATTGTATCCATCTTTTACACTGTAATAATTTCCGTTTTCTGCTTGTATATAACCATCTACTATATTAGATATAGCAATTAGATTTCTACCTCCAATCTGAATATTATTAATAGCATTATTGGTGTATTCTTTTGAAGAAGTTACAGCAGCAGTAATACTGTTGTTGGTCTGCTCAAACTGTGAACTTACCGTTTTCTTATAAGAACTTAAATCGTTGGCTATACCTTGCGCATAATCTCGTGCAGCATTTGAGATAGCAGTTAAAGCGTTTGTTCTCTGTGTATAATATGCAGTTTGCTTAGTCGAAAAATCAGAAGGAATAGCAATTGTTTCAGGAGATGAAGCCGTAAGAGTTACCAACACAGCACGATAAGTCGTGTGTGCATTGTTGTAATTTGTAGGAGTACCTAGATTGTACTTACTATATCCGTTTGCAATCTGTGTCTTGTCTGCGTCAATTCTAGCTATTTCTTCTTTCAATGACTGCTTTTCTGTTGGAGAAATAGAACCGTCAGAAGCCCAACTATCTAATCGGCTCTTAGCTTCATCAGCATCACTTTGTGCATTGTCTGCTGCTGCCTTTGCGTTGGCAGCATCCTTTATTGCCTGATTAGCCTTTTCTTGTGCCGCATCTGCAGTTTGTTGTGCAGCATCTGCAAGGGATTTAGCCTTAGCTGATATAGCGTTCAATAAATCGGTGCGAGCATCGTAGTAATCCTTAAACTTGCTTCTGAATGCAGCTCCTGATATATTACTTGTTGTTGAAAGACTTGAAAGCAACGGTGTTATATAAGCACTTAGCGTATTATAAGCCGTATCGTAAGCAGTCCTGCTTACTCCGTACTTGTCAGCACTTGCATTGTTTTTAGGCTTTTCAGAAACAATAATATCCCATTCTTTTTTTGTTTCCTGCTTTTCCTGAGCAGTCAGCTTGTTGTCATTTGCTATATCAGACAATAAGGCGTTTGCAGTTGCCGCGCTTTGAACGGCGTTATTGGCTGTCTGCTGTGCACTATCAGCTGCTTGTTTAGCTGCATCTGCCGCAGCCTGAGCCTGATTTGCCTTAGTATCATCCGTATACTTAGAAGCAAGTTCCCAGTGCTCAATAGAAAACTGAGCATTTGCTTGTTTGGCAGTCTTGCATCGAAGCAAATCATTCTTGTAGCTTCCGTATGTAGCATTAACCCACAAATCTCCAATATCATACACCGAGGCATTAGACGGGGTAGTCACAAATACCCTTCTCTTTCCATCTGCCGTGTCCTGCGCTTTTTTAGCGTCAGCCAAAGCTTTTGTGATATCAGAATCGGTTATTACCTGCCATGTATACTTACTACCACTCACTTGAAAGCGATACGCTTTTCCATTACCATCATAATACAAGTCGCCTAAATGTACGTTCTTGTCTTCGTTTGTAGTCCAATTTGCAGCAGGCTCGTTACTTAATGTAGGAACTGGTTCATAAAACCATGTTTCAATAGCACCGTCTATTTGGTTTTTAACAGCTTCTAAATCCTTAGATAACTGATTTACAAATGAAATGTTTTCAGATAAATCAGATATAGCATCGTCTACTTTTGTATTGACTTCCCCTACTGCGTTGTCGATATAGTCCTTTACGCTTTCTCCCGAACTAAATTTTATAGCATCGGCAATAATCATTACTTCCGAACGAGAAAATGAAGCAAATTCTTTTCCGTCCAAAGAATAGGAATTGATACCACGATACAATTTAAAATACGGTGCATCATTGCCGTATGCAGACAAGATAATAGCTGCCTGACGTGTAGCATCAGACTTATTACCCAACTGTACGATATCATCGCCAGCCTTAGGTTCAGTAGAACCTGTATCGCAATCGGTTTTAGAAAGGTCTATATAGTTATCTCCTACTCCAACAACAGCACGCCAATAGTAGGTATTAGTGACGTTCTCATTAACACCTTCCTTAACGTTAAAAGTCTGTGCCCTTGCCAAGTCACCGACAACAAATTCCTGCTCTATTGTTCTTTCTCCGTCCGTGTTCTCAAAATAGCAACGATAGAAATCTCCTTTATCCTCTATCTTAACGCAAGACATAGATGCCGGAGTCAGAATAATCTGACCGCCAACATGCTTGACCTGCTGGATAAGCAACCGAATAAATGTAGCTACCTTTCGGACAAGCATACGGTCTACTTCCAGATAACTGTCACCGTTTTCGTCTTTCTTCAGGCAGAATCCAGCTCCCAAAGCACCGGTAGAGAAATTGGCTGATTCCATACCGTTTCTAACGAGAATAGAAAGTAAATCTGCAACACCTTGTTTGTCAATATTGGCTCCTTTCAAGCCTTTTTTATATTCTCCTATCGTCAACGCACCACGCAATACCAGTGAGAGTAATTCTGCTGCGCCTTGCGCATCGATATTTGCTCCGGAAATTCCAGAAGCAAACACTCCAAACTCTGCTCCTCCCAGTAACTTTAGCAGAAAATTTGTGCTATCAGACTGGTCCTT
>ENA-UEYF01000522-UEYF01000522.1-human-gut-metagenome-genome-assembly--contig:-NODE-522-length-39693-cov-43.238439_pt1 | contig 39693 bp, 36 predicted proteins | sample MGYA00242902_ERZ507920 | MGnify/ENA primary metagenome ERZ507920 (study PRJEB26167, sample SAMN06115402) | human gut metagenome | host: Homo sapiens | place: China:Jiangxi | collected 2016-07-05...
TGTTTTTTAATCAAATTGTCCAAGGTGTTTGTTCATGTTTCTCGTTGTTTAATTTACAAGGTACACCGCCGGCCGCTTGACCCTCAACCGCTTTCGCGTTTGTGTCTCTCGCAGACAGCTCCGATATAATACCATGCATGCCTCCTTTTGTCAAGCACTTTTTTCGACTAATTTCAATCTTTTTTGTGCATACAATATCTGGCGTTTTCACGCGCTACACGGCACCATATCTTGTTTTGAGACATGCTCCTGTGCAGTTCTTCTTTCCTACGCGGGAGCACGGGATTCAATTATCCGTCCCACTTTCTTCCCGCGTCAGCAGGACCGTCGCCAGAAAGATCGCGCGGTACTTCCCGGCAAAGAGGCCGCCCAGCACGAGCAGTCCCATGGCGGCCAGCACCGCCCCGGCCAGCAGATAGCGGTTGCCCCAGCCCGTCAGGAAGGCCGCTCCGAAATCGCCCAGCACAAAGGCCGCGACCACGACCGCCAGCGCCAGCACGAGCAGGGCCGTCGAAACGGCAGACGCCCGCCGATAGGCCCGCTGCGCCGCCGCGCAGTCCGGCTCGGAATAGCTCGCCGCCTCGATTCGTTTCCACTCCTCGGGCTTCTCGCGCCGGAAGTCCTCGCAAAGCTCCGAGAGCAGCCTGCGGGAGGTCTTTTCCCCCGGTGCGGCCAGCGCGGCGCGCACCGCCTGCGGATCCCACTGCATAGCCGTCACCGGTACTGGATCTTCATGCCCTTGACATGAAGCGGGTTGATCGGCACGATGACGCGGTCGCCGGGCTTGCACTCGATGCCGCGCACGTCAACTGCGATATGCAGCATGCCGATCTGTCCAACGACGCGGCATTTATGTCCGTTGACCTCCACGAGCGGCAGGGCGCGGAAAAAGATCCCGCGCAGGCCGCGCAGAATGAGGCTCAGGCAGTCGCGGAAGCGTGTGATGCCGCCGTCGCAGCGCTCGCGGAAGCCGTTGTACCAGCCGATGGGGACAATGGCGACCGGCGTATCCTCGCGCGCAGTCCACATGGCGCCGTAGCCTGTCGGGTGGCCCTTCGGCAAGACGCGCAGCTCCTCCACATGCGCCTCGGCATAGCCGACGGGGCGCAACTTTGTGTGGAAGGGCACACGGCCGAGAATGGCCGAGCCGAGCCGTACGCCGTCGCAGTGCATCTCCGGAAAGCGCAGGAAGGCAGACGAATTGCAGCAGTGCACCGTCCCGGTCTCGAAGCCGGCCTCGCGGATGGCTGAGACCGTCTTCCGGAAGGTCTCGAATTCCTGATGCGTGAGCTTTTTGCTGCCGAAGGCGCAGTTGAAGTGCGTATAGACGCCGCTGACCGCAATATTCTTCTGCTCGCGATAGACGCCGAGGATGTGGTCCATATCCTCCGGCAGGAAGCCGTAGCGGCCCATGCCGGTGTCGATCTTCAGATGAGCCTCGACGACGTCCGCACGCTCAGCCGCAATGGCGTTGATGGCGCAGGCCGTCTCCCACGAGCCGATGGTCAGAATGACCCGCAGGTCCATCAGGCGGTTCAGCTCCGCCGGGTCGCCGGTGGAGCGCAGCATCAGGATCGAAGCGTCCTCAAAGCCGTTTTCGCGCAGAAGCTCCGCCTCGCGCACCTCGGTCACGCAGAAATGGTCGATCCCGGCCTCCGCCAGATGGCGGGCCAGCGGCAGCACGCCGATGCCGTAGCCGTTGCCCTTGAGCACGGCCCAGATGGGGACGCCGTTTGCCATTTTCTGCAGCAGTTCGATATTATGGGAGAGGGCTTCCTTCTCCACCACATAGGCCTTCATGGGCGCACCTCACTTTTTGCGGTTTTTCAGCAGATAGAGCTTCGCGTTGAGATTTTTATAGAGCACACTGCCCTTTTCGGCGATGAGCCACGCCGTGCGCTTGAGCACGAGGTCGTACTCGCCGACAAATTCCGTGAAATCTCCGCCGAAGCCCTTTTTGAACTTATACAGGCCATACAGGGGGTTGTCCTCCGAGATATCGCCGGAAACGCCGCGGAAATCATAGACGCTGCAGCCGGTCTCAACGGCCCACTGGATCATGCTCCACTGCAGCAGATAATTCGGCATGAGGTTGCGGTGCTCGTTCGAGCTTGCTCCGTAGAGATACCACACCTTGTCGCCGTAATGGATGGCCAGCGTACCCGCGATGGGCTGGCCCTCGTGGAAGGCCATATACAGCCGCGCGTGCTCGCCGAGGTTGTCGAGCATGTTGGCAAAATACTCCGGCGGACGGGTGACGAAGCCGTCGCGCACGCCGGTCGTGAGCATGATGCGGGCGAAATCCGGCACCATTTCCTTGCCGCAGACGCGCACCTCCACGCCCTTTTTCACGGCGAGGCGGATGTTATAGCGCCACTTCTGGTGGAACGAGGCCATGAGCTCGTCCTCCGTGCGGCCGTTGAGCCAGAGGCGGAAGACGAATTTTGGCTGGATCGCCTCGAAATTCTTGCCGCCGTGGCGCGTGCGGAAGCCGAAGTCCTCAAGCATGCGGCGGAAATCCTCGTTTTCCACGGGGACGTCCGGGTCGATCTTGATGACATAGGCCTTATATTCCTTCGCCAGCTCGCGGGCGGCGGCGACAAGCTCGCCGAACGTCTCGCGGTCGTCAAGATCGCAGACGGGGCCACGGCAGGCATAGAGCATCGTTTTGTGGATATAGGGCATGGTGCGGATCAGGAAGGCGATGCTGCCCCGGATCCGGCCGTCCGCGCCGCGCGAGACGATGGCGCGCCACTTCCACGCGGGCTTCTGCTTGGCCCAGAGGGAGCTCTGCGCAAAATGTCCCTTCGGGTGGCTCTGTACAAATGCCTCGTATTCCGCGAGGGTGGATTCCTGAATCAATTCGGTCATGATACATTCTCCGTTATTCCATAGGTATACAGCTACAGTGTAGCACACTCCGCCCGGCAATGCAAGCAAAAAGACGATGACAAACGCAGGCCCGGCGGGGGGCGCCGCCAGGCCTGCGTCTTTTTCCTTATTTCCAGGTAACGCCCTCGAGCGTGGAGGACGTGATGACCGTGCGGCCCGCCGGGAAGTCATAGAACCGCTCCGTTTCGTCGCTGCCGGGTGCAAACTGGCGGAGCGTAAACGCCGTGTCCGACTGGATGACGACGTTTCCGTTCCGGTATGTGACCGTGACCTCCTGCGAACCGGCCGCCTTTATGGTCAGCGTCGTCTTGTCCTCGCAGCCGTAATCGAATAGGAGGCTGTACTCCATGTCGTCCCCGCGCAGCCTGCACGACTCCGCGTCGATCTCGAACGTCAGCTCACCGTCCTCGGCATAAGTCGCATCCAGCTGGCATTCCACAACATCGCTGTGCAGCAGGAACTCCGTGGACGCACTTTCTATGACCGGGTTATATTGCGAATGCAGCGTCAGGGACGTCGTGCGCGGAATCTCGTAAGCAACCAAATGTGTGATATTTAATTGTGTGGCATATAATTCGCCAAGCTCCATAGTCGTGGCGTCGTTGTCAAAGCCCAGCTCCGGATCGCCCTGCAGACGTTCCCCCGCCGCGTTCGTCAGGCTGTCCGCTGAGCGTTCCGCAACAAAGACGACCGGGTTGAACGCCTGCTTTTCGCCGCACCCGGCCAGCAGGAGCAGCAGCGGCAGCAGGGCTGCAAATATCAGAAATTTACGGGTTTTCATGCGTATTTCTCCTTTCCGTCTGTTCCTTCCGGTTATTTGGCAATGTGCCTCTCGGTAAATCCAGAATACCACATTTTATTTTTTTGTCAATATTTTTGCAGAAAATATCCAGTTAATTTCAATAATATGCAGAATATGCAGGAAGGTATGTAGTGATTCCGTGGCGCGAGGCAAACAGGCTTGTCATTCCGAGGAGCGAAGCGACGTGGGAATCTCGGGGAGGCAGTTGCAGTCCGTACAGGCCATCGTTAAAACAGCGTGCACCGATTACGTCTGTAGCGGCGGTCAGTGACCGCCATGGGCAGTCGCAGGTATTGCAGTAGTAATTCGGCGGCGTAAAACAAACAGGTTTGTCATTGCGAGGAGGCCGGAGGCCGACGTGGCAATCTCGCAGAAACCAGTTGGACAACAGGCAGGCCTCAGCGAATTCGGAGTCTGGTGCGTGAGATTGCCACGGCCCCTTCGGGGCCTCGCAATGACAAATCTGGGGACTGGTGCGGTCGACGATGCTACCACATAACTTGCTGGTCTGCAAGGCGCTCAGGGAACGCCGCTACAGACGCAATCGGTTTTTACCATTTTAACGACAGCTATTCCAAATTGGAAGTGCCTTTCCGAGATTGCACCCCAAGGGCACTTCCTCGCGCTTCGCGCTCAGGGCGCCACGGGCGCAGAGCGCCCTCGCAATGGCAAATCCGGGAGCAGCTGCCATGATAACAACAGTCTGCGCCGGGAGGGACGCATCCCTCCCGGCGCAGCTCGTTTCATTTCCTTATTTCCCTTCAGGATACAGCGTGATCTCCGCGCCAGTGCAGTCGGCCGGGACGGGGATCAGGCAGAGCATGCCGTTTCCGCGCACCTCTCCGACAGTCGGCGCGGACATCCGCAGGGTAATGTCCACCGTGCCGTCCTCCGCGCGGAGAACGACCGGGTCGAGCAGGGTGTCGCTGCCCAGACGGCAGAGGTCGATCAAAAGCAGCTTCTGCTCCGCAAAGAAGTCGGCGCTGCCGAAGGCCTCCGCGGGCGCGCTGCAGGCCTCGTCCGTCAGGTGCAGCACGCCGTCGTCCGCGCGGCTGCGCAGATAGGAGCAGACCGTCTGCAGCTCCTCCTGCGACGTGACCCAGCGGCCGCCCGCAAGGAGCGCGTTTGCCTCCCATTTGACCTCGACGGCATCCGTCTTTGTCAGGTTCAGGACGGTCGACTTTGTGACATGCGTCTGGTCCACCCACGAGTTGCTCGTCAGCTGCTCGACAGACGCATAGTACGGCACGAACACGATATCGGTCCTGTCCGTCTCCGTGTCCTCCTCCGCCGGAGTTTCGGCCCGGTGGATGGAGATCGCCTGCTTCGGCAGCATGCTGAGCGTGGAAACGAGCTCCTCGCCCTGCGTCTCGGGCGTTGTCTCCTCCGTCGGAACCGCCGCCGGTGAGCAAGCAACAAGGATAATGATAACCGCAAGTAATAACAAGAAATATTTGCCGTAATTTCTCATACATATCACTCCTTATCACGATTTGACTCAAAAATCAAGCAATCGGCTCAGTAGACAAATCCCAGACATCAACTATTTCCGCGTGCTGATTCTCATTTACCGCCGTTAATGGCGCAACGCCATCAAACGCCAGTTCGAGTTCTCCATAGCAACTTCCATAATAGCGAATGTAATGATCTTCCTCCATGCTGGCAGTACTAATCACTTTATAGTTTATAGTATTGCCGTTAATTTGAACTCTGTTTTTCGATATAGTCATATTAGTAATACCTGTACCGCTCACACCATATAACTCATCGTCAATTTCGGCATAGAATCCACTACACTCAGACTCTGTATTAAAGATGAACTCCTCACTTGCCTTAACCTTCCACGCCATGCGAGCAGGCAATTCATCGCCCAAGACTATCATTCTTGTGTCAAGAATCTCCATATTGCCAGATACTACGCCATATTCAGATCGGATTGTCTCACCATCAGCATTCGTAATTGTGCAGTCCGCATTTGCATCAACATATATCCAAGTAGTGTCTTCGTTCTTAACCGCACTCTTAGCACGCCCATTATTCGCTCCATCGATATCGAACGAAAGCAGTCCATAATACGATGAATAATACAATACATTATTTGGGAACACATTTCCCGTCGGAAGCACAAAATAACAATTCTCGTAGTTCTGCTTTACTCGCAGCGTAGCTGCTGTCGAATTTCCAACATTTGGATCCCAGCATTTAATATCATAATATCCCGAATTTAAAACAGGCTTTCCATATAGAAGTACTGAGTGAGCTGAATTTGTATCTGTAAATGCGTTATGAACTGTATAGTTCACCATAACAATTCCGCCCTTTTGCAGACTGTCTACCAAGCCCTTTGCAGGCGTCCCAGAGGTAGAAGTTTTATTGTCAAATCTACCACCAGTATCAGAAATGTTGATTTTGGATTTTACAAACTGGGATAAATGATAGTAATTAATCGTGTCTTCAAGAGCCGTGAATTTGATTTGTCCAGTCCGATTCCATACAGTTTTATGATGGCTATCCGACACAGCTGACGGCTTCGGCATGCTATATATCGTATTACACGAATTTGTGTAATTGCCGTTAATGTCAATGACTCCATATTTGTCTAACATCATTGACATGCTCATTCCATAACACGCGCCACCCCAAGAAACGCCGCTAACATATTCGGCAATTGCGCTCTTTTCACTGCTATTGGCAAGAGATAGCAACTTATTATAATTGCTCGATGATATTAGATATTTTCCAGGGGCCTTTCCCGTCGAGTTATCTACTGCATTTGGAGATGCAAAATACGAGCTTTGATTTATGAAAGAATACGTGTCCTTGCTTAAACGAATTCCCTCAACATTCGTATCAAAGCGGCAAATCCATAATGCAAGTTCCTTGCGATAGACACCGGCTTTGGGATATAGGCGCTTATTAGAGGACGAATCCGGATATACGATGCCATTACTCACAGCCCAGCGGAACGGGGTAATCGCATAGTCATATATATTCGCATAGTCTCCGCACGATGTAATCGACATATCTACAATCGGCGTTACTCCACGATACTTCTGTAAGTACCGGTAGAAGAAGGTTACCGCCTGTTCTCTTGTAACTGTGCTATCCGGTTCAAACGTTGTTGTCGTTGCACCTGTAGTAATACCATACTTTACAGCCCAGCGAACTGCATTGTAATACCATGCGGAAGTTGATACATCGGTAAAATTGACACTGGCATAGCTTGCCGGACTTCCCGCCAAACGATGCAGAGTCGTAACGATCATCGCACGGCTAATTACCGTGTTGGGTTCAAAAGTGGTCGATGATGTGCCATTCATCAGGCCATTATCAGTCACGTAGTTGATTGCATCAAAATAACTTGGAAAAGCAGAACGAGTCACATCAGAATAGGCGGAAGCGAACGGTACTGTGATGGAGAACAGCAATGCCACAAGCAGCAGGACACTGCACACACGTGTCAATCGGCATCGTTTCATTATGATGCATCCTTTCTTATTCTAACTCACATATTCACGGACTAACTTATCTCTCTTTCCGCGGCTCCTTTCCATTCCTCGGTAAGGCCAGCATATCATACTTTAGAAGCTCTGTCAATGTCACAGCATCACAAATACCATTATTTTGAATAAAGTCAAGTTTCGGTTGGTTATAAAAATCCCCCCGAAGCAGACCCGGAGCTTATCCGGAATCCACTTCAGAGGGAGTGAAATTCTATCAGGGTTCCTGCGTGGGGTCCGCCGCATCGGCCGGCTCCGTGGGTTCGGCTGGGTCGGCCGATACATCCGTCGGTGTGGACGGCTCTGCCGCGCCGTCATAGGAGTGGTCGGCATCGGCCAGCGTGCGCGCCGTGGCGGCGTTGTGGAACACGCAGTCCACGCCCGGCGAGATGGAGGCGATCGCACCGCGGCTGACGCAGACCTCGTAGCTCTTGAACACAATGGGGCAGAACGGCACGGTGTCGAGCAGGCGCGCGCAGAGGTCGGCATAGCTGCCGGAATTGCCCAGCGCCTGCGTGCAGAGGCCGGCCAGGGAAGCGTCCGCCACGGCCCCGTAGCTGAGCGCGCCGCCCGTGCGGAAGAATTCCGACAGGTCGAAATTCGCCGTCAGGCGGACCTCGCCGAGATAGGCGTCGTAATTGCCCGCCTGCAGAGCGGCCACATAGGCCTCGCGGCCCAGCGAGCGGACCTTGAGAAAGAAGCCGTTTTCCTGCATGGAGGAGGACAGATATTCCGCGGCGCGTACGCGCGCCGGGTCGTCCGAGCACACAAGCAGCACGGGACAGTCCGTCTCGGACGTCGGCACGCCAGCATTGCGGATGGCAGCCTGAAAGGCCGTGGCCGAATAGGCATACTGCGCAGCAAGCTGCGCGTCATAGAGGTCGGAGGCAGGCGAGCAGGGCAGCGTCGCCGCCTGCGCAAAGCCGTTATAGACGGCGCTCGTCATCGCCTCGCGGTCGACGCCGTAGGTGAAGGCGCGGCGCAGCGCGACATTCGTGAACCAGCCGCTGTAGAGGTTGAAGCCGACATAGTGCAGGATGGGCGCCGGCGCTTCCCACGCCTCATAATCACAGCGGTAGCCGACGGCTGCCGGGGAATTCGGGTCGCAGTACACAAGGTCCGTGCTGCCGAATTCGAAATTGTCGCGGATGTCGTTCGGCGTTTTGGCCGCCTGCAGTTCGATGGTCTCGGCCGTCACGGCCGGGGCCTGTGTCTGCCACCAGCGGCTGCTGCGCCGGAGCACCTCGCCGTCGAGATAATACGGTCCCGTGCCGAGCGGCGTGCTGCTCTGTACCGTCGCCGCAGAGACGATGGGCACATCGAGCATCAGGGAAAAATTCTCATACGCCGTGTCGAGCGTGACCGTCAGGGTGCGGTCGTCATCCGCCGTGACGGACAGCATATGCGCCAGCCTGCCGGAATAGAGCGCGCTCTGCTGCGCCGCGCGCAGCGAGGCGGCGGCGTCCTGCGCCGTCAGAGGCGTTCCATCGGAAAAGCTCACGCCGGAAACAAGGGTATAGCGATAGGTCTTCCCGTCCTCCGAGGCCGTGAAGCTCTCACAGAGCAGCGGCTCGGCGCGGAAATGCGACGAAACGACGAACAGGCTCTCATACAGCAGCGAAAACGCCGCGCGGTTCACCGTTGCCGTGCAGGTATAGGGGTTGAAGCCGTGCTCCGGCAGGTAGGACAGGCCGAACGTCTTCGGCGCGGCGGCCGTCTCCGTCGGGGCTGCCGCAGTCTCCTCCGTCGGCTGCTGCGTGGCCTGCGTGGGCTGACCGGCCGCAGAGCAGGCGCACAGCAGCAGAGCAAGCAGAAGGCAGAGGGCAAGCAGTCGCTTCATATCAGCCCTCCTCCCGCAGCCGGATGATGGCCGCCAGCGAGCCGCGGGCATTGCCCACGCGCCGGTGCGACCAGAATCGCTGCGGCTGGCAGGCCGTGCAGTCGGCGCTGACGTCGATGCACGTCACCCCGGCGCGGCGCAGCCAAATAGCATTGAGCCGCTTCAGGTCGACATAGAATTTTGCCCCGGCGGGCCGGATGGCCTGCCCGGCCTCGCTGCCGAGCGCGGCGCGCATGGCATCCGGCACATCGGCATCCGTCTCAAAGCAGCACGGGCCGATGCAAGGACCGATGGTCGCGCGGATGTTCTCCGGGCGGCAGCCGAACTCCCGCTGCATGGCCTCGACCGCGCGGGCCGCAATGCCCGCCGCCGTGCCGCGCCAGCCCGCATGGGCCGCGCCGATGGCGCGCGCCACTGGGTCAAACAGCAGCACAGGCGTGCAGTCGGCAGAGAAAATTGTCAGTGCAACGCCCGGCTCGTCCGTCACGAGGCCGTCGACGCCGTGCTCCGCCTCCCGCTGCAGGCCGCGGCCGCAGTCCGCGCGGCCGACCCGCTCGACGATGGCGGAATGCACCTGCTTCGTGAACACGGTCTCCTCCGGCGCAAAGCCGACGGCCCTGCCGAGACGGGCATAATTCTCCAGCACGTTTTCCGGCCGGTCGCCCCGGTGCGTGCCGAGGTTCAGGCTGGCGAGCGCGCCCTCGCTCACCCCGCCGAAGCGGGTGGAAAAGCAGTGGGCCGCGCCGTCCAGCACATCGCTCGTCAGGTATTCCAGCTCTCCTTCTCGATGGACGCGGAAGCTCATGACTTGGCCTCGTCCTTGTCGCGGCAGCAATACTTGTATTTCTTGCCGCTGCCGCACGGGCACGGATCGTTCGCGCCGATCTTGATCTTCTTCACGGGCTGCTGCTTGACGGTCTTGTCGGCAGCGCCGCCGGTCGCCGTGATCTTCGCAACCTGCTTGCGGCGGATATCCTCCTCCGTGCGCAGGCGGAACAAATACAGGCGGCGGACGGTCTCCTCGCGGATGGCGTTGATCATGCCGTCGAACATCGCAAAGCCCTCGCGCTTATACGCCACGACCGGATCGGTCTGGCCGTAGGCGCGCAGGCGGATGCCCTGCTTCAGGTCCTCCATGGCGTCGATGTTGTCCATCCAGTATTCGTCAACGACGCGCAGCAGGATGATGCGCTCGATCTCGCGCATGCGCTCCGCGCCGAACTCCTGCTCCCGCGCGGCATAGGTCTGGCGGAAGAGCGGATAGAGCTGCTCCTTCGCCTCGTCGCGGCTCAGACCGGGCTGCGGGGCAAATGCGCCCTTCGGATAATAGACGCCCTCGAATTTTGCGTTGATCTGCGCCAGCTTCTCCGGGTCGTCGCAGTGGTCGGCACCGGCGAAGGCATCCTCGACCTCGGTGTCGATGACATAGTGGACCATGCTCTCGATCGTCGAGGAGAGATCCTCGCCGTCGAGCACCTTCTGGCGCTGCTCGTAGATGACCTGACGCTGGGTATTCATGACATCGTCGTATTCCAGCACGTTCTTGCGCATCTGGAAGTTGCGGCTCTCGACGTTCTTCTGCGCGTTCTCAATGGCGTTGGAGAGCATCTTGGCGTCGATGGGCGTGTCCTCGTCGATACCGAGCGAGTTCATCATATTCATGATGCGTTCGGAGCCGAACAGGCGCATGATGTCATCCTCGAGCGACAGATAGAAGCGCGTTTCGCCGGGGTCGCCCTGACGGCCGGCACGGCCGCGGAGCTGATTGTCGATCCGGCGGGACTCGTGGCGCTCCGTGCCGACGATGAACAGGCCGCCGGCCTCGCGCACGCGCGCGGCCTCCTCGGCGATCTCGGCCTTGTGCTGCGCCAGCAGCTGCTTGTAGCTCTCGCGCACGGCAAGGATCTCGGGGTTCTCCGTTTCGGCATAGGAATTGGCCTCTGCCACCAGCTCGTCCGGCAGGCCCTGCTTGCGCAGGTCGGACAGCGCCATGTATTCGGCATTGCCGCCGAGCATGATATCCGTGCCGCGGCCTGCCATGTTCGTGGAGATCGTCACGGCGCCGAACTTACCGGCCTGCGCCACGATCTCGGCCTCACGCTCGTGGTGCTTGGCATTCAGCACGGTGTGCGGCACGCCCTCGCGCTTGAGGAGCTTCGAGAGATACTCGGACTTTTCGATGGAGATGGTACCGACCAGCACGGGCTGGCCCTTGGCGTGGCAGTCCTTGATCTGCTGGATGACGGCGCGGAACTTGCCCGCCTCCGTCTTATAGACGACGTCGTTGTGATCGACGCGGACAACGGGCCTGTTCGTCGGGATCTCGACGATGTCAAGCTTGTAGATGGCGGAGAATTCCTCCTCCTCGGTCATGGCCGTGCCGGTCATGCCGGAGAGCTTGGCATACAGGCGGAAGAAATTCTGGAACGTGATGGTCGCAAGCGTCTTGTTCTCGCTGGCAACGGACACGCCCTCCTTGGCCTCGATAGCCTGATGCAGGCCCTCGTTATAGCGGCGGCCGTACATCAGGCGGCCGGTGAATTCGTCGACGATGATGACCTGGCCGTCCTTGACGACATAGTCGATATCGCGCTTCATGACGCCGCGGGCCTTCATGGCCTGATTGATGTGGTGCACGAGCGTCGTGTTCTCCACGTCGGACAGGTTCTCCACGCCGAAATACTTCTCGGCCTTGGCGATGCCGCTGGCCGTGAGCGAGACGGTGCGGGACTTCTCCTCGACATAGTAATCGCAGTCGAGGTCGTCCTGAATTTCCTTCTCATCCGTTGTGGCAAACACCTTGCGGCGCAGGCCGGAGACGAAGAAATCGGCCATTTCATAGAGCTTTGTCGATTCCTCGCCCTTGCCGGAGATGATAAGCGGCGTACGGGCCTCATCGATGAGGATGGAGTCGACCTCATCGACGATGACGAAGTTATGGCCGCGCTGGACCATGTCCTTCTTATAAAGGGCCATGTTGTCGCGCAGATAATCAAAGCCCAGCTCGTTGTTCGTGCAGTAGGTGATATCGGCAGCATAGGCGGCGCGGCGCTCGTCCGGCTTGAGATCGTGGACGATCAGGCCGACCGTGAGGCCGAGGAAGCGATAGACCTTCCCCATCCATTCCGAGTCGCGCTTGGCCAGATAGTCGTTGACCGTGACGATGTGCACGCCCTTGCCCGTCAGGGCATTGAGATAGGCAGGCAGGATGGCGACCAGCGTTTTGCCCTCGCCGGTCTTCATCTCCGCGATGCGGCCCTGATGCAGCACGATGCCGCCGATGAGCTGCACGCGGTACGGCCGCATACCGAGCACGCGGTCCGCCGCCTCGCGGCAGACGGCAAACGCCTCGGGCAGGAGGTTGTCGAGGTCCTCGCCGCCCTGATAGCGCTTGCGGAACTCGTCCGTCTTTTCGCGCAGCTGCTCGTCCGTCAGCGCCTTCATCTCGTCCTCCATGGACTCGATGCGCGTCACGAGCGGCATCAGCTTCTTTACCTCACGCTCCGAGCGGGTGCCGAAGATTTTTTGAATGATTCCCATAGGATGCAAGACCTTTCCGTCGGATTTTCATCCGAAATTATATCACAATCCCCCACATAAGAAAAGTAAAATGCGGGGAAAGAAACAGAAAATTCACATTCCGGCGGCCGGTTTTACCGATTCAACCGCCGGTTGCTTGAAATATGCCGGGTTCCATGCTAAGAAAGGTCTGAATCAATCACGACCTGCACACCGGCTCGTCGAAGGTGATGACGGTATAATATTTCCGATCCTCCTGCTGCACGCGCTCGTCAATGCGGTGCTTGAGCTCTGCCTGCTTCCCGACGAGGGAATACGGGATGACAAGGTCAAAGATCAGGTTCGTGTGCTGCGCGCCGCGCACCATGCGGAAGTCGTGCAGCGTCAGCTCCGGGTCAATGGCGCGGATCGTCTCCTGCACAAAGGTGCGCATGTGGTTGAGCTCAGCGTCGTCCGTCACGATGGGATCATAGTGGATGACAAGGTGCACCCGCAGCTCCCGCAGGGCATCGCGCTCGATATCGTCGAGGACGTCGTGGCACAGCAGCGGGTCCTCGCGGCTGTCCATCTCGGCATGCACGCTGGCAAAGCACTGGCCGGGACCGTAATCGTGCACCATGAGGTCATGGATGCCGAGGATCTTCTCATGCGACAGGATGAGCCGGGAGATGGACTGCACCAGTTCCTCGCTCGCAGGCTCGCCGAGCAGCGGGCTGATGGTATCCTTCGCCGCGGACCAGCCGGACCAGAGGATGAACAGCGCCACAAGCAGGCCGATCCAGCCGTCCACCTGCCAGTGTAGCACATGGCCGAACACGCAGCCGATGAGCACGGCCGCCGTAGTGATCACATCATTACGGCTGTCCTGCGCCGTGGCGCGCAGGGCGGTCGAGCCGATGCGTCGGCTCAGTCCGCCGCAGAACAGCGCCATCCACAGCTTCACAAGAATGGAAGCGCCGAGGACGGCAAAGCTCAGAGCCGAAAACGCCACCGGCTCGGGGTGCAGGATCTTTTCGAAGGACGAGCGCGCCAGCTCCGCGCCGACGAGCAGGATCAGCACGGAGACGAACAAGCCGGAAAGGTATTCCATGCGCGCATGGCCGAACGGATGCTCCTCATCCGCAGGCCGCTCCGCCAGGCGGAAGCCCAGCAGCGTCACGAGCGAGGACGCAGCGTCCGTGAGGTTGTTCAGGCCGTCTGCCGTAATGGACACCGCGCCGGACAGCGTGCCCGCCAGCAGCTTGCCCGCCGACAGCAGCACATTGCACACGATGCCGACGATCCCGGCCAGCTTTCCGTAGCGGGTGCGCACGGCGGGATCCTCCGTGTTCCGGTAGTCCTTGACAAACAGGCGCAGCAGCAATTGCGTCAAATCCATCGCTCTCCTTTCAGGCCATGCCGTTATCTGTTTATTATACGGAACTTTGTGGAAAAAGTATATCTTTTTTTGCAGAAACCTTGCAATTCTTCGGATCTATGATACGATATGATTTTAAGGAAGAGGGAGGAGCGGAGAAATGGAGAAACAGGATGCATTCACGCAGGCGCTTCTGCGCGCCATAGACGCCGCCGAGCAGGAGGTGGGCGTCCGCCAGCCGCGGCTGCGCCGGGCTGTGGAGCAGTACGGCGGCATTTCCGCCGTGCGGGAGCTCTGCCGCCGCGGGCAGGTCTCGGATGGCTTCGACCGGCTGGCCGAGCTCGGAAAGCTCGCTCTGTCGGCAGAGGCGCTGGCCGTTTCGGCAAAATTCAACGCCTGCTTTACGGACGACGAGGTCAATCACTGCTTTGCGCAGCTCTGCGCTGCCAATTACTTTGGAAAGGCCCGCTTTTAACGACAGATCAAAAAAACCGATGGATCGGCGGAAAATACCCGGCATCCGCCGCAAGGAGCTCCCTCAGGGTTTCCCAAAAACAGGGAAGCTCTGGCGGGATTATCAAGAGCGGATGGTGAGAGATTTTTCGTCGAGTCGAGGTTTGGAAAGCGCAGATGTACTTTGTGTACCTCAAGCTTTCCAGACCGATGGATCGGCGGAAAATACCCGGCATCCGCCGCAGAGGATCCCGTCAGAGTTTCCCAAAAAGGAAAGGAGTTTTATGAAGCAAATTTTACGATATCTGAAGCCATATCTCGGGAAGCTGCTCGCCGCAACGGTGCTTATTGCGCTGTCGACGCTGTGCGATCTGCTGCTGCCGACGTGGATGTCCGCCATTCTGAACGGCGGCATCGCCGCGCGCGATTTCCCGGCCATCGCCGTGCGCTGCCTGCAGATGCTGGCCATCGCCGCCGTCAGCCTCGCCAGCATCCTCGGCGGAACGCGGCTGTCGACCGAGGTCGTCGCCTGCTTCTGTGCCGATCTGCGCGCGGACGTGTTCCGCAAGGTCAACACGCTCTCGTTTGAGGAATTCGGCTCGCTCGGCACGGCCGCGCTTGTCACGCGCGCCACGCATGATGTCGACACCGTGTCGTGGGTCGCCTCCATGCTCTCCGGCACGGTCGCAACGATCCCGATGCTGTTTCTCGGCGGCGTGGTGCTGGCCATGCGCAAGGACGTCGTGCTTTCGCTCGTGCTGCTGGCCTTTGTCCCGCTGCTGACGCTCATCGTCGTGCTGCTGGGCAAGCGCGTGCTGCCGCTGTGGGGCAAGTCCGACGACTACATCGACATGCAGAACGCCCTGCTGCGCGAGCGCCTGCGCGGCATCCGCGTCATCCGCGCGTTCAACACGGAAAAGCGCGAGCACGGCCGCATTGCGGACGCCACGCATATCATGGCGGAGAACATCATCCGCGCCAACGTGTCCATGGGCCTGCTCACGCCGCTTGCCACGCTGTTTCTGAACATCTCCGCCCTGCTCATCATCTATCTCGGCGGCTGGCGCATGGTCCACGGCGTCAGCGGCGTGAGCGCGGGCGACATTTTCGCCATCATCCAGTATGTCACCATGGTCATGAACGGCGTTATCATGGCATCGTTCGCCATCATCATGTATCCGCGCGCACAGGTCGCCGCCGGGCGCATCCATCAGGTGCTCGGCGCGGAGGGCATGGGCGATCCCATGGCCGGCGAAACGGCTGAGCTGCACGGCGAGATCGAGCTGCAGGATGTCAGCTTCTCCTACGGCGGCTCCGCGGACGCCATCAGCCACGTCTCCCTGCACATTCTGCCGGGGCAGCGCATCTCCGTCATCGGCGGCACCGGCAGCGGCAAGAGCACGCTGATGCACCTGCTGCTCGGCTTCCGCGCGCCGACGCAGGGGCGCATCCTCTTTGACGGGCGCGATGCCGCCGGGCTCAGCAAGCACACCCTGCGCCGCGGCATCAGCAGCGTCCTGCAGGGCGCGGCCATCTACTCCGGCACCATCGGTGAGAACATCCGCATGGGCGACCCCGATGCGGATGATGCCGCCGTCACGGAGGCCGCGCGCATCGCTCAGCTTGCTGACTTCATCGCCTCGTGCGACGGCGGCCTGTCCTACGAGATCCGGCAGGCGGGCAAAAATCTCTCCGGTGGCCAGAAGCAGCGCCTTGCCATCGCGCGTGCCATCATCAAGGACGCGCCCATCTACATCTTTGATGACAGCTTCTCCGCGCTGGACTTCCTGACGGAGAAAAACCTGCGCACTGCCCTGAACCGGCGCATTGCCGGGCGCACACAGATCGTCGTGACGCAGCGCATCACCTCCGCCATGGGCGCGGACTGCATCTTCGTCATGGACGGCGGCTGCCTCGTCGACAGCGGCACGCACAACGAGCTGCTGGCGCGCTGCCGCATCTACCGTGAGATCTATGCCTCGCAGACGGGAGGTGACCTCCAGTGAAGCAGCCGAAAAAGGAACATATCATCCGCCGCCTGCTCTGGGAGGCCCGCCCGATCTGGAAGTGGCTCCTGCTCGCCGCGCTGCTGTGCATCGGCGTGATCGTCTGCGGCGTGCTCGGCCCGAAGCTGCTCGGCGGCCTCATCGACCGGCTGTATGCCTGGTGGGACGGCTCCGACCGCAGCGACTTGCTGGCCGGTCTCCTGCGCCCCATGGGCTGGCTCGCGCTGGTCTACCTTGGCTACAGCCTGTTCAGCTATGTCAAGATGCAGCTGCTCAACCGGGTCGTCAGCCGCTACTTCACCTGTGAGCTGCGCATCCGCATCTCGGATAAAATTCGCCGCCTGCCCGTGAGCTATGTGGATCAGACGCCCGTCGGCGACATTCTCTCGCGCATGATGGACGACGTGTCCACCATGGGAAACTACGTTCACCAGATCATCGACACGCTCATGACCGGCTTTTTCATGATCCTGGCCATCGCCGTCATGATGCTGCTGGAAGACTGGCGGCTGGCTGCCATCGTCCTTGTGCTCACCCCGGCCTCCATCCTGCTGTCGACGCTCCTGTCCTCCCGCAGTGAAAAGCACTTCTACAGCATGTTCACGGAGTCCGGCAACCTCAACGCCGTGACGGAGGAGGCCTTTACGAACTTTGCCACGACAAAAGCCTATAACCTCGAGGATTACACGGAGCAGCGCCACGCCGAGCTGAACGAGCGCCGCCGCAAGGCCGAGACACGGGCCAATTTCACCTCGTCCATCGTCCGGCCGCTCATCGCCTTCACGAATGCGCTGGCCTACATCGCCATCTGCCTGTTCGGCGGCTGGCTCATCGTCCGCAATGAGAGCGTGTCCGTCGGCATCGTCGTGACGATCCTGCTGTATGCCAAGCAGTTCTCCGGCCCGCTGGAGCAGATCGCAGGCGGCCTTGGCGACCTGCAGCACGCCAAGGCGGCCGCCCGCCGCGTGTTCAAGCTGCTCGACCTGCCGGAGGAGCCGCAGGCGGACGGCGCGCTCCCCGCCCCCGCGAAGGGCGACGTCCGCTTTGAGCATGTCTCGTTCTCCTATGACCCGGCCGTGCCGCTCATTGAAGACCTGAACCTTGCCGTCCGCCCCGGCCAGAACGTCGCCATCGTCGGCCCGACCGGCGCAGGCAAGACGACGATCGTCAATCTGCTCATGCGCTTCTATGACCTGAATGCCGGGCACATCCTGCTCGACGGCACCGACTGCGCCTCGCTGTCGCGCGAGGAGGTCCGCAGCCAGTTCGCCATGGTGCTGCAGGACACCTGGCTGTTCCGCGGAACGATTGCGGAAAACGTCTCCTACGGCACGCCGGGGGCCACGCGCGAGCAGATCGTCGAGGCCTGCGACCGCGCGTACTGCGACCACTTCATCCGCACGCTGCCGCAGGGCTATGACACCGTTGTCGGCGACGACATGACGAACCTCTCCGGCGGTCAGAAGCAGCTGCTGACCATTGCCCGCGCCATGCTGGCAAACCGCCGCCTGCTCATTCTGGACGAGGCGACGTCCAACGTCGACACGCGCACGGAGATCCTGCTGCAGAAGGCCATGGACCGCCTGATGAAGGGCCGTACCTGCTTTGTTATCGCCCATCGCCTGTCCACCATCGTCGACTCCGACCTCATCCTTGTGCTCGACCACGGCCATATCGTCGAGCAGGGCACGCACACGGAGCTGCTGGCCCGCCGCGGCTTCTATTACCAGCTCTATACGAGCCAGTATGCCATTTGAGTTCAAACGCAAAAAAGGATCCCCGAGGCCGCCCGGCCTCGGGGATTTTTGCAAGCCTGAAGCGGCGCTCCCTGAGCGCCTTGCAGGCTTGCAAGTTATAGGGTGACATCGCCGACCGCACAATGCCCCCAAATTTGTCATTCCGAGGAGCGAAGCGACGTGGGAATCTCGCAGCACCCGGTCGGATAACAGGGTACTCCCGGCAAAAACGTAACCGGTTGCGTGAGATTGCCACGTCGGCCTGCGGCCTCCTCGCAATGACAATTCGGGAGCGTTTGCCGCTTTATCGCCATTCTGTATCGATCGTTCCTGCACCGCCGGGAGCGGCATGCCGCTCCCCTACACAGAGGCACCTCGTTACATTGGCAAAAATGCCTGAGGCCCATCGGTCTCAGGCATTCCAAATTTTTCGGAATTCGTCCCGCAGCTGGCGCAGGCGGCGGACATCCGGCTGAGCGACCTCACCGGAGGCAACCAGAGCCTCCAGACCGGCCTTGGACACCCAGCGGGCCTCCGTGGTCTCACCGGGCTGCAGGTGCAGCGCGGAAAGCGGGATATCATGGAAGAGGAAATAGACATCACTGAAGGTGGAGTGCTCGCGAAAGCTCCGCACCAGATGGAAATCCGCCTCATCAGCCTCAATGCCCGTTTCCTCGCGCAGCTCGCGCCGCACGGTCTGCAGGCTCGTCTCACCGACGAGGGCCGCGCCGCCCGTGGCGGCCCAGCAATTGGCATAATGCTCCTTCTCCGGTGCGCGGCGGGTCAGCAGCAGCTCCCGCTGCCGGTTGAACACCCAGACGAACGCCGTCAGATGATATTCCCCCCGCCCCATCGGCGTGCCGCGCACATGAAAGCGCCCGGTCGTCCGCCGCTGGCGGTCATAGATATCCCAAAGCTCCATGACGGTTCCCTCAGGCCTTGCCGAGCAGGTGCTCAACAAGGATCTTGAAACCCATGACGATCAGGATCAGGCCGCCGACCAGCTCCGCCTTGGACTGATAGCGGCTGCCGAACAGGTTACCGATCTTGACGCCCGCCACGGAGAACACGAACGTCGTCAGGCCCGTGATGGCAATGGCGATCCAGATATTGACGCCCATCATGGCGAACGTCACGCCCGTGGCCAGCGCATCGATACTCGTAGCAATGGCCAGCGGCAGCATCACGCGGAAGGAAAACGAATCGTTCCCTTGCTCCTCTTCCTTTGAGAAGGCCTCACGCAGCATGTTCGCGCCGATGAGCACGAGCAGCACGCAGGCGATCCAGTGGTCAAATTTCTGGATGTACGAGGCGAACGAGCTGGCCAGCAGGAAGCCGAGCAGCGGCATAAGGGCCTGAAACCCGCCGAAATACGCGCCGGTGATCAGGCAATGCGAAGCCTTGAGTCGCTTGACAGAGAGGCCTTTGCCGATCGAGACGGCAAGCGCATCCATGGACAGCGCGATGGCAGTGATGAGCAGGTCAAGAAGCTTCATGGCGTTCCTCCAGCGTGTTTGAAAATCAGAGACGGTTAACTTTTATTGTACCTTCCGCTTCAGAGCTTGTCAACCGGAATGCCGAACTTTTGTGCCAGATACGGCAGCAGACGGCAGAACTCCGCCTCGCGCAGGCAGAAGCGCGGGTCGTTTTCCCGCATGGCGCGCAGGATCTCCCGCACGGAAAACCAGTGCACGGACTCGACCTCACAGGCCTCCGGCGTAAACGCCGCCTCCGGCCGGTCGAGGACGAGGAGATAGACCCCTGCGATCTCATTGTCATGGAACGGCTTTCCATGGAAGGCTCCGTGATATTCGTTGCGCTGGGCAAACAGGAATTCCGGCTCCTCCCCCGTCACGCCCAGCTCCTCGGCCAGCTCACGGCGGGCCGCCGCCGCAAAGTCCTCGCCGGGGTCAAGATGCCCGGCCGCCGAAATATCATACAGGCCCGGGAACGAGTCCTTCTGTGCGCTGCGCTTCTGCAGCAGCAATTCGGCCCTTCCGCCGCGCAGCCGCGCCAGAAATACGTGGCTCGCGCCGTGCAGGTCGCCGTCGCGGTGCACGAGCGCGCGCGGCTTGATCTCGCCTGTCAGGGAGCCGTCCTCCCGCCGCAGGGCGAAGCATTCATTTGCAGGATCCGCCAAGCTGTCTTCCCTCCCCGGAAATCAAAAAACGGAGCGATCGCAGGGGTCGCTCCGGAAAATGCAAAACGCCGGAGCAGAATCTGCTCCGGCGTGGTGCGAGTGATGCGACTTGAACGCACACGACGGTTGTCACACGCCCCTCAAACGTGCCTGTCTACCTATTCCAGCACACTCGCATATCCAATTTGCTTGTGTATTATACTTTGTTTTTCCGCATTTGTCAAGCCCTATTTTGAAAAAAGCCGCCGCGCGGTGACTTGGGCACCGCGCGGCTGTATATATTATATAAGGTATAAGACTCGGTCTCAGTCGCTGTTCGCGCTGCGGCCCTTGAGGATCTGATTTGCGAGAATACCGAGGATGAGTGCGACGGCGACCGGCGTGATCGTGATCTTGCCGAACGTCAGGGACAGGCCGCCGATGCCGGTCACGAGGATCGTGCTGACGACGAAGAGGTTGTTGTCCTTGCCGAGGTCGACCTGCTGGATCATCTTCAGGCCGGAGACCGCGATGAAGCCGTACAGGGCGATGCACACGCCGCCCATAACGCAGCCGGGGATGGAGTTGACGAAGGCGACGAACGGGGAGAAGAAGCTGACGAGCATGGCGAGGATGGCCGTTGCCAGGATCGTCACAACGGAGGCGTTGCGCGTGATGGCAACACAGGCAACGGATTCGCCGTAGGTCGTGTTCGGGCAGCCGCCGAGGAGAGCGCCCGCCATGGAGCCGACGCCGTCGCCCAGCAGGGTGCGGGAGAGACCGGGGTCCTTCAGAAGATCCTTGCCGATGATGGAGGAGATGTTCTTGTGGTCTGCAATGTGCTCGGCGAAGACGACGAACGCGACCGGCACATAGGCCACGGCGATGGCGCTGACATAGCCCCAGTTCAGCTCGGCAAAGCCCTTGGCAGCCTTGAGGAAGACGAAGTCCTTCGTCACAAGCTCATAGTTCACGAATGTCTTCAGCGTGACGCCGTTTTCCCACAGCACGGAGAGCTTCGAGAAGTCGAGCACCTTCAGCGCGTCCGTGGCCGTGGCGTTGCCGATGAGGGTGAACACCGCCGCAACGGCGTAGCCCGCGAGGATGCCGAGGATGAACGGGATGAGGCGGACCATTTTCTTGCCGTAGGTCGCGCAGAGCATGGTCACGAGCAGGGCCACAAGGCCGCACAGAACGGTGATGAGCGGAGAAGCGACTGCCGCGCCCTCGGCGTTCACCACGCTGCCCTTGACGAGGTCGGAGACGGCGTTGCCCGCCAGCGAAAGGCCGATGATGGAAACCGTCGGGCCGATGACGACGACCGGCATGAGGCGGTCGAGCCACTTGACGCCCGCGACCTTCACGGCCGCCGCAATGATGACATACACAAAGCCGGCAAACACCGCGCCGAGAATAAGGCCTGCATAGCCGAGCGTCATGGAAACGCCGCCTGCGAAGGCTGCAGCCATGCTGCCGAGGAAGGCAAACGAGCTGCCAAGGAAGACCGGGCTGCGGAATTTCGTAAAGAGCAGGTAGACGAGCGTGCCGACGCCAGCGCCGAAGAGCGCCGCGGCGGGGCTGAGCGTGCTGCCGGTCGCGCCGTTGGTGATGACCGGAACGACGAGCGTCGCCGCCATGATGGCCAGCAGCTGCTGGATGGCGAAGAGGATCGTCTGGCCGAATTTCGGCCGGTCCTTGACTCCGAAGATCATGTTCATGATTGGTTCCCCCGTTCTGTATTTTGGGTTTTGCTGATGTGGTTTTGTATTCAGGCCTGCTTACGCAGGTGAATGCCCCATTGTCCGTCGAACTGCGGCGTCAGCACGCAGATCTGCTCCTCCCGCGCCGTCGGCACGTTCTTGCCGACGTACTCCGGGTCGATGGGCAGCTCGCGGTGCCCGCGGTCGACCATCACGGCCAGCCGGATGCGTGCCGGGCGGCCGAGGCGGATGACGGCCTCCATCGCGGCGCGCGCCGTGCGGCCGGTGTAGATGACGTCGTCCACAAGGATGACGGTCTTTCCGGCGACCGGCGTAGAGAACTGCGTCGGCCGCACCTCCGGCAGATCGCCGAGCTCGCTCAGGTCGTCGCGGTACAGCGTGATGTCCAGCGTCTCGACCGGCGGCCGGACGCCGCCGAAGCGCTCCATGAGCCCGGCCAGCTCCTCGGCCAGCGGAACGCCGCGCCGCAGGATGCCGACGAGCAGGACCTGCTCCGGCTCCGGATTGTTCTCCAATATCTGATGCGCCAGGCGGCGCAGGGTGCGCTCAAACGCGGCTGCATCCGCGATCTCAACAGTCTGCATATGGTTTTTCCTCCCGCAGGGCGCAAAAATGCCCTGCCGCAGCACAGCGACAGGGCATACGAATCCACAGCAAAGCGGCAGACGGGTGCACAGACCCTCTGCGTCTCTCATTCGCGTCCTTGTCGGTCTCTCTGTACCGCTCTTAAAGAACTTTTTTCGGGCGTTATTCTAGCACAGCACTCCCCCGCTGTAAAGCCTTTTTTCATCAAAATCCGATTTTTAGTGCTTGCGCCGAAAAAGCGCGCCGTTTTTGCGGCGTGCTTTGGTCAGAATGTGAAATCATACGGGGTCGTCTGATAGACGAAGTAGTTCAGCCAGTTCGAGAACAGCAGGTTGGCGTGGCTGCGCCAGGTGACGAGGGGCGGCTTCGTGTCGTCATTGCCGGGGAAATAATTCTCCGGCACGGCAATGGGCAGACCGAGAGCCTTGTCGCGCTCATATTCGCGCCGCAGCGTGTCCGGGTCATACTCCGCATGGCCCGTCAGGAAAATCTGCCGCCCTCCCGCCGTGAAGATTGCATAGACGCCTGCCTGCTCGGACGAGGCCAGGATCTTCAGCTCCGGCACGCGCTCGATATCCTCGCGGCGGACCGTCGTGTGGCGGGAATGCGGTACCATGAACACGTCGTCAAAGCCGCGCAGCAGGATCGGGTTCTTATACTCCACGCGGTGCGGGAACACGCCGAAGAGCTTTTTCTCCAGCGGCACCTTCTCGATGCCGTAGTGATGGTACAGCGCGGCCTGCGCGCCCCAGCAGATGTGCAGCGTGCTGTGCACATGCGTCCGGCTCCAGTCCATGATGCTGCAAAGCTCCTGCCAGTACTCGACATCCTCAAACGGCAGCTGCTCCACGGGCGCGCCCGTGATGATCATGCCGTCATAGCGGCGGTCTCGGACCTCGTCGAACGTCTTGTAGAACGTGAACAGGTGCTCTGCCGAAACGTGTGTGGCCATATGGGACTGCGTATACAGGAATTCCAGATGCACCTGCAGCGGCGTGTTGCCAAGCAGGCGGGCAAACTGCGTTTCCGTGACGATCTTCGTCGGCATAAGGTTCAGGATAAGAATTTCCAGCGGGCGGATGTCCTGCGTGATGGCACGGGTCTCCGGCATAACGAAGATATTCTCGCTTTGCAGGGTGGCGGCTGCCGGCAGATCGTTCGGTATTTTAATAGGCATGGTGTTTCCTCCGGCTTATTCGGCGGCAAGCGCCTGATCGAGGTCGGCAATCAGGTCGTCCGCATTCTCAAGGCCGCAGGACAGCCGCACAAGGTCTGGAGAAACACCCGCTGCGGCAAGCTCGCTGTCGTTCATCTGGCGGTGCGTCGTGCTGGCGGGATGCAGGCAGCATGTCCGCGCATCGGCGACGTGCGTCTCGATGGAGGCAAGCTTCAGATGGCTCATAAACCGCTCGGCGGCGGCTCTGCCGCCCTTGACGCCGAACGAAATAACGCCGCAGGAGCCGTTCGGCAGATATTTCTGCGCCAGCTCGTAATAGCGGTCGCCGGGCAGGCCGCAGTACTTCACCCACGCGATCTTTTCGTGGCCCTGCAGGTGCTCTGCGATACGCTGCGCATTGGCGCAGTGCTGGCGCACGCGCACGGGCAGGCTCTCAAGGCCGAGATTTGTCAGAAATGCGTTGTGCGGGGACTGCACCGCGCCGAGGTCGCGCATGAGCTGGGCCGTGGCCTTTGTGATGAACGCGCCGCCGAGTCCGAAGCGTTCCGTATATGTCACGCCGTGGTAGCTCTCGTCCGGCGTGCACAGGCCGGGGAATTTTTCGGGATACTTTGTCCAGTCGAATTTGCCGCCGTCGACGATGCAGCCGCCGAGGGCCGCCGCATGGCCGTCCATATACTTTGTGGTGGAGTGCGTCACGATATCCGCGCCCCACGAGAGCGGGCGGCAGTTGACGGGCGTAGCAAACGTGTTGTCCACGATGAGCGGCACGCCATGGGCATGGGCCGCAGCGGCGAACTTTTCGATATCCAGCACGGTCAGGGCAGGGTTGGCGATGGTCTCGCCGAACACGGCCTTTGTGTTCGGGCGGAACGCGGCGTTCAGCTCTTCCGCGGAGCAGTCCGGGTCAACGAACGTGCAGGAGAGCCCCATGCGCTTCATCGTCACGGCAAACAGATTATAGCTGCCGCCGTAAATGGACGCGGAGCTCACGATATGGTCGCCGCAGCCCGCAATGTTGAACATGGCCATAAAATTGGCGGCCTGCCCGGAGCCGGTCAGCATGGCGGCCGTGCCGCCCTCGAGCGCCGCGATCTTCGCCGCAACGTGGTCGCAGGTCGGATTCTGCAGGCGGGAATAGAAATAGCCGTCCGCCTCGAGGTCAAAGAGCTTTCCCATGGCCTCAGAGGTCTCATAGCGGAATGTTGTGCTCTGGATGATCGGGATCTGGCGCGGTTCGCCGTTGCCCGGCGTGTAGCCGGCCTGAATGCAGAGCGTTTCCGGCCGGAGATCGGGAGTTTTCAAAATCAAGACACCTCAAATCGGGAAGAATAAGAATCAACAAAGCCGCATTCTGCGCGGCGATCGTGAACAATTATATCGAATTCCCCGCAGAATGTCAACGCGGAGCATATTCGAAAGGCCGCCCTGATTTCAGACATTTTTCAAGCTTTGCATATTGCAATTTTTAAAAAAAAGGGGTATGATGTTAACTGATAATAGGGGAGAATCGGGTCCTGTTTTTTAGGAGGTGCTCTTTCTTGCCGAAAAAGGTATTTCGCGCGATTTATGCCGTCAATTATTGCATTCAGGCAGGCTTCTGTATGGTGTGCCCGGCTGGGCTCATCATTCTCGGCGGCTGGCTGCTGCGCACGCGCTGCGGACTTGGCCGCTGGATCATGATTGCCGCCATCGTCTTCGGCGTGTTCGCCGGGCTGTACAGCATGTTCCATTTTCTGCTGACGGCTGCCCGCACCATGGACCCCACCGCTCCCCCGTCTTCCGATGTTCCGTCATCTCACAAAAAGGAGGATGATCCGCATGGAACCCGTTAACGAGTCAACGTCCGGCAGTCTGAAGTGGCTCGTTCTGCCGACGCTCACCGCAGAGGTCGTGCTGTCCGGCATTATGCTGGGCTGCTATGCACTGTTCGGCACGCTGCGGCAGGATATCCTGCTCGGCGCCGCGCTCGGCACCGCCGCCGCGTTGGTGAATTTTGCCGCCATGATTCTTGGTCTGCTTCGGGCCTCCAAAAAGGAAAACCCGCTGGCCGCCCAGCTTACGTCCCGCATCCTGTTTGTGGCGCGCATGGTCGTGCTGCTGGTCGTTCTGGTCATCGCGCTCAAGAGCAAGCGGTTCGACCCGCTGGCCACGCTGCTGCCGCTGTGCTTCATGCGGCTGGCGCTCATGGCCTCCGAGCTGGTACGCAAGAAAAAGAAGGGAGTTCCCGCTGCATGAATGTTAATATCACCGGTCCGCGCATCCTTGCGGAGTTCTCGTTTTTCGGTCTGTGCGATGTGACCATCACGCAGACGACGCTCACCTCGCTCCTCGTTCTGGCCGCGGTGACGATCCTCTGCTGGCGGCTCGGCCGTAATCTTCGGAAGCGCCCCGGCCGCATGCAGGCCGTCACGGAGCGCGCCGTCCTTGCCGTTTACAAGCTCGTGGACGACACGATGGGCAAGCACAATGAGCGCTTTGCGCCCTACATCGGCGCGCTGTTCTGCTCGTCCGTGCTCGGCTCACTTGCCAGCCTGACCGGCTTCCTGCGCAGCTCGACGGCCGACCTCAGCACGACGCTCACCTGGGCCCTCATGACGACCGCTCTCGTCTGGTACAACAACATCAAGAACAACGGCTTCTTCGGCTGGCTGAAGGGCTTCACAGAGCCCGTGGTCGTTATGACGCCGATGAACATCATCAGCGAGATCGCACAGCCGATCTCCATGTCGTTCCGTCACTTCGGCAATATCGCCGGCGGCTCCGTGCTCACGGCCCTTATCTACGGCGGTCTGTCCGCGCTGAGCTCGTTCGTGCTCGGCTGGATCCCGAGTGAATTCATCTCGTCCATCCCCATTTTCCAGGTCGGCATCCCCGCCGTCCTCTCCATCTATTTTGATCTCTTTACCGGCTGCATCCAGGCGCTCGTGTTCTGCATGCTGACGATGGTCTACGTCGGCGCAGCCTGCCCACCCCCCGCCCCGAAGCCGGAGAAGAAATAAGCAAACCCCGATTTGAGATCGTTCCAAACACAACAATATTTACAGGAGGAAACACACAATGGATCAAGCAATCATCAAGGCCGCCGCTGCGATCGGCGCAGGTCTCTGCATGGGTCTGGGCGCTATCGGCCCGGCAGTCGGCGAAGGTAATGCCGTCGGTAAGGCTCTCGAGGGCATGGCACGTCAGCCGGAGGTCTCCGATACGCTGCGTACCAACATGATCCTCGGCTGCGCCATCACCGAGTCCACCGGTATCTACTCTCTGGTCATCGCTCTGCTGCTGCTCTTCGTTTTCTGATGCGGCGCAGCACCACGAGATCTGCCGGAGAAAGGAGAAATGCGGCTTGAAATTTTTTACGGGATTTGAGAGCTTTGTCGGTGTGGATTTCTGGACCTGCCTGTTCACGCTGTGCAATCTGGTCATCCTCTATCTGGTCATGAAAAAGCTCCTCTTCAAGCCCGTCAAGAACATGATCGATTCGCGCCAGAAGGAGGTCGACGACCTCTACGACAACGCCAACCGTGCCAAGGCCGAGGCAGAAGAGATGCGCGCGCGCTATGAGACGCGCCTGCAGCAGGCCAACGCCGAGAGTGAGGCGCTGCTCCGCGACGCCAACCGCCGTGCCCAGCTCCGTGAGGAGGAGATCCTCCGCGACGCGCAGGACAAGGCGGCGCAGACCATGCAGCGCGCTGAGGCGCAGGTCGCGCTGGAAAAGAAGCGCGCCATGAACGAGATCAAGGACGATGTGTCCGATATGGCGGTTGACATTGCCTCCGCCGTCCTGCAGCGCGATATCCGCAGCGAGGAGCACACCGAACTGATCGATTCCTTCATTGAGAAATTGGGGGACAGCCATGATTGATGCCGCAAGCTATGGCCGCGCGCTGTTTCAGCTCGCGGAGGAAAACGGCTGCGGCGACGGGGTGCTGGAGGAGCTGCAGCTCGTCCGCCGCGCCCTGCGGGAAAACCCAGGTTATGTCACGCTGATGGACACGCCCGCCGTGGCCGGGCCGGAAAAGCACGCCCTGCTGCTGCAGGCCTTTTCCGGCGCGTCGCAGGAGCTGCGCAATTTCCTGTGCCTGCTGTGCGACCGGCGCGCGCTCTGGCAGCTGCCCGCCTGCCTGACCGCCTATGAGGCGGCCTATGACGAGGCGCACGGCATCCTGCGCGCGACGGCCATCACGGCCGTTCCCATGCAGCAGCGGCAGCGCGAGGCCCTGTGCGCCCGGCTCGAGTCGCTGACCGGCAAGACCGTCAGCCTGACCTGCCGCACCGATCCCACGCTGCTCGGCGGCATTACCCTGCGCTATGGCGGCATCCAGCTCGACGACAGCATCCGCAGCCGTCTGGAGCGCCTGCGCCGCAGCCTGAGCCAGACCGTGGTCTGACCGGCTCCCCATCAAAAGATAAGGTTGGTGAAACCGTGAATCTCAGAATCGACGATATCAGTAAGATCATCAAGGATCAGATCAAAAATTATGCATCCCAGACGCAGCAGGATGAGATCGGCTACGTCATTCAGGTCGGCGACGGCATCGCCAAGGTGCACGGGCTGGATAAATGCAAATCCAACGAGCTGCTCCGCTTCGAGAACGGCTCGTTCGGCATGGCGCTGAACCTCGAGGAAAGCTGCGTCAGCGTCGTCATGCTCGGCACGGACGTCGGCATCCGCGAGGGCGGCCTTGTCAAGCGCACGGGCCGCGTCGTTTCCGTGCCCGTCGGCGAGGCCCTCATCGGCCGCGTCGTCGACGCACTCGGCCAGCCCATCGACGGCAAGGGCCCCATCGACTCGAAGGAGCTGCGCCCCATCGAGCGCAACGCGCCCGGCATCATCGAGCGCAAGTCCGTCAGCGTCCCGCTGCAGACCGGCATCAAGGCCATTGACTCCATGATCCCCATCGGCCGCGGCCAGCGCGAGCTCATCATCGGCGACCGCCAGACCGGCAAAACCGTCATCGCAACGGATACCATTCTGAACCAGAAGGGCAAGAACGTCACCTGCATCTATGTCGCCATCGGCCAGAAGCGCTCGACCGTCGCCCAGCTCGTCGATACGCTCGCCCGCGGCGGCGCCATGGACTATACCATCGTCGTCTCCGCGACAGCCTCAGAGCTGGCTCCGCTGCAGTATATCGCGCCGTACTCCGGCTGCACCATGGGCGAATACTTCATGGATCAGGGCAAGGACGTGCTCATCGTCTATGACGACCTGTCGAAGCACGCCGTGGCCTACCGTGCCCTTTCCCTGCTCATCCGCCGCCCGCCCGGACGCGAGGCCTACCCCGGCGACGTGTTCTATCTGCACTCCCGTCTGCTCGAGCGCGCGGCCCGCGTCGCCCCGGAATACGGCGGCGGCTCCATGACGGCCCTGCCCATCATCGAAACACAGGCCGGCGACGTCTCGGCCTATATTCCGACGAACGTCATTTCCATCACGGACGGCCAGATCTATCTGGAGTCCGAGCTGTTCCACTCCGGCATCCGCCCGGCTATCAACCCCGGTATCTCCGTGTCGCGTGTCGGCGGCAGCGCCCAGATCAAGGCCATGAAGAAGGTCGCCGGTACCCTGAAGCTGACGTATTCGCAGTACCGCGAGCTGCAGTCCTTCGCGCAGTTCGGCTCGGACCTCGATGCCGACACAAAGACGCGCCTTGCTCAGGGCGAGCGCGTCGTGGAGGTGCTCAAGCAGGACCGCAGCTCCCCGCTGGACGTCGCCCTGCAGGTCAGCATTCTCTACGCTGTCGTGCACAACATGCTCATGGACGTCCCCGTCGAGCGCATTTCCGCCTTTGAGAACGCGCTGTTTGACCATCTGACCGTGCAGCATCCCGAAATTCTCGAGGACATCCGCAAGACCGGCGAGCTTCGGCCGGAAAACGAGGCCGCGCTGCGCGCCGCCATCGAATCCTGCCGCGCGCCGTTCACGGCCTAAGGAGCGCTGCCTATGGCTTCCATGAAGGATATCAAGACGCGCATCCGCAGCGTCGAGAGCACCCAGCAGATCACCCGCGCCATGGAGCTCGTCGCCACGTCCAAGCTGCGTCATGCGCGCGAGCGGGTCGAGCGCTCCCGCCCCTTCCACGAGGTGCTGGGTGAAGCCATCGCGGGCATTCAGGCCGGGCTGAAGGAAACGCCGTCCGTCTATTCCGAGGTGCGCCCCGTGAAGAAGACCTGCTTCGTCGTCATCGGCGGCGACCGCGGTCTGGCAGGCGGCTACAACGCCAACCTGCACCGGCTCGTGCTCTCGCTGGCAGGCAGCGAGCCCTACTGCGTGCTGCCCATCGGCAAAAAGCCGCTCGAGCAGTTCACGCGCAGCGGTGCGGAGCTCGTCAGCACCTACTTTGGCCTTGCCGCCTCCGTCGGCATCGGCGACTGCATGCAGATCGCCCGCCTGCTGTGCGACGGCTTTGCAGCCGGGCGCTATGACCGCGTGACCGTCGTCTATACGGAGTTCCGCTCCATGCTCTCGCAGGTCCCCGCCTCTGCCGGCGTTCTGCCGCTGCAGCTCACGGGCGATGCAAAGTACCAGAGCGCGACCGTCGAGGACGACCCTGCCGCCCTGGTTGCAGCCATCGTGCCGCAGTATGTCTCCGGCGTGCTGTATTCCGCCCTCTGTGAGGCCTCTGCCTCCGAGCACGGCGCGCGCCGCACGGCCATGAACGCCGCCAATAAAAACGCCGGTGAGCTCATCGACTCGCTGGTCCTCAAATACAACCGCGCGCGGCAGGCAGCCGTCACGCAGGAGATCACAGAAATCGTTTCCGGCGCCGAGGCGCTGTAACGGAAAGGAGTCAACCGAATGCAGGAAAAGAACATTGGTTCCGTCGTGCAGATCATCGGCCCGGTGCTGGACATCCGCTTCCCGGCCGGTCACCTGCCCGACCTGCTCAACGCCATCGAGATCGAGCGCGACGGCGGCAAGCTTGTCTGCGAGGTCGCCCAGCAGCTCGGCGACGATGTGGTCCGCTGCATCGCCATGAGCTCGACGGACGGCATGGTGCGCGGCATGGAGGCCGTAGACACCGGCTCGCCCATCAAGGTCCCCGTCGGCAACGAGACGCTCGGCCGCGTCTTCAATCTGCTTGGCCGCGCCATCGATAATAAGCCCCAGCCCGTCACCTGTGAGAAGTGGAGCATCCACCGCGACCCGCCCGCCTATGACGAGCAGCAGACCTCCACGGAGATCCTTGAGACCGGCATCAAGGTCGTCGACCTGATCGCCCCCTATGCCAAGGGCGGCAAGATCGGTCTGTTCGGCGGCGCTGGCGTCGGCAAGACGGTCCTCATCATGGAGCTCATCAACAACGTTGCCAAGCAGCACGGCGGCATCTCCGTCTTCGCGGGCGTCGGCGAACGCACCCGTGAGGGCAATGACCTCTATAACGAGATGCAGCAGTCCGGCGTTATCAACAAGACCGCCCTCGTCTACGGTCAGATGAACGAACCGCCCGGAGCCAGAATGCGCGTGGCGCTGTCCGGCCTGACCATGGCCGAGTACTTCCGCGACCGTGAGGGGCAGGACGTTCTGCTCTTCATCGACAACATCTACCGCTTCACGCAGGCAGGCTCCGAGGTCTCGGCCCTGCTTGGCAGAATGCCCTCCGCCGTGGGCTACCAGCCGACGCTGGCCACGGAAATGGGCGCGCTGCAGGAGCGCATCACCTCCACAAAGAAGGGCTCCATCACGTCCGTGCAGGCCGTTTATGTCCCTGCCGACGACCTGACGGACCCGGCCCCGGCCACGACGTTCGCCCATCTGGACGCAACGACCGTTCTGGACCGCGGCATCGCCTCGCTCGGCATCTACCCCGCCGTCGATCCGCTGGAGTCCACGTCCCGTATCCTGACGCCGGACGTGGTCGGTCTGGAGCACTACGAGGTCGCCCGCGAGACGCAGCGCATTCTGCAGCGCTATAAGGAGCTGCAGGACATCATCGCCATCATGGGCTTGGACGAGCTGTCCGAGGAGGACAAGCTGACCGTCAGCCGCGCCCGCAAGATCCAGCGCTTCCTGTCCCAGCCGTTCTCCGTTGCCGAGCAGTTCACCGGTATGCAGGGCAAGTACGTCCCCATCAAGGAGACGGTCCGCGGCTTCAAGGAGATCCTGGAGGGCAAGCATGACGATCTGCCCGAGTCCGCGTTCCTGTTTGTCGGCACGATCGACGAGGCCGTTGAGAAAGCGAAGCAGGGGGCTGCAAAATGAGCAGCTTCCATCTGCAGATCGTCACGCCGGATGGCAGCTTCTTTGACGGAGAGGCCAATTCCGTCGTTGTCCGCACGACCGGCGGCTATGTGAGCATCTATCCCCACCACACGGACTATATCGCCGCGCTGGACATCGGCCGCGTCGTCGTCACGAAGGACGGCGAGCCGCGGCATGCAGCCTGCGGCGGCGGCTTTCTCAGCGTGGAGAAGGGCGAGGTACGTCTCGTCGCCACCACGTTCGAATATGCCGATGAGATCGACGTCGCCCGTGCCGAGGCCGCAAAGGCCCGCGCTGAGGCTCGCATCGCAGCGGCCACGGAGGAGCGCGACATCAAGCTGGCCCGCGCCAAGCTCAGCCGCGCCCTGAACCGGCTGCATATTGCAGGAAAATGACCACAAAAAGGCCTGCTGCAGAACTTACGCTGCAGCAGGTCTTTTTTGCACCATTCTGTACCATGTTCCGCCTTGACATTCTCCGACCGTTTGTGTAAAATTATTATGAACAGGATATGCCCTGTCATTCCTGAATCTGTTTGAATCGAGGTAATTTCCATGTCCATGATCCAGTGCCCGAACTGCAAAAGCATGGTCGACAACAGCGGCGCATTCTGTCCGAACTGCGGCACTCCCATCGCGGCTGCCCCTGAGGCCCCCGTTCAGCCCGTGCAGGCGCAGCCTTCCCAGCCCGTCTATGTTGCCGCTCCCGTTCCCGAAAAGCGCGGTGCACACGGCTGCAGCATCGCCGGCTTCGTCTGCGGTCTGCTTGGCCTGATCTTTTGCTGGACCTACATCGGCCTTCTGGCCATCCCCGGCCTCATCCTCAGCATCGTCGGCATGTCCCAGAAGAACCGCAGCAAGGGTCTCGGCATTGCCGGTCTGATCCTGAGTGCCATCGCCCTGTGCACCTGGCTCATCGTGCTGGCGGCCATCGGCATCGCCGTGCTCTAAGCCCTGGAAAGAGAGGAATCTGTTATGAGATCATTCTGTGCCAACTGCGGCGCCCCCGTCGAGGAAGGCGCTGCGTTCTGCGGCAGTTGCGGCGCACCTGTTCAGAACGCCGTGGAGCCCATGCAGCCCGCCGTCCCCGTGGAGCCGCCCGTCGCTCCCGTCGAATCCCAGCCTTCCGCACCGGTCGAGTCTGCCGCTCCCGCGCAGGCCCCGGTATACCCTGTCTACCAGCAGCCGGTCTACGTCCAGCCTGTCTCCCCGCTGAAGGGCAGCAACGGTGTCGGCGTGGCCTCGTTCGTCATGAGCATGGTCTCGCTCGTCGCCACGATCGCCGTGATTGCCATCATTTCCAGCATCATGGATTCGGTCAGCTCCTTCTATTTCAGCTTCAGTGAGCTCCAGACACTGTGCACCAGCGGCATCGTGCTGGCCATTCTCGCACTGCTCGTGTCCATCGTCGGCCTCATCCTCGGCATCGTCGGCGTCGCCCGCCGCAATGTTAAGAAGGGTCTTGCGCTGACCGGTCTCATCATCAACGGCGTGGAGCTGCTTGCCGACTTCGTCGTGATCGCCATGATCGCCGCCATCATCAACGAGCTCTTCTGAGCGCGTTTCCCGGCACATATTCCGCGCGGCTCGGCTCCGGGCCGCGCGGTTTTTATTTGGAAAGGAAAAACGTCATGGATCAAAATCTTCGGCTTCTCTTTACGGAAATGCTTCGCCGGACCGGCCGCTGCCGCGCGCTGTACGACGGACCGGAGGGCATGCTGCTGCAAACGGGCGGAAACGGCCTTTTCTGCGGCATTCCGGATGCGGACGCTCTGCTGCGCGTACTGCGGGGCGTGACCGTTCCGAAGGACGCGGGCTTCACCGTCTTCTCGCACGAGGCCGCCGACGCCGTGCAGCGCGAATTCGGCCTGCACGCTCAGGAGGCCTATGAGACGCTGCTGTATCTGCAGCCGTCGCCGCCCGAGGTCCCGGCCTGCTCCATCCGCCCGCTGACGGCGGAGGATTCCGCGGAGGCGGCGCGCTACTATCATCTGTTCGACGATCCCCAGCCCTATCTGCGCGGCCGCGCGGAGGCCGGAGCGCTGTGGGGCCATTTCACCGCCGAAGGGCGGCTGGCAGGCTTCCTCGGCATCCATTCCGAGGGCAGCATGGGTATGCTCGAGGTCGTGCCGGAGTTTCGCCGCCGCGGCATCGCGCAGGCGCTGGAGGCGGCGCTCATCCGGCTCCATCTGGAGCGCGGCTGGCTGCCGTACTGCTTCGTTGCGCCGGATAACGTGCCGTCCCTCTCGCTGCAGGCAAAGCTCGGGCTGACAAACATCCATATCCCGGCCATCTGGTTATTTTAAGGCAACACCGCATCATTGCACCTTCGGCCTTCGCCGGATATTTTTCGCCGAATGCTCTCGCTGAATGATGCGGTGCTGCCCTGAAAAAGCGGAGCGGGAGAAGCCACAAATCTGGCTTCTCCCGTTTATAATATCACGCGCCAGGCCTCGGCCAGACGCTGCAGTGACCATGCCGCGTTGGCCGGGCTCGTCGACGGCAGAACGACGGCCGGGCGGCCGAGCAGCGGCTCGTTATAGCGGCGGTAATATTTCAGCGACGTGTTCCCGTTGCAGAAAATGCGTTCGATCGGCGCATGCTCCGTGATGATGCGCAGGTCGTTCGGCACAACGTCGCGGATGCTGCTGTCGGACGAGCCGGTGATGGTGCACTGCCCAATGGAGTCCCACAGCGCAAAATGGTGGCGCAGGGCAAGCGCGCGCTTCTCCTCCACGGTCTGCGGTGTCGGCTCGCCGGTCAGCAGGGCGAGCAGCGGCCAGAAGCGGTTCTGCGGATGGCCATAGAAAAACATGGCCTCCCGCGACTTGATCGACGGGAATGAGCCGAGAATAAGCACGCGGGACTCCGCGTCAAACAGCGGGGGGATGGGATGCACCTGCGGCATGGGCGTCTGCGGCATGAAAAGTGGCCTCCTGATCCGGAGAAGTTCTGAATCAATCAGAGCTTTCCCTATAAGCTGCCCTCATTGTAGCCCGCGCCGCCCCGATTGTCAAGCGTCCGGCGCAGCACGCGCCGCAGCCAGCTGCCGTCCTGCTGCGTCAGGGCCTGCAGCAGCACAAAGGCCGCGAGCAAAACCGTCAGGAACCAGCCGCCGCGGCACATAAGCCGCATGATCTGTCCGCCCGCCGCCGGGAACGGAAGCGTCAGCAGCAGGGCAAGGCCGAGGCTCAGCAGCGGCAGAGCAAAATCCGCCGTGCGCGGCCTGTGCTCCGTCACAACGAGCAGCCGCCGGATGCTCAAATACAGGTTGATGGCATGCGTCACGGCAAACACCGCCACATAGCCCGCAACGCCATGGCGCGGCAGCAGGACATAGAGGAATACGACGTCCAGAACGGATGTCAGCGTGTTATAGCGCACGCAGCTCAGCTGCTCGGCGAGGCCCTTGAGCATGCCGTCGACAATGGCATCGAGATAGAGCATCAGCACCATCGGCGCAAAAATGCGCAGGTAGCGCCCCGCATCCGCGCTGTGATAGACACACTGGCCCAGCTCCTCCGCGCAGACGAAGAAGAAGCCCGCCACGGCTGCGGCAAACAGTATGGTCATGCGGATACACTTCCCGCTCAGGTCACGCACGCGCAGGGCGCGTCCCATGGCCCGGCAGCGCGAAAGCTCCGGCACCAGCAGATCGGAGACGGAATAGAGGATGGCAGCCGGGAACATCAGGATGGGGAACACCATGCCGTGGATCGTCCCATAGCCCGCCATAGCCTCCTCCGTCGAGCCGCCGTAGCGCGCAAGGCCGATGGGGATGAGCAGCTGCTCGGCCGTGTTCAGCCCGGCGCGCAGGGCGTCGTTCAGCGCCAGCGGGACGCTCAGGCGCAGCAGGCGCTTTCGCATCGGGATGTGCTCGCGCGGGACCCGCCGCATATCGCGCCGGTAGCGCAGATACAGCAGTGTGAAGTCAAAAATGCACCCGGCGGAGCTGCCGAACGTGATGGCGCAGCACGCCCGCGCCAGATCGTCCCCGGCCCAGAGGTACAGCAGGGTGACCGTCAGCCCGACGGACACCAGCCGCTCCGCGATCTCGATGCCGACGAGCTGGCGGATGCGGGAGCAGGCCGTGTAATACCCCGTCATGATCCCGCACAGGCAGGAAAACGGCAGCAGCAGGCCCATGACCCGCAGGCTCGGCCCAGCGCGCAGGTCGCGCAGCCACTCCATTGCGAAAAAGTCCGACAGGAAGAACAGTGCCGCGCCGGAGACGGCGCTCACGAAGATGCCGTATTGCAGACAGGCGCGCATGGCCGCGCGCACGCCGCTCAAGCGCCGGTGGCCGAATTCCTCCGCCGCCAGATACATGGCTGTCACGCGTACCCCGGCCGTCCCGGCCAGCATGGCAAAGACGCCGATGGTCGAGATGAGCTGCATCAGTCCCAGCCCCGCCGCGCCGATGCGCACGGAGAGGAAGACCTGAAATGCGATGGAGATGTATCTGGAAGGCAATACAGAAACAGCGCAGAGCACAGAAGATTACTCAAAAAGAGTTTGCACAGCATCTTGGTAAATCAGAACGCACTATCCAGAAATATGAGTCTGGTGAAATACTAATGAAGATAGATGTTTTAAAACAGATTGCTAATGAATTAAATGTTCCATGGCAGGAGCTTTTATCTCCAGAAGATAATAATATTCCCAAAGATAATACGACTACTAAATATCCGGCATATGAATTCCACACTATGTCAGATGTAATCAACGCTCTCTTTGCCATAACTGAACTTACTGATTTTTCATTTGAGCTGTCCAACACCAAACCTCCTGAAAATCCTGAATGGACTGCCGGGATCAAGGTTAATGGCAAAGGCAATGGAAAATATGATGCAGACTTCTGTCTCTTTATGGAAAACTGGATAGCAAAGAAGAATATGCTTCAGACAGGAAAGCTTTCAAAAGAAAAGTTTGATTCATGGAAATCAGATATGTTAGCATATTATAAGGATTCCCGACTGGATAATGAAGCTGATTCAAAAACTGAATAATTGCAGGCTTACACCTTTAGTAAAGAAAAAGCTCAGGCACCCTCCTTCTCGCAAAAGGAATGACCGAAGCTATGTAAGTGATTGACCCGAAGGCTTTATAATCACCCTGAACAAGTAGATTATATCATAGCCTTTTGATGATTGCACAACAATTTTTACAAAAAGGAGATGATATTTATGCCAGCTTACAAAGATGAAAAAACTGGTAAATGGTTCGCCAAGTTCTATTACACGAACTGGCAGGGAATCAAGAAACAGAAGTGGAAAAGAGGCTTCGCCACCAAAAAGGAAGCTTTAGGATTTGAAAGGGACTTTTTGGAACAGCAGTCTGCCAATCCTGACATGACATTTCAAAACCTTTATGAAATTTATATGGAGGATATGGCTGCAAGACTTAAGCAGTCAACTCTTCTGACAAAAAAGGCGGTACTACAGACGCATATTCTTCCATTCTTCAGTAGCAAGCCGATTAATGAAATCAAAGCCTCTGATGTACGAAGATGGCAGGCGAAGCTTATGAGTTCGCCGAATAATTACTCCCAGACCTATCTGAAGAAGATTAACACGGAGCTTAACAGCATCATCAATTACGCCAAGCGATTCTATGATCTCAACACCAATCCCTGCGGCAAGGCAGGCACTATTGGAAAAGCGAAGGCTGAGGAAATGGATTACTGGACTTATGATGAATATATTACTTTCCGTGAGGGTATAAAAGATAAGCCATTATCGTATATATGCTTTGAAGTCCTGTACTGGACTGGTATGCGTGAAGGTGAACTGCTTGCTCTCTCACCTGCTGATATTGACCTTGATAACAAGATAATATCCATCAACAGAACATATCAGCGGATAGAAGGAAAAGATGTATTTACATCACCTAAGACAAGAAAAAGTAAGCGAAAGATTCCGATTCCGGATTTTCTCTGCCAGGAGCTATCAGACTATATCCAGTCAAGGTATATGCTTGACGCAGATGAAAGGCTGTTCCCAGTAACAAAATCATATCTCTCACACGAGATGATAAGAGGCTGCAAAAACACAGGCGTAAAAAAGATACGAATTCATGACATCCGCCACTCGCACGCCAGCTTACTTATCAATCAGGGCTGTGATGCTTTAATCCTCGCAGACAGGCTTGGACATGAGAAAGTATCCACAACACTTAACACATACTCTCATCTGTTTCCACATAAACAGCAGGAGCTTGTGCATAGTCTGGAATCATTGCAGGCGACAGATTCGCCAATACCTGAACCACCAGATGGAAATCCATTACTTGAAGCAGCCGGGATACCTTACAACCATACAGAAGTATCTGATACAGGTACTTCCTCAGCAAATGCTATAGCAGTAAATCTTCCATATGGTCCAGCACCATTAACAGAAAAAAAGACATCTGCCAAAATCATACAGATGCCTCAAAGAAAGATAATTTAACACAAACCTACACTGATTTGCCACCGAAACGATGTGATACAGAGTAGTTGCTATTAGTAGCAAAATAGTAGCAGAGCAAAAGAAAAAGTCTCGGAATCCGCTTGTTTAACGAATTCCAAGACTTGTGGCTCTTATTCAAACTCAATCGTTCCCGGTGGTTTACTCGTCAGATCATAGAATACTCTATTCACCCCACGCACCTCATTGATAATTCTGCTCATAACCGTCTGAAGTACTGCAAACGGAATCTCGGCAGACTCGGCTGTCATGAAATCAACCGTATTGACTGCACGCAGTGCAACTGCGTAGTCGTAAGTTCTCTCATCACCCATAACACCAACGGAACGCATGTTGGTAAGGGCTGCAAAATACTGGTTTGGCATCCAGGATGGGTTCTTGCCGTGCTCTTTTTTGTAAGCGGCAACTGCTTTGTCCACCTCATCGCGGTAGATGTAGTCGGCATCCTGTACAATGCGGACTTTGTCTGCATTTACTTCACCGATGATACGGATTCCAAGTCCAGGACCCGGGAATGGCTGACGGAAAACAAGATTCTCCGGAATGCCAAGTTCAAGACCTGCTTTGCGGACTTCGTCCTTGAATAAGTTGCGGAGTGGCTCGATGATCTCCTTGAAATCAACAAAATCAGGAAGTCCCCCTACGTTGTGGTGGGACTTGATCACTGCGGATTCACCGCCAAGTCCACTTTCCACTACGTCCGGATAAATGGTTCCCTGTGCAAGGAAGTCAACAGCTCCGATCTTCTTTGCTTCCTCTTCGAATACACGGATGAATTCCTCTCCGATGATCTTACGCTTCTGCTCAGGCTCTGTAACGCCTGCAAGTTTGTTGTAGTATCTCTCCTGTGCATTGACACGGATGAAGTTTAAATCAAACTGACCATTTGGTCCGAATACGCTCTCGACTTCATTTCCCTCATTTTTGCGGAGAAGACCGTGGTCAACGAATACGCAGGTGAGCTGCTTTCGAACGGCTCTGGATAAAAGTCCTGCTGCAACAGAGGAATCTACACCGCCGGATAATGCAAGAAGTACTTTTCCATCACCGACTTTTTCTCGGATATCCTTAATCGTACTCTCAACGAAAGAATCCATTCTCCATGTTCCGGCGCATCCACACACGCCTCTTACGAAGTTGTGGAGCATTTTGCTTCCCTCTTCGGTGTGCAGTACTTCCGGGTGGAACTGGATCGCATATAAATTTTTTTCTCTGTTTTCTGCTGCTGCAACCGGGCAATCTGCCGTGTGTGCAATGTTGAGTGCTTCTATTTTTGCTCGTTGGGTAAGAGATGCTTTGATACTGTCAGCAACA
>ENA-UEYF01000545-UEYF01000545.1-human-gut-metagenome-genome-assembly--contig:-NODE-545-length-38894-cov-5.947265_pt1 | contig 38894 bp, 50 predicted proteins | sample MGYA00242902_ERZ507920 | MGnify/ENA primary metagenome ERZ507920 (study PRJEB26167, sample SAMN06115402) | human gut metagenome | host: Homo sapiens | place: China:Jiangxi | collected 2016-07-05...
GATAGCTAGAGGGAACCCATAGAGGCTCAACGTTACACACTCGGAAGCATCAGGGAAACTCGGCTCAATACCAGCAGCCTTAGCTTCAAGAATGTCATGGTGAGCCGGAGTGAATACCTCAAAGTCTGTACTTTTAGTAGGTCTTATAGTCATCATAAGAAAACCCTCCCGTAGTCGTATTGTTCTCCCTATAGTGAGTCGTATTAATTTCGAGCCACCACAGGGAGAACGTTTAATTAAATACCGGAACTTCTCCGTAAGTAGTTACCTTCCCAGCCACACCCAATGATGTTCAACGGGGTAGTCTCATCAGACAAGATGGACACGGTATTGAACTTGGCGTTGCCCACCACAGGGAATCGGTATTGTCCGGTCCCTAAGTTCAGTCTACCAGCCCTCAGAGTGCTAGAGCCTAGTCTGGCACCAGCCATCGTGTACTTCCAGTTGGACGATTGGTTCTCAACATAAATGTCGAACGTTCCAGAGTTCTCATAGTTCACCCACGCTCGGCGTAACTGCAAGCGACCAATGTCTTCCGTTGAGGTAGACCCATCGTCGGCAGTTTGCTTGATGAGAAACTTAGAGAACTCATAGACGAAGTTAATGTTGAACCCAATGTACACCATGCGTCCCTCTAAGTTACCGTTGAGTCTCAGCCAAGGGTCGCTATTCCACCCAGCAGTTGGTTGCTCAAATACAGTTATCTTACCATCAGGCTCCAATACAGTGATTTTGCCTCTCCCGAAGTTTGCACCATAAATGGTTGGAATATGAATAGAGGTAGTGAATGTATCATCGTTGTACGTTCCGCTAGGAATCGTGTAGCGAATCTTCATGTCCATAAAGGCACGATATGGTTCACCTTGTAAGTCAATAGCGTTCTTAGTGAAAGATACTTTAGCTAGGAACGTGTTGAACTCATTACGAAGAATAACGTACATATCTGAGCTGATACTCTGACAAGCTAGGACCTGTACGTTTTCCCCAAAGTCCCAATGCGACCACGACTGTTGTCTTAACTCTTCATTCAGGTACAGGAATTTGTACATGAAGATTTTACTTGGGTCCCCGTGAGATAGTACCGAACAGAAGTTTTCAGTGCCACTACCACAAATACTGAACACACCATTGGGTATGTAGTTAGGGACGTGTGCTGTAATGTCCTCAGCGTTCTTAACGGAACTTACATCCTGCACGGCGTAGTATCTGTGGATGGACGTGTAGCTGGACCTCGGACTTGCAAAGTAGACGTTGCGCCCAATCCCATAAGGTCTCGCTTGGTCCTGCACATCAAACTGAGTCGTTAGGTTCAACTCAACTGACTTTGATGTAAGGGTGCCGGACGCTGTCAGAACGAATTGTGCTTCATCGGACCAGATGAGTAACTCTTCTGAGAACGGAACGGCGTACTTAAGGATTGCTATTCGGTTGGTACTCACAGCTACATCTATAGGGTCGTCATCACTAAGGTTCGCAATGGACGCAGGGTAGAAGTTGAAGTATTTGGCTGTACGACTTAATATGATGTTCTCCCCACTAAGTAATCCTAAGCGGTTACGGAAGAAGAACACATCATTAATACTTGAACCCACAAAAGAAGGCCAAGGGTTAGTGTCAACGTCACCACAAGACTTAGGAGACCACTCAAGCCACTTGAAGTCGAAATTCCCATCAGCGGCTCGCACAAGAGCGTGTGGCATGGTTTCCCATAGAACTTGGTTCTCAGTGTTCCAACCTAAAGTCTCAGCCCAAACTTTCCGCTCAGCGTCATACTTAACGTAATACTGGTCGGCAGACTTAGAGGCGTCCCCTACGATTTTAACCATGTAGCCGTTAGGAGCATTAGGTGGTAACTTAGAGAACGACTGAGCGTAGTGGGTAACAGGGTTAATTAACTGGTCTGCGTAGCCATCTTTAGTCGTGAAGGAGTTAATCTGTTGACCGCTTGGTGCGGTTACATGGATGAACCCTTGCCCCACACTTACAGTCCAACCAGACAAGTTAGTGCGCATCTGCTTGGCTAACTCTTCGGCTAACCATTGGGCATCCGTATTATTTACGTGTGCAGGTTGACTACCATCTGGGATTTTATACTTCGCAACGTCTTTACCGTTAATGTGTACAATTAGTTCCCTACCATACTGACCACCACGAACGTTAATCAATCCGTCTTGCTTAGGGTTGTAATTCGGTAAGTTGACAGACGTTGTGTCCTTCTGTACAACAACGTTACGGTTAACGATGAATGTATAGTCTGCTACAGTAACCATTCGCAGGTCGTTACGTGGATTAGCGGTCTCGATGTAGTTGGAACCGTTAGGATACCTAACTTGCTTCTCGTTACCAGCAAGGTCGAACACTCTGATTCCACTACCAGTGAACACAGCGTAATACTGTTCGCGTTCATCTCGGTTAATCAGGTGGATGTACGGAGCTTGACCTAACGCACCGTTGTCTCCAAGTGTCTTTAAGAATACCAGAGGTGGACGCTTTTGGAGGCCCTCGGTCTCCGAAGACCAACCGTTAACTTGGCGTGACCCTTGGTCTGGATAACGAAGGATGTCAGGCTGTTGGCTGATACCACCCTTCAAGTTCTTGATTGATTGGCTAATGAGTGCCATTAGAGCCTCCTTAGTAATTATTAGCGAGTCAGTAGACCAGAAGTGAACGCATCCCCATCCAGCATATTGTACCCACCGTAGTCCACTTCGTACTCCATACAGAGACGTCTAGCCTCATCCTCCTCTTCTTGGAGTACACCCTCTACTTCTGGTGCCCCAAAGAATCGGTTGTTGAACTGACGTGAAGCCTTAGTGACAATCCAGTAGCGGAAGCACTCAGGCATCTCATCGTAGTCTCGGAGACGAATAATGTTCACAGTAATGCCAGAGTCAAAGCGGTCTGATTGACTCGTTCGGTCATACACATAGCCACCTCGATTAACATAGACTGATTGACCGGAAGTAGCCATTAGGGACAAATAGTCATCGCTGTACACAATCAGGTTGGAGTAAACATCAGGTAATAGCGTTATGCCTTCCTCAATGTTGAACGTCCAGCCACGAGACTGAATCTGTCGGTTAATCTTATTGAGAATGCGCCGAGCGTTCGCTACATCTGCGTTAGCGTCACCTTCCAGCGTCGATACCGGAGGTTCACCGATAGATGCCAGAATGTCGTTAACAGCGGATAACTCAGCAGCGGTCTCAACGTTCATATCGTATGAGCGCATATAGTTCCTCCCACTAAAGCAAAAAACCCCTCAAGACCCGTTTAGAGGCCCCAAGGGGTTATGCTAGTTATTACTCAGCAGCGGCAGCCAACTCTGCTTCCCTTCGGGCTTTGTTAGCAGCGCGTGTACGTGCAGCCTTCTGTGCTGGCGTTAGACTCTCTTCGGCAGTAATGCTCACCTCTTCGGGACTAGCAGCGACCGTTGAGGTCACTTCCTGCATTACGCTTGTGCGAAAACCACAGCACCAGCAGCTTCTGGGCGCAGACCACCGTGACCCATTGCGTACTTCGCGATGATTTGGTCAGCTTGGAAGTTAGCTCGGCGAGCACGTTCCAGAGCCAAGTCACGCAGCTTCACAGTACCAACCGCAGAACGGTGCATGAACAGGCCGATAACGTTATCTTTAGCCACCTCAGCGGTACCGCTAGCATATGCGGCTGGGAAAGAGTGCTTCTGACCAGTTACACCGTCTCGAGCTGTACCAGCACCACCAGCGGTCAGGTGTGGAACCTCGACAACCTCAAAGCCCATAACGTTACGGATAGAACCCTTTTCAGGGTCAATCAGGGCAGCGTAGTTTGCAGCATTAGGCATCAGCGCAGCCAGAATCGCAGAGTAGCTATCTGGGTCGCAGTAGAACACACGGTCAGATGCCGGTACATAGTTCTTGGTCAGTGCAGCACGAGCCTTAGTCAGAGCAGCAATAATCTCTTTGCCCAGAGCAACTTGGTCAGTGAGGGCAGTCTTAGCCTGAGTTTCGATGATTGTTGCAGAGCCTAGGCCCTCAATGTTCTCATTGGATGCACTCGCTAAGTTACACAGGCCAGCAATCTCAGCCAGAACTGCACCGTCAGCCGCCATCGCCAGAGACTCACCCAACTGAGAGGTATACTCAGAGCGGACATCGTAATGGTTCATTGCGTCCTCAATATCGTAAATCAGGACATCAGCCGTCAGGAGACCGTCAATGGTGATGACCTTCTCGGTGTGTTTGATGTCTTTACGTTTATCGTCGAGGTTCTCACCAGGAGCCAGATACGCTGCCTGAGTGCGACCCAGAACAGGGAACTGAGCAGATTTACCGCTGGCAATGGAGCGAACCATGTGGCGAGAAGTTGTAACGGAGGTGCGTGCGAATGCGGTAAGAACTTCACCACCGAATACTTTCAGGAACAACGCCAGTTTGTCAGAAGCGCTTGCACCTTTACCTTGGTTAGTACCCAGTTGCTGTCCACCAGTCATGTTAACCATATGTATATCTCCTTCTTAAGAAAGTTTAAACAAGAATGATTTCTAGAGGGAAACTGTTATGGTCTCCCTATAGTGAGTCGTATTAATTTAGAAGCCTATCAGAAGTTCGAATCAATCACTTTCTGTTCGACTTGACGACGATAGTTTGCATCGGTGCGATACCGAGGGTCACTCATAGCCTTAATCATCTCGCTACGGTCAGCAAAGCCTTCACGCTTAGTCGCTTGAGGTTTAGCCGGAATAGCTCGACTGGTTACACTACGAGTTGGCTTACGCCCGAACGCCTTAGCACGAGACTCGCCAGCCAAGTTGATGATAGCCTTAACGGTCGCTAAGTCACGATTGGTCAGCGCATTGTCCAGCGACTGTGCAGCCTCAGGGTTGTGAGTCTCAAGGTGATTATACAGCGCATCAAAACACTCACGACCACCAGCATACTCAACTACACTGTTTACGTACTGCTCCACCAGAGCTTCTTGACCGCGAATGTATGAGTCAATGAAAGCCTTGGTATAACCAATTTCAGCCAGCTTAGCGTAGGACGCAGAGGACAACTCTTCGTTCTCCTCGTACTCACGCTGGATGGCCTCAATGGTCTCAGCACTCATGCCACGCTCGGCAGCAATGTTAATCATCTCTTGGAAGCCCTCTTCGTGCTCACCAAGTTGCTCAGAGGCAGCTACCAGTTCTTCTGGAGTCTCACCCAGCGGGGTAAACTCTTCGGAACCTTCGGTGCCCTCAAAGCCTTCTTCTCCAGTTTCCACATCGGTCGGCTCAGAGCCATCACCAATACGAACCTGAATGCGACCCTCATCGTCCTCTTGACCGAACGGGTCAGAGTTGTCATACAGGTCACGTTCTGTTTCCACTTCGTCGGACGCTAACTCGATTGCATCATCACCATCACGGGCAGCAACATCAAGAGCCAGCATATTCTGCTCATGTTCCTCAACGGAACCACCAGACATCACAGCGGAGTTCACGCCAAAAGATGCATATACGTCTGCATTAGATTCAGCCATTATTATTGTCTCCTTAAAGTTGAACTACAGGAAGACCGAGGACTCCAACCTCTTGTCATCGCTCATTTCAAAGATGAGGTCTCCCTATAGTGAGTCGTATTAAATGCCAGGCTGTAGACCTACGGAATCAGCGGCAGCAGCCATAGCCTCAGGTGAAGCTGTAGCCTGAGCAGCCATACCTTGAGCCAGCGCAGCGGCACCATTGTCCATACCCATTTGCATAGACTGTTGGGCCATCTTCTGTTGCTTCTGTTCTTCGGTGAGAAGGATGCCAGAAGTGTCAATTCCGATAGCGTTTGCAATGCGGAGCTTAATCATAGCAAGGTTGATGTCAGGGTCATCACGCATTGGAGCCAGAGCAGCCCATGCGGTGACACATCGTTCCAGCTTATCTAAGTCTTGACCACGACCGATTGCTTCCAGACCCGTACTAATGGTTGGCTCTACCGCTTCCTTAGGTAACTCAGGAATCTGTTGCGTGGCTTGTAGTTGCTTCAAGAGCACTCGTACCAGAGGCAATTGTAATTCTTGAGAAAGGATGGAATAGACACCACCTAAAGTATCTTCAAGTTCAGAAGCGACATACCGAATCTCTTCGGCGGTCACACGTTCACCTGTGCGCTGAACAGCAGAGTTCAACATGAAGGCAAACGAAAGGCGAGCCTCGATAGCGTCACTGACGGCCTTAGCCACAGTAAAGTCCGCTTGCTTCTCCAATTGCAGGAACGAGATGTCTTCTGGACGACCAGTAACGAAGTCACCAGTCTGAGCTTTGGTCAGTCGGCGTGGCTGGGTGATACCAGCAGGATTCACTAAGCCGATAACCTTAGAGCTAATCATGGACATCTTGACGATAGCCTCTTGGAGATTCTCAAGGGACCGTAAGTCGCCTAAGTATTCCTCAATGTACGAACGACCATAGGATTCGCCATCCAGTCGAACCATCCGAATCGGGATGTATGGGCAAGCCTCTTTAGGGTAAGACCCATCGGAGCCTTGTACCTCCATGCCCTCGACCTCTTCGTATCGTAGGTATTCACCTGAGTCCTCATCCAGATAGATGTGAGTGTACACATCGACGGTCTCATCGGCTTTCTGCTCACCACCTTGACCTTCTACAGCCTTACGGATGTCCTCAGGGAGAGCACCAAAAGCTATCTGGTCACGAGTCACCATTTGCAGAACGTTGCCGAATGCGTCTCGTTGGACCACATAAGAAGACAATCGGTACAGCTTCATGGGATTGTAGTTTGACCCTTCTGGTTCCGGTAGGTACAGCAGGACGTTACCAGCAACGACTAACTGCTTGAGGGCCTCAAAGAGAGTCACTCGGTAGCTGTTAGACTCAATGTAGTTCATGATGATGCGCTCTACCATTGAGAGGCCCTCATCAACCTTGGCGAGTCCATCGGGGTCATTCAGTAACTGTTTGGCCTCATACTCAGAGATGGTCAGCTTCATCCACGTTTGCATCGGGAAGAGCGCCAACATGAGCTTAGAGGCCAAGTTATTGAGACCGCGAGCACCCACAGCTTGCCACGGAGTTGTGTAGTCTGTGGATGAGTTATCGGAGTCCTTAGGGAAGAGGGACGGAATGGTGTACTGAGCGCAGTTTTGAGCACGAGTCTCATAAGGAGCGCGGTCGTTCTTCAATCGGTCATAAACTGACTTTGCGCCTTCCTCGGCTAGACCTGTACGCTTCTCAGCCATGTGTCACCTCCTGTTTAAATGTTGATGCCGCCACCAGAGCTACGGGCAACACTCAAGGACTTCTTACCACCAGCACGAGCTTTCTTGCGACCGCTTTCGGTCTGTGCTTCGTCCTCAGTGGAAACCTCTTTCTCAGGTACGTCAACAATCTGTGCAGCAGGAGTTGCAGCAGCCTGTGGAACTTCCACCACTTGCGCTTCACCAGCACCACCAGCCAGACCACCAGCAACCTGTTTAACCGGACGTGCCACTTCCTTGGTAACTTTCTTCACGGCTTTCTTAACGGACTTAGTGACTTTCTTCACGGCCTTCTTAATTTTCTTACCCATAACTTATACCTCCTTAAAGTATACACGCATTGTCTCGCCTTCATGTTTACAGCGGGACACCCAATCGCAATCGTGGAGTTCTGCAAGGTACTTAAAGCGTTTCGCTAGGAATCGCTGTAAGCCCTTAGAGTCTGCCTCAGGATTAATAACAACGGACGTTACATCCAGAATGTCTCCTTTGTGGTGAATATCACAGCTTACGCACCACGCGAAGTACGCTACATGTTTTCCGGTAGAGTCAAGAATGTACTCTTCATGACAACCAGACATGTCCATTACTTCGTCTACGTAGAGGCTGTAGCCCACAAAGTGCCCTTCGAACCCTTTAGGCAACCCAAGGTGCTCCACAGTCCACCGGACTGCGCGGAATCGACTCTTGGCCTCCACACATGTGAACTCAGACATCACTTCTTACCTCCAAATGCGGACTTACGGATTGAAGATTTCATACGAGCGGAACCGGTACCACTGGCTTTAGACTTCGCTACGGAATCATCACGTTCGACCTTGAGGCCTTTGCGTCCAGACACTTCGGTGCCTTCGGTATCCGTCTCATCAGAAGACCCACCGAACTCCACGCTTGACACTTCTTGGGTCAGAGGCGCTGGCTCAACGGCTCGAATCTGATTGGTATCCATCTTCGGAACTTTAACTTTCGGTGAGAAACACATAAGGTCAATCCTCCCCATCTTCTCTTAGTTGTTCCTTGCGCAACTCAATCTCGTCAATGATGTTAGAGGCATACTGTAGGCCCTGAATGAAACCCAAGATGTGGGCCTCACTGCAACCATTAGCACGCATAAAGCCTATATGACCAGACGCTTCGAGGTACGCATAGTTGAATCGAACCTGTAGATACTCAGCGGTTGCACGGGGCACATCTGGAATATCGTTAGGGTTCTTAAGTAAATGGTTAATAGGTGTTAACATGATAAAGATTCCTCTTAGAGTTAAATCTTAAAGTAATAATCATAAAGGCCCCTATCTCCCTATAGTGAGTCGTATTAATTTAGGGACCTTGAGTTTATCACTTAGTGTCGTGTAACGACTTGATTATTCTGGCTAAGTCCCAAAGGCCCCACGCAATGAGGCCCATTCCGAGGACACAAAGACCAATGCCAATATACGCTACGGTCTCCACAGGTAAATCTCCTTGTCAATAAAGTTGTACTCATTGAACCGTAGGATGCGAGCCATTTGGCCCTGCTTGATGACATCCTCTTCGGTCATACCAGCCTTCGCACCAATTGACTTAATGCAGTCCCAGAGCGTCTCATGTGGCTCAGGGTCACGCTTAACCCACTTAGTTACCTCCTGCCCCTTATTCTTACCAGACTTAAGCACAGAGGTCTTAGGTTCTGTAATGAATGGGTTATTCAGGAAGTCCTCAGCGGTATCACCCCATCCGGCAATCCCTGAGTAACCATCAGTGATGTCTCCCTTGATTGTCTGGAAGAGGTGCCACCAGTCCGCTGATTCTTCTGTCTGTGTCAGGATGTTACCAGTGGTACACCACAGGAAGTCACAGTTAGGGATGGTCTTAAAGTCCTTATCGCACGAGATAATTACAGCTTTACGGGCACCGAAGGCAGACGGATTGGAAGCAATCACTCCCATAACGTCATCGCCCTCAAGCATCGGCTCACGAATGCAGTAGAACTCTTCGCGCTCAAATAGAGCATCAAGGAACTCAAAGTAACCTACAGGTTTCTTCGTGGCCTTACGGTTAGCCTTGTAGTTAGGGTCTACCAGTTCTTTACGCCAGTTGACACTATCTGTGAACGCAAGGACAATCGGAGCACCTACCCAAGCCTTCTTACGGGTCTCATAGGACTTGATGGAATCCTCCAGAATCTGACGGGCCTTAGCGTGGTCACAGCAGCGGTGCCAAATCTCCTCCTCCCAAGAGGCATCAAACTCAGCAGCACTCATAGCTTGGAAGACCAGCCAGTCACCATCCATCACGAGGATACCTTTATCGTTACAACCTTCACGTAACTCATAGAACTGTTTAAGGTCAAGAAGTGCCATTAAGTTTCTCCTCTAGTTCAGCCACGTATTCGTCAGCTTCCATAAGTTGGTTCTTAAGGCTATCGTTCTCACGTTCCAGAGAATCAATATAACCATGCATATCGTTCCACGCATCACGAGGAATTGTTACAGTGTCACGTACCATCAGACACACCCTCCCATTCGTTTCAGAAAGCGAGTACCAGAAGCAGTGATTTCCCAAGCGCCACCGTTTCGTCCGCTTGTGGTCAGACACGAGATGTGACCACGAGAAGCGGCCTCAGCTACGAGGCTCGCGTTGTTACGCACATAGTTGGACTGGAAAGTCTTAGGGCAACTCTTGATTGCTTGCAGCACTTTCAGATATTCACTCATCACATCACCTCAAAATATCCACATTTGATACACTCTCGGCAGCAAAAACCAATGACACCTTTGACTACGAAAGAGTGGTCACACTCCTTCTTATTCTTGATGCGCTTGATAGTCATTAGAACACCTCCCGTACAGTGGCTGGAGATAGCTTGAAGGAGTCCTTATCGGAATACTCTTCGTGCATATCTTTGATAGCCTCACGGAAAGCTGTTCGCACAACGAAGGTCATCAGCCCTTCCATACCATGCGTCAGGAATTGTACAATCATCTCTTTCTGTTTACCATTTGGTACGATAGCACCGGAGCCTACCTGCTTACACAGGTGCAGCATATCTTTCTCTAAGATTGCCTGAACGTCAGATGACATCTTAGCGGTAACGTCGAAGGACACTTTAAATTTCTTGGTCATAGCCATAATAATTTCTCCTATAGAATTAGTGACATACGGCCCAATTAGGACCCATCTTACCTTCGGTATCCAGAAGACACCGGAAGTTCCAGTGGTCTCCAACCCAGCGCATTGCTTCTTGTGCGGTCTCAATGACCACCTGAGCAATCTCTTCGGTACGGCAACCCACTTGGATTTCATCATGTACCCATGCCATGTACGCAAAGTCCCCATCCCAGCCATGCTTCAAGCCTTTCTCTACGAGCATCTCTTCGGTCTTGATAATCCACAGTTTGCAGATGAGAGCACCAGCAGATTGCAGTAGGGTATTCAATGCAGCGTGAGGACTACGAACGTGTACCTTACGACCATCCAGACCTTTAATCCAGCGGCGTTTCCACTTGACTTGCTGTTCACCAGCTACCCACTGAGAGGACTCGACAAGGGTCTGTTGGATAGACTCGCGAAGTGCCGCAATCGCTGGGGTGTTCTCAAGGAATTTCTTCTTGAGTTCCTTACCACGCTCTTTACCAGCACCAACAATCTGTCCAATCTTCTCATCACCAGCGCCATAAAGGAACCCATAGATGAACGTCTTAGCGTTATCGCGGGTAGGTAATTCGGCAGCCATCTGGTTCTTAGTGTGGATGTCACCATTAAGAATCTCGTGAGCGTACTCACCGTTATCAAAGCGAGCCATAAAGTGGGCCAAACAGCGCAACTCAAGGCCGGATGCGTCGATACCTGCCTGAACCCAAGGCTTACCAGTTATCCCATCCAAATGGTGCTCAGCGCCAAAAGCAGCGCGACACTGCTCTCCATAAGGAGAACGTACACCCGGAATTTGCGCAAGGTTGGGGAACGCATGGGTCGCACGACCTGTAACTGCTCCATTAGGGTTAACAGAACCATGAATTTTACCATCCTCAGCAACGTAACGAAGCCACGCCTTGTCTCCCTCAGCAGACTGTCCGATTCGCTTCTGAATCATCAAGTACTCTTTAATGAGGTCGATGGCAGCTTGCTTCTCAGGGTCATCTACACGTACTCCTTCGAGTACCTCATCGTCCACCACAGGAGCACCCTTATCGGTGTACTTGGTTGGGACCCATCCAGCCTCTTGGAGTTTCTTCTGGATGTGGTCACGAGACGAAGGGTTAAACACTACGTGCTCAACTGGCGTATAAGGAGCACCAGCAACGTACTCGCGGGTATCCAGTTCGCAAGGCTCACGGCCTTCTCTCTGTGCCTTGTTCTTAGGCTTCTTAAAGATGCCACCAACTTTAGGTGTCTTAATGCGAGGGTATTTAGGCAGTGGCTTACCTGTTCGCGGATGGCAGAACATTTCAGTGCCACCTTTAGGCTGATACCACGAGCCAAACGTTTCGGTCAATTTACGGAGCAACTCAGAGCGACGGGCAGCTAACTCTACGTACAACTCTTCGATTGCTTTCGTGTCAAACGGGAATCCGTTACGCTCTTGCTTAGCGAGCAGCCATGCAGCACGATGTTCAACGTCAACGGCCTCAAGGGACTCTGACCAGAACGTAGTGTATCCTACGTCCGTAAAGTCAATCTCAGGAGGGAAGTAATGTTTATCAGAGAGTAGCTTCTCAAGGAGAGCCTTAGTGACCACAACGTCCTGAACGTTATAGTCCATCATCTCTTCGTTGAAGTTCCACCATTCCATTCCGTCAACGTACTCTTCACCCTGCTCTTCAAGCATACGCTTAAAGTCATCTTTGTATTCACCCTTCATTTCACCTAAGCGATAGCCCCACGCCTCCAAAGCGTGAGACCCAAATCGTTTCCCCGGCAGTTTACCTGAACGCAGAAGACCCATATCGGTGTCCTTTAGGTTAGAGTGAATCAAGCGTGACAGCACAAGGGTGTCGATACAGTTCTCACGAGGAATGTGGAACTCTCGGTTCAATTGCAGCTTTGCCAGTTTGGTCAATGCAGGAACGTCATACTTGTGACCGTTGTGGAACACAATAAGACCGCCTCGTGCAACCTCGGCTTCCAGCGCATCCAGATACGCACCGAAGTCACTCGGACGGTAGCTTACGTACTCAGCGGTAGAGTAGTCGTAGATAACCCCGCAGTGGAACTTAGTGACGCTCTCTAAGAGGGCGTTAGCTTCGATGTCAGAAACGATCATATTGATTTCTCCTATAGTTTAGATTAGCGGCGAGCCTTCACGATTTCCTCGTGGCTCACTACTCTCAGGTGCTTGGCTTCGACAGGTGTGACGCACTCAGTTACAATCGCGCCCATCGGTGTCACGCCAGTTACGTAAGAAATGTGTACCGAACTTCCAGATACTTTGCGCACATACGCGTAGCCGCCTGTCAGTCCAGAGTCGTGCTTAACCCAATCGCCAGCTTTGATGTGAGTCATCATGTCCTTATCGAACACTGTGTGGCGCGGTTCAGGTTTCTTCCAGCCACCTTTACGAGTCCAAGTCCACCCTAAGTTCTTCAAGATGTGGACAGCCGAACGCGTCATGGACTCGTGGGCCAGTACATCGGCTAACTCACCTTCCAACTTAGCGATTTCTGCTTGGATAACTTTAGGGTCACGCATGGTAATACCTCCTATAGTGAGTCGAATAGTATTCATGAAGGCCACCACTTTGGCGACCTTGAGTATACCACTCTTAGCTATCAAATCTTTTCGAGGATAGCCATAGCTTCATCTACGCGACCAGCCTCATGGATTGCTGTCACGGCAGCTTTGGTAAGCGCATTGACCAGACGCAGTGCTTGCTCATCTGTCAACGTCATACGCTGAGTGTGATTCTTAGAGGACTTAGAGTCCTTCCAGCGGTAAACCATAGTCGCCTTACCGTTGCGAACGTTGATGTGGACTCGACGGTTCCACTGGTCAGCGGTATCGGATAGACGGATAGTTTCAGCTACGTTTGACATAATGGTTTCTCCTGTTTGATTACTCAAAGAATTTGGAAAGTTGCTGGGCTTGGTTGGCTACACGGGCAGCTTCTGTAACCTTATTGGATGCACTGTCAGCCAGTTCGTTGGCTCGAATAGCCAGAGCGCGTGACTGAGTGGACTCTTTACGAGCCTCATCGTTCAGACGCTTGGCTTCCACGTTGTACATACGGACCAGCAGTTGGCCTAATTTCTTAATCAGTTTGAACATGGTGTGTCTCCTTTAGTGAGTCGTATTAATGATATTTATACCCATCGCAGTCCCAATTACCACAAGGGCACTTGAAGTCATCCAAGGCTCGATTAGAAGTCAGAGTCATTGGACCAGTCTGTTGCTTCATTATGCTCTTCTCCGCCTTCACCAGTGTAGCTAGACGGTTCAAGCCATCCGGTTTCCTTGTTGTACTCCATGTAGCCAGCAATACCAGTATCACCAGTAAAGCGGCACTTGAGAATACGAACGAGGACAAGATTAGGCATATCACCTTGCTGGTTACGCTCAAGGGCAATAATAGTATCAGATAGTTGGCGTAATGCGCCAGAACCACGTAGGTCAGTAATAGAAACGGGGCGACCTTCCTCATGTGCTTTACCTTTGTCTGGGTTCTTAAGGTGACAAATTACGACCAGCACCACCCCAGTTGACTTAGCGAACCCTTTGAGCTTGGTCATAAGGTTATCAATCATCTTACGCTCATCTGATTCACCAGAAGCGGACACGACGATTGAGATGTGGTCTAGAATGATTACGTCACATCCCAAGCCTGAGCGCATGTAGGCCAGCTTAGCTAGAAGCCTGTCGGTCTCAGCCTCAGCGAATGAGTCGTATAGATGGAACGCATCGTTACCGAACAGTTCATCGAACCATTGGTCGAACTTACCGTTCTCAATAATCTCTCTCTTTAGTGAGTCGGATTGTCTCAGTCGGACGCGATTGTGTAGACCTATAAGGTCCTCAGCGGTCTCCTCAACGGACTCCTCAAGCATCGCTAATCCCACTTTCTTACCCATCGCTGTTCCCCATTGGAGAGCTTGTTGACGGACGAACGTTGACTTACCCATACCGGAACCGGAAGTGACCATAATGACTTCGCCACCACGGGCACCTAAGGTCTTATCGTTGATACCTGTGCAGCCGCTGAAAAGTAGACCTACTGATTCCTCTGACGATAGGTGTTCACGGATTCGTTCTCGTAACGAAAGAGCCGATACCACTCCATCAGGAATCCACGGGCCAGCGTTCCAGACTTGCTCCATGATTTCACGGTCGTGACCATTAAGGTGACACTCGTTGGCGTCCTTGCATGGGAGAACTGCCACTCGCACCTTACCAGCAGGTAGAACTTGTGCGGCCTCTTCTACTGCCTTGCGTCCTGCTTCGTCCATGTCGAACATCAAGATAATCTGTTCGAACTGGTCAAAGTATTCGTAGTTGGCAGCGCATGTCTTCTTAGCGGCAGAGGCACCGTGACCCAACGACACTACAGGGTACTTACAGTCTTGAAGTTCCATAACGGTAAGCATGTCGATTTCACCTTCTGTGACGACAATCTTCTTACCGCCATTCCACAAGTGCTTCCCGAACAGGGCATCACTCTTGTGACTACCAGTGGTCTTAAAGTTCTTATCTTTGTCTCGAACCTTCTGGCTCACAATGTTACCGTTCTGGTCACGATAGTCAGCCACTTGGTACATCACACCGTCTACCTTGGCAATCCAGTACCCAGCCTTCTGGCAGGTTTCCTTTGAGATTCCACGGGCAGTTAACGCAGAGTAGCGTCCGTTGGATTCCCCGAAGTTCCACACGTTGTAGGTCATTGGTTTACCTCCACCGACTATACGTCTTCTTGATGATAACTTTTCCTTACGTTCGTCTGAGGCCGGAACTCGGTGCTCACATACGAAGCAGTATTCATGACCGTCAGAATACACAGAGTTACCATCAGAAGACCCACAGTTCTCGCAAGGAGCATGATACAGGAAAATACTATCTTGTTCTAATTCCATATGGTTATTCCTTAATCAACAATGCGAACAAAGGGAAACCGTTGTGGTCTCCCTTTAGTGAGTTCAATTAATTATCCACGGTCAGAAGTGACCAGTTCGTTCTTCTCCCACCAACGCTTAAGGTCGAACGATGGACAAGCCTTTGGTGCCACATCGTGATGTGCGCGAAGAACAGCACCTTCGTACTTAGCCAGCAGTGTGACAAGCAGTGAGCGAAGGGATGTCATTTGGGCTGGCGTAAAGTTAGCTTCGAACTTACCTTTATCGTCGATACCACCTACAAGGCAGACACCAATAGAGTTGTGGTTGTGGCCCTTAGCGTGAGAACCTACAGCCATCTCGTCTCGACCCGCCTCTACAGTGCCATCACGCTTGATGATAAAGTGATACCCAACATCGAGCCAACCCTGCTCTTTATGCCACTGGCGAATCTCACGGACACCCACATTCTGACTTGGCTTTGTAGCAGAGCAGTGGACAAAGATTGCGTCAGTGGATTCACGTTGTTTGAATTGTACACGAGACATTATTTCTTACCTCCCTTCGATTGTTTCAGCTTGTCAAATGGCACCTCCTTTTTGGGTTCTTTTAGCCATTCCACAGGAATTAATTTGTCAGCAAACAGGATACCGTGCTTCTCGCACCACTCACCGTAGCTGGTCGGAGACCCTTTGTACAGCTTGGTGCGCGAGCTTGAGAACACCAGACGGATGTCCAGTTCGGGAAACTGTTCGCGAATCAATAAGTGTTTCTTTCGGTCGTCACTCTCCCATAGACCTTTGGTTTCAATAAAGATTCCGTTAGGCAGCAGGAAGTCTGGAGTATACACATGGTTGCTCGCAGGGACAACGTAAGGGATTTTCCATAGTTCATAGTCGAACTTAATGCCCTTACCCTCTAGCTGCTTAGAGACCTTATCTTCTAGGCCGGAACGGAATGTCCCGACCTTTCGGATACCACGCGCAGCGTATGCGCCAGCCACTTAGAAGTCTCCGTCTTCGTCTTCTTCTTCGTAGGACTCTTCGTCGTCTTCATCCCAGCTTTCTTCGTCGCGTGGTTTGCTCGCTTTGGCAGAACCAGAGGCAACATAGCCGTTCTCTTCAACTTCATCAGCCCAATCGTCTTCACCGCCACCACCGAAGGTAGCCAGTTCGACCAGCATTACGGATTCCAGTTGCAGCTTAACGCTCGCACCTACAGCGGTGTTCCATTTGTACGGAACCAGAGAGTATTTGACTTTCAGTTTAGAACCGCCACCGATAATCGGAACGTCTTCCATCTTCTTACCCTTGGAGTCAACCACAACCAGATTGATGTGCTTGGTCTCTTTGGTCTTCTTGTCTTGGAAAGACGCGTAGCATTTGAATTTAAAGGTAGTCGTGCCGTCACCGTTATCGAAGAACGGCATGTCACCTTCATACGGTTTCAGTGGTTTCTTACCACGAGCTACCGCAGGTGGATTCGCTTCGTATTCCTCAACGGCAGCAGCATAAGCCTCTTCGTGACACTTCACGATTTCATCGACCATACGCTGGCAGCGCGGGTCTTTGTTGGGAATAGTCAGGTCCACTTTGTAGACACCACGAGGGTTCCCAAAACCACGCTCTTCGTTACCGTAGTCCGGCTTAGCGATGTAAGCGTACGGTTCAGCAGTACCCAGCGCAGAGGTGAAAATCTTCTTAGCCATAATGTTAATCTCCTTTAGGTTTCGTTTGGTTTCTCAGAGGGAGTCTTCCCTCCCTAATAGTGAGTCGTATTACTTCGGGGCCACACAAGGTCGCACGCGAGTAACCTCAAAGCCAGCCGGAACGTATTGCCATTCGGCTAACTCCAGAGCTTCGTCGAGGGTCTCCGCGTAGATTGGAACCTCAAAGGAATGCTCAGAGGACTCTACGGTAGCCCAAAACTTCTTATTGTCCACACTAAGTGAACCGGTATTTACAATTGACATAGTTATTGACCTCTTGATTTCCACAGGTTGTACAATTCGAGATAAACATTTGCAGCATTCTGGTCCCCACGGTCCAGTGCTTGCGACCACTTAGCGTGACACCACTCTGAGCAAGACGTGAAGCCATCAGATAGGCTGTCGTCGGGTGGATTACCGATAGCATTTGTCTTTATGTTGCTCATAGAGTTCTCCATAGAAGTTGGCCTTAGCCATGTCCTTCTCTAAGTAAGCCAGTTCGGATTTCTTACCAGCACGTAGGCGGTACTTAAGGATGTTACCGAAGCAATACCCTTTGAACTGCTCAAGGGTCATCGAACGTGCAATCACTTCGATAGCCTCAATGTCGTCGAACAGCATGTAATGGGAAGGCTTAGTGACACCTTCGATTGACTCGGTTGCTGGCTTGTCATCTGTCGGAGTCACCTCTGGTTTATCCAGTTTGGGCTTACGTGGGTCCATCGCTCGGATTTCACCTAGGGTAATGTGCTCATCTTTTGTTACAGGGCACTCAACGCAAACCACTCCAGAGCAGTATAGAGAGCAGCCAGATGTGTCTCCACTACAATATTCGTTATTGTCTATCAACTTGATGATAACCTCTTGTTCACGTTCGGTCATAGTATTAACTCCATTGTTACAGGTGTGTGGGTAACGGTCGTCTTTCTCTATGCAACCAGACATTAGAACACCTCCTTGATTCGTTTGAGTAACAGACGGACGAACGGGAAGCGGGTCACTGCCACACTAAGAACCGGACGTTTCTTGTCTATTGCTTTCTCAAAGTCACCACGAGTGATAATGATGTGGACGCTCGGTGCCAAAGGAACCGTGTCACCAATAAGAGGTAACTTAGCTCGGCGCTCGCTCGCACATACGATTGAACGGTCAGCACGGCGAACTGTGAAATTCTTAAGACTTTTGTTGAAGTGAAGTCGAAACATATAGTGTCTCCTTTAGTGAGTCGTATTAAGCGTGACCATCTGGCATATCGTCGTCGCTACAGGTTAGCGCAATGCACCCTATGATTACGATGAGTAATGGCATTAAGTACATCATGGTGTGTACCTCCTTTAGTGAGTCGTATTAAACGCAGAAAGGCCCACCCTAAGGTGAGCCAGTGTGGTTACATTTTCTCTTGAGGGTTATCCTCGGTGCCACGGAACATCACGAACGATGGGTGACGCAGAGAGCCGTCCGGTGTTTCCTCCATGTACGCAATCTGACAAGCGTGTCCGTTGTAATAGGTTTCACCTTCAATGTTAACTGTATTAGTAAATTCGTCCATTAAGGTGCGAGAGATGTTTGTGGCGTTTACTACACGACCACTCTCAAGAAGCACCTCAAATCCGATTACTTTACCCTCATTCGCTAAACCTTCGGTTCCCCACACAAGACCCTGAATGATACCGTCAGCCTCGTTCTCTGGCTTGAGTTTCCACCAGCCCGACTTCTTACCGCGCTTATAGATACACATCGGGTCTTTCACAATGAGACCCTCATGGCCTTCTTCACGCTTCTTCTCGTACAGTTGCTGTAGTTCAACCATGTCGTAGACCTCGTAAGACTCAGCCGCTTTCCATTCGATTTCAGGGAAGTATTCCTGTAGCAGAGGCAGCATGTTCTTAACATGTTCCTGCATTAGCAACGTCATGACATCGCAATCTTCTCCAGACTCCGCGATGTGCAGCGGTAGGATAGCGTACAGTTTGACGTGAAGGTGTCCGGTGTGCAGCTTAAAAGGAACCTTGTCTTTCTTACGGATTGGTTCAACGAATAACTCTTCGTGGAACTCTTGGTTCTTAGTGTCAGTCCATTTGGTACGCAGTAGGCCGGACCCCGTGTTAAAGTCTACGCCTTTGACCATGAGTTCCCCATCAAGCATAAAGCCATCTCTGTAGAAGCAGCGGTCATCGCTCAATAGACGCTTCCAACGTACATCGAAGCCGTTCAGGTGCTCCAGTGCCGGAATCGTTTTAGATACACGAGAGAGCCAGCAACCGTTAGCGGTATTGTCTACGCAGATGTTCCCACGTACACCATCGTACTTGATGTCAGCTATAAGATACCCAGCGTTGTCCAGAGCCTTCTTAATGGCAGACTCTACGAAAGACACGGCTTTAAATGGGTTGGTCTTAATGTTCATCATAATGTTTATCTCCATGTTTGGTTAAATGACTAAGGCCACTCAATGAGCGACCTTAAGCATTGTCCCTTTAGTGAGTCGTATTACTTCCAGTCCTTCAACTGGTCGTACATACGGTTCAGCCAGTCAGTACACGTATTATACAAGACGTCTTCATCGTGGTGGCAGAACGTATTGGTATCAATCAGATTTCCAGCCCTGTCCTCTACGCGTAGGTGCATACACTCAAGGCGTTTGTAAGCATCGTACCATTCATCACAAATAACAGCAAAGTCTAACTGGTAGAGCCTGTTGCAAGCAGCCTTGAAGTCATTCAGGTTCCCACTGTATAAACGTCCCATCTTATTGACCCTCCCAGCAGCGTTTATGTGAACGGGTGCGCAACGGTTTATTAAACTTGCGACCTTTGGTTTCCTCGAAGTCATGAGCGTTACGGTTAGAACGTTTGGTCATCTTTTCGAAGTTACGCATACTTAAAGTCCTCTCTCTTAGTAGTCTTTAATTTAAATCTCTAATTAACACTTAAGGGTCTTAAAGTTAAACCTTAAGGTTCTCCTATAGTGAGTCGTATTAACCGGAAGAAGGTCAACCATAAAGGCCACTCTTGCGAATGACCTTGAGTTTGTCCCCTCTATAGTGAGTCGTATTAATTTGACGTTATGCGAACGCGAAGTCTGACTTAAGGATGTCTTGGAGGTTCAAGTTGCCTTTAGCCGGAAGTGCTGGCATTTTGTCCAATTGAGACTCGTGCAACTGGTCAGCGAACTGGTCGTAGAAGTCAGCCAGTACATCACAAGACTCATAGGTGTCAACCATAGTTTCACGTACAGCTTTGAACAGGTTGGCAGCGTCAGCCGGAATGGTCCCGAAGGAGTCGTGAATCAGTGCAAACGATTCGATTCCGTACTTCTCGTGCGCCCACACTACAGTCTTACGCAGGTGGCTACCATCTTGGCTATGCACAAAGTTAGGTGCGATACCGGACTCCTGTTTGTGTGCGTCAATCTCACTATCCTTGTTTGTGTTAATGGTAGGCTGTAGACGGAACTGACCGAGGAAAATCAGGTTCAAGCGAGTCTGAATAGGCTTCTTGTATTCCTGCCATACAGGGAAGCCATCAGGAGTTACCCAATGCACCGCGCAACGCTTGCGAAGAATTTCTCCAGTCTTCTTATCTTTGACCTCAGCAGCCAGAAGTTTAGCAGCAGACTTGAGCCAGTTCATTGCTTCAACCGCAGCTACCACCGTCACGCTTACAGATTCCCAAATCAGCTTAGCCATGTACCCAGCAGCCTGATTCGGTTGAGTAAACATCAGACCCTTGCCGGAATCGATAGCTGGCTGAATGGTATCTTCCAGCACTTGTTGACGGAAGCCGAACTCTTTGGACCCGTAAGCCAGCGTCATGACTGAACGCTTAGTTACGCTACGAGTGACACCGTAAGCCAGCCATTGACCAGCCAGTGCCTTAGTACCCAGCTTGACTTTCTCAGAGATTTCGCCAGTGTTCTCATCGGTCACGGTAACTACTTCGTTGTCGGTCCCGTTGATTACATCCTCTTGCAGAATCTCGTTGACTTTCTTAGCGACAATCCCGTAGATGTCCTGAACGGTTGCACTAGGCAGCAGGTTAACAGCAAGACCGCCCACCTCATCACGGAGCATCGCGGAGAAGTGCTGAATACCGGAGCAAGACCCATCGAACGCCAGAGGCAGCGAGCAGTTGTAGCTCAGGCCGTGGTGTTGTACCCCAGCGTACTCAAAGCAGAACGCAAGGAAGCAGAACGGAGAATCTTGCTCAGCCCACCAAGTGTTCTCCAGAGGAGACTTAGCGCAAGCCATGATGTTCTCGTGGTTGTCCTCAATGAACTTGATGCGCTCAGGGAACGGAACCTTATCGACACCAGCGCAGTTTGCACCGTGGATTTTCAGCCAGTAGTAACCCTCTTTACCGATTGGTTTACCTTTAGCCAGCGTCAGCAGTCCCTTGGTCATGTCGTTACCTTGCGGGTTGAACATTGACACCGCGTAAACACGCCCGCGCCAGTCCATGTTGTAAGGGAACCAGATGGCCTTATGGTTAGCGAACTTGTTGGCTTGCTCAAGCATGAACTCAAGGCTGATACGGCGAGACTTGCGTGCCTTGTCTTTGCGGTATACGGCAGCGGCAGCACGTTTCCAAGCGGTGAGCGCCTCAGGATTCGTGTCGATGTCTTCCGGTTTCATCGGGAGTTCTTCACGTTCAATCGCTGGGATGTCCTCTACAGGACAGTGCTTCCACTTGGTGATTACGTTGGCGACCGCTAGGACTTTCTTGTTGATTTTCCATGCGGTGTTTTGCGCAATGTTAATCGCTTTGTACACCTCAGGCATGTAAACGTCTTCGTAGCGCATCAGTGCTTTCTTGCTATGAGTGCGTACCAGTGCCAGAGGGCGGCGACCGTTAGCCCAATAGCCACCACCAGTAATACCAGTCCACGGCTTAGGAGGGACTACGCAAGGCTGGAACATTGGGGAAATACCAGCTAGTGCTCCAGCGCGAGTAGCGATAGCCTCAGCGTATTCAGGTGCGAGTTCGATAGTCTCAGAGTCTTGCCCCACTACGCCAGCGTTTTGACGATGTAAGCTAACCATTCCGGTTGACTCAATGAGCATCTCAATGCAGCGCACCCCAACGTGGATTGAGTCTTCCTTGTGCCACGAAGACCACGCCTCGCCGCCCATCAGACCCTTAGAGAGCATGTCCGCTTCGACAACCTGCATGAATGCTTTCTTGTATACGTGCCCTACGCGCTTGTTGAGTTGTTCCTCAACGTTTTTCTTGAAGTGCTTGGCCTCAAGGTCACGGATTCGACCGAAGCGCGCCTCATCCTCAATGGCCCGACCGATTGCGCTTGCTACAGCCTGAACGGTTGTATTGTCGGCGCTAGTTAGACAAGCCAGAGTGGTCTTAATGGTGATGTACGCTACAGCTTCCGGCTTGATTTCTTGCAGGAACTGGAAGGCTGTCGGGCGTTTGCCGCGCTTAGCTTTCACTTCCTCAAACCAGTCGTTGATGCGTGCAATCATCTTAGGGAGCAGGGTAGTAATGAGAGGCTTAGCGGCAGCGTTATCCGCAACCTCACCAGCTTTAAGTTGACGCTCAAACATCTTGCGGAAGCGTGCTTCACCCATTTCGTAAGACTCATGCTCAAGGGCCAACTGTTCGCGAGCTAAACGCTCACCGTAATGGTCAGCCAGAGTATTGAACGGAATAGCAGCCAGTTCGATGTCAGAGAAGTCGTTCTTAGCGATGTTAATCGTGTTCATTTAGTGCCTCTTCCAGTTAGTAAATCGTATCTATTCAGGCCACCCTCAGTCAGATGACCTGTAAGATAAGACTATCAGCCCATTAGCATTGCGTCAAGTTGTTTGTCGATGTTAAGCGGAAGACCGTTAGCGATAGCCATTCGGTCAGCTTGAAGCCAGTGCGCTGCAATTCGTTCCTCAAGCGCCTTAAAGTCCATAGCGAACATATTGGCCCAGAGTATAGCGTTATTGGTCCTTCCCAGCACATCTACAGCTACCTCGTGGTTACGCCGCTCTTGACGCTCAGCCATACGCCACGCAGCAACCATTCGCTTGTGCTTCTCTTGGTGTGCCTTACGTGCCTTACGGTTACGGCGCCTTACTTTGCGTGCCTCCACTCGACCAACACGACGCGCTTTACGGTCCTTAGCGCGGTCGATTACTTTCTGACGTGCGGCTTCCTCGACTTCCTTGATGAGTTCCTCAGGGTCAATACTGAATGCGCCACCGTCTTTCTTCTGCGAGAACGATACAGGGTCGGTAATATACGGTACGTCATTATCGTCGAACATAATGTTACCACTATGCATGTCAAACGAAGCGATTCCCTCAAAGAACTTGCGGATTAGCTTGCAAGTCTCGACGAACTCGCCATCCCACCCAGTTAACATATCGTGCTCATTGGATTTGTAGTCGATGATGTCGCTTGCAATATCAGCGTATTTATAATGCTCATCGTTGTCGAAACGCTCGCAATCATTCAGTGCATCCAGTACCACCGTATAGCACCCAGCGTGACGCTGTACATCGTAGACGTTAGGGATACCAGCGCGACCCTGATACATGCGTCAGAATGCGGTATACGCAGCGCCTGAGTCCTCTTTCTTAAAGCCCACCTTAATCACCCTGTTAGGCAGCAGCGGGTGGCTATAAGCAGCCGAGAAGTGACCATTGCCAAGCATCTTGAAACCAGCGTCAGTCGTGAGGCACTTCAAGGTAGTCCACCAATCTTGGTGCTCAAGTGGCTGATTTAGTTCGGTAAGTTCACCATCACACGTTTCGCTGTTGACCATCTCGACCAGCAAGTCGATGAGCATACCTTGACGTTTGTCAAGTTCACAGATTGGCAGTGCTTTGATTGCGTCGATAGCGTTCATGATGTCGGTAATGTCCACTTTGTGTGTTCTCCAAAAGTTAGATGTTGTTGAGCTTGCGATTAGTGCGAAGTTCACGCTTAAGGCGTTCGATTCGTTGTTTCATTGCGAACCCATCCGGCGTGCATACAGTTGCCCCGTTGGGCGTGTGGATAGGCATGACGTAGTGTTTCATCATGCGTGTTTCACCAGTTCGATAGCCTCGTGGCCTCGCCCTTCTGCGTCCAAGTGTTCCATGAGTTTAACCATCTTGCGGTGATAGCGAGCAGCCTTGCGTGACTCAGAGTACCAGCCAGCGACCGCAAAGAGTGCGACAGTGATAAGTATAGCCATTGCTAATCCTCCTGTAAAGTGATAATCATAAAGGCCACTCGTTAGGAGCGACCTTGAGCCTATCACTGGGTAGACTTGAAGGCTGTTGTCAATCGTTCCAACCCGCACATGTTGCTTGGTGTATCACACAGGCTTGATACTCCTCTTGCGCTAAAATCGGGTTCACCCAAAATGTGACCTGTTTGCCGTATCTCACAACGTAGGAGCATCCCATTGACCCGTGGTAATACTCACGCAGCGTTACAGTGCATTGGCCTTTGATTTTAGATGTTGCCAGAAGTTTACTCATTACATAACTCCCATACAGTCGTCCCATTAGGTAAACGCTTGCCGAAGCCTTGTTGGTCCCTGAAGCGTGCACGAGCGTCCCTTTCGTTGTACCCGTAGCAGGTCATTGAGTAGCACCATACCGGGAATGTGGATGGCGCAGCGATGGTGGCAGTGGCCTGCCCTCTGCTGTTAGCGTGTTGTATAGGTCCTTGCGAGCCTCATAGACTGACTTCAGGTGTCCCATTACAGCATCGTGGCTTAGGGTCTTGTACTTCAGGTGTCTGCGTCCTGTCTCGACGTGGTGTTTGCACAGACCATATACAGTAAGCATCACTCGCAGTCCTCTTCGTCTTCTTCTGGTACATACCACACGATATCCATGCTGTTAGGTACATCGATAGTCAACTGCTCATAGATACGAGCCTGACAGATACGCGTTACGTCCTCAGTTTCAGGAATCAAGCCAGAGTCCTCGAACTCAATATCGATACCATCAGCAGCCATCACCGTGAAGATTTCGTGATAGTAGTGCGGAACCACATCGTCTACAACCTCGTGCAGTGCATCGTAGTAGTCATCGACCTCTTTAATCCCATCGTACTGGATGCGCTCGTTGAAGAGTTCTACAGCGTGAGCCAGCAGGTCGTAGTAAGCGTTAGCGTTGCGTTCCATTTCATAGTCCTCATGTTTACGTTACAAGTGATATTCATAAAGGCCACTCAGCGAGCGACCTTGAGTATATCACTAATATTTCAAATCTTTAAGTGCAACCTTGAGCATTGTTTCAATGTGTGCGTCGTTCACACCTGTTATATGCCCTCCAATCACTGTAACCGTGTTATGCTCAGCGATTATGCGGGTTGTCTCGTTAAAGCCTACAGCATGGAAACAGTCCCACATAAACCTGCGGAATGTTAGACCTTTCTCCTTATAAGCTAGTGCGACCGCCTCAAGTCCTCCCACGTTGTGTGAGGCTCTGGACTCGATTGCTTGACGCATGGCTATTGCTGTCTCTTTATTTAAGCGCATTGTGTGATTCCTTTGGTAGTCAAGTGGATATCATAAAGGGCACCTTGCGATACCCTTGAGTTATCCGCTATTCATGCACTCAAGAGCTATTTACCAGATTGTTAAAGAGCATGTCGGTCAGGTTTCGTTAGACCCTAGCGCGTTTCAGTGTTGCGCCTCACTGTAGTTTCATGTGGTACATCATACCGTGTTTACTTCGTGTTGTCAACCGTTTGTTTCACCTTATGTGCCGTGGTGCGCTTAAGTCACCTAGAAGACACCGTGCTACCGTGTTGACGTTGCTAGTGTTACCTAGCGTTGTGCATCTTACTACATGTTACTTCGTGTTGTCAATACCTGTTTTTCGTATGACTTATCAGGCTGTCTACTTATCCGGTTGACTCCGGTATCTCAGGGAGTGGCTTTAGGCCGTTGTCCCGTTGACGATGTGAATAGTAAACCCTAGGACTCTTTAAGTCAATACTCTTTTTTTAAAATTCTTTAATTTCTCCCTTTTAAGGCCTCTTTAAGTAGTCTCTCCCTATAGTGAGTTGTATTAAAGACAATGATTAAAGATTATCACTTTATAGGTAACAACAAGGCATCTTTAGGTATGGTCTTTATGTGGTGTCTTTAGGTCTGGTCTTTAGGCTTATCTTTAAGATAGGGATTGACTGAATGGGTCTTTAAGTGTAGTCTTTAGGCTGTAGACACGGTAGGAATGACTTTAGGAGGTGACTTTAGGAGGATACTTTAGGAGGCTGTAACAGATAGGGACAGGAAGAGACACTCAAGGTAAACCCAAAGAGACAACCCAAAGAGACAACTAAAGGGTCATCCCAACCCTTAGGGACCCCCCCTCAAGGCCAACCTTCGGTTGGCTTTAGGTGATTGGCTGGGCTTTAGGGACCCCTATGGGGGAACTTTGGGTCCGTACACTGTGAGATAGTCACTCAGATTTTTATGGTATATTTTAAAGGACCCCCTCTAGGGACTCCTTAGGCCCTCTCTAAGACCCTCTTTAGGTGACACTGATAGGATGGCCTATCTTTAGGTATAGACCTTAGGATAGACCATTAGAGGCTCTTTATGGGTATACCTTAGGACTTGACTCTATAGGGATGAAGTGGTGTGATGTAATCATACCGCTGAATCCCTCGGTGAGCCATCAGTCGGTCAGGAAGACCCTAATCGCTACAAGTGAGTATAGAGCAAACGGTAGACTCCAGTGAACTGAGGTCTCCAGTAAGAGATGCGTACCCAAGGGCAGCACAAAGTACCACAAGAAATCGGTAGGTGACTCTATGCCGCAGTAGGTTCAACAATAAGCGGAACATGAGTCTCCTCCCTTTATGTTGGTCTTTAAGTTAGAGGTGATATTAATAACAATATAATCACCATTCTTAGAGGACACTTTAGGTACACCATTATGCATACTTTATGCACTCTATAAGTATTCATTCAGTATCTATATAGTAACCTTTCGTCCCTCCTCTCCCTATAGTGAGTCGTATTAATTTATCGTGTCTTTTCAGTAACTTAATGGACTGACCATCCGTGGTCTATAATGCATCCCTATGCAATCTTACTGCATAAATCACCACTCAATGAAAGACGTACCGTATCCCTCATCGTCCTCAGAGTACACATCAATACCGCCAACGGACATCTCAATGATATGTGTAGCGGCAACCGTAGGTCGCATCATGTGTTCCTCAAGGAAGTCAGCAAGCACTTCACCTTCGACCTTAATGGAATCCAACTGCATGGACTCACGGAGATACTCAATGCCTAGCGCAAGGGCATCCAATCGGTCATCGTGTGCCAGAGCGCCTTTCTCACGAGTGATACGAGTCATCTGGTAGAACAGCGAATACTTAACGTCATGCTTACCGTCTATGTCACGAGAGGACTGATAGTCTGCCCGAATGACCTCATCTCGAATGACAAGGCGGTGAGTCTGCATGACTGGCTCAAGGGTATCACAAATACGCATCTCCTTCATACCACGAGCACGAATCTCTTCCATCGCACAGTTGTGGTGTTTAAGAAGGATAGGACTGAACACCTTACCAAACATACCGTCACCGAAGTTACTCTCATAGACGACCGTCTGGACTCCCCATTGCTTGGCTTTCTTAGCGAGCAACTCAAGGGTCTTATCGGAGTAACCATCACGGAAACCTCCAGCTTCCATAAGGTAGATGTAACCGTTCAGTGTGTACAGCACAGCGTAACCTGTTTCATCCTTACCACGACCACTAGGGTCAATGACCAGAATCTTCTGTTGATACTGACCAGAGTTATTTGAGCACTCATGGTACGTGTGCAGGTCATCACCCTTAAGGCCAACGTTAGGAAGGTCCTCAATGATATTCTGACGGTTCGGAAGCCACTGGTAATGCATCGGTGCCTTCTCTAAGTCTAAGGCCGCTACGATAGCGTCACGGAGCCTCAGAGGGTACTTCTCGGCATCACTCAGGTTCGGGTTAAGCATGAACTGTAGCGTAAAGCCAGCCTTGCCGTATTCCAACTCACGCTCACGTAGGTCGTCTCGATCGAATCGAACAGGGTCTGTAGGTGTACCCGCCAGAGCCTCAGGATTCTCCTCGTACTCCGCACGGAGCATTGGTGCCAGACGTTGAGAGTAGTAGAGGTTCTCCTCACGAGTCCTTGGGTACAGAGCAGGCCAGATGATAGTGGTGTACCCACGGTTATCTTCAAGTTCCTTATAGAGAGTCATCTCAGTTTGAGGCGTACCAAGATAGATAACACGAGAAGTAGGTAGTGGTTTAAGTAATGCAGCGAACTCCTGAACGAGAGTCCATAGCTTCTCACGGGCACCCATAGTTGCGCTGTTAGACGGAATCTCAACGTCATCCGCAATGATAATGTCAGCACGGCTACCAGTTAACTGACCAGTGATACCTACTGATTTCACACTAGGCGAGTGGTCAGGCTTAGCTGGTCCTACGTCGAAGCTAATCACAGAGTCACGCTGTCCGGGTCTTGGCTTCAACTCACTGAGGAATGGGAGCAGGTCAATGATATTCTTGATGAATATTGAGTTAGCGTCTGCACGTTCTTTAGAAGCCGATACGATAAGTATCTTCAACTGAGGGTCCCTCCATAATGACCACACAACGAATGCACAGGTGATGAACGACTTACCGATACCACGGAAAGCCTGTAAGATAAACTTCTTGTTGTCTCCGTTAGCTAGACATCGGGCCATGTCAATTTGACACTTAGTCGGTGGTGGGAGAGCAAGAGCCTTCCACAATACGAACAGGAACGCCACGAAGTCACCTTTTAGTTGCGCCACAACGAGCGCATTACGATTGGACTGAGCGGATACACCTTTCCTCATTATTCAACCTCCTGCTTATGCTGTAGTTCGCGTATGGTATCCTGTAGAGCGCGAATCCACACGTCACCTCTTTGGGTCACTGCGAGAATACTTTTAGCATCTCGCTCGTCAAGTTCGGCTCGACCATCAGGCTCGAATCCACACTGACCATCGGAGGTTCCGGTAGTTTTGACTCTGACGCGCAGCCGCTTATTGTCGCTACGCAAATCAGAAATAATCCTATCAGTGCTCCCTTCCAGCGCGGCAAGGTCTTCCTGATACTTAGCCGATATTTCATTGAGTGCTCTTTGAGTGCTCGCTGTAGCCTCAACTCTCTTAACGTACTCATTCTGTACCTCCTGTTTCCACTTGGCGTCCATTGAGTCTGCCCCAAGTTGCCATCCCCATCCGAATAGCATCCCAGCGAGAACCCAAGGGATTAGCTTACGTAAAAATTGCAGCATAATGCCTCCTGTTAACTTTCAGATTTCACGTAGGAGCATCTCGTGTAGACAATGACATCCATAAAGACCACTATATGTAGTGGCCTTGAGTATATCACTGTAAAGTGTAAATATCGTCATCAGTAAGACCGTTATCACCAACTTTCTCTTTGTACTCTTCAAGAGCACCAGCAAGGCCACCCAAGATGTGAACATCGGGTTGTAACTTGCCAATCTGGAACTTGTGGCGGTCTAACAGTTTGTTGATGGCGTTGTAGAGTTGCGGAGAACGACGCTCAGGGTCTGAAAGGTCAGCAAGCATACGCTGAGCCATCGCCGTGTCCAACATCTCTAAGAACGTAATAAGGCTTTTATCCTTTTCCATAGACGTTACTCCTTATTGGCTTTCTTCCAATCAATAGCTTTATCGACTACCTTGGCACCAATTTGAACCACTGTATAGGCGATAGCAGCAACGTAAAACCATTCGTTTAGCGACAATCCGAAGAAGAGACGGGCTGCACCATCAGCCACACCCGTCCCGACAATTGGAGCCGCCTTTACAATTTCGTTGTTGAAGTCTAAAGACAGCACGTTTAGTTTCCTCCTATAATTAGCGGTAGAACGAAATAATCATGTCCACCATTATCCATGAGATGTCAGACGAACGGGGTGAAGCTAGTCCAATGTTAGCGGGGAATCCAGTACCGTTTGCCCTCTCAGTGTAGCTCATCAAATACGTCCCCGCTCCGGATGAGATGTTGGTCAGTGCTGGTGTGTACGGAATATCGTACCCACTGAACCCCGTAGGAGCCTTCTTGAGTTTCATGAAGATCCTCTCCGTCTGTTGGATTTCCCTGCGGATGATTCCCTTTACGTGGATAAACTGTCCGGTCACTCTCACCAGCAGTTCTCCAGGCAACTGCGTTGTTCCAGACAGGTCTAGATACTCCTGCACCTTTGCATTGTTCCACGGGAGGTATTCTCCTTCAAGGAGTGAAAGCCTACTGTCATAGCCAGCTACAGTATTAGAAGCAACGTTGGCATTATTCGACGCTGTTCGGATGTCAGTGAGTGCAGCTTGCAGATCTGCCATCTGTTCTGCGTCAGTAGTGCCAAATGCTTTAATCCAATACCACACCTTAACGTGCTCCATGTCGGCCTTTCCTGTACCTTGCGCTGGAATTGTGACTTGGTGAACGTGTGCCCCGCCGTTATTGATAGCCACAGTGTGCGTGTGGTCCCCAGCGGCATTGATGGTAAGGGTGTGCGTGTGTGCACCAGCAGAAGCAGTCAGTATATTGGCAGATTTGCCCGGCCCCCAATAGTTTGCGTTCGTCCTATCAGGGTTCCCATAACTGTGACTATACTGACTGGCCTCCTTATGCTGGTGAGCACCAGCGTTGTTTGCAGTACCAGTGTGCGTATGGTTCCCAGCGGTTGAAACGGTGTTAGAGTGGGTATGGAGACCCGCTTCAAGCGCAGAGCCACTCATAGCTGGTAAACCGAAGCCTCCCTTAGAACCAACCTCAGAGAGCGACGTACCCATCTTAACATAGCGATTACGGTAGTCTGGTAGAACGTTGGTCTTAAGGTATGCATAAAGGGCAGGATACGTATCAGCATCAAAAGATGAACCATCTAATGGCAAGAACCCAGATGGCTGAGTAGAGGTCACGGTCATGATAACCGAGCCAATCGGAAGTGAACCGTAGGAAGCAACGTTCTGAACTATCACAGTCTCAGAAGCCTTAGCGTTCGTCTCAGAGGCTTTCGCTTTGGCCTCAGAGGACTTAGCGTTTGTCTCAGAGGTCTTAGCGTTCATCTCAGAAGTCGCAGCGGCGCTTTGAGAAGCAGCGGCAGCATTCTTTGAGTTGTTCGCGTTACTCTCGGAAACCTTAGCGGCACTTGCAGACCCAGCGGACTCAGAGGCAGACTGCGTGGAGGCACTAGCAGAGGACGCAGCGTTGTTCTTGAAGGTCTCCGCTTGGTTGCGGAACTGTTCAGCCTCATTACGGAAACCTTGAGCCTCATTACGCGCTTGCCATGAGTTCTGGTTCATGGACCTAAGTTGACCAAAAGGAACAGCGTCACGGTCATCCACAGCGTTCGCTAGGTTCACAATTCGACGACCACGGGCATCCAAATGACCATCACTATTGACACCGATGGTATCAGCAGTTAGGTCACGGGCCTCTTCCGCTACGTGCATCGTTTGAATCTGAGCGACGTTAAGGTCATACGCACGGAGGATTGAGCCGTCCGTAAAGTCAACCAATCGGTCGGTCGTGGAGGTTACTCGGCGCAACTCGATGGTCGTGTAGCCATCGGCTGTACCCCAAGCCTTGGTCAGAGAGATGGTAGTACGTGTAGCAAAGCGATAGTCTGTATTAAGTGTAAGGACCTTACGGTCTACACCAATAAGAGTTACCACTACGAACTTACGGGCTAGATACTCAAACGGGATATTAAAATCACGATTGGAGCCATCTAACGGGTAAGTCAAAACGGTCTTAATTACGTTAGCCATTTGACCTCCTTAAAGTAAATCTAAGAGACTACAGGGAGAAGATTCTTTCGCCTCTCCCTATAGTGAGTCGTATTATTTCCTACGTTCCCTCAAGTTAACACCATTGGCCTCATAAATCTTAATCACAAGCTGTTGAGTAAGAGGGTCGTTAGGTACTAACTCCTTGGTAGAGTTCATCAAGCCAGTCATGAAGTCCTGCTCGGTTGCTTTGTTAGGTGAGTTTACCACGCCAGCAGCATTCATTAAGGTAGCCCCTACGTTAGCCACAAAGCCAGCAGAAGGCATCTGTTCCAGAAGGTTTGAACCCATAGCCCCCATTACCTCTCTAGAGGTGTACGGTTTGTTTGGGTCACGTTCCTTCATGGTGTCCTTAGGTAGAATCGTAGAGCGAGCCATCTTGGAGGACTCGAACCCTAAAACACCGCCAACTAGGTCAGCCATAGCCAAAGGAGCACCCAATTGAGAACTACGAGACAACGAAGCGTGGGCAATCATGGTTGGGTCCAGTGCTCTCTCCAAGTACTCCTTACGTTTCTCCTTAGGCATCCCATATGCTTTGACGTGTGCAGCCATAGCGTAGTAACCCCCAGCGAGACCCATAGAGATGATACCAGTCAACGCAGCGTCAATCGCTCGGTTGTTCTTGTATCCATCATAGAAGGTTCGCAGGAACTTAGAGTTAAGGGACTTGATAGTGAAAGACTTAAACTGCATAACCATCTTACCCAATGCTCCGAACGCATGGGAATCCTGTAAGGACACCTTATGCGGACGTAGCATTGCCTCATCAGCTACCTTGTCAGCAAGTCGCCATAAGTCCATAGCCCGTGGGTCCATAGAGAACGCTTGCTTGTCCTTGACGGTAAACTTCCCGTCCTCACCACGTACCATATGTTCCTTGATGAGAGACTTGATGCCAGCCATCTGCTCAGGAGTTACGGAGGCGCCACGAAGGAATCCTTCTTTCTCCCAGCGGGTAGTCTTACCTGTTAGGGTGGCACTAATAACGTCCCCTAGCATACCTTGACGTGCCGCATCCAGAAGGTAGTTAGTGGTCCCGTTCAGCATCTTAGTCCACGGAGAGCGAGCAGCCAGTTCCTGTGTGGAATACTTCAAGGTCCCTACGATGTTCGCCACAGCAGGTCCAGTATCAGTTGCTTCCCTTAGGCGCTGCACAATGTCAGCACGTTTAGGGCGAATCAACTGGTCCACCTCCTTCCCGAACAGAGACGCATGGAGTTCCTTGAGTTCCTTAGCGGAAACTGGTTTAGACTTGTAGAGTGTGTCACGCAGAATTGGGATACCGTGGCCTAGAGCACGAACGTTGCCCGTGGCAATCATACCAGCAATCTCCGTAAGGTTCTGAGCACCCATGTAGGCGTTCTTAGCGAAGAACCCTAGGTCATTGATGGAACGCAGTGAGGTTTCCCACACAGTGTCCTGATTGCGTCGAGCACGACCAGTAAGAATCTTAACGGTATCCATTAGAGCATGAACCTCGCCAGTCTTATTACCGTCACCCTCAGCTTTCGCCTTGAGAGCCAAAATCTCATCCTTAAGTTCCTTAGTGGTTTTACCAGTAGACCCCATGATGGCGATGTCACCATTAATACGGCGGTCATACGCTGGCATGATGCGGAACATATCGAAGTCCCTTAGGTCGTTCACCGAGAATTGCTGTCCGTCTGGCATAGTGATGGATAGGTCCGAATCAAACAAGTTACGTGCCTCAAGGAATGAGTTGTTCTCGATACCTACTAAGCCCTCAATGTTCTCTTCAATGATGGAACTGTTGGTGAACTGGTCTGAATGGGAGATACCATAAGCCTTATCCATAGCGTACTTCTCTACCATCTCTGGCGTTACTTCCTTCACCCCGTGTAATTCCTTAAGCATCTCATCGACTCTGGCCTTGACCTCAGGTCTGGAGACGTAGCTGTTCATCCACGAACGAGCAATACCTTCCTGTAAACCTTCGGCACCGTAGCGTTGAATCATCAGTGCTTTAGCATGACGGTCGTAAACGTGAGGAACGTAGGTTCCCTTATGACGACTCTCAGGGAAGATACTCACAGCCTTCGTATTACCGAAGATTGCGGGATTCTCCATGAGTTCACGCTTGGTGTCAAAGTGACGCTTAATGATGTCCATAACGATTCTCTCAGACGGGGTTAGTGCCCTCTGTAGTTCTGGACGCTCAATGGCTAGTGCCGCTCTACGATAGATAGTATAGCGAGCTTCTTCACGGGACATCTTAGCTCCACCAGTAGAGAACTCAGGGTCTTTCATAGCGTCAGACATGGCCTTGTACAAGTCATTATAAGTACGCTGGTCAGTACCATGAAGTCTCTCATGGATGTCAGAAGCTGTCGCACCGAACTTACCGGAGGCACCAGACTGCATACCAGTAGGAGAGCGAACGAGGTCGATAGCCACTCTACGGATGTCAGCATCGTCAGACCCCAAGGTCTTCAAGCCAATCTCAGTGAACCCAGCAAGTTTGATTCCTCGTGCAGCCTTCTCAGGGTCAACCTCGGAGAACTCTTGTAGGGTCTTAGGGTTGATTGGGTTGCTTGCACTTAGAACGGAGCCATCGTGTAACACCACAGCGCCCCTCTCGGTCGGTAAGTCCTCATAAGGGACACCATTATGTTCACCTTCAAACTTCATGTTCTCAGTGTTCATCCGAGAGAGGTCAGCAGAGTTGGCGTTGCGTGCTGTCTCACGGGCTTCCATCCGCATCATAGGGCCGATGAACTCATTATCGAACTCAGCTTCTGGTTTACTACGTTTAAGTCCAGCAGCTATAGCGTCACTGATTGCAGACATACCAGCGCCAAACACAAAGCCACCTAAGGCCGCACCAGCGTAGCCTGCGTCACCACCAGCTACGGAGGTACGGAGACCTTCGGATGCAACGTTCAGAGCAGCACTTTCGGCACCAACTACAAGAGCCTTATTGATTAGCTTAAAGCCCTTACCAGTCACACCGACCATAGGAACATAGCTAAGTGGGTCCACGCCAGCACCAATGATGCCAGCACTCAGTTTTGCACCTAGACCGGCTTCGGCAGCGAGGGAGTCATTCGCAAAGTTCTCGTTAGCCAGCTTAATTAGGTCGTCAAGATTCTCAGGGGAGCCACCAGTTACCACGTTGATGTACGCAGGGTTCTTAACCTCTGTTCTAATCTTCTCTAACTCTTCTGGAGTCCAGATGTGAGAGTTCCAGCGAGTCGGCGTAATGGTGTCTTTAAACACGTCAAAACCATTATCGAGACGACCAGCACGGAAAGCCATCCCAGCGACTGAGTTGGAGAGTTCAGCTTCGGCAGCATTTTTGAATCCGAAGAAGGTTGAACGACTGTTGTATTCGTCAAGCGTTTCTCCGTGGGTCTCCCAAAAGTCCTTGGCGAATGGTTTCGCCGGAGCCTCCTGTTCGATACCCTTAACGTCAAAACTTGTGGACTCAGGAAGTTCCTGTGTAACCTTCTGCTTATGACCAATTCCAGCCAATCCTACCTCAGCCGGAATGCCTTTACCCTTTGGGGTGATACCTCCAAAAGTTTCCAACTGTCCAGCCATAGGTGACTTAGCAACATCCAGAAGGCTACGCATGTAATTACGCCCCTCCTCAGAGATGGACGCGAAGTCTCCCTTGGAGTACGCCTCAAGTTGCGGATTACCCAAGCGTCCCTCGCCTTGGTTATACGCAAGGGCAGCTTTGAGTTCGTCACCATCGAATTTACCAACCAGACCTGCAAGGTGCTTGGCGGCAGCGTTGATGGCTAACTCAGGGTTCAGTCGGTCATCATCTGGACCATCGGTAACTCGCAGACCAAGGGCCTTAGCGGTTGCCTTGGTGAACTGCATCATTCCTAATGGTCCAGTCTTGGATTTTGCTGTAGGCACAAATCGTGATTCCGTCCAAGCGACTTTACGTAAAAGGTCATAAGAGACCCCGTTGGCATCAGCCGCCTTTTGGAACAGACCATCATAATCACTTGGTACGTTCTTATCGTACTTATCCATTTAGGGCCTCCTTATGTAGCCTTTAGTTACTCCTTACGTCCATAGATGAACTTAGGAGTCTGTTTACGTTTCTCTCGGACTCGTTTAGCAGCAGCCTCACGGGCCTTCTTAGCGGCAACTATAGGTGCTCGCTTGTTAACATCAGCCAGAGCCTTCTCGCGAGCCTTCTCTTCGAGTTTCTTCTGGTTCTCACTCCAGACCTTCGAGAGTAACTCTTTGTCGTATCGGACTCGGACTTGACCAGTGGTGTCCATAAGGTAAATTGAGTCACCTTGCGAATACATGGTCAGTTGCTTATTGGCTATCCAAGGGTTGCTCGCAATGATTCCCTTACGTGCTTCCTCCAGAATATCACGACCTTGCTCCCATGATTTCGGGTCAGAGTTGACTTGCATCATGTTCTTCGGAATTACACCAATAGTATCACCATCAACATCGTCACCAGTGAACGTGTAGGTAGATTCCTTAAGGAACTTGGTCATCTGCTCCATAGCCATGCTTTCGTTCCCTGAGCGATACTTAACGGAGTCATAAATCTTACGTGCAGATTCACGCAGTGACGCTGGCATACGGGCAATCTCAGGAGCCTTAGACGCATTCAGTGCAGACTCAAATGCTTTATCGTCCTCAAAGCGTTGCTCTTTGGACCGCTTGACAGTCAGTCGGTCAGCGTCAAGAATAACCTGAGGGTCAATACCCTGCTTGTCCATCATGTCCATCGTCAGGAACAACTCAGCTTGGTCTGGATATAGTGCAGCAATCAACTGAGGGTCAGCATTACGGATTCTACGTAGAGCATTCATAGCTGGTGTGTTGCTCGGTAACTTACCGTTAATCACAGCGGCAGACCACTCCTGAGCAGCATCAGTGACCATAGTCCCGATAGCTGTACGGAATGCTCCGTCCTTAGAGTCAGCTTGAAGGTACTTCAACTTCATAACGTCCTTGGCACCATCGGGAATATCCATACGGTCAATCTCAGCGAGTTTCTTATTGGCATAGTTTACCATGTCGCTATGCTTAAACTCACCAGTGTTCTCGTTGACTGGCATATCCTTAAAGTCCGTTGAGACCCACTCACCGTTGATTCGCTTCTGGAACTGCTTGTCGATTACGTCAAGTTTGTTCATAGACTTCATGGAATCATCCAGGGCCTTGGCCTGAGCTTTCGTCCATGCGTTCATCTGATTCTGAACTTGTTCCTGTGCGGAGATTAACCACTCACGTTGAGGCGTCATCTGCTCATCAGGTTGAACCTTATCGAGTTCAGCCTTGATACCTTGGAGCATCTCCCACGCAGTACGAGGGTCCCCTTGGTTCAGCGCCGAGTTAATCTTCAAGCGATACTGCTCGTTCAGCTTAGCGTCATTCTCAAATTGAGAACGTTGTGCTGTTACCATAAGAGCATTCCACTGTTCTTCGCCCATCAACTCTCGGTAAGTCGTAGTGGCTCCGTTAAGTGTTACCTTCTTGTCACCGACTCGCATCAGGAAGTCAGCACCACCAGCACGGCTAGAAGCGTCACTGAACGCTTGGCTTATAAGCTGTGTGGCTTGAGCGTCAGACGGTATCGCCCCAGTCACCAGACCATTGTCGATGTACTTCTCAAAGAAGTCCGCAGAGTCTGGGCGGCGAAGCATATCAGGGTCTTGGAGGACACCGTTGAGTTCAACTCGGCTGTTCATGATGGCACCCTTCTGAGCTTGTTGACTCAGGAAGTTATCGTGAGCGCCATACAGTGAGATGTTACGCTCGGTAATGTCCCCATTGAAGCCACGCTGATAATCAACGTCCTCAGGGTCAATACCGAACTGCTCAGCGTATGCCTTAGCGCCCTCTTGAAGACGACTATGGCGATACTGTTCCATCTCTTCACGAGTACGGAAGACACCCTCTTTGACCTTCTGCATAACGTCATCGTCCACAAGGTACGCAGCGTTACGACCAGTCTTGACCCGTAGTGCTTTCATAGCGTATGGGTCATCCTGATACAGAAGGGTCCCGTTGTTGAGAGCCTCTCGGCGTTGCTCAGGAGTCAACTTACGAATAATCTCGTTAGAGCGTTCATCAGCTAGGTCACGTGCTCGTTGTTCCTTAGCGGTATACATGTCGGCACCAGCCTTAGCGAACCGACCAATGGTGTCCAATAGACTTGATTTTGGCTGTTCAGCCTGAGTGGTTGCCGCACGATAACCCATACCACCAGCGCCACCACGCAACCGAGAGAGTCCCGGCTGTGCCGCTTGAAGGGCAGATTCAATTTTACTCATAGCTTATTACCTCCCCGTCTTGGTTCCTTTAGCGGCAACAATAGGTGCCTTAGTTGTGGGCTTGGAGTCGAACGCACCGGATGCGTAAGCACTCGCAGCGGAAGACCCCATGATAGCCAGTGGGTCCAGAACCATCTGTAGTTTACTCTTCTGCTTCTGTTCACCCTTATAGATTTCGCTAATCTGGCTTGCAGCACTTTGAGTGCCACCAAGTTGCTGTGCGAAGATTGCTTGGTAGTCACGGTGATAGTTATCAGTTACCATATTGGCTTCCCGAATGAACTGTCCCTCTGTGACTCGCTTAATGCGGTCCATTGAGGAGCCTTCGAGCATACTCTCTCCGATAGCCGCTCGGATAGACCCAAGAGCTTGTACCTTCTGCATGTTCTGTGAGGTCAACTCAGCGGACGCTTCCTCAAGTTTACTTCGAGCTTGTAACGATAAGTCAGCATTTTGGATGTTCGTCTGCTTCATAAGTTCAAAGGCTTGACGACGACCAGCGGCTGTCTGTGAGGCTATCATTTTAGCTTGAGCGTTCTGACTACCTATAGCCTGAGCGCCAGCTAATGCGATTGGAATTGCAGCAGGCCAACACATATAGTTATCCTCCTTTCGTTATTGTGAATAGTTGAAACTGACCATCTCGTGTGTACTCTTCATGGAATACCGCACCGATAGTCTTGAGGAAACGAATGTGGGACGTATTACCTACCCATACGTAATTCCAAAGCGTATCATACTTCTCAAGCATCTTATCGCGATACTCCATGATTAACTTACGGAACTCTCGCTTAGCCTTTCCACTAAGTCTCCACACTTGGTCGCTCGTAACGACCCAGCACTGGTCCCCA
>ENA-UEYF01000548-UEYF01000548.1-human-gut-metagenome-genome-assembly--contig:-NODE-548-length-38782-cov-6.688567_pt1 | contig 38782 bp, 39 predicted proteins | sample MGYA00242902_ERZ507920 | MGnify/ENA primary metagenome ERZ507920 (study PRJEB26167, sample SAMN06115402) | human gut metagenome | host: Homo sapiens | place: China:Jiangxi | collected 2016-07-05...
CTCGCCGCATTGTGGAGACCGGAGGTAGACCGAAATTAGGCTGTACTTCTACAAGATCGGCAGAGCGGCAGCGGATGATAGAAGCAAATCAAATCGTCTAGCAACACCCAACGCGGCAACGCCGCGCGCAGGCATTCCCATTCCGGAGGCACAAAGGCCATTCGAGCCCGAAACTGCCAATTTAAAACCTTTCTCTTGGGGGATCTAAAGGGGGCCATTCTCTTTTGTGAAAGAGAATGGCCCCCTTTTATCACGCCTTGGTGCGATCGTAAGAAACGACCACACGACGGTTCGGCTCGGTGCCGATGGAGAACGTCGTCACACTCGGCGTATCCTGGAGCGCGGTGTGGATGACGTGGCGCTCGTAGGCGTTCATGGGCTCGAGGGTGACATTGCGGCGGTACTTCGTCACCTTGCCGGCGACCTTTTCCGCCAGGCGCTCGAGGCTCTGCTCGCGCTTTTCGCGGTAATTTTCTGCGTCGACCTGCACGCGGGCGCGGTTCTTCTCGCTGCCGCGGTTGATGCTGTAGTTCGTCAACTGCTGGATGGCGTCGAGCGTTTCGCCGCGGCGGCCGATCAGCGCGCCGAGCTTTTCGCCCTCGAGGAAGACCTTGTAGCGGCCCTTTTCGCTCTCGTAGACCTTGACCTCAGCGGCGGAGTCCATGTGCTCAAGAAGACCCTTGAGGAACGCGCGGATCTGCTCGCTCTTCTCGTCGTGGCACTCTTCGCCGAGGTCGACAATGGGCTTGGGCTGCGGGGCGGGACGCTCCGCGCGCTCGGCGCGGGGAGCGCGGTTCTCGCGGCGGTCTTCGCGCGCGGGACGGCCGCTGCGCTCTTCCTTGGCGGCGCGGGGTTCTTTCTTCTGCAAAACCTCGGGCGCGTACATGGGCACGGCCTTGGGCGCAGAAGCGGTTTCAACTTTCTTTTCGGGCTTGGGTGCGGCAGGCTTTTCCACCGGCTTGACCTCTTCGGCCTTGCCGTCGTCATAGCTCACGCGAACGCGCGCGGGCGCGCTGCCGATGCCGAGGAATCCGGCTTTCGCGCGCTCAAGAATTTCAACAGAAACGTCATCTCTGTCCATTCCCAGTTGAGCGAGCGCACTCTGGATTGCCTCGTCCTCCGTCTTGCCCGTTACGTCAATAAACTTGATCATTCAGACAAGCTCCTTACAATTATTCTCCGTAGTGCTCGGGGTCGTAGGAACGGCCGCGGGCATAGGGGCGGTCGCCGACGCGTCCGCTTTCGTTCGTGGAATTTTTCTTTTTCGTGGCCTTGGCAGCCTGCTTTTCCGCACGCTTTTCCTTGAGGCTCTTCTTCTCAGCCTCTTCGGCAGCGTACTTGCGCTGCTGCTCGCGGGCGGCTTCCATGCGGCGCAGACGGTCATCGCGCTTCTGCTTTTCCTTCTCGCTGAGCTCGTCCTCCATGTGGCTCTTATAGTACTTGGTCAGAACCTTTTCCTGGATGGCGTAGAGCAGCGAGTTGACGATCCAGTAAACGCCGAGAGCCGCGGGCAGCGTAAAGCCGATCCACAGCGACATGATTGGCATCATCCACATCATCATGCGGTTGGAGCGGGCCGCGGCGTCGTTGCCCTCAGCGGCGACGTTGCCGGACATGGAGACCTTGGACTGCAGGAAGCTCAAAGCACCGGAAATGAACGGGATCAGCACAACGCCGATCACGGGCCAGCCGCCGGTGAAGAAATCCTTCCACACATCCCCCGGCATGACCGTGAGGTCAAGGCCGAGGAAATTGTAGTTCACGTTGAGAAGACCGTCAAACTTGCCGGAAAACTCCGCAAAGTTGTCGGAAATGAACTTGGCAAGGCCGATCTCCTCATAGCCCTTGCGCACGAGCTCGGCATTGTAGCCCAGGGTGGTGGCAAGGGTCGTGATCTCCGTCACAACGTCCTTGGAGAGCATCATGAAGCGGCTGAGCGGCTGACGGATGATGGAATACAGAGCGATGAGGATGGGGAAGGGCAGGAAGCTCCAGAGGCAGCCGCTCATGGGGTTGACCCCCTCCTTGGCGTAGAGCATCTGGATCTCATCGTTCATTTTCTGGGGATTGTTGGCATATTTCGTCTGGATCTCTTTGATCTTGGGCTGGAAGAGATTCATGCGCATCATGCTCTTTTTCGACTTCATCTGGAAGGGCAGCGTGATGAGCTTCACGACGATCGTGAAGAGCACGAGAGCCCAGCCGTAGGAGCCGGTCAGCTCATAGAAGGTGCGCAGGACCCAGGCGAAGGGAACGCAAATGTAGTAGCCGATGGTTGACATTCTTCGGTTTCCTCCGTGGTTTTAGGTTCGGTCACGGGACCGGGTCGTAGATTTTTCCGCCCTTGTAGAACGGATGGCACCGCATGATACGCTTGAAGGCAAGCCAGCCGCCCTTGACCGCCCCGTACTTCTCGATCGCTTCAAGCGCGTATTGAGAGCACGTGGGGATAAAGCGGCAGCAGGGGGGACGGTAGGGTGAGATGGCCCTGCGGTAAAACCGGATGAGAAACAGCAGAAAGCGTTTCATGCCTGCGTTTCCCACAAATCGAGCTTTTTGCACGTTTTTTCAAACGCGCGCTTGAGCTCCCAGTAGTCCGCGTGGGCGGCCCTTGTGCGGGCGACGACGATGCAGTCGTAGCCCTGCTTCATCTTCCCCTGGCTCAGGCGGAAAATTTCGCGGATGCGGCGGCGGACGCGGTTGCGCACGACGGCGTGGCCGAGCTTAGTGCTGACCGTGACGCCGAGGCGGTTGTGTCCGAGCCGGTTTTTCCGATAATACACCACAAGGCAGGACGAAACACCGGACTTGCCCTTGGCGTACATCCGGCGGAATTCGTAATTTTCCTTGACGGTGGTGGTGCTTTTCACGCGTGATCTCCCTGCTTTTGCGGACTTCTCCGCATAGCCTGCAAGGGACGGCGATCGAAACACATTCTCATCGGCCGTCCCTCATTGTTTCATGTGTAGCATACGATACGCAAGTTGCTCCCGCTTTAGTGGGTCAGACGGGCGCGGCCGCGTGCACGACGGCGGGCGATAACCTTGCGGCCGTTGGCAGTGGACATTCTCTTGCGGAAGCCGTGCTCCTTGGAGCGCTGGAGCTTCTTGGGCTGGTAGGTGCGAGAAGTAGCCATTTCGTTTTACCTCCTGAAAAAATTTTACCGGCAGCACCCCTTTTGGAGGCGCTGCACTTACTCGACGGCGGGCGGAGAAAGCTCTCCGCGGACCGCAGTTGATAAAAATAGTGCCGTATTGATGCGGCATACGGGGAGTATTATATCGGTTTTGCCGCATTCTGTCAACCAAAAATACAAAAATCGGTGCATGTTTCCATTTCCCGCAAAACCTTGTGGCGCGTATCGAAACATGCAACTATCTCTTGTGTCCTTTTGCCTGTTTTTCAGGGCTTTTGCACTGTAAAAAACAGCGTTTTATATTTAGAATATGTGTTGCGCTCGCGCGCGTTTTTTGGTATAATGTAGGGAGTAAATTTTCGGCTGTCACAGCCGTTTATTCCAAAGAAAGAAAGGAGCGCTTCCGTGAACTCTGTTGCAGACATCTGGAAGATCGTTCTCTCCCGCCTCAGCCAGGACTTGTCCGAGACGACCATCTCCACGTGGTTCGACGAGGTGGAGGCCGTGTCCATCAAGGACAGGACGCTCTATCTCCACTGCCCGAACGATTTTAAGCGCAGCACGATCGAATCCATGTTCTCTGACCGCATCAAGGATTCCCTGCGGGACATTTACTCCGCCGATTTCGACGTCAAGCTCCTCTCCACCGCGGAGAGCACCGCCCTTTTCGAGCCCGAGGTCAAAAAGTCCACCGCGCTGCTCGACTCCGGCGAATTCACGTTCGACACGTTCGTCGTCGGCGAATCGAACAAGATGGCCTATGCCGCCGCGCGCGCCGTGGCCGACGGCGTGGGGCACTACAACCCGCTATTTATCTACGGCGACTCCGGCCTTGGCAAAACGCACCTGATCTACGCCATCGCTCATCAGATCCGCACGACGCGCCCGTCGGCGAAGATCATCTACATCAAGGGCGATGATTTCATCAACGAATTCATCGAGCTCGTGCGCGCGGGCCGCGGCAGTGAGTTCCGCGCGAAGTACCGCGACGCGGACCTGCTGCTCGTGGACGACGTGCAGTTCGTCGCGGGCAAGGAGCAGGTGCAGAACGAATTTTTCCATACGTTCAACACGCTCTACGAGGCCGGCCGCCAGATCGTCCTGACCTCCGATCGACCGCCCTCTGACATGCACCTTCTCGACGACCGCCTGCGCACGCGCTTTGAGTGGGGCTTGCTTGTCGATGTGCAGCCGCCCGATTTTGAAACGCGCCTTGCCATCGTGAAGAATAAGGCCGCGCAGTGGGGCACCGTCATTGACGACGACATCGCCAAGTACATCGCCGAGAATGTCACGTCCAACGTCCGTCAGCTCGAGGGCACGATGAATAAGATTCTCGCCTACCGCGATCTCATCGGACGCGAGATGGACGCCGACGCCGCGCACCGCGCGGTCGAGGACTTTATGAAAAAGAACGCGAATCTCGCCCCCACGGCGGCGATGATCATCACCGAAACGTCGCGCTACTTCGGCATCGACGAAGAGGTCATCAAGGGCCCGTCTCGAAGCCGCGAGGCCGTCAACGCCCGTCAGGCCGCGATGTACCTCGTGCGCCGCATGACGAATCTGTCGACGCCCGATATCGGCCGCGAGTTCGGCAAGCGCGACCATACGACCGTGCTCCACTCGCTCGAGCAGATCGAAAAGAAGATGAAATCCGATCCCGTCTTCAACCAGACGATCAAAGAGATCACTATTAACATCAACTCCAAGAGATAACAAAGTTTTCCACATTATCCACAGGGTTGTGCAGAGGGAAGCTGTGGAAACATTTTTTCAAAATTTTGGGTGTGGAAAGTGATAGAACTTTTCAACAACCCGTGAGGGATAAATTTTCCTTGCCACTTCGGGCAAAAATTGGGTTTTCCACATTTTTGCGCCCCTACTGCTGCTATTTCTAAAAACTATCCTTTTTCTTTTCCAAAAGAGAAAAAATCATCCGTTTTACGAAAGGAACGCCGCTATGAAATTCTCCTGCGAAAAGCTGCTGCTGCAAAATGCAGTCAATACCGCCTCCCGCGCCGTCGCGGCGAAAAGCTCCATCCCTGCGCTCGAAGGACTGCTGCTGACCTGCGGCGGCGAGAGCCTGACCGTTTCAGGCTACAACATGCAGACCGGCATCCGCACGAAGTTTACGGCCGAGGTCGAGGAATCCGGCGAGCTGGTCGTCAACGCGCGCCTGATCAGCGAGATTTTAAGAAGACTGCCCGACGACGTCGTGACCTTCTCCGCAAACGACAAATTTTTGATCCACCTGACCTGCGGCGACGCGGATTTCGACATCATGGGCCTCTCCGCCGCCGATTTCCCCGAGCTGCCCGAGGTCGAGGAGAAGTACGCCGTCCAGATCGCCGAAAAGACGCTCAAGTCCATGATCCAGCAGACGAGCTTCGCCGTTTCGACGAACGAGGCGCGCCCCGTGCACATGGGCTCGCTGTTCGAGGTATCTGCCGAGGGGCTGACCGTCGTCTCCGTCGACGGCTTCCGCCTTGCGCTTCGCAAGGAAGCACTTGAAAAGATCGAGGGCGGCGCGTTCTCGTTCGTCGCGCCCGGCACGGCGCTCAATGAGGTCGAGCGCATCTGCGAGGAGATCGACGAGGTCGTGACCATCACGCTCGGCCAGCGCCATATTCTCTTCGAGGTCGGTGAGACCGAGCTCATCTGCCGCCGCTTAGAGGGTGAATTCCTCGATTATAAGAACGCCATCCCGCGCAGAAACCCCATCAACGTCGTCGTCGACACGAAGACGATGCTCCAGAGCCTCGAGCGCGTGAGCGTCGTCATCAGTGAAAAGCTCAAGAGCCCCGTGCGCTGCCAGTTCGGCGAGGACAAGGTGACGATGTCCGCCAAGACCGCCAACGGCGACGCAAAGGACGTCTGCCGCATCGCGGGCGACGGTCAGGGGCTTGAGATTGGCTTCAACAACCGTTATCTGATGGACGCGCTGCGCTACGCACCCGCCGACACCGTGAGAATGGAGCTCAACACCGGCATTTCGCCGGCCATCATCGTTCCCGTCGAGGGCGAAGAGAACTTCCTCTACATGGTGCTGCCCGTGCGCCTGAAGGCAAATTGAGAAAAAAACTGAATCCATATCGTATAAAATGGTACAACGATTTCTGACAGGAATCGCTTTGTAAAGGACTTTTTATGACTGACATTACCATCACCACGGAATTTATCAAATTGCAGGACCTCTTGAAGCTGGCGAATCTGGTCGGCACGGGCGGCGAGGCGAAGATCGTCATCCAGAACGGCGACGTTTCGGTCAACGGCGAGGTCTGCACGATGCGCGGCAAGAAGATCCGCCCGGGCGACACGGTCGCCTTCGACGGCAAAGAGCTGACGGTCTCCTATGCGGATTGACGCGCTGGCGCTGAGGAACTTTCGCAATTACGACGCGCTGAATGTCACGTTCGCGCCGGACTGCAACGTCATCGTCGGTGAGAACGCGCAGGGAAAGACGAACCTCTTGGAAGCAATCGTCTATCTCTCTTCCGCCCGTTCGCCGCGCGCGAGGGCGGAAAAAGAGCTCATTTCGTTCGGTAAGAGCGAATGCAGCATCAAGGCGAACGCGTTTGCGCGCAACCGAGATTTTCTGCTCGAGATCGCGCTCGCCGCGGGGAGAAGACGAAAAATTCTCATCAATAAGGTCCCTGCGAAAAAGGGCTCGGATTTGAGCGATGTGCTCGGTGCGGTCTACTTCTGTCCGGAGGATTTATTGCTGATTCGCGATGGAGCGGCGGCGCGGCGCAAGTTCATGGACGACGCGCTCTGCCAACTGCGCGCGCGCTACGCGCAGGCGCTCAGCGACTATCACCGCGCCTACGAGCACAAGACGCGCATTCTGCGCGACAGCGAGGAGTATCCATCGCTTCTTGATACTTTGCCGGAATTTGACCTGCGCATGGCGCAGAGCGGAGCGGTCATCATCTACTACCGTGCGCGGTTCTGCGAGCGATTGAAGGAATATGCGGGCATCGCGCACCGCGAATGCTCCGGCGGCAGGGAAGAGCTGGGCGTCGAATACCAGACGGTTTCGACCATTTCTGACCCGCTCGCGCCAATTGAAACGATTTACGACCAGCTGCGCGCGCATCAGGCATCGCACGCGGCGGCGGAACGGGCATCAAGAATGTGCCTTTCCGGCCCGCATAAGGACGATATCGCCGTGACGATCGGCGGCGTGAACGCAAGGCAGTTTTCGTCCCAGGGCCAGACCCGCACGGCGGCGCTGGCGTTCAAGCTCGCCGAGCGGGAGATTTACCGCGAGATCACATCCCGCACACCGCTGCTGTTGCTCGACGACGTGCTGTCCGAGCTTGACCCGAAGCGGCAGGAATATGTGCTCAACCGCATCCTTGGCGGGCAGGTGTTTATCACGTGCTGTGAAGAGGATCGGTTGGGGACACTTTTGAGTGGAAAAGTGTTCCATATCTCACAGGGAGCGGTAGTTTAGCCGCACCTATGCGGCTGGGAGATGCCGCCTGCGGGCGGCAAGACCACACCCCCCATTTTCTTTCCCGAGAAAGAAAACGGGCGGTGTGACCGTCCAAAAGAAAGGCGTTTCCCATTGAGAGCAAGTAGCTCGAAGAAGTGCGGCGCTTGCCGATTGCTACTTCCTGCGCGCGGCGTTGCCGCGTTGAAGTTGCTATACGATTTGGTTTGCTTCTATTATCCGCTGCCGCTCTGCTGATCTTGTAGAAGTGCTGACTAATTACCGTCTACCGCGGCACCCATCAATGCGGCGAGCGAAGCAATGCCGCATTCCGCACGCAGTCTGCCGCCAAGCAAACGTCACTCGCGCCTCACGATAGTAAGGCGCGGTTGAGAGTGGTGACGACTCGCAGAAGATTCATGGCGAAGCCATGTACACCGCACCTACACTGCGCAGCGCGTGCAGCTCTTCAAGCTACAAACTGCCAATGTGCGGGGTCGAGGGGGAAGGCCCCTCGTCCCTTTCTCTTGGGGGGTGTAAGGGGGGCTATTCTCTTTCCGAGGAAAGAGAATAGCCCCCCTTTTGCCGTTCCCCTGCGCGGCGCAGGGAAACTATTCCGCCCTCACGCAGTGAGAGCTGAATTATTCTTCTTCATGCGCCGTGACCGCAATATGCAGCTCATCGAGCTGCTTCTGCGTCACCTCGCTGGGCGCGCCCATCATGATATCCTGGGCGTTCTTGTTCATCGGGAAGGGAATGATCTCGCGGATGGAATCTTCACCGGCGAGCAGCATGACCATGCGGTCGACGCCCGGGGCGATACCGGCGTGCGGGGGCGCGCCGTAGCAGAAGGCGTTGTACATGGCGGGGAATTTGGCCTTCACGTCCTCTTCGCCGAGGCGGACGAGCTCGAAGGCCTTGATCATGATCTCAGGGTCGTGGTTACGGACCGCGCCGGAAGAGAGCTCCACGCCGTTGCAGACGAGGTCGTACTGGTCGGCGGTGATGGTGAGCGGGTCGATCTCGCCGCGCTCGGCCTTGAGCAGCACGTCGAGGCCGCCGGCGGGCATGGAGAACGGGTTGTGGCAGAACTCGAGCTCGCCGCTCTCGTCGCCGATCTCATACATCGGGAAGTCGACGATCCAGCAGAACTCGTAGCGCTCCTTGTCCATGTGACCCTCGCACGCGGGGCCGAACGTCTTGATCATCACGCCGACGAGCTTGGTGGCCAGCTCGCCGCCCGCGACGAGCACGAGCGTGTTAGGCTCGAGCGGCAGGAGCTTCGCGGCGGCTTCCTTGTCGACAAACTTCGCGATGCCGCCGGCGAGGTCGCCCTTTTCGTCCACCTTGAACCAGTAGCCCTTCGCGCCGGCCTGTACCTCGCAGTCGGTCAGGAGCTTGTCGATCTGCTTACGCGTGAGCGTGCAGTTGGAGATCGTGACAGCCTTGACGGTCTTGTCCGCAAGGACCTCAAAGCTGCTTCCCTCGAAGAGGGAGGAGACGTTCGTCGCGGTCAGGTCGATGCGCAGGTCCGGCTTATCACTGCCGTAAATCTCGAGCGCGTCGAGGTACTTGATGCGGCGGAACGGGGGCTGAGATGCGATGTCATAGGTGCCGAACTTCGCGAAGATCGGGGGTAAGACATCCTCGCAGACGGCGAAGACGTCTTCCTGAGAGGCGAACGCCATCTCCATATCGAGCTGATAGAACTCGCCGGGGCTGCGGTCGCCGCGCGCGTCCTCATCGCGGAAGCACGGCGCGATCTGGAAGTAACGGTCAAAGCCGGAGGTCATGAGCAGCTGCTTGAACTGCTGCGGGGCCTGCGGCAGGGCGTAGAACTTGCCGGGGTGCTTGCGGGCGGGGACGAGGTAGTCGCGCGCGCCCTCTGGGGAGGAGGCCGTCAGGATCGGGGTGGTGATCTCGAGGAAGTCGTGCTCCATCATGGCCTTGCGCAGCGCGGCGATGACGTTGCAGCGCAGGATGATGTTCTTTTTGACGGCGGGATTGCGCAGGTCAAGATAGCGGTACTTGAGGCGCTGGGTCTCGTCCGCCTCGCGGCTGCGGTTGATCTCGAACGGCAGGGAGTTGTAGCGGCAGCGGCCGAGCAGCTCGATCTTCTCGGGAACGACCTCAATGTCGCCGGTGGGCTGATTGGGGTTCTTGCTTGCGCGCTCGCGCACGGTGCCCTCGACGGAGATGGTGCTCTCTTTGTTGTAGCCCTTGATCTGGGCGAGCAGCTCGCTCGTCTCGACGACGATCTGCGTCGTGCCGTAGAAGTCGCGCAGCACCACAAAGGCGAGGCTGCCGCCGACTTCGCGGACGTTCTCCATCCAGCCGACGAGCTTGACGTGCTCACCGGCATGCTGCGCGCGAAGCTCGCCGCAGTTGTGTGTACGGGATTGCATCATGGTAAAATCCACTCCTGTTTGTATATTAAAAATTGAAAATTACTAATCGTATTGAAGTTTGCCTGATTTTACGCTCAGGTGGTGAAAGGCTTCGTCTTCGGGTTGACGATATCGCGCCAGTCGAGGTCGCCGCGGGCAAGGCCCATGATGAGCATTTCAGCGGTGGCGAGGTTGGTGGCAAAGGGGATATTGTTCTGGTCGCAGAGCTTGGTGATATAGGTCAGGCTGTCGTTATACTGCGGGTTGGCGGGGTCGCAGAAGAAGAGGACCATATCGATCTCGTTGTAGGAGATGCGCGCGCCGATCTGCTCGGCGCCGCCGTGGATGCGCGCCATGAACAGGTGGATCGGAAGGCCGCTCGCTTCGCTGACCATCTTACCGGTCACGCTGGTGGCGCAGAGAGTGTGACGGGACAGAATGCCGGCGTAAGCCGTGCAGAACTGGACCATCAGTTCCTTTTTGTTGTCGTGTGCCATGAGAGCGATGTTCATGTAGTGTCACAATCCTTTCTGATGTGAATTTTTCTATTGTAGCGGCACTTTCATCGGTTGACAAGGGCAAGCAGGCTTTGAAAAGATGTTTGCGGGAAAAGCGTGTTTGCCTTTGTGAACCGGTGCTACAGCCGCATCAGACGCACGCGTTCGCCGCACAGGCGGCGGGCGATGTTTTCGCAGGCGCAGAGCGCGCCGGAGCGATACTTGAGGCGCTGGGAAAGTCCGCGCCCCAAAACGGCAGGGACATTCTCGTCCTCTGGAATGACGCCGAGCAGCGGAAGACCCGCGGCGTCGATGGCATCGTCGATGGTGGTGTGGAGCGATTGCAGGAGCTTGCGCCGCACGCGGTTGACGACAAGGTGCAGCTGCCCACTCGGGAAGCGGTGCAGCTCCATCACGGTGCGCTGTGCGTCGCGCAGGCTCGAGGGGTCGTTCGTGGTGACGACCACGGCGCGGTCGGCGCAGCAGGTGGCGAGCGCGAAGGCTTCGCCGATGCCGGCGGCGGCGTCGATGAGGCAGAAGTCGAAATGGCGGCGGATCTCGTCGATAAGCCGCTGCATCTCGCGCTTGCTCGGCAGGCGCACGCCGAAGCTCACGGGCGCGGTGAGCAGATACAGGTTCGGGTAGAGCGGATGGCGCACGACGGCCTGAGCAAGTGTCGTGCGTCCGGCGATCACGTCGGTGAAGTCCATGAGCGCGCGGTCCGAGACCCCGAGGTAGAGGTCGAGATTGCGCAGGCCGATGTCACAGTCGAGCAGCAGCGTTTTTTTGCCGAGCTGCGCGAGCGCCATGCCGGTGAGCGTCGTGAACGAAGTTTTTCCCGTGCCGCCCTTGCCGGACACGACGGCGATGACCTGAGACAAGGCTCGTACCTCCTTTTTGTGAATTTGATGCGTTACAGCGGGGCTTTTTTGATCTTGGCGAAGGCGCGCGGATAGGCGCGCGGGGTAGGGGAGACCTTTTCGACGATGACAAGGCGGTGGACGACGTCGCTCGTCGGGATGGTGTAGTCCTCGACCTTGACGATGTGGCCGCCGAGCGTCTTGATGGCGCTCTTCGCCGCGGCGATCTCGTCCTCGGTGTCGACGCTCTTCATGGCGATGAACTGTCCGCCGACCTTGATGAGCGGCAGGCACAGCTCGGATAAGATCGAAAGCTGCGCGACGGCGCGCGAGGTGGCGATGTCGAACTGCTCGCGGTGCTGCATGGCGAATTCCTCCGCTCGCGCGTGGACGCAGGCGACGCGCTTTAATTGCAGCTCGTCACAGACCTCTTGCAGCCAGTTGACGCGCTTGCCGAGCGAGTCGAGCAGCGTGAGGTCGAAGTCGTCTTTTAAAATGCGCAGCGGCATCCCGGGAAAGCCCGCGCCGGTGCCGACGTCGACGACGGTTTTACCCGTCAGATCGACAAAAGGCAGCAGCGCCGCGCTGTCGAGCAGGTGGAGCTGCGCGACGGCGTCGGGCTCGGTGATGGCGGTGAGGTTCATCACCTGATTCTTTTCCAGCAGCAGGGAAGAGAAGCGCTCAAGCGTCTCGGCGCGGCTCACGTCCAGCCCCAACTCGGAAAGGCCCTGAGAGAGCAGCGCTCTCATTTGCTCTGCTCCTTCAGAAGGTCGCGGATCTCGGTGAGCAGAACTTCTTCCTTCGTCGGCTCGGGGGCCTTTTCGGGCTCAGGCTCGGCGGGCTTCGAGAGCTTGTCGTGCATCTTGTTGATGGCCTTGACCATGCAGAACACGGCGAACGCGATGATGATGAAGTCGAGGATGACGGCGATCAGGCTGCCGTAGTTGACGGCAATCTCGGGGTCGATGACCTCCTTGCCCTCCATGACGGCTTCCTTGAGCACCCACTTCCACGCGGAGAAGTCGACGCCGCCGGTCAGCATGGAGATGAGCGGCATGATGATATCGTTGACGACAGAGTTCGTGATCTTGCCGAACGCGCCGCCGATGACAACACCGACGGCCATGTCGATGACGTTGCCGCGCATGGCAAAGGCCTTGAACTCTTCAAAAAACTTCTTCATGGGAAGCACCTCTTTGCTGAAAATGTGCAAAAACGAAAACTTATCGTATAAAAACGGAATAATATTGCGGATTGGATTTACTTTTTGGGAATGAGAACGGTCTTGCCGCCCATGTAGGGCTGGAGAACCTTCGGGATGAGGACCGAGCCGTCAGCCTGGAGATTGTTCTCAAGGAACGCGATCAGCATGCGCGGGGGTGCGACGACGGTGTTGTTCAGCGTGTGCGGCAGGTACATCTTGCCGTCCTCGCCCTTGACGCGAATTTTCAGGCGGCGGGCCTGCGCGTCACCGAGGTTCGAGCAGGAGCAGACCTCGAAATACTTCTTCTGGCGCGGGGACCAGGCCTCGATGTCGCAGCTCTTGACCTTCAGGTCGGCGAGGTCGCCGGAGCAGCACTCGAGCTGGCGGACGGGGATGTCCATCGAGCGGAACAGCTCGACGCTCCACTTCCACATCTTGTTGTACCAGTCCATGCTGTCCTCGGGCTTGCAGACGACGATCATCTCCTGCTTTTCAAACTGGTGGATGCGGTAAACGCCGCGTTCCTCAATGCCGTGCGAGCCCTTCTCCTTGCGGAAGCAGGGGGAGTAGGACGTGAGCGTCTGGGGAAGGCTGCTCTCGGGCAGAATTTCGCCGATGAAGCGGCCGACCATCGAGTGCTCGCTCGTGCCGATGAGGTAGAGGTCCTCGCCCTCGATCTTGTACATCATGGCGTCCATGTCGTTCTGGCTCATGACGCCCTCGACCACGTTGCCGTGGATCATGAATGGAGGGATGCAGAATGTGAAGCCCTTGTCGATCATAAAGTCGCGCGCGTAGGCGAGCACGCCCTCGTGCAGTCTCGCGATGTCGCCGAGCAGGTAGTAGAAGCCCGCGCCGGAGACGCGGCCTGCGGCGTCCATGTCGACGCCGTCAAAGCTCTCCATGATCTGCGTGTGGTAGGGAATTTCAAAATCGGGGACCTTCGGCTCGCCGAAACGCTCGACCTCGACATTGCAGCTGTCGTCCGGGCCGATGGGGACGCTCGGGTCGATGATGTTCGGGATCAGCAGCATGATCTTGTGAATCTTCTGCTCATACTCCTCTTCGAGCTTTTCAAGCTCGGCCAGGCGGTCGGCGTTTGCCTTGACGGTTGCCTTGATCTTTTCGGCTTCTTCGAGCTTGCTCGGGTCCTTCTTCGCCTGACCCATCAGCATGCCGATCTGCTTAGAAAGGGCGTTGCGGCTGGCGCGCAGCTCGCTCGCCTCGGTGATGGCGGCACGGTTCTTCGCGTCGAGCTCGATGACCTCGTCGACGAGGGGGAGCTTTTCGTCCTGGAACTTCTTCTTGATGTTTTCCTTGACCAGATCGGGATTTTCCCGCAGGAATTTCATATCCAGCATAATGATTTACCTCGTTATCGTTGTAAAGTAAATGACCATTTGACTTCTCATTTTACGCCGTCCGGAAACAGCTTGCCCACAATGGACTGGTAGCGCGCGGCGGGGGAGGGGGCGTCGTCGCCGGTAATGGCGGTGCGCAGCGGCTCCTTGGGCAGGAATTCCGACGTGCCGGTCTCCTCGAACGAGCGGATGTTGTCTTTCGCGGCGTCGAGATCGCCGGTATTGTAGGCGTTTTCGATCTCAAGCAGCCAGTCGAGCGCGCGCAGCTGGTTGGACTGAAGGCCGACAGTCTCGTCGAGCGCTTTTTTGTCCTCCTCGCTGTTGGCGAGCTGCTCTTCAAGTTCGGCAATGTGCGCTTCCAGTGAGTCGTTCTGCTGTAAGGTGCTTTGCAGGGCGGTGTTGCCGTCCTTGATCTCGTTGATGCTGCGCTGATTCATGAAAAATGTCCACAAAATCAGCAAAAATGCCACGGTGAAGAGGATCGCAACGTAAGTATATACTTTTTTCATGCGCTCGCGCTCGGTGGTGGGCTTTTCCTCGCCGGGCACGGGCGGCTTGTTCGGGTCCTTGGGACCCTCGTGAATCAAATCGGACATGGTTATTCGCCTCCGTTCTTTCTGCGTTTGATGGCGGCGAGCGCTTCGAGCAGATCGTTTAAGTCGTCGATGCCGTAGTAGTCGAGCTCAATGCGGCCCTTTTTCTTGCCGGACACGATGCGGCAGGTGCGGCCGATCTTATCGCTGAGCTCCTGCGCGGCCAGACGGCCGTAGCTCTCGGCGATGAGCTCGTCGTTCGTAGGTTTGCGCTCTTCCTTAGGGTTACTCAGGCGCTTGGCGAGCGCCTCGGTCTGGCGGACGCTGAGACCCTGCTTGACGATCAGGTTTGCCGCGTCGAGCTGCAAGTCGGCCTTGAGCGGCAGCAACGCGCGGGCATGACCACCGGAGAGGTCGCCGTTTTGCAGCATTTGCCGCACTTCGGGGCAAAGCCCTAACAATCTCAGGCTGTTTGCCACGGCGGAGCGGGACTTGCCGACACGCTCGGCGGCCTCCTCCTGCGTGAGATGGTAGTTGTCCATCAGCGTTTTGTAGCCCTCGGCTTCTTCGATGGGGTCAAGGTCTTCGCGCTGGAGGTTTTCGATGAGCGAAAGCTCGGTCATCTTGCGGTCATCCGCCTCGATGACGATGGCGGGCACTTCGGCAAGACCGGCGATGCGCGCGGCGCGCCAGCGGCGCTCGCCCGCGATGATCTGATAGTAGCCGGAAGAAAGGCGGCGGACCGTCAACGGCTGGATAATGCCGTGCTCGCGGATGGAATCGGCCAGATCCTGCAGAGCCTCTTCATCGAAGTGGCGGCGCGGCTGATTGGCGTAGGGTTCGATCTGCGAGATGGGGAGGTAGAGGTTGTCGGACGTGTCGGTGCGCAGGGCGGCGTCGCCCAGCAGCGCGCCGAGCCCCTTGCCGAGCCCGCGGTTTGCATTTGCCATGGAAACTTCTCCTTTCTGTGGGATGAAGCGGGCGGAATGCGCCCTTATATTTAATGTATCAGCGGTTCTGCTTCAAAAACTCGTTGGCGAGGTCGCTGTACGCTTCCGCGCCGCGGGAGGTGCGGTCGTAGTAGTTGATGGGCTTGCCGTGGCTCGGCGCTTCGGAAAGGCGCACATTGCGGGGGATGACGGTCGAATACACCTTGCCGGGGAAGTAGCGCTTGACCTCTTCCGCAACTTGGAGGGCGAGATTCGTGCGCCCGTCGAACATCGTGAGCAGCACGCCTTCGAGTTCAAGGCTGGGATTCAGGCTGCGGCGCACCATGCGCACCGTGTGCATCAGGTCGGACAGGCCTTCGAGCGCGAAATATTCGCCCTGCACGGGAACGATCAGGGAATTTGCCGCGCAGAGGGCGTTGACCGTTAAGAGTTCGAGCGACGGCGGGCAGTCGATGAGGATAAAGTCGTAATTGGGCGATAGAACGTCGAGCGCCTGCTTGAGCAGGAATTCGCGGTTTTCGCGGTCGATCATCTCAATACCCGCGCCCGCCAAGGCTTTCGAGGAGGGGAGCACATCGCCGTAGCGCGTGTGCGCCACGCTGGCTGTGACGTCCGCACCGTTGATGAGCACGTCATAAACGCCGCGCGAGGCCGCCTTGTCCACACCCATGCCGGAGGTGGAGTTGGCCTGCGGGTCAAAGTCACACAGCAGGACGCGATTGCCTTTCTCCTTGAGGGAGGAGGTCAGGTTGACGCAGGTCGTCGTTTTGCCGACACCGCCCTTTTGATTGACGATTGCAACGATTTTAGCCAAAAAAACACCCACCTTAGTCATAGAAGCATTGATCCATTTTCATTCTTGTTCAGTATAGCACAAAACGGCTCAATTTCAACAGGGAAGCTCAAATTTTGCAAATTTGTTTCACGTGAAACATGACAAGGCACAGACCTTTACGTCCCGATCTACACCTGTTTGGGGCTGCTTTGGGGCCTCGATGCGGTGTTGCGGCTGAGAACAGAAAAGCGTCATGGTAAAGGTGTTGACCTTTACCATGACGCTAAATCAGTGTTTCACGTGAAACAAATCACTCCTGCGGCTGGGTCAGCAGCATCGTACCGTAGGGTTCGAGCGTCAGGCGGAGCAGACCATCGCCGCAGAAGAACTCCTGATGGGACAGGGCGTCCTCGGCGAGCGTGCCGTCCCACGGGAGGGTCAGCGTGACGGGCTCGTCGCCCGCATTGACTGCCGTGAGGCAGTGGTCGTGCTCCGTGCGGCGCGAGAACGCCAGCGCGCGGCCCTGCGCGGCATGGTAGACGATCGTGCCGCTTTGCAGCGCCTCGTGCGCCTTGCGCAGCGCGCCGAGCTGTTGGAAGTATTGCACCAATTCGGCATTCTCGCGTCCCCACGGGTAGGTTCCGCGGTTGAACGGGTCTTCAAAGCCCTGCATGCCGGCCTCGTCGCCGTAGTAGAGCATCGGCGAGCCGGGGAAGGTGTAGAGGATCAGCGCCGCGAGCTTCAAAAGAGACATGCCGCGCGCAAGGTCGGAATCGCTGAGCTGATAGACCGCGCGCTCGTCGCGCGTCTGCGGCGCGGGGGAGGTGAGGCCCAGAATCGTCAAAAGCCTTGGCGTGTCGTGGGTCGAGAGGAAATTCATCGCGCCGTAGAACGCAGGCGCAGGATAGTTTTCGCGCAGCTCCTCCATGCTGTCGCGGAAGTATTCCGCGCCGCCGCCGAGCAAATAGGCCATCAGCGCCGTGCGGAACGGGTAGTTCATCAGGCCGTTCGTCTCACGGCCCAGCAGGTACTTGCGGCGCTGGGAGTAGGCGATCTTCGTCGTGCCGTCCTCCCAGACCTCGCCGAGAAGATAAGTGTCGGGGTTCTCCTCGTTCATCGCCGCGCGAATTTTGGCAATGAACTCGTCGGGGAGCTCGTCGGCGACGTCGAGCCGCCAGCCGGATGCGCCCGCGCGCAGCCAGTGCTTGATAATGGAATTATCACCCTCGATGATGTAGTCAACGTAACTTTTTTCCAGCTCGTTGACTGCGGGCAGGTTCTTGATGCCCCACCAGGCGTCGTACTCGTCGGGGAAGGGGTGGAAGTTGTACCAGCGGTAGTAGGGCGACTGCTCGCCCTGCGCCGCGCCGAGGTCGTCGTAAAAGCCGTCGGCGTTGAAATAGACGCTCTTTCGCCCCGTGTGGTTGAAGACGCCGTCGAGCATCACGTAGATGCCGCGCTTTTTCGCCTCCGCGCAGAGCGTGCGGAAGTCCGCTTCATCGCCGAGCAGCGGGTCAATGCGCTCATAACAGGCCGTGTCGTAGCGGTGGTTGGTCGAGGCCTCGAAGATCGGGCAGAGGTAGAGTGTCGTCACACCGAGAGAGGCGAGGTAGTCGAGCTTTTCCGTGATCCCCTGCAAGTCACCGCCGAAAAAGTCGCTGCACGTGATCTCGCCCTCGGCGTTCGGGCGGTATTCGGGAAGCTCGTCCCAATTTTCGTGCAGCGTGCGCGAGCCGACAAGGCCTGCAACATCACGAGATTTAGCGCGGCGGAAGCGGTCGGGGAAGATCTGATACGTCACGCCGCGACCGAACCACGCGGGCGTTTTGTGTGTGTCGTCGTAGACCGTGAGCTGCCAGGGCTCGACCGCGTCCCACGCGCAGAGGCCGTTTTTGCCGTAGCAGCTCGTGCCGCCGTCCGCCCACGAGAGGCGGAAGTGGTACCAGACGAGCTCCACGTCATCCGGCGCGGTGAAGATGCCGCGATAGACGACGTGGCCCTCCTCCTGCGCGGGAGTAAGCTCCACCGTCGTCCATTGATCGGCAAACTCGCCGTGAGCAAGCAGCTCACAGCGCATGACCGCCGCGCCGCGCTCGGGGCGAAAGCAGAACGAGACATCGGCGCCGCAGGACACCGCGCCAAAGGGAGATTTGAAGAGAAGATCGCGCGGATCAAACCATTTAGTTGACATAACACATTCCTTTCTGCCAAATAAAGCGGCTGAAACAGGCAAAAGCGCGCCGAAACGGCGCGCTTAACCCAGCAGTGTATTTTCGCCCGTGATCGCGGAGGACGCGGACGTGTTGGAGAAGTAAGCGTTGAGCACCTGCACGGCGGTGGAGGCCAACGCTGCGCCGGAGCCGCCCTTTTCGATGACGATGGCGACGGCGATCTGCGGATCGTCGTAGGGGGCGAAGCAGACGAACGCGCCGTTGTTGTTCTTCGTGTCGCCAGTCTGGACCGTACCGGTCTTGGCCGCGGCGTCGACGATACAGTCCTTGAAATATTGCGACACCGCGCCGTCAGTCGCGAGGTCGTGCATACCGGCGAGGACGGCGGAGAGGTTTTCGCTGCTCATTTCGACCCTTTCGACCGGCTCGGCGTCGTAAACGTATTCGAGCGCGCCGGAGCCGCTGGAGCGGACGTTTTTCAAAAGGTGCGTGGCGTAGCGGTCACCCCCGCCGCAGAGCGTCGCGATGTAGTTTGCGAGCTGGAGGGGGGAGTATTCCTGGTTCGCCTGACCGAACGCCGCCCACGGGGCAAGGTTTTCGCCCTCGTTCTGCGAGGGGAGGCGGCCTGCGGTGTCGCCGATCTCAATGCCGGTCGGGGAGCCGAGGCCGAATTTCGCGTAATACTCGCGCAGCGTGTCCATGCCCATGCGGTAGCCCATTTCGGCGAAGAAATAGTTGCAGGAATTCATGATCGCGCCGCGGACGTTGAGCGAGCCGTGACCGCTGCGCTTCCAGCAGTAGGTGTAGCTCGCGGAGTAGCCGGGGTACGTCCACTTGCCGGAGTCGTAGATACGCTCGCGCACGGTCGTCGCGCCGGATTCGAGCGCGGCGATGGCCGTCAGCGGCTTCAAGGTCGAGCCGGGGGCGTATTTTCCCTGCGTGGCGCGGTTCCACATCGGCTGCAAGGGATCGGTGGAGAGCTCTGCGAGGTCCTGACGGAACGTCGAGAGGGAATAGGTCGGATAGGACGCAAGCGCCAGCACGTCGCCCGTGCCGACCTGCACGACGGCCACGGCCGCGCCGCGGTCAATGCCGTCGGATTTTGTCATGGAAGAGACGGTATTTTTGAGCGCCTCCTCCACCTGTGCCTGAAAGTCGATGTCGATCGTCAGCGCCACGGTGGAGCCGGGCTTCGGCTCAACAGAGTAGAGCTCGCCGGTGATCTTGCCGGATTCGTTGAGCGTGACAAGGCGCTTGCCGTCGCTGCCGTGGAGATAGTCTTCAAACGCATTTTCCACGCCGGAGATGCCGACGGTGCTCGCGAGCGTGTAGCCGTCCTTATCCTTATAATCGTCCCAGTCCTGAATGCTGCCGGTGTAGCCGAGGACGTGGGCGGCATAGTCGGTCTCATAGACGCGCACGGACGAGGTGTCCACCTGCACGCCGGCATAGTTGCCGTCCTTGATGAGAGAAATGAGCGAAACATCCACGTCGCTCGCAAATTCGAAGGTCGTGGAGCCGTTCATCTTGGCGGAGGCGAGGGAGTAGCGCAGCCCGATGAGCGTGCGCACCGTGCCGGTGGGCAGGGTTTCGTCGATCCCGTACTCGCTGCGCAGCTTCAGATACAGCGCAGAGCCCGTCAGAGTGGTGGGGAGACCGTCATCGCCGACGTTCTTTTCATTGATCCACTTGAGCGAGACGAGGTATTTGACGAGCGTTTTCGCGCTGCCGTTTGCGGTGTCGTAGGCGTAGGGTGAGGTCCTGGCGAGCGGCAGCGTGTCCTTAATTTCGACGCCCTGCGCGTTCATCAGTTCGATGACGCGCAGCAGCGCGTCGTTGAGCTCGTCGGAAGAGACGAGCGAGGAATCAAAATTCAGCGTGTAGACCGCGCGGTTCGACACGAGCACCTTGCCGTTGCGGTCGGTGAGGATGCCGCGCGAGGCCTTGACGGTCTCGGTCTTGGCGTTCGTGCGGATGGACTTGTCGAGGTAATCGTCGCCGTTGACGATCTGTGCGTCAAAGAGCGTGATAACGAATACGAGCGCGCAGAGAAACATCGCCGCGCCGAGCGCAATCAGGCGGCGGGTAAAGCGTTTGGGATCCATAGCGGCCTCCTTTCCTTGAGGCTTGGGGAAAATGGGGAAAAATCAGTCGGGGAAAATGCGGCGGATGGCGCGCAGCGCCGGATAGACCGGCACGATCAACAGGCACGAGAGCGCCGTTTCGCGCGCGAACAGGTGCAGCATCGGCAAAATGGCGGTCGAGCCGCTGCGCGGCAGCAGCGCGAACGCCTGCAAGAGGTCGACGAGCAGAAACGTCAGCACCGTGGAGAGCAGCGCACGGGCAAAGCCCTGCTGCAACAAATTACTAACAACTGTTGAGATGAGCAGTGCCGCAAGCGTGAACGCGATCGTGTACAAGCACGCGAATGGCGCGGGGAGCACAAGGTCGCACAGCGCGCCGAAGACGATGCCCGCGATGACGGACGAGCGCGGCAGCTCGAACGATGCCATGACCGCCAAAATGACGGGCGGCAGAAAGGGGATGACGCCGAAAACCGTCATAGAACCGAGAAAAAGCCGCCGCAAAAAGAGCAGCGCCGCCGCGGCAAGCGCGTAGAATGTCCACTTAAGCGCGGTGGTTTGGGTGAGATTCATGCGCGCCTCCCTCAGTCGACAATGTCGTAGTCCGTGATGACGAACACCTCGGTCAGGGCGTCAAAGTCCATCATGGGGGCGAGGACCGCGTAGCGGGCAAGGCCGTCGTCACCGGTCTGGAGCGATTCGACCGAGCCGATGACAAGGCCGCTCGGGTAGTACCCGCCAAGGCCCGACGTGACGATCTGGTCGCCGATGAGCACCTCGTCGTCCGACGTGAGGTACGAGAGCTTCAGTTTGCCTTGACCCATCAGGGAGAAGTCGCCCTCCGCCACGGCGACCTCGCCGGTGCGGAAGATGCGCGCGCCGAGCTCGGTGTCCGTGTCGATGACGGTCAGCACTGTCGACCAGTTGAGGCCGACCTCGGAAATGACGCCGACGAGATACCCTTCGGCGCTGACGACGCAGTCGCCCACGGCGATGTCCTGATCGGTGCCGTGGTTGAGAGACAGCGACGACGTCCAGCTGCTCTCGCTGTGGGCGAGCACGGCGGTGGAGACGAATGTGAAGTCGCGCCGCTGCTGCTGGAGCTTCAAAAGCTCGCGCAGGAGCTTATTTTCCTCGCTGTCGGCCTGCGCCTGACGCTGCTGGGCGCGAAGGTCCGCGATCTCTTTTTTAAGTGCTGCGTTTTCCTCCTTGAGTGTGGTCGTGTCCTCGTAATACTGGCGCTTGTCGGCCGCCCAGTCGCTCACGGCGGTGGCGGCGGCGCGGAACGGGTACGTCAGCACGCCCGCGATGTTTTCGAGCACCGAGGACGTCGAGGAAAAGTAGGTCAAAAGGCTTAGTGCCACGGCGACCGCCGCGGCGACGGCCAGAATGCGCAGCCCGTGCTGACGGAAAAATTCTTTCAAGGCTTACCCTCCTTTCATCGTAGGGCAGGGGAGAGGTTACAGGAGCTTGACGTCAAAGCGCGCGAGCACTAAGCCAAGCTGCTCGACGGGAAGTCCCATGACGTTGAAAAAGTCGCCGTCGATGCGCTCGACAAAGAGTGCGCCGCGGCTCTGCACGCCGTAGGCGCCGGCTTTGTCCATCGGCTCGCCGGTCTTGATGTAGGCGCGGATCTCGTCGTCCGTCGCCGGACGGAAGAAGACGCGCGTGGACACGGCGAAAAGCTCGCTCGTCTCTCCGCGGCGGACGCTCACGCCGGTGCAGACCGTGTGAGCGCGGCCAGCAAGCGCGCGCAGCATGCGCAGCGCGTCCTCCTCGTCGCGCGGTTTTCCGAGGCGGTCATTGCCCAAAAAGACCATCGTGTCCGCCGTGATGATGAGATCGTCGGGCGCGCAGAGCGCGGCGGCAGCGTCACACTTCTTCTTTGCAATGTAGCGCACCGTGTCCTCGGGAGAAAGACCTTCCGGATAGCTCTCGTCAATGTCGAGCGAGAGCGTTTTGAAGTCCTCCACGCCGATACGCTGTAAAAGCTCCTGACGGCGCGGGGACTGGGATGCCAAAACGATTGCCATGATATTGCCTCACTATTTGATAATAAAAAGTATAATCAAGATAAAAAATTACAATTTGGAATTCATTCTGCGCCGCGATAGAAGAGCCCACGGGTGATATTCTCCGGCGCTTCGACCGTCTCGCCCTGATATGCGCGCAGCACGCGGACGCAGTCCTCGGGCGATTCCGTCGTGAAGCGCAGGCAGGCATAGCGCAGGCCAAGGCTCTGCCAGTCGCGCGCCTTGTCCGCGAGGTAGAGAATTTTTCCGTTTTCGATCTCGCTGCGGCAGCCCCACGCGCGCAGCACGGGGAAGTGCTCGCCGCGCCGGTCGGTCAGCTCCGGCGCGCTTGCACACGCGCCGTCCGCCGGGACGGACGCAGGGCGCTCGGTAAAGTATCGACAGCCGGACTCGTTTGCATTCAGGCAGTTCTCCGTGACCATCAGCGGGAGCCTGCCGTAGACGATGGCCTCGCAGGGCAGGCACTTGCTGAGGTCGCGCAGCTGCGCGTCGCGCAGCTCAAAGGAAGCGCAGGCACTCGAAAGCCCCTCCTTCTTCCAGAAAGCGAGCGCGGCGGAGTTATAGACGTTCAGCGCCCAGTCGCCGTGGAGCGCTGCATCGAGTCCGCGCACGAGCGAGAGATGGCCGAGGTTGGCGAGCGACACGCCCGTGACGCCCTTTTTGGCGGCGTCCTCGAGCAGCGCGCGCAAAATAGGCTCGTCCTGTGTGTGGTAGATACGCGGTAGCACCGCGAAAAATTCCGACTTACCGAGATACGGCGAAAGGTCAAGCTGCGCCAGCAGCTCGATAGGGATATACACCCGTGCGGGGGCGAGCGCAATGAGTTCATCGCTCAGCTGCTCGGCCCTGTGGAGGGAGACGGTCAAAAGCGGCTTGTCCGCGCTGTTTTTGACCGTTTCGGGCGGGACAAAGTTGAATACGCGGCGTTCCGGCACGGCGGTGCGCTGCGCTTCCATCTGCGCGAGCGCTTCGCGGCGCAGGGCGTTGAGCGCGCCCGCGCTGACGGCGAGGCCACCGTCGAGTGCGACGGCGCACTGCGCCGCCGAAAATGCCGTGCCGCCGGTTTTCTTGAGGCGCGTTTCGACCTCTTCCGCGGTGACGGCGCGGCTGCGCGCCGCCTCGGGCACTGCGCCGGTGACGGTCACGCGGTGGCCGTCTGCATCTTCCGCCGTCAGGGTCATCGGCTGACCGGCGCGGATGGTGCATTCCAATGCGAGCGGCACGAGCCGCAGATTTTCCTTTTCATAGCGCGCGCGAATCTCGCTGAACCAGTCCTCGGGCCATCTTGCGTTTTCGGGCCGCGTGCCGAACATCTCACGTCCGCGCACGCCGCGATAGTACCCCTCGGTAAAGCCGTCGCGCGAGAAAGCGAGGGCGAGCTTTTTCTGCTCGTCCTTCGTCGGCGCGCGATGCTCGCGCAGAAGGCGCGCGTAAATTTCCGTCACGGCGGCGACATACTCCGGGCGCTTCATGCGCCCCTCAATCTTGAGGCACGCGACGCCCATGTCCATCATCTCCGGCACGAAGGGCGCGAGGTTCGCGTCCTTCAGGCTCAGCGGATGGCCGTCCGCCCTGCCGGAAAAACCGTAGGGCAGGCGGCAGGGCTGGGCGCACGCGCCGCGGTTGCCGCTGCGCCGCCCGATGACGGCGGACATCTCACACTGGCCGCTGTAACACATGCACAGCGCGCCGTGGACGAACGTTTCAATCTCGATGGGGCTATTCGCGCAGATTTCGCTGATCTCCCCGCGCGAAAGCTCGCGCGCGAGCACCGCGCGCGTCATGCCGAGCCTTGCCGCTTCCTGAACGCCCGAGAGCGTATGCAGGCTCATCTGCGTCGAGGCGTGCAGCGGCACGTCGGGAATAAGTTTTTGCAGCGTCGCCAGAACGCCCCAATCCTGCACCAGGATCGCGTCCACGCCGCACTCCGACGCGGTGCGCGCCTCCGCGGCAAGCGCGGGGAGCTCGCGGTCGGTGACGAGCGTGTTGAGCGTCAGATAGACCTTCACGCCCCGCAAATGGCAATAAGAGACCGCCGCGCGGAATTCCTCGTCAGAGAAGTTCCTCGCGCTGCGGCGCGCGTTGAACGCGCCAAAGCCCATATACACGGCGTCTGCGCCGCTCTGCACGGCGGCAACAAGCGCCTCCTGCCCGCCCGCGGGCGCTAACAGCTCCGTCGTCAAGGGTTTACTTTTTCTGCTGCTGGAGCTTGAAGATCTCGCGCTTGAGCTCGCTGACCTCATTCTTGGCCTGAGAAGCCTCGTCGAGGTACTGCTTGACCTGTCGGCGCAGCGCGTCGCCGGCCTCGCGCTCTTTGAAGAGCTCGTCGGTGATGTTCACGGCGGTCAGCACGGCGGCGTCCGTGCGGCCGACCTTGGCAGCGTCGAGCAGCTCGCTCATTTTGTCATTGACGTAGGAGCCGACCTTCTGCATATAGGAGGGGGCTTCCTCGGCGACAAAGGTGTATTCCTCGTCGCAGATGGAGATCGTGATGCGGTTTTCCATGATTTGTGTGCTCCTTTCTATTTCGGCGTTGCACAAAAAAGGGCAAATTCCACCCATATAATCTCTAACAGTATAACACGAGAGTGAAAATGTGAAAAGGGGGAAGCAAAAAATTTCATGTTTACGAACGGGAAAATTTCATGTAGAATAATGGAATCGAAAATGGACGAAAGGAGGCGGGGAACATGGCAGGCTATGTGCTGCATTTGAGCACCGAGGAGAACATCACGCTCTCATCGGCGACGGTCAAGCGATTGATCGCGGGTGGCAGCGGCGACGCGGCGCTGCTGTACCTCGCCATCCTGCATGCGCGCGGCGCGGCGGACTCCGGCAAGCTCGCGCGCGAGCTCAAGTGGGACGAAACGCGTCTTCGCGCGGCGGAGCAGGCGCTCTACGAGATGAAGCTCGTCGGCGCGCCGGAGAAGAAGGAGGAAGCGCCCCTTCCGCCGCCCCAGCAGCTCAGCGAGCCGTCCGAGTACACGCGCGAGGACATCGCGCGAAAGCTGGAGGGCGACGGGCGCTTCGCCTGCCTTCTGCGCGAGGTGGAGCACAAGCTCGGCCCGCTCTCGACCCCGTCGGTCAAGAAGCTGTTGGGCCTCTATGAAAATCTGGGTCTGCCCGCGGACGTGGTCTACACGCTCGTCAACTACTGCATCGCGAAAAAGGAGCAGCAGTTCGGCGAGGGGCGGCTGCCCAACATGCGCGAGATCGAAAAAGAGGGCTACGTCTGGGCGCGCAAGGAGCTCTTTTCCATCGAAAAGGCCAGCGAGTACATGAAGCGCGAGCAAGCCCTGCGCGGCAGGTACCCCGAGTACATGGCGGCGCTGCAAATGCAGGGCCGCGCGAGCGCGCCGAGCGAGGAAAAGTATCTCTCCGCGTGGGCGGAGATGGGCTTTCCCGCCGATACGGTGTCCGAGGCCTACGACCGGACGATCCTGCACTGCCATGAGTTCCGCTGGCCGTACTGCAACGGCATCCTGAAGCGCTGGCACGAAAAGGGCCTGCACACGCTCGCCGAGGTTCGCGCCGAGAACGCCAAGGAAACGCAGAAACCCAGAAAGGCCGCCGCCGACGGCGGCAACGCCTGGATGAAGGAATATTTGAATCAGTAACGAAAGCGGGGGAGAAGGATGTCTTACGATGGGCGGCTGATGCGCCAAGCGCTGGCGCGCTTCGACGAGGACAAGCAGCGCCGCGCGGAGAATTTTCGCGCGCGCGAGCGCGCGGTCTATACCAAGTGCCCGCGCATTGAGGAGATCGACCGCGAGTTGTCGCACACGATGGCGAAGATCATCGCCTCCGGCCTGCGCCGCGGGACGGACCCGCGCCCGGCCATTGAGGCGCTGCGGGAGGAAAACCTCAACTTGCAGCAGGAAAAGCGCCTTCTCCTGACGCGCCTGGGACTGCCGGGCGACTATCTCGAGGAAAAGCCCAAGTGCTCGCGCTGCAACGACACGGGCTTTCTCGGCAGCGAGGTCTGCTCGTGCCTGCGCGGCTATTACGCCAAGGAGCAGAACAAGGAGCTCTCGGGCCTTTTGGACCTCGGCTCGCAGTGCTTTGAAAATTTCAATTTCGACTACTATTCGTCCATGCCGGACAGCGACCTCGGCGTGTCGCCGCGCACGAACATGGAGCGCGTGTACGACATCTGCCAGGACTACGCGCACGAGTTTTCGCCCAAGAGCGGCAACCTGCTGCTGACCGGCGGCACGGGACTGGGGAAAACGTTCCTCTCCGCGTCCATCGCGCGCGTCGTGAGCGCGAGCGGCCACAGCGTGGTCTACGACACGGCGGGGCACATCTTCGCCCGCTTCGAGGCGCAGAAGTTCGGCCGCGACGACGGCGAGAACGCCGACACCGCCGTGAGCCGCGCGCTCGGCTGCGACCTGCTGATTTTAGACGACCTCGGCACCGAACTGATGACGAGCTTTGTCCACAGCGCGATGTATCAGATCGTCAACACGCGCCTCATCACGGGGAAGAAGACCGTCATCTCCACGAACCTGAGCCCCGACGAGCTCGGGCGGCGCTACGGCGCGCCGGTGCTCTCGCGTTTGCAGGGCGAGTATCAGATTCTCCTCTTTTTCGGCGAGGACATCCGCCGGCAGAAGAGAAAATGAATACAAATCGTAAAAAAGGCTCCGCAGAATACTCTGCGGAGCCTTTTTTCTTGCTTTTTACGGCTTGTGGATCACAGCGACGGCGCAGGGCACGCGGCCGGGACAGTAGGCGTAGTCGACATCGTCATAGCCCGCTGCGGCGATGAACTGCTTATAGGTGTCGAACGTGAACTGGCGCTTGAAGTCTGTACCCGCCTTGCCGACGGTCGAGGCAAAGCCGCTCGTCTTGCCCTGCTCATTGCGGTTCATATAGGTCGGGACAATGATCATGCCGCCGCTGCGGCAGACGCGGTCGAGCTAGGCAAGGGCCTTGTACGGCTCGTCGAGCAGGTGGATGACATTCGCGGCGATGACCGCGTCGAACTGCCCGTCCGGCTCGTCTAAATGCAGGATGTCGGCCTGGCGGAACGTGACGTTTGGCAGCGCGCCGTATTTCTTTCTCGCCCGCTTGAGCATGTTGGCGGAGAAGTCCGTCGCGACAAGCGAGCGGCAGCGCTCGGCGATGGCACCGGTGAGAAGGCCCGTGCCGCAGGCGCATTCGAGCACCGCGTCGTATGGCGTGATGCGGGAACTGACGGCGGCAATGAGCGCCTTGTGCGTTTCTTTATTAAAGATGTCGGCGAAGAGGTCATAGACCCCCGCGACGTTGTCCCAGAACATGAGTATTTTCCTCTCAACGTGATTTGTTTTTCTACACGATAGCAGAAACGCGCGGAAAATGCTACTCTCAAGTGAAAGAAAAAACGAAAAATTAAGGGAGAGGATCCTACTTTTTGTGCTTTTTATAAAAAGACTTGCCATCGGCGCACGGGTGGTATATAGTCTTTATAAAGATTTCGCAAAGAAACTGCATTTTTGCGTTAAGGAGTCGAATGATGAAACGAATTTGGTCGCTGTTTGCCGTGCTGGCGCTGCTGTGCGCGCTGACGGTCCCGGCGCTGGCCGCCGCAGGCGGGGAGCGAAACGTGGAGACCCCGGAAACGCTGAGTGAGGTGGAAGAGTCTGACGAAGCGGGAGCGAACGGAAATACCGTCAAGCTGCGCAAGATCTGGGCGGTGGCGGCGCTTATCGGTGTGGCGTGCTTTGGCGGCGCGCTGGGCATGGCGCATTCCGTTGCAAAGGCAGCGAACAACATGGCCGAACAACCCGAGGCAGCGGGGCAGATCCGCACGTCGATGATGATGGGTCTTGTGTTTATCGAGACGGTCATCATCTATGCGCTGATCATAGCCATCCTGATCATCTTCGTATTGTGACGATAACGAGAAAAGTGGAATAGAGCGGCGGAAGGGGGCAGCACTGTCTCCTTCCGCTGCTCTATTTATTGAAGAAAAAGGGGAGGGGTCAGGGCTCTGTTAAGAAGACGAAAAGATGCTGTAAAGCGGCGGTTAATCATGAAGGAAGACTTGCATTTCCTGCGTGCAGGTGGTATAAATAAGTGCTGCATCCCAAGCAGAAATTGGATGATAGAAACAAAAGGGGGTAGGGCGCGTGGATAAGAAAAAGCGAACGCGCGAGCTGATCGTGTTCGCCGTGATCGTGCTGGCGCTGCTGGCCGGATGTTTGCTCACGCCGTCAGGCGGCGAGAGCGAACCGATCCAGGAGGTCATGCGTGACGCGGTGCTGCACGAGCAGAACAAGGTGAGCCTGTTTGGCCTGATCGAGGTGAACCCGGGGCTCATCTCCGCCTACATCGTGACGGGTATTTTAATAGTATTCGCCCTTGTGTGCCGGCTTTTTGTGATCCCAAAATTCAAATATGTGCCCGGCAGGTTCCAGCTCGTTTTAGAGCAGATCGTCGGCATGTTCGACGGCCTGGCCGAGGGCAGCAGCCCGCACCGCAATAAATTCCTGCGGGCGTACATCTTCACCGCCGGTGTTTACATCTTTGTCAGCACGCTCTTTGAGCTGCTCGGCATTCAGGTGGTGACCACATCAGGCCACGCCGTCAGCCTGCCCGCGCCGCTGTCCGATATCAACGGGGCGATCGCGCTGGGCGTGATGAGCTACGGCGTGATCCTCTTCGGCGGACTGATCGCCGCGGGCGTGGGCGGATTTTTGCACGCGCTCAAGGATTTCTCGCTGCCGATCTCGATGAGCTTTCGACTCTTCGGCGCGCTGCTTTCCGGCGCGCTCGTGACGGAGCTTGTGTATTACTACGCGGCGCTTTCCTATGTGCTGCCGGTCATCGTGGGCGTGATGTTCACGCTGCTGCACGCGCTGATCCAGGCGTATGTTTTAACGATGCTGGTGTCGACGTTCTACGGCGAATCGACCGAAAAGCACGAGAAAAAGCCCAAGGCAAAAAAGATAAAAAAATCCCGCAGCGAAACGGCTGCCTGAAGAAAGAGGTAAAATTGCCATGAAAACGATGAAGAAATTCGCAGCGCTGATGATGCTGCTGTGCGCGCTGATGATCTGCACCATCCCCGCCCTCGCCGCAAACGAGAGCGGCAATGACAGCAACGTGACCGAGACCGTGAGCGTCACGGCCGGCAGCAACGACAACGACGTGACCTCCGCCAAGGCGATGGGCTCGGGCGTGATGATCGGCATTGCGTGCCTTGGCGGCGCGCTGGCGATGGGTATTGCCGTCGGCAAGTCGAGCGAGGCCATGGCCCGCCAGCCCGAGGCCACAAGTCAGATCAGAACCACGATGATGATGGGCCTTGTGTTTATCGAGACGGTCATCATTTACGCCCTGATCGTGGCGATCCTCATTATCTTCGTCCTTTGATGAAGAACACTCCCAAAAAGGAGGGGCTTTTGAATGCCGCTTAATATCAATTTGCAGCAAATTTTGCTGCATGCGCTGAACTTTGTCATCCTGTTCGGCGCGATGTATTTTCTGCTCTACAAGCCTGTGAAGAGCTTTATGGACAGCCGCAAGGCACACTATGAGAAGATGGACGAGGACGCCAAGGCCGTGCTTGCCGAGGCCGAGAAGACGAAGGCCGGCTATGAAGCGCAGCTCAAGAGCGCCGACGAGGAGATCGCACGCCGCCAGCGCGAGGCGAACGAAGCCTTGCAGCACGCGGTGGACGAGCGCCGCGCGCAGGCCGAGCAGCAGGCGGGCGAGATCGTGCGCAAGGCGCGGGAAGATGCCGCGCGCGAGCATGAGCGCGTGATGGAGCAGGCCAAGGGCGAAATTTCCGAGCTGATGAGCGCCGCGGCGGAAAAGCTGGTGCTCTCCAGCACGTCGGACGCTTACGACAAGTTCCTGGACACGGCGGAGGAGCGCAAGGACAATGGCTGAGCGCACGGAGCATTTAGAGGCCGTACTGCTCTCTGCCGCGCGTCCGTCGCAGGAGCAGGAGAAGCGATTTCTGGCCTTCCTCACCGAAAAGTACGGCGAGGGCACGACGCTTACCTGGCAAAAGAGTGATGACTACCCCGGCGGTTTCCGCCTCGAGGTGGGCGCGGAGGTCTACGACTGGAGCGCGGGCGGACGCCTGAGCCAGTTCAAGGACGCGCTCGAAAAGCTCGCCGCCACGCAGGGCGACGTCATCCCGCTGCTGAAGGAGACGGTGCTCTCGTGGACGCCGCAGGCCATGGCACAGGAGGTCGGCACCGTTCTGACCGTCGGCGACGGCATTGCCCGCGTGGACGGGCTAGAGAGCGCCGCCTATGGCGAGGTGCTGCTTTTCGACGGCGGCGTGCGCGGCATGGTGCAGGATTTATCCGAGGACAGCGTCGGCTGCATCCTCTTTGACGACGACGCGAGCGTCTGCGCGGGCAGCACGGTCCGCCGCACCGGACGCACGGCGGGCGTTCCCGTGGGCGAGGGATTCCTCGGCCGCGTGGTCAACGCGCTCGGCGTGCCCATCGACGGCGGGGGAGACATCCGCGCCGACGGCTACCGCGCAGTGGAGAGTCCCGCTCCCGGTATCATCGACCGCCAGAGCGTCGACACGCCGCTTGAGACGGGCATTCTGACCGTCGACTCGATGTTCCCCATCGGCCGCGGCCAGCGCGAGCTCATCATCGGCGACCGCCAGACCGGCAAGACCGCTATCGCCCTCGACACCATCGTCAACCAGAAGGGCAAGGATGTCATCTGCATCTATGTCGCCATCGGACAGAAGGCGAGCTCCGTCGCCCAACTCAAAAAGACGCTGGAAACGCACGGCGCGATGGATTATACGATCATCGTCAACGCCACGGCGAGCGATCCCGCGCCGTTACAGTACATTGCGCCCTACGCGGGCTGCGCCATGGGCGAATACTTTATGAATAAGGGCCGCGACGTGCTGATCGTCTACGACGATCTTTCCAAGCACGCCATCGCGTACCGCGCGATGAGCCTTCTGTTGGAGCGCTCCCCGGGCCGCGAGGCGTATCCGGGCGACGTGTTCTATCTGCACTCCCGCCTGCTCGAGCGCGCGGCGCATCTGAGCGAGGAGAAGGGCGGCGGCAGCATCACGGCGCTGCCGATCATCGAGACGCAGTCCGGCGACGTGTCGGCCTATATCCCGACGAACGTCATTTCCATCACCGACGGTCAGCTCATTCTGGAAACGCGCCTGTTCTTCTCCGGCCAGCGTCCGGCGGTAAATGTGGGCCTGTCCGTGTCCCGCGTGGGCGGCGACGCGCAGACCAAGGCGATGAAAAAGGCGGCCAAGACCATCCGCCTCGACCTTTCGCAGTACCGCGAGATGGAGTCGTTCACGCAGTTTGCAAGCGACCTCGACGAGTCGACGGCAAAGCTTTTATCCTACGGTCAGGGCTTGATGCGCATGCTGCGGCAGAAGCAGTTCCACCCCTACAAGCAGTATGAGCAGGTCATCCTGCTCGTCGCGGGGCTGAACCATGTTTTTCAGGAGATCGTGCCGGAGCAGCTTGACGCGTTTATCCCCGCGCTCTTGCAGCACTTTGACGAGACGCAGGGCGCGCTGTGCAATACCATCGAGCAGACCGGCCAACTCAGCGACGATCAGCAGTCGCAGATCATCGAGTGCGCAAAGGAATTTGTGCAAAGCTATTTATCCAAATAAAAAGTGAGGTGACAGGTACATGGCGAGCATGAAGGAGATCCGCGAGCACATCGCGAGCATCCAGAGCACGCAGAAGGTGACGAACGCGATGTACCTCATCGCTTCGACCAAGATGCGGCGGGCGAAAGAAGACCTTGCCAAGACGCGCCCGTTTTTCGACGCGGTCTCGACACAGATCGAGCAGATATTCCTGCACGCGGGCGAGATCGAGAGTCCGTACCTCTACCGGGGCAACGCGGACGATCTGGCCCAGCCGGGAACGTACGCCTATCTTGTGGTGACGGCGGACCGCGGCCTTGCGGGCGCCTACAACCAAAATGTCATTCAGGAGACGATGAAGCGCCTTAAAAAGCACCCCGACAGCCGCCTTTTTGTGGTGGGCGGCAACGGGCGGCACTTCTTCTCCGGCCATGGCGTGCCGGTGGAAAAGAGCTTCCGCTACGATGCGCAGAGCCCCACGCTCCGCCGCGCGCGAGAGATCACGGCGAAGCTTTTGGATCTCTTCGACCGGGGCGAGATCTCCAAGCTCTTTATCATCTACACCGACCTTGGCAACGGCGTGGACATGGACGTGCGCACCGTGCGCCTGCTGCCGCTGGAGGATGAGCACTTTGCCAAAGAGGAAGGGGTGGAAAAGCCCATCCGCTTTGAGCCCTCGGCAGAGGAGGTGCTCGCCAGGGTCGTGCCGGCGTACATCACGGGCTTTTTGTACTCGGCGATGGTCGACAGCTTTTGTGCCGAGCAGAACGCGCGCGCCTCTGCCATGGACTCGGCCAACCAGAACGAGGACGACATGCTGCGCGAGCTGCAACTCGAGTACAACCACGAGCGGCAGGGCGCCATCACGAGCGAGATCACGGAGGTCTCCGCCGGCGCGCGCAGCAAGAAGAACCACATGAAGAAGGAGGCGCAGCATGCGCACAGGTAAGATCATTCAGGTATCGGGCAGCGTGGTGGACGTGCGCTTCCCGCACGGCGAGCTGCCGCGCATCCGCGAGGCGCTGTCCGTCGAGCTGAACGGCAAGCGCCTTGTGATGGAGGTGGAGCAGCATTTGAGCGCCGAAACGGTGCGCTGCATCATGCTCTCCGGCAGCGAGGGCCTCAGCCGCGGCATGACCGTCACGGGCGAAGGCAGCGGCCTTCGCGTGCCCGTCGGCAAGGCGACGCTCGGACGGCTTTTCAACGTCTTTGGCGATACCATCGACGGCGGCGCGCCGATCGGCGGCGCGGAGCCGCGCCGTAGCATCCACAGAAAGCCCCCCGCCTTCGACGAGCAGAGCCCGAGCGTTGAGATCTTGGAGACCGGCATCAAGGTCATCGACCTTTTGGAGCCCTATCCGCGCGGCGGCAAGATCGGCCTGTTCGGCGGCGCGGGCGTCGGTAAAACGGTGCTCATTCAGGAGCTTATCCACAATATCGCCGTCGAGCACGGCGGCTATTCGATCTTCACCGGCGTGGGCGAGCGCAGCCGCGAGGGCAACGACCTCTGGAACGAGATGCACGAGAGCGGCGTGATCGACAAGACCGCGCTCGTCTTCGGCCAGATGAACGAAGCGCCCGGCGTTCGTATGCGCGTGGCGCTGACAGGCCTTACGATGGCCGAATACTTCCGCGACGAGGAGCACCGCGACGTGCTGCTGTTCATCGACAATATTTTCCGCTTTGTGCAGGCGGGCAGCGAGGTCTCGACCCTGCTCGGCCGCATGCCCTCCGCCGTCGGCTACCAGCCGACGCTCGCCAACGAAATGGGCGAGCTGCAGGAGCGCATCACCTCGACCAAGAGCGGCTCGATCACGTCCGTGCAGGCGGTCTACGTTCCCGCGGACGATCTGACCGACCCTGCCCCGGCGACGACGTTCACCCACCTCGACGCGACGACGGTTTTGAGCCGTAAGATCGCCGAACAGGGCTTATATCCCGCGGTCGACCCGCTCGAATCGTCCTCCCGCATTCTGGAAGAGGACATCGTGGGCGAGCGGCACTACCGCATCGCGCGCAGCGTACAGGCGACCTTGCAGAAATACCGCGAATTGCAGGATATCATCGCCATCCTCGGCATGGAGGAGCTGAGCGACACGGACAAGGTGACGGTCAACCGCGCGAGAAAGATCCAGCGCTTTTTGGCCCAGCCGACGTTCGTGGCCGAAAAGTTCACGGGCCTTCCGGGCGTCTATGTGCCGCTTGAGGAGACACTCCGCGGCTTTGAAGCCATTCTCTCCGGCGAGATGGACGGCTATCCCGAGATGGCGTTCTACAACGTCGGCACGCTTGACGACGCGCTCGCCAAGGCGAAGAAAATGGAAAGCGGGGAAGCGTGATGAAGACCTTTCCTCTCCGCGTCCTCGCGCCCGAGCGCACGTTTTTTGACGGGGCGTGCACATCGCTCACCGTGCCGAGCATCGACGGCATGTACGGCCTGATGGCGCAGCACGAGGATATCGTGCTCGCGGTCGTTCCCGGCAAGCTGGCGCTGCGGGACGCCGACGGCGTCGAGCAGATCGCCGCCGTGTCCGAGGGCGTGCTCAAGATGGAGCACGGCGAGGCGCTTGTGCTGGTGGACACGATCGAGCGGCCGGAGGAGATCGACCTCCACCGCGCCGAGGAAATGGCCGCCGAGGCGCGCGCCGAGCTCAAGGCGAAGCGCAGCGCGCAGGAGCAGGCCATTGCCAATGCCCGCATCGCCCGCGCGATCAGCCGTATCCACGTCAAGCACGACGGGAAATAAATGAGAAAACGAAAATTCGCACCGCAAGGTGCGAATTTTTTGATCTCTCCGCCGACTTTCGCCTGTTTTTGCACACTTTTTGTGCTAAAAGTGGAGAAAAAGGAGGGGAAATCCATGGAAATGTCCGCAAGAAAGCCGCTGCTCCCGCGCCGCGTGCTCGATCTGCCCATCGACGCGCTGCGCCCTAACCCCAACCAGCCGCGCATCGAGTTTGACGAGGCCTCGCTGCGCTCGCTGAGCGACAGCATCCGCCGCTATGGCATCCTCCAACCGCTGACTGTCCGCCGCACGGACGAGGGCTATGAGCTCATCGCGGGGGAGAGACGTCTGCGCGCGGCAAAGCTCGCGGGACTGCGCGAGGTGCCGTGCCTGCTCGCGCGCTCGAGCGAGGAGGAGAGCGCGCTGCTCGCGTTGATTGAAAACCTTCAGCGCCGCGATTTGCACTACTTGGAAGAGGCTGCGGCCATCGCGCGGCTGATCGCGACCTACGGCCTCTCGCAGGAGCAGGCGGCGGAAAGGCTGGGGAAGTCCCAGTCCGCTATTGCCAACAAACTGCGGCTGCTGCGCCTGTCGCCCGACTGTGTGCGCCTTCTGCGCGAGCATGACCTCTCCGAGCGGCACGCACGGGCGCTGCTGCGCCTGACGGACGAGGAAGACCGCCTCAAAGCCTTGCAAGTTATCGCCGCACGCGGCTACAACGTCGCGCAGAGCGAGGCGTACATCGAAGAGCTTCTGAAGCTCAAGCAGAAAACGCCCCCGCCGCGCCTGCCGACCTACATCGTCAAGGACGTGCGCATCTTTTTGAACACCATCCGCCACTCGCTCGGATTGATGCAGCGCGCGGGCGTCGAGGCCGACATGCAGCGCGAGGACACGGATGACGGCATCCTTCTGACCATCCGCATCCCGAAACGTGCAAAAGAGGCCGGATAATCCTGCAAAATTGTCACCAAATTGTGATTCTTTTTCTCATAAACTGTGATATACTGAAACGAACGGCAGGGAAGCCCCTGTCCGGAAGATCGGAAGAAACAGGAGGAGCCAGCATGGATGAAATGAACGGCGCCTTTGAGGAAAAGAAGAGAAGAAAAGGCGGCAAGCGCCTGATGCAGCCGGAAAAGGCCGCGAAGGCGCCCAAAGCGCCCCGCGCGGAGAAGCCGCCGCGCGTTCCACGTGAAACATCGGGCAAGGCCGGCAAGGTCGTCGGCATCGTCGCGGGTGTGCTCGTGGTGGCGTACTTGGGCCTTGGCGCGTGGGCGTCGGCCAGCCATAAAATTTATCCCAACGTGATGATGGGCGATACCAACTACGGCGGGATGACCGAGCAGCAGGTCGCCGAGCAGCTCAAAGCGAGCGTCGCGCAGGCGAAGGGCGCGGGCGTCGATTTTGTCCTGCCGGACGGCACAGAGGTCGCGCACGTGTCGCTCGACGCGATGCCGGAGTATGTCGACTTCGACGGACTTGCCAAGCATATCTACAACGTCTACGGCTGCAACGACAGCTTTCTGACCGCGGGCGCAAAGTACCTGCGCGCGCTCTTCAAGCCGCAGGACGCCGCACAGGTGGTCGGCGCAGCCTACTCGCCCGATTTGATGGAGAACCTTGTCGACACGGTGTGCGACAGCATCAACTGCGACCCCGTGGAGTTTGCCATCAACGTGACAGAGGATGGCAAGGTCAGCGTGACGAAGCCGCAGGACGGCCGCGCGACGACCGACGTCGCAAGAGATCAGATCGGCGTGTACTTAAACGGCGCGTATTTGAGCGGCGGAGACCCGTCCGAGATCGTGCTCCAGCCCGCGAGCGAGGGCGGCGTTTACGACGTCATCCCCGCGCAGGAGGTCGACCTGAGCGCGCAGCGCGAGGCCGTCATCGGCCAGAAGGTCAACGCGACGTATGATAAGGAGACCGGCGCGGTCACGCCGGGACACGCGGGCGTGGAATTCTCGCTCTCTGACCTTGAATCCGCCTACAACGCCGCGGCGGCGGGGGAGACGGTCGAGTTGCCGAACGCCACGGTCGAGACGCCGGACGTCACGGCAGAGCAGCTCCAAAAGGTCCTGTTCCGCGATGTGCTGAGTACCTACACCACGAAGGTTGGCGGCGCGTCCGGCCGCCGCGCGAACGTCAAGCTGACGGCCTCGCGCATCACCGGCTACATATTAAACTCCGGTGAAACGATGAAATACGGCCCGCTCGTCACGCCCTTTACCGCAGCCAACGGCTACAGCACCGCGCCCGGTTACTTGCAGGGCAAGACCGTCGATATGGTCGGCGGCGGCGCGTGTCAGGCGAGCTCCACGCTCTACGCCGCGGCGCTCTACGCCAACCTTGAGATCGTGCAGCGCACGAACCACGGCTTCGCGTCCGACTACATCGGCCTTGGCCTCGACGCGACGGTCGCGCAGGGAGGGCCTGAGTTCGAGTTCCGCAACAACACGATGTATCCCATCAAGGTCATCGCCGAATACTACACCAGCGGCGGCAAGGACTTCCTCAAGGTCACGCTGCGCGGCACGAAGGTCGACGACACCTGCGTGAAGATCAAGACCGAAGTGCTTGAGACCATCCCGTTCACGGAGGAGATCGTCGAGACGGACGAGCTCGCCCCCGGCGAGCGCAAAGTCGAGCAGACCGCCTACACCGGCTACAAGGTCAAGACGTACCGCAACGTCTACTCTGGCGACGGCAAGCTCATTTCGTCCACATTTGAGGCGAGCAGCAACTATAAGGCGCGCAACCGCATCGTGCTCGTCGGCAAGTCCGCGGCGGTCACGCCGGTGGACCCGGGGACGACCACACCCGTCGATCCCGGCACGACCACGCCGACCGACCCGACAACGCCCGTCGACCCCGGTACCACGACTGACCCGGGCACCACGACCGATCCCGGGACCACTGCCCCCGGCGTGACCGATCCCGGCACGACGACAGAGCCGCCCGTCGAGCAGGAAAAGCCCGGTTGGCTCGATACGGGGCTCGACCGGTAAAAACAGCAGAACGAGAAAACGGAGAGGCATTGCCTCTCCGTTTTTACGTTGTTCAAGTGTTATTCGCCGTCCGAGTCCATGTAGAGCTCTTCGGCCTTCTGCTGCGCGGCGATCAGCAGCGCGCTGGCCTCGCCATAGTTCTGCCTGTGCATTTTCTCCAGCGCGTCAGTCACGGCGTTGAAGAGGAGCAGATACATTGCCTTGTAGTCCGTCATAGAACCACCCTCGGAAAATTATATAACGTTTTGTTATATAGCACAATATAACATTTTGTTTTACGTATACTTCTTTACAGAATCTAAACACGAATTCTGGATGGAGTGAAGCAAAATGTATCGACGCATTCGAGACTTGAGAGAGGACAGCGATCTGACGCAAAAGAGCTTGGCGGACTATCTGAGCTGCTCGCAGGTCTGCTATTCCAACTACGAGACCGGCAAGCGCGACGTCCCGAGCGACGTGCTCATCAGGCTCGCGCGGTTTTACCACACGAGTGTGGATTATCTTGTGGGGCTCACGGAGGAGCGGGCTCCTTACCCTAAAAAGAAATAGTACATAGTGCCATGTTCTCGCACGGGTGCGAGGGGGATGCAGCGCGACAGCGCTGCTTTTGTCCCTGCACTGTGCAGGGGGGCGGGGGGAAGGCAGCGCCTTTGGCGCTGCACGGAATAAGGGGGCCATTCTCTCACGCGAGAGAATGGCCCCCTTGGACCCCCAAGAGAACGCGAGGGGAGATCCCCTCGACCCCCGACATTGGCAGTTTGCAGCTTGAATGACTGCACGCGCTGCGCAATGTAAGTGCGGTGTACATGGCTTCGCCATGAATCCCTGCGATTCGTCACCGTTTTCAACCGCGCCTTACTACCGTGAGGCGCGAGTGACGTTACCTCAGCGGCAGATTGCTTGCCGAATGTGGCATTGCTGCGCTCGCCGCATTGATAGGTTCCTCGGTAGACGGGAATTAGGCTGTACTCCTACAAGATGAGCAGAGCGGCACCCGCAAGGCGTGAGCCGCATCC
>ENA-UEYF01000551-UEYF01000551.1-human-gut-metagenome-genome-assembly--contig:-NODE-551-length-38703-cov-6.149485_pt1 | contig 38703 bp, 34 predicted proteins | sample MGYA00242902_ERZ507920 | MGnify/ENA primary metagenome ERZ507920 (study PRJEB26167, sample SAMN06115402) | human gut metagenome | host: Homo sapiens | place: China:Jiangxi | collected 2016-07-05...
CAGATCTGCAATGTCGGGGGTCGAGGGGGACTCCCCTCGTCCTTTCTCTTGGGGGTGTAAGGGGGATATTCTCTTTCTGAGAAAGAGAATATCCCCCTTTGCCGCGTCCCCACACGGTGTGGGGCCAGAAGCAGCGCTGCCGCGCTGCCCCCCCCTGCGCCCTACGGGCGCAAAAAGAAACAGCCCTCGCGGGCTGCTTTCCTCCCGCGCCCGAGGCGCGAAAGTTGTCCAAATTGTCAATATGGGATACTTATCCCCATTTCCCCTCTTTTTTCTTTGGATAATATGCGGTATTGACTTCTGGCGTTTTAGAGGCTAAAATAAGCCCATCAAACATGAGAGATACATGAAAGGATTTAATGCTATGTTCCGTTTTGCTTATGCAAATCAGAATAACACCGCCGCTTCTGCCATGTGCGCAGAGGCCGCTTCCTCCTGCACCTTTCAGTCCTCCCGCTTCAACTGCATCGCTCTGGGCGCCATTATTATGGCGTCCATTATTATTTCCCGCCTGATCGCCATTATTGGCATTTCTCTGCTGGTACTGGTACTTCTGGCCGTCCTGATGGGCGTTCCCGGGATGAAACGCGATTGCTGAGCGAGTAAAAAACGCGATACAGCAAAGCGGTTCCGCCGGGAATGGCGGACCCGCTTTTTTGTATAATAAATCTGTTCATTATTTAATCAAAGGAGATTTGAAACGATGAAAAAGAAGTTTATGTGCATGCTCATGGCTGCGGCCATGACGCTCTCGATGGCCGCCTGCGGCTCCAAGGGCGACGATGCGAACACCGATGCCAACACCGACGGCACCGATAGCGCTGAGGTCCAGACCTTCAAGCTCGGTTCCTCCGGCCCGCTGACCGGCGACAGCGCGATCTACGGCATGGCCGTCGTTCAGGGTGCCGAGCTGGCCGTCAATGAAATCAACGCCAGCGACAGCAAGATCAAGTTCGAGTTCCAGAAGCAGGACGATGAGGCCGACGGCGAAAAGGCTGTCAACGCCTACAACAACATGATGGATAACGGCATGCAGGTCCTCGTCGGCCCCACGACTACCGGCGCTTCCATCGCCGTTGCCGATGCCTGCTACACCGACCGCACCTTCATGCTGACCCCCTCCGCCTCCTCCACTGACGTGACCGCGGGCAAGGACAATGTCTTCCAGGTCTGCTTCACCGACCCCAACCAGGGCGTTGGCGCTGCCGACTACATGGCTGAGAACTTCGCCGATGCCAAGATCGCCGTCATCTACCGCAACGACGACGCCTACTCTCAGGGCATCCGCGATGCTTTCGTGAAGGAAGCGGGCGACAAGGGCCTCTCCATCGTCTATCAGGGCACCTTTACCCTCGATACCTCCTCCAACTTCTCCGTTCAGCTCGCCGCCGCGCAGACCGCCGGCGCCGACCTCGTCTTCCTCCCCATCTACTATCAGCCCGCTTCCGTGATCTTCGCGCAGGCCAAGGCCATGGGCTATGCCCCCACCTTCTTCGGTGTGGACGGCATGGATGGCATCCTCGATATGCCCGGCTTTGACACCACTCTCGCCGAGGGCCTCGTGCTGATGACCCCGTTCTGCGCCACCGTTGAATCCAGCAAGAGCTTCGTCGACGCTTACGTCGCCGCCTACGGCACCAAGCCCAACCAGTTCGCCGCCGACGCCTACGATGGTGTTTACATCATCAAGGCCGCGCTCGAACAGGCCGGCTGCACCGCCGATATGAGCAATGAAGAGATCTGCGACGCGCTCGTTTCCGCCATCACTTCCCTCAAGTTCACCGGCCTCACCGGTACCGACATGTCCTGGAACGCCGAGGGTCAGGTCTCCAAGGCTCCGACCGCTTACGTCGTCAAGGACGGCCAGTACGTCGAGGGCTGATCCCCGTAAAGATACCAAACAGACCGTTTATCGTCTCTCTCACTGAGCGAAGGGTCGCCGGGAGGAAAAAACTCCCGGCGGCCTGCGCCCTGCTTCTATGGCGGAAACGAAGGCAGCGCCCTTCCTCTCTGCCCTTGTTTCTGCCACAGACAACTCCCAATCCCGAACGAGAAAAAGAGGTGCCATCCTATGGAATTCTTATCCTATCTCATCAGCGGCATCAGCCTCGGCAGCGTGTACGCCATCATCGCCCTCGGCTATACGATGGTCTACGGCATTGCCAAGATGCTGAACTTCGCCCACGGCGACGTCATCATGATTGGCGGCTACGTTTCCTTCTGCGCGATGTTTTATCTGGGGCTTCCCAGCATCGTCGCGGTGCTGATGGCCGTTGTCGTTTGCACCGTCCTCGGTATCGTCATCGAGCGCCTTGCCTACAAGCCCCTGCGCTCCGCGCCGAGCCTCGCGGTGCTCATCACCGCCATCGGCGTGAGCTATTTCCTCCAGAACTCCGCGCTGCTCATCTGGAAGGCCGCCGCACGCTCCTATCCCCCCGTGGTCACGGGCTCTGTGAAGATCTTCGGCGGCAAGCTGACCGTTTCCTACATCTCCCTTCTCACGATCTCCGCCTGCGTCGTCATCATGATCGCGCTGACGCTTTTCGTCAGCAAGAGCAAGATGGGCAAGGCCATGCGCGCCTGCTCGGAGGATAAGGCCGCGGCACAGCTGATGGGCATCAACGTCAACGCGACCATTTCCGCGACGTTTGCCATCGGCTCGGCGCTCGCGGCCATCGCGGGCGTGCTGCTCTGCTCGTTCAACACCTCCCTCATGCCCACCACCGGCTCCATGCCCGGCATCAAGGCATTCACCGCGGCGGTGTTCGGCGGCATCGGCTCCATCCCCGGCGCATTCCTCGGCGGGCTCCTGCTCGGCATCATCGAGGCCATGGCCCAGGCGTATATCTCGACGAACCTCGCAAACTCGATCGTCTTTGCCGTGCTGATCGTCGTGCTGCTCGTCAAGCCCGCAGGACTGCTCGGCAAGTACGTGCCGGAGAAAGTGTGAGGTGGCCGGAATGACAAAGAAAATGAAACAGTTCAACTCCCTCAAGAAAACCACCAGGGTCGACTTTGCGACCTATTTCGGCGTGATCGCCGCCTTCGTCATCGTGACGGTGCTGCAAAGCAACGGCTCTCTCAAGCGCTCGGTCATCGGTCTTCTCGTGCCGATCTGCTGCTATATGTCCATGGCCGTTTCGCTGAACCTCACGGTCGGCATTCTCGGCGAGCTGAGCCTCGGCCACGCAGGCTTTATGAGCGTTGGCGCGTTCTCCGGTATCGTTGTCTCGCAGAGCCTTGCGGGACTCATTCCGAATGGCCCCGTGCGCCTCGCGCTCTCGATGTTCATCGGTGCGCTTCTCGCCGCGCTCGTCGGCCTTCTCATCGGCACGCCCGTGCTCCGCTTGCAGGGCGACTATCTCGCCATCGTGACGCTCGCCTTTGGCGAGATCATCAAAGAGCTTATCAACTGCCTCATCATCGGCTGCGATGAAAAGGGCCTGCACTTCGTTTTCAACCTCTCCGGCAACAAAACGGTCGACGACCTCGGCCTGAGTGCGAACGGCACGGCCATCATCAAGGGCGCGCAGGGCGCGACCGGCACCGCCACCATCGCAAGCTTCACCGCAGGCTTCATTCTCGTGATGCTCACACTCTTCGTCGTGCTGAACCTGACCCGCTCTCGTGCGGGCCGCGCGATCATGGCGATCCGCGACAACCACATCGCCGCGCAGGCCATCGGCCTCAACCTGACGAAGTACAAGCTTCTGGCATTCGTCACCTCCGCCGCCCTTGCGGGCGCGGCAGGCGCGCTCTTCGGCCTGAACTACTCTTCTCTCCAGGCCACGAAGTTCAACTTCAACCTCTCCATTCTCGTGCTGGTGTTCGTGGTGCTCGGCGGGCTCGGCAACATCTGGGGCTCGCTCGTCGCCGCCGCCGCGCTCACCATCCTGCCCGAGGCACTGCGCCCGCTCCACGACTACCGTATGCTCATCTATGCGATCGTACTGATCTTCGTCATGCTCGCGACCAATAATCCGCAGGCCAAGGCGTTCTTCCAGAAGCTTCTGCCTCATCGCCGTGCCAGTGCTGAAAAGGAGGATTGACCATGACACAGAAAGAAAAAGCCAAGCTCGTTCCCGTCTCCCGTGAACCGGCGCTTTTGACCGAGCGCGACGCGAACAAGTCCCCCGTGCTCGAGTGCATCGACCTCGGCATCACGTTCGGCGGTCTGAAAGCGGTCGACAATTTCAATGTGACCATCGGCCGCACCGAGATCACCGGCCTCATCGGCCCGAACGGCGCAGGCAAAACGACCGTTTTCAACCTGCTCACCAAGGTCTATCAGCCCACCCACGGCACGATTCTCTTAAACGGCAAGGACATCCATGACCTCAACACCGCGCAGGTCAACCGCGCGGGCATCGCGCGCACATTCCAGAATATCCGCCTGTTCGGCGAGCTGAGCGTGGAAGAAAACATCACCGTCGCGATGGACACGCAGATGCACTACACGATGCCCGAGGGCATTTTCCGCCTGCCCCGCTTCTGGAAGGAAGAGCGCATCGTTCACGAGCGCGCGATGGAGCTTCTGTCCATCTTCCACATGGAGGATCTTGCCAAGGCCAAGGCAAGCTCGCTCCCCTACGGCGCACAGCGCCGCCTGGAAATTCTCCGTGCGCTGGCCACGAACCCGAGTCTGCTGCTTCTTGACGAGCCCGCCGCCGGCATGAACCCGAGCGAGACGGCTGAGCTGATGGAAAACATCCGCTCCATCCGCGATACCTTCCAGATCGCGGTGCTGCTCATCGAGCACGACATGAACCTCGTCATGAACATCTGCGAGGGCATCGCCGTTTTGAACTTCGGCCATGTCATCGCCAAGGGTACACCCGAAGACATTCAGAACAATCCCGAGGTCATTGAAGCCTACCTCGGCAAGCAGAAGGAGGCCTAACGATGGGACAGATCTTACAGGTGAACGATCTTCACGTTTACTACGGCAGCATCCACGCCGTCAAGGGCGTTTCCTTCGAGGTCAACGAGGGTGAGGTCGTCACGCTGATCGGTGCGAACGGCGCAGGTAAGTCGACCGTTCTGAACACGGTCTCCGGCCTTCTGCATCCCAAGCACGGCAGCGTTGTTTTTGAAGGCAAGGACTTAAAGGGCGTCCCCGCGCACAAGATCGTCGAGCACGGTCTTGCGCAGGTTCCGGAAGGCCGCCACGTCTTTTTGCAGATGACGGTCGAGGATAACCTCGAAATGGGCGCTTACACCCAGCCGAACTCCACCATCGACGCCGGCATTGCGGATGTCTACGAGCGCTTCCCGCGCCTGAAGGAACGCCGCAAGCAGATCGCCGGTACGCTCTCCGGCGGCGAGCAGCAGATGCTCGCCATGGGCAGAGCGCTCATGTCGAAGCCGAAGCTCCTGATGCTCGACGAGCCGTCCATGGGCCTCGCCCCGATCCTCGTTGAGCAGATCTTTGACATCATCCGCGAGCTGCACGCTGCGGGCACGACGATTTTGCTCGTCGAGCAGAACGCGCAGGCCGCGCTCTCCGTCGCCGACCGCGCGTACGTGCTTGAAACGGGCCGTATCACGCTCTCCGGCACCGGTAAGGAACTTATGGCGAGCGACGCCGTCCGCAAAGCCTACCTCGGCGGTTAAATTTTCTCCAAGCAAAAAGAGTCGTCCGAAAGGGCGACTCTTTTTTTGTGCAGTTTTGCCGCCGTGCAAAATTTCCGCCCAACCTACTGCACATTTGCCAAAGATATGGTATACTGACAGAACATGACACAGGATCGGAGGGATCGGATTGTTCAAAATTCTCATTGCGGAGGACGACCGCGAGCTGCGCCAGCTCTTCGCCCACGTGCTCACCAAAAACGGTTACACTGTCCTCGGCGTCTCCAACGGCGAAGAGGCGCTTGCCGCGCTCGAGCAGAGCTATTACGATCTCATCATCTCCGACATCATGATGCCGAAAATGGACGGCTACGAGCTTGTGCGCTCGATCCGCGAGAGCGGCTCGTCCATCCCCATTATGATGATCACCGCCAAGGACGCCTTTGACGACATGCGCCTCGGCTTCCTCTCCGGCAGCGACGACTATATGGTCAAGCCCATCAACATTGGGGAAATGGTACTGCGCGTGAGCGCGCTGCTGCGCCGCGCCCAGATGGCGAGCGAGCGCCGTCAGGTCATCGGCGGCACAGTGATGGAGTGCGACTCGCTCAGCGTCACCGTCGACGGCGGGAGCATGGTGCTGCCGCAGAAGGAATTCATGCTGCTCTACAAAATGGCGTCGTTCCCCGGCCGCATCTTCACGCGCCAGCAGCTCATGGACGACATCTGGGGCTATGATTCCAGCACCGACACCCACACCGTCGATGTCCACATCGCGCGCCTGCGCGAGCGCTTCCGCGACAATCCCGACTTCAAGATCGTCACGATGCGCGGCGTGGGATATAAGGTGGTGCGCACATGAAAAAACGGCGCAATAAATTTCTCGACATCCGCGTGCAGTTCTTCTTCATCAGCATGGCGGGCTTTATCGGCGTGGCGCTGCTTGCCGCGCTCGCGGCCTGGGGGCTCGAGCACCTCGGCGTCAATGTGCCGATGTTCGTGTGGCTGCTCATCTTCACGCTGCTGCTCGGCAGCGCGACGGCGGCGGGCTTTTCCATCGCGTTCTTCGCGCCCATCTCGCGCCTGTCGCGCGCGATGAAGGAGGTCGCGAGCGGCAACTTCCGCGTGCATGTGGAGACGAAGAGCGTTTTTCGCGATATCCGCGACAGCTTTGACAGCTTCAACCTTATGGTCAGCGAGCTGAACGCGACCGAGACCTTGCAGACCGACTTCATCTCGAACGTCTCGCACGAGTTCAAAACGCCCATCAGCGCGATCGAGGGCTATGCCTCGCTTTTGCAGGAGCACCAGCAGTCCCCCGAGGAGCAGGCGGAGTATATCGACAAGATTCTCTTCAACACGCGCAGGCTCTCCGCCCTTGCGGGCAATATTCTGCTGCTCTCTAAGCTCGACAGCCAGTCCATCCACCCCCAGCGCTCGCGCTTCCGCCTTGACGAGCAGGTGAGGCAGTGCATTCTCGCGCTTGAGCGCAAGTGGACAGGAAAGGATGTCGACTTCGATGTCGACCTCGATTCCGTCGACTTCACAGGCTACGAGGGGCTGCTCCAACACGTGTGGACGAACCTCATCGACAACGCCGTCAAGTTCGGCCCGCGCGGCGGCCTGATCCGCATGCGTCTCATTGAGGAAGACGGCAGCGTGCTCTTCACCATCGACAACGAGGGCAAAAGCATCCTCGACGAGGATAAGTCCCGCATTTTTAACAAATTCTATCAGGGGGACAGCTCGCACGAATCCGAGGGCAACGGCCTCGGCCTTGCGCTTGTGCGAAAGATCGTCGCCATCCACGGCGGCGAGGTTTGGGTCGAGGACCCGGTGAACGGCGGCTGCCGCTTCGCCGTGCGCCTGCCGGTAGAGAAGTGACCACCATTTTTCAACAAAAATTGAGATTCTCTTCATCATTTGTTCGAAACTCTATGCTATATTAAATCTTAACAGCCGCAGAGGCGGCTTTTTCCCGGCGTAGTGTCCCTGCGTCGGGCTTTTATCACGGGATAAGGAGAGGTGACGATGGGCTTTCTGCGCTGCTGCGTTTATTACGGGATTTTAGCCGTCGTGTCGTTTTTCATCGGGCGGCTGCTGCCAAAATCCTGGTTTCACGGCGACAAATTCCCCTACCGCTGCGCGAACTGGGAAGCAAAGCTCTTCCGCTTTCTGCGCGTGCACGAGTGGCAGGACAAGGTACCCGACATGAGCAAGATCGTCCCCAAGCTCATCCCCGCCAAAAAGCTGGACACGGACTTTCGCGCGCAGCTTCCGCGCATGATCGAAGAGACCTGCGTCGCTGAGTTCACGCACTTTGTGCTCATCCTGCTCGGCTTTTACGCACTGCGCCTCTGGCCCGGAACGGGCGGCGCGGTCGTCACCGCCATCTATATTCTATTCGGCAACCTGCCGTTTCTCATCATTCAGCGCTACAACCGGCCGCGGCTGCAAAAGCTTCTCGCCGCGCAGCAGCGCCGGAGCAGACGCAACCAAGAAGAACAACAGTAAAGGATCGGAGCTTTTCATGAAAGTCTTGATTTTAAGCTGCAACACCGGCCAGGGTCACAACTCCTGCGCCGCGGCGCTCGAGGAGGAGTGCCGCAACCAAAACATTCCCTGTGACACCGAGGACGCGCTGCGCTTCATCTCGCCCGAGGTCTCGCGCTTTATCTCGAACTGGCACGTGCGCATCTACCGCCACGCGCCGGGTCTTTTCCGCGTGGGCTACCGCGCGGCAGAGGATCATCCCGCCCAGTTTCACGAGGGTTCCGCGCTCTACCGCTACCTGACGCAGGGCGCGGAAAAGCTCTGCGGCTTCATCGCCGGCAGCGGGTACGACACGGTCATCTGTACCCACACGTTCGCGGCGCTGATGGTCAGCGAGGTCGTAAAGACGCATCTGCCGAACCTCAAGACCTGCTTCATCGCCACGGACTACACCTGCTCGCCCAGCGTGAAGGACAGCTCGCTCGACCGCTACTTTATCCCTGCCTCATCGCTCTCGGGCGATTTTCTCGGCGGCGGCGTGACGAGCGAACGCCTGCGCGCCTGCGGCATCCCCGTGCGCCAGATGTTCCGCTCCAGCGTGCGCAAGGAGGACGCCAAGCGCGCGTTCGGCATCCCCGCTGACCACAAGCACCTTGTGATGATGTGCGGCAGCATGGGCTGCGGCCCCATCATGAGCATCGCGCGCCGCATTGGGCGCAATTTGCCGGACGATCAGGACTTAACGATCGTCTGCGGCACGAACAAGCAGCTCTACCGCCGGCTCCAGCGCCGCTTCTATGATGCGAAAAACGTCCACGTCCGTTCGTATGTGAAGGACATGGCACTTTTGATGGACTCCGCCGACCTCTACCTCACAAAGCCCGGCGGCATCAGCGTGACCGAGGCGGCCTCGATGCGCCTGCCGATGGTGTTCATCGACGCGGTCGCGGGCTGCGAGGAGTACAACAAAGACTTCTTCCTGCGCACGGGCGGCGCGGTCACAGGGCAGACGCCCAAGGAGATTGCGCGCACGAGCCTGCGCCTGCTCAGCGACAAGGACGCGCTTGAGAAGATGGGCGACGCGCTCGACGCCGCCGTGCCGCACAACGCCGCGGCCAACATTCTCTCCGAGATGAGTGAAGCCGAGGAGGAGAAGGAGGAAGACCTCGCATGATCAAACCCAGCGTTGACTACCGCCAGTTCCGCTTCAGTAAGCTGAACACGCCGGAGTTTTCCCACGTGTGGCTGCTGCTCTACTGGCCCATTTTCGGCCTCGGCTTTTCGTATGTCGAGCGCTTCTACCCCGTGGCGCACTACATCGAAATGCACTGCGCGCTCGACGACCTCATTCCTTTTAATGAATGGTTCCTCATTCCCTACATGTTCTGGTTCGTCTACCTCATCGGCGCGGTAGCTTACACGTTCTTTTTCGACGTGCCGGGCTTTCGCCGCATGATGCGCTTCGTGATGATCACCTACTCGGTGACGCTCATTATCTATTTCCTCTTTCCCACCTGTCAGACGCTCCGGCCCGAGGTCTTCCCGCGCGACAATGCCCTCACGCGCTTCATCGCGGGGTTCTACGTGTTCGACACGAACACGAACGTCTGCCCGTCGCTGCATGTCATCGGCTCGATGGCGGCATTTTTCGCTTTCTGGTATGCGCCCATCTTCTCCAAGCGCGGCTGGCGCATTGCATCGACCGTTGCAGCATTTTTTATCAGCATTTCCACCGTCTTTATGAAGCAGCACTCCATTCTGGATGTCGCCGCAGCCATCCCGCTGTGCGCGATCGGCTATTATTTTGCCTACGTCAGAACGCCGAAAAAATCCCGCAGCGCCGTGCCGGATGTCACCCGATAAGAAACTTCATCCGCAGAAGCTCCGATCGCTTCTGCGGATGCTTCTTTTATACGGCTCTTTTCCCCTTTTCTTTTGCATATATTCGCGCATAATTGCATACTTTTGTGAATTTTCGGCTTTTCGCATGCATATTTGTGCACCTTGCATAGAAAGGCGTCGAAAGTTCCGGCATTTTTTGAGTTTTTAATCGTTGACAATGAATAAGTAAACATTTATACTAACGCTATCGTTTCTGAAGCGTATGAAAATTCGTTCAACGATCAAACATTATACAAGATGGAAAGAAATTGAAAAAGGAGCTATCAACCATGAAAAAGTTTACTGCACTGATGCTGGCTCTGATGATGAGCCTTTCGCTGGTCGCCTGCGGCAATAAGGCCGACGACAGCAACAACGCCGATGATGCCAACACCGACAACAACACCGAGCAGACCGGCGGCACGCTGGTGCTCGGCACCTCCGCTGACTACGCCCCGTACGAATTCATGTATGCCGATGACAGCGGCACGATGCAGTACGCCGGTATCGACATTTCCGCCGGCCAGTACATCGCCGATGAGCTGGGCAAGGAGCTTCAGGTCGAGAACATGAGCTTCGACTACCTGCTCACCTCCCTTGCCAAGGGCGATTTTGATATCGTCATGGCGGCCATCGAGGTCACGCCCAAGCGTCTCCAGTCCGCTGACTTCTCCGATCCCTACTACACCGACCTGCCGGCCATGATCCTTGTCAAGGCTGACGCCGCCGATCAGTACAACACCCTCGCCGACTTCGCCGGCAAGAGCGTCGGCGCGCAGACCGCCACCACCAAGGAAGCCATCGTCACCGACCAGATGGAGGGTGCGAACCTCGTCTCCCTCTCCCTTGTGACTGACCTCGTCAACGAGCTTGTCTACGGCAAGGTCGACGCGATCGTCGTCGATGGCGCTGTCGCTGAGCAGTATGCCGAGGCCAACCCCGATCTGGCCATCGCTCCCGCCTCTTCCGAGCTCGGTGAAGCTCAGCCCTACTGCATCGCTGTTGCCAAGGGCGACCCCAAGGGCCTGCTGCCCGGCATCAACGAGGCCATCGCCAAGATGACTTCCGAGAACAAGATGGAAGAATTCATCGCCGCTGCCGATGAGCTGAGCGGCAAGGCCGTCGAGGTCACCGCGGACGCTCCTGCGGCCTAAGTTCTCCCCTTTAACTACGCTCTCTTCTCATTATCTCTCATAGCCAATGAGCAAAGCCCCAAATGGCTTTGCTCATTGGCGTCTCTTAATGAAAAGAGGCGAGCCTCTTTTCATTAAATCCTCACTCCACTCTGTGCCTCGCCCCCGCAAGCGGGTGCTTCGACACTCGCTCCGCGCAAAGTGTTTTTTGCCACGCGCATGTCGTGGCAAAAAACGAGCAAGATTTTTTCGCGCTGGCAGCGCGAAACTCTGCGAGGCTTATCCCAACTAAATCACACATCTGAAAGGAGATCTCTCCCATGGATCTTGCCACGCGGTGGAGCAACCTCTTTGTCGGCATGTCGCCGGCGTCGTTCGTTAACTTTTCCTTTTTGCCGAAATACGGTGTCTACTTTTTGCAGGCGCTCGGCTACACGCTGCTGCTGGCCGTCATCTCGGTCCTGCTGGCAGTCATTCCGGCGCTGCTGCTCGCGTTCATGCGCCTGAGCAAGAATAAGTTTGTGCGCGGCATTTCCGGCGCGTACATCGCGATCTTCCGCTCTACGCCGCTGCTCGTGCAGCTCTCGATCATTTACTTCGGCTTTTTTGGCGCGATCTCCATCCCGCGCCTGTACATCTTCGGCTTTATCGACATTTCCCGCTTCATCCCCGGCGTTGTAGCCCTCGCGCTCAACAGCTCGGCCTACGTTGCCGAGATCTTCCGTGCGGGCATCCTTGCCGTCGACGCAGGCCAGACTGAGGCTGCGCGCTCGCTGGGTCTTTCCGCCACGCAGGCGATGAAGCTTGTCGTGCTGCCGCAGGCCATCAAGAATGTCCTGCCCGCGCTCGGCAACGAGGTCGTCACCATGGTCAAGGAATCGTCCATCTGCTCCACGCTCGGCATGGTCGAGCTGATGTTCGCCGCGAAGACCGTGGCGACGTCCACTTACATTTCCCTCGCGCCTTACGTGCTGGCGGCGCTGATGTATTTCTGCATCACCTACCCCGCCGGCAAGGCGATTGAAGCGCTCGAAAGGAGGATGCGTCGTGGCGACAAGCACTAATTCCCTCATTCGCGTGACGGACGTCTGCAAGGAGTACAACGGCGGCAGCGTCCACGCGCTCTCCCACTGCAATTTAAGTGTGAAAAAGGGCGAGGTCGTGGCCATCATCGGCCCCTCCGGCAGCGGCAAATCGACGCTGCTGCGCTGCCTGAACCTTCTCGAGCAGCCGACCTCCGGCACCATTTACTTCAAGGACGTCGCCCTCAACGGTAAGAAGGTCAACTTGGACCTCCACCGCCGCGAGATGGGCATGGTGTTCCAGCACTTCAACCTCTTCCCGCACATGACGGTCAAGAAGAACATCACCCTCGCACCCGTCAAGCTGGGCCTCAAATCTCAGGCGGAGGCCGACGCACAGGCCATGGCGCTGCTTGAGCGCATCGGCCTTGCCGACAAGGCGAATGAGTATCCCGCGATGCTCTCCGGCGGCCAGAAGCAGCGTATCGCCATCGTGCGCGCGCTCGCCATGGCGCCCGAGGTCATGCTCTTCGACGAGCCAACCTCCGCGCTCGACCCCGAGATGGTCGGCGAGGTGCTCGACCTCATGCGCGACCTTGCCAAGGACGGCATGACGATGGTCGTCGTCACGCACGAGATGGGCTTTGCCCGCGAGGTCGCCGACCGCGTCGTCTTCATGTCCGAGGGCGCGATCATCGAAGAGGGCTCCCCTGCCGATCTCTTCGACCACCCGCAGAGCGAAAGACTGCAATCGTTTCTCGCAAAGGTCCTGTAATACTTCAAAAAAGCGGCTGAGCCACTTTTTTGAGAAAATTGCACTTCGCTTTGTGCCTTGCCGCCCCTCGGGCGGCTGTGACACACGCTACGCGAGAAGTGTTTTTTTCGACGCACACGCCCCAGGGCGGCATCTCTTGCCGCTTCGCGGCAATTCACCTTCTGTCGCCGCAAAAACGATTAAAATTTTTCTTGTGCCTACGAGCACAAAACTCTGCGAGGCTTTTAAAACAGGCGTCCGGCCACTGGCCGGACGCCTGTTTGTTGTCGGTATACTGTTTTACATCTTCTCTGGTGCGGAGCAGCCGATGACCTTGAGGCCGTTGGCGAGCACCTGACGGGTCGCGCTCGCGAGCTTGAGGCGCGCGTCGATGACGGCCTCGTCCTCGCCCTTGATGCGGCAGGCGTTGTAGAACTTGTGGAACGCCGCGGCAAGACGCATGAGGTAGCGGTTGATGTAGCTCGGGTCGTAGTCGCGCGCTGCCATGCGGATCTCCTCGGCAAAGGAGGAGAGTTCCTTGATGAGCGCGTGCTCAGCATCGCTCGAAAGGATGGACAGGTCGACCGCGCCGGGCTTGACGCTGTGGCCCTCCTCTTCCAGCGCTTTGAGCAGGCTGCAAATTCGCGCGTGCGCGTACTGGATGTAGTAGATGGGGTTCTCGCTGTCCTCGCGCACGGCGAGGCCGAGGTCGAATTCCATCTGCGTGTCGGGCTTGGCGTTGAAGAAGTAACGGCAGGCGTCGACGGGAATTTCGTCGAGCAGGTCAGAGAGCGAAATGGTCTTGCCCGTGCGCTTGGACATACGCACGACCTCGCCATCGCGTACGAGCTTGACGAGCTGCATCAGCACGATATCGAGACGGTTCGTACCGTCGAGGCCCAGCGCGTCCATCGCGCCCTTCATGCGGGCCACGTGGCCGTGGTGGTCAGCGCCCCAGATGTTAATGACCTTGTCGAAGTGACGCACGGCGAACTTGTTGCGGTGATAGGCAATGTCGCCGGCAAAGTAGGTGTAGAAGCCGTTGGCGCGGCGCAGAACGTCGTCCTTTAAGTCGAGCCTGTCGATGTCCTCGTCCTTCTTGCCCTGCTTGCGGTACTGCTCGCGCATGATGTCGGCGGTCTTGAGCCAGAGCGCGCCTTCCTTTTCATACGTCCAGCCGAGCTTATGAAGCTCCTCGACGGTGTCTTTGACATAGCCGCTGTTGTGCAGCGAGGACTCGAAGAACCACTCGTCGAACTTGATGCCGTAGCGCTCGAGGTCGCTCTTCATCTTCGGGATGTTGCGCTCCAGGCCAAAGCGCGCCATATCGGCGTGGCGCTCCTCGACGGACTTTTCCAGATAGCTGTCGCCATGGACATCGTAGAAGGCCTTGGCGAGCTCGCGGATGTCGTCGCCGTGGTAGCCGTCCTCGGGGAACTCGATCGCATCCTCGCCCTTGATGAGCTGGATGTAGCGTGCTTCGATGCTCTTGGCGAACTTTTCGATCTGGTTGCCAAAGTCGTTGACGTAGAACTCGCGCCACACGTCTGCGCCCGACCAGTCGAGCACCTCGGCGAGCGTATCGCCCAGCACGCCGCCGCGGGCGTTGCCCATGTGCATGGGGCCCGTGGGGTTCGCGGAGACGAACTCGACCATGTACTTCTTGCCGCCCAGCCAGTTGTCGCGGCCGTAGTCGCCCTTCTCCTCCTCAACGGCGGTCAGGACGTCGGCATACCACTTGTCGCCGAGACGGAAGTTCAGAAAACCGGGACCCGCGATCTCAACGCTCGTAAAGTACGTGTCGCTCAGGTCCATGTGCTCGGTCAGGATCTTGGCGACCTCGCGGGGATTCTTGCGCATGGCCTTGGACGCGGCCAGGCAGAACGTGGTCGTATAGTCGCCGTTGGCGGTATCCTTGGGGATCTCCACGGCGGGGACGGTCTGCACGCCCTCGGGCAGCAGTCCCTCCTGCACAGCCGCGCGATAAGCCGCCGCCGTCAACTCGGCGATCTGGTTCTTTGCGCTGCGGATCATATTCATAGTAATTTCTCCTCTATCCTTTGCGGTTTTACCCAAACGGCGCGGCACATTCGCCCGAAATCGCCCCATGGGGATACTTTTTTGCAATTATACTATATTTAATGGCAGAAAACAAGGGAATCCGGTAAGAAATCTGCCGCGGCGCGCTTGCCATTAAACGCAGGCGCGGCAAGGCCTTTCCCGCGATAAAAATCGCTGGTCCAGAAAGAGAATATTTTCGTGTCCAGTTGGGCGCGGCAGAGGCGTTTTGACGGCGCGGCGCGCCTGTCTTGCACGGTCACTGTGCCGCCTGTCAGCGTTTTATCGCAGACCAGTATGCATTTCTCTCCGCGTGCCAGTGAGCGCCGCAAAATCGCGCCTCTCTTGCTTTTTTAACCAAAAATAATATAATAACGATAGCATTATTTAGATGCTTTTGAGAGATTTTGAGAGTAAAACGATAAAAGGAGGACTATCCCATGCCCGTTAATCTGAAAGGCCGCTCTTTCCTGACGCTGAAAGACTTCACCCCCGACGAGATCCGCTATATGCTCAATCTCGCCGCTGACCTCAAGGCCAAAAAGCGCGCCGGCATCCGCGGCAACCTGCTCGCCGGCAAGAACATCGTGCTGCTGTTTGAAAAGACCTCTACCCGCACCCGCTGCGCGTTCGAAGTCGCCGCTTACGACGAGGGCGCGAACGTCACCTTCCTCGATTCCAAGTCCTCCCAGATGGGCAAGAAGGAAACGATGGTCGACACCGCCAAGGTCCTCGGCCGCTTCTATGACGGCATCGAGTACCGCGGCTACGACCAGAGGGTCGTCGAGGGTCTCGCCGCCAACGCGGGCGTTCCCGTTTGGAACGGCCTGACCGACGTTGACCACCCCACCCAGGCGCTGGCCGACATTCTCACCCTCATGGAGAACACCAAGAAGCCGCTGAGCAAGTGCAAGCTCGTCTTCTGCGGCGACACGCGCAACAATGTCGCCTACTGCCTCATGTACATCTGCGCCAAGCTCGGCATCCACTATGTCGGCTGGGGTCCGAAGGAGCTCGCGCCCGCCGCTGACGTCGTCGAATACTGCCGCGAGGTCGGCAAGGAGACCGGCGCCGTCGTCGAGTACGGTGAGGACAGAGAACTCATCAAGGGCGCGGACGCCCTCTACACCGATATTTGGGCTTCCATGGGTGAAGAGGACAAGATCCCCGAGCGCGTCAAGCTGCTCACCCCCTACAAGGTCACGGGCGAGGTGCTCAAGGCTACGGAGAATCCCGACTGCATTTTCCTGCACTGCCTGCCGTCCTTCCACGACTTCGACACCACGATGGCCGCTTCGCAGAAGGAGCTCGGCTACGATATCCGCGAGGTCACGGACGAGGTCTTCCTCTCCCCGAACTCTAAGGTCTTCGACGAGGCGGAAAACCGCATGCACACGATCAAGGCCGTCATGGTCGCGACGATCGGCAACGTCTGATCTGTTCAGGCCGCTTTCAAAAAAGCATAAAAGAACGGGAGCACTTCGTGCTCCCGTTCTTTTTTCCGCTTTGTTTACTGTTCCAGCGCCTTCCAGTCGCGCGTTTCGCGCAGCGCCGTCCACTGCTCGTCGGCAGCGGCCCACTTGGCATTGCGCTCGTAGTCATGGCTGTTGGCATCGCAAGATAGAACCAGTCGCCCGGGTTCGCGTCGGGCCAGATCTGCATCACGCCGCGCGAGAGCAGATGGCTCTCCTCGGACGGGACACGGTCGAGCACGCGGTTGATCATCGTGGCGGTCTCGGCACGGGTGATGTTGCGCTGGGGGCCGAACGTGCCGTCGGGATAGCCCGCGATCCAGCCGTTGCCCGCGGCGAGCCTGATGTACGCCTCCGCCCAGTGGCCCGCGATGTCAGAGAAGCGGCTCTCGCTCTTGTCGAGCTTGGCGAACAGTGAGATGATCTTTGCCATCTCCGCGCGCGTGATGGGCGCGTCGGGGCGGAACGTGCCGTCGGGATAGCCGTCCACGATGCCGGCCTTCGTCATGGTGGAAACCGCGGTGTTATACCACGCGTCAGACGCCACGTCGGTATATCCGTTGGTCTTGGTCAGGTTCGCGCTGCGGCTCTCCTCCGTCAGCAGGCGGAAGAAGATGGTCGTCGCCTCGGCGCGGGTGATCTGGCCGTTCGGCTGCACCGTGCCGTCCGGATAACCGATGATGTAGGCGAAGTGGTCGTCCGTGTTCAGACCGAGGGCATCGTCATCAGGAATCTCAACGGTGGGCGTGGAGGGAGTGGGACGGTAAATGCGTTTCCACTGCGCGGAATAAGTTACGTCAGCAGTCACGGTTTCAGTAACCGCTGGAGACCAGCCCATAAACGTGTAACCGCTGCGAGTGGGGTTGCCGTCAAAAGCAGGTGTGGCGCTGTCCTGTTCGACGACGCAGACCTTGTCGGCAAGGATTTCTTCGTTCTCCACGCCGTCAGTGTAGGTGACGGTGCACATCAGGCCGTGCGCAGCCTTGAGCGCATAGTTGGCAGTACCCGTTTCAGCGTCATACTTATCATAGTAAGCAGCGCCATCTTTCTCCTCCGACCAACGAGTTGTCCAACCATTTTCCTGATAGCCATCATAGTGCCAGCCGGTGATCTCCTTGCCGTCACCGGTCAGTTTCCTGTCGCCGGACATACTCTTTGCATCTGGAAGAGAAAGCGTATTATCGCCGAAAGCAAAGAGATCATCGCCGCCGTAAGCTGCCTTATTGTTGTACAGAGCACTTCCCCTGGCAGCGGCAGCACTGGACGCATTCATATAAATACCGCCGCCCATGCTTGCCTTATTACCCTGCACAGCGCCGCCCTCGGCAACGGTAACAGTGGATTTATCAGCATAAATGCCGCCGCCGATAGACTTATTGGCAGACCCGTGTCCTTGCGGCACCGGCTGTGCCTTTGTCTGTACGCTTTGCCCCACTTTCGCGAGCCGCACAGATCATTCGATTGATAAATTTATTATAACACTCAAAAAATAATCTTCAAACAGAATCCCGTCGAATTTTGTCAGCAGTAAAACTTTTAATACCTGTTGAGTTTTGTCACGTTTCAGAAATACCTTGCAGTTTAATCGGTTTTATGACAGAACAGGAGGGGCGGATCGCTCCGCCCCCTGTCCTCTCTCAATCTCGTCTCTCTCGTTCACTTGCAGTACTGGCGCAGATCATAGCACAGGCGCTCGGCCTCCTGCTCGCCGCGGGCGACGATCGCCACGGCGTCGTTGCCGGAGATGCAGCCGAGCATATCGGGCAGCTTCATCGCGTCGATAGCCGCGCCCGCCGCGTCGGCGAGCCCCGGCAGCGTCTTGAGCAGCACAACGATCCCCGCGTAGTCCACGCCCACGCTGCACTCGTTCAAAATGAGCTTCAGGCGCTTCGTGTTGTCGATGTGGTCGGCTTTGCCGGACACGGCGTAGCGGCTGCGGCCGCCGCCGATCGGCTCCTTATAAAGGTACAGCTCCTTGATATCGCGCGAGACGGTCGTCTGCTTGCTCTCGATGCCGCACTCGGCGAGACGCGCGATGAGCTCCTCCTGCGTCTCGATATTGTACTTTTCGATCAGCTCCAGGATCTTCTCTTGTCGCTTGCTCTTCATGGCTCTCTCCCATTTTCCTCCGCCCGGCCAGCTGCCGGCGCGGATGAGCTCTTCTCTCGTTCTGCGGTGGAATTTTTTACAGGTCGTCGCGGTTGACGGGGCAGGACATGCAGCGCGGGCCGCCGCGGCCGCGCGACAGCTCGGCAGACGGCACGGTCAGCACGTCGAGGCCGTGCTTTGCGAGCAAGTCGTTCGTCACATAGTTGCGCTCATAGGTGATGACGCGGCCCGGCGCGATACACAGCGTGTTCGAGCCGTCGTTCCACTGCTCGCGCTGCGCGGCCATCAGGTCGCCGCCGCCGCAGCGGATCAGGTCGACCGCGGGCAGCTTGAGCTCGAGGGCCAGAATGTCCTTGAGTTCTTCCTTGATCGCGCCGAAGCGGAGCTCGCCGTGCTCGTCGAGCGTCATCTCATAAACGCTCAGCGGGCCCTCGATCTCGGGATGGATGGTGAACTTGTCGTAGTCGACCATCGTGAAAACCGTGTCGAGGTGCATGAACGCGCGCGTCTCGGGAATGTCGAAGGCGAGCACCTTCTTAAAGCCGGAATTTTGCAGAAGATTGCGCGCAAACGTCTCCGCGCCGGAGACCGTCGTGCGCTCGGACAGGCCGATGGCCACGATGTCCTTCGACAGCACGAGCACGTCGCCGCCCTCGATGGAATAGCTGTCGGACAGGTCGTACCACATCTTGTTGTCCTGCGCGGCAAAGTCGCGGTTGTAGAGGAACATGTACTTTAAGAGCAGACTCTCGCGTTTGCGCGCAGGGGTATGCATGCGGTGGATGTTGATGCCCTCGCCCACACAGGCGCCGGGGTCGCGGGTGAAGTACAGGTTCGGCATCGGGTCGGAGACGAACGGATAGTCGTCATCGACTAAGTCCATCAGCGACGTCGGCTGCTTGGTGGCAACCTCGCAGCGCTTGATGCCCGCGATCATCTTCGTCACCATCTGCTTGGGCGGCATGTCGAGAAGAAGGCTCGTCATGCTCGCGCGCAGGCCCTTGGCGTGGATCTTGCTGATGTTCAAAAAGTCGTTGACGAGCTGGATCTGGCGCGCGGGGTCGGCGATGGCCTTGGCGACCTCGTCGACATAGTAGATGACCTCGACGCCGTTTTCGCGCAGGACCTCGGCAAAGCGGTCGTGCTCCTCCTGGGCGACCTTTAAGTACGGGATGTCGTCAAACAGCAGGCGCTCGAGCGTCGCGGGCGTCAGCGATTCCAGCTCCTCGCCGGGGCGGTGCAGCAGCACCTTGTTGAGCTTTCCAATCTCGGAAAAGTTATGAATGCCAGGATACATAGTCGTGCTCCCTTTCCCGGGATGCCGGCGGCTCTCTCATCGACCGCCCGTACATCCCGCTGTGTTTTCGATCGTCTCGCCGCAATGCGCGGCTTCTTTACGGATCGTTTTACCGTTATTACGCAGTAAAGTATACACGTTCTAAAAGCGCTTGTGATGTATCAGTGGTTTTGCCATTTTGTGTGCCAGTTACTCCTCCAGTTCTTCTTCCAGCGCTTTGCGCAATACCTCCATGCCGCGCTCCAGCCGCTCGCGCGGCTCATAGGAGTAGTTGATGCGGATATGGTCGCGCCCGCCGTTCTTGCAGGGGTAAAAAACGTATCCGGGGATCAGCGTGACGCCCATGTTGTAGGCCCTGCGGATAAACTGCTTGCTGTCCACCCCGTCCGGCAGCCTGCACCAGACATATACGCCGCCTCTCGGCTTTGTATAACTCACGCCGAGCGGCGCAAGCTCGTCGAGCTTTTGGCATACCAAATCTCGATTCGTGCGGTAGACGTCGCGAAATTTTAAAAGCGACGTGTAGTAAATGCCGTCGTCCAGGTACATGCCGAGGAGCTTTTGCGTCATCCAGTCCGAGGCCATCAGCCGCACGGAGACGAGGTAGCTCAGTGCGCGGATCAGATCGCGGTTGCCCGTGACGAAGGCAAGGCTCAGCCCCGGGATGAACGTGAGCGAGAACGAATAGATGTAAATAACATTTCCCGTCGTATCGAAGGCCTTGATCGGCGGGAGCTTATCGCCGTCGTAGACGAGTTCGCTCGCCGCGTCCTCCTCCACGATCGGCACGCGGTAGCGGTTCGAGAGCTCAACGATCTTCTTGCGCCGCTCGAGCGACAAAATGTTTCCCGTCGGGTCGTGGTAGCTCGAATTGACGAAGATGAGCCGCGGGCGCGTCTGCGTGAGTAAGCTTTCGAGCACCTCGCAGTTCATGCCGTTCTCGTCGACGGGAACGGTCAGTATCTTCGCGCCCGCAAGCTCCATCACGCGGTACATGTCCGGGTGCACCGGCTCTTCCATCACAACGCTGTCGCCGGGCTTGACGAGGAGCGTCACGATAAAGTCGAGCGCCTGATTCGTCTCCGATAGGATCTGAATTTCGCCCGAGGACGCCTTCACGCCCTTCGTGCCGAGAAAGGCCACGAGCTTCTGCCGCAAGAATTTATCGCCTTTATAGGGGCTGAAAAAATACTGGCACGGGCCGCTGCCCGTGAGCAGTGTCGCAATGTCGCCCGCGACACGCTCGGACGTGTACACCTCGCGCGAGGCGACACCGCTGCCGAGGGAATAGTGGCTCTCGTCCGTAAAGCGCTGAAACAGGTCGTCAAATGTTTTTTCCATGTCGAGGTACTTTTCCGCCACCTCGCTGACCCAGTTGACGCGGCCGGGCTGTGCGCCCTCGCCGCCCCTTTCGTCCTGCGCATCCTTTTCGTCGTTTGCCGCGGCCACGATGTAGCCCACGCCCTGGCGCGACTCGATCCACGCGTCGCTCTTGAGCTCGCTGTAGGCCTTGACCACGGTGTTGCGGTGCACATCCAAGATCTGCGCGAGCGCGCGCTCGCTCGGCAGCGCGCTCCTGCGGGGCAGCGCGCCGCTGATGATCTGCGACTTGATCTGGTCGGCGATCTGCAGATAGACCGGCACCTTCGAAAACTTGTCGATATTGACTTTCATGGCTTGTTCTCTTCTTTCTCCCGCTTCGCGGCCGCTCTCTCATTTCGGCCGCAGCAGTACATCACGCATGCGGACGCTATCTCTTTTCGCATTTTATCATATGCCGTGCGGTTTTGTACAGTCATTTTTGTGCATGTGATATAAATACGCAAAATAATAAGAGAAGAGACGTCCTTTCGGACGCCTCTTCTCCTTTGGATCAGTGCTTTGAGTAAGGAAAAGCCCTTTTCCTCTTAGAACAGCAGATGTGCGATGGGGCAGACGATCAGCAGGCTGATGATGGTGCGCTCCAGGAAGATGACGAACAGCTCCCAGATGTTGAGAGGAAGCTTGGAGCCGAGGATCAGGCCGCCGACCTCGGAGAGGTAAAGCACCTGCGTGACGGAGACGACTGCGACAATAAACTTGGCCATCTGGCTGGTGGACTCCGCGATCAGGATGGCGGGGGTGAGCATGTCGGTGAAGCCGACGATCATCGTGGAGGCAACAGCGTCCGCTTCGGGCACCTGAAGAAGCTGGAGCAGGGGGCGGAACGGGATGCCGAGCCATTCAAAGATCGGCGTGTAGTTGGCAAGGATCAGAGCGACAGTACCAATGGCCATGACGGAGGGCAGAACGCCGAACCACATGCTGCAGGCGTTCTTGGCGCCGCTCTTGAAGAATTCACCGATGCCCTTGTGCTCGGCAACGCGCTTCATGGCGAGGTCCATGCCGTACTCAACGTTGCTCTTGTAGCCCTCGGGGAGGGTGTCGGGAGCAGCCTTGCCTTCGACTAAGTACGTGTTTGGCTTTTTGCGCAGGGGATAGAGATACGGGCACACGATCGCGCAGACGATACCGACGAAGCAGACGATCAGGTAGTAGATGCCGAACTTGTCGAGCATGCCGACCGTGTCGAGAACGACGAGGGTAAACGTGATGGAAACGGCGGAGAACAGCGTTGCGATGATGCTTGCTTCCTTGGCGGAGTAGTAGCCACCCTCATACTGGTTGCAGGTGAGCATAACGCCGAGCGTACCGTCGCCGATCCAGGAGGTGATGCAGTCGACCGCAGCGCGGCCGGGGACCTTGAACAGGGGGCGCATGACCTTGGTAAGCAGCGCACCGACGAACTCCAGCAGGCCGAAGTCGAGCAGCAGCGGCAGCAGCAGGGCCGCGATGACGAAGATGATGACGAGCGTGGTGAGCAGGTCATAGAGGACAAATCCGCCCTGACCGCCGCCGGTGATCATACCGATGAGACCCACGCCGTCCTCGCCGACACCCAGATAGGTGAGCCACACGAAGATGACCGCGAGCACACGGATCACGACCCAGATGGGTTTGCAGGCGAAGCATTCCTTCATGATGTCGCTATTCATAATGAATTTGGGCTTTGCCAGCGCAATGAGGGACATCACTGCCGAAACGGTGAGGATCAGCACGCACAGCAGCGGCAGGAAGCCGCCGATGTAGCCCGAGATGATGTCGGCCAGGATCTTGACCACAACGGTCCAATCGCCGTCAGCATTCTTCACCGGGATCATAAACAGGATGATACCAGTGATCGACGGGATGATGAACAGAGCTTTCAGTTTCGCGTTACTTTTGGTTTCCATTCTCTCTCCTCCTTCATATTGGCAAGTCGCGCCGGAAGGCGGTCTCTCTCATAGCCGCTTCCCCGGCAGACAGCTCTTGCCTTAACTTTATACGAATTTAGCAGTAAAGCAAGTGCCAGCAACGTTCTCAATTTGTATACCAGCAATAAATTTCTACATTTTGTCATTCACTTTTTTGTCGAACCTGTATGTATCTTTTTTGCTTTTTGGGAAAAAGCCCATTTCCCCTTGCCGTTTCAGGGATTTTGGAGAAGAAAAAGGGAGACGCGATACGCGTCTCCCTCCCGTTTGCTTTATTGCAAGTTTTCAACGTCCTTCTTGCCGACCGCCATGCGCTTCCATTGCTCAGGAAGGCCCGGTGCGATGAGCGGGAACAGATTTTCCGTGTCCGACGTCGGCTGGATGTTATAGGTGCCGTACTTGTTGACAAGATCGGCGCAGTCGTCCGGCTGGCCGAAGCGCGCCTTGAGCATCGGTGCCAGGTCATACGGCATGCCGGGGTCTTTTCGCGGCATAAAAATCACCTCCGGACTTAGTATGTCCGGAGGCGGCAGTTTTTTTCGATTTGTCTCTCTCACGCGCGCAGCGTTTTTGGATACACGCCTGCGTCGTGCAGCTTTTGAAGCTCGCGCTGCACCATTTCCTTATCCTCGTGATACGTCATGCCGAACCAGCGCGCGCTCGAGCGCAGAACGGAGACACTGAGCTCGCCGCGGTCGATGAGCTCGCCGATCAGGCTCGGCAGCAGGCACTCTTTTTTGAGCTCTCCGTCGGGCAGCGCGCGGAGGAAATCCTTAAAATACGCGTCCAGCTTTTCAAACAGCCACGGCGTAAAGCCCCAGAAGTTCATCGAGACCGGCGTCTCCGGCGCGTAGACCGGACCGTCGCCGTCTTCCTGAATGTCGCGGATCTTGCCGTCGTCGCAGGGCTTTAGGTGGAACGTTTCGACCACGCGGTCGAGCATCCCCTGTTCGTTCACATGGCACACGCCGCGCGTGACCGTGCCGTGCTCGCTCACGGTGTTGCAGAGGTCGTATCCGACCATCGTGCCCTCGCCGCTTTCGGCGAGCTTTGAGAGCTCGGCGTAAATCGTCTTGAACGCGTCCACGCCGTAATAGTCGTCAGCGTTGATGACGACGAACGGCTCGTGCACAAATTCGCGCGCGCACAGCAGCGCGTGCACCGTGCCGAACGGCTTGACGCGATCAGACGGCACCTTATAAAAATCGGGCACGCTCGAAAAATCCTGATACGCGTAGCAGACCTCGACGTTTTCCCCGTCCGCGGTCTTGCGCGCGGCAAGGTGCTTGCCGACCATGTTTTCCATCAAGTCGCGCATGTCGGGCTTGATGATGAAGACCACCTTCGTAAAGCCCGCGCGCAGCGCGTCGAAAATGGAGTACTCCATCAGGATCTCGCCGTTCGGACCGATGCCGTCCACCTGCTTATTGCCGCCGTAGCGCGAGCCCATGCCCGCCGCCATAATGACCAGCGCTGCTTTCATAAAAACAAAACTCCTCTCAAAGTTCTCGATCTCGTTGTTCCGAGCTGCGCACCGCGCGCTCGTCTCCGCCCATCATAGCGTATCCGAACCGGCATTGCAACCGTCTTTTTCGTCTCTTGTCTTTTGCCGCAGGCGTGTTATACTGGTGTAACTATTTCTTAACACCGAGGTCACACCATGGAAGGATTTCTGCACGCGGTCTCTTCCGTCACCATCATCCTGCTGCTGACGGCGACGGGCTATTTCTGCGCGGCCAGGGGCTGGATGGGCCCGCAGGCCAAGGCCTTTATCGGCAAGTTCACGCTCTCTGTCGCCATCCCCTGCATGTGCATCTACGGGCTGCTGAACAACCTTTCCAAGGAGCTTCTCGTTCAGTCGGGCAGCTTTCTTCTCGTGCCGCTGCTCAGCACCGTCATCCTTATTCTGTTGTCGCTGCTCATCGGCAGGCTCTTAAAGCTGCCGCGCAAAAAGCTCGGCGTCTTTATGATGATGTGCTCGGTGTCGAACGCCATCTTCGTCGGCCTTGCGATGTGCACCGAGCTCTTTGGCGACACCTGCACGCCCTATGTCATGCTCTACTACCTTGTCAACACCAGCTTTGTTCAGCTCTTGTTTCTCTCGCTTGTGCGCTGGTCGGGCGAGAGCCGCGGCTTTGACCTCAAGATGCTCCAGAAATTCCTGACCACGCCCGCCGTCATCGCCGTTTTCGTCGGCCTCGCGCTCGTGTGGTTTGAAGTGAGGCTCCCCTCGCTCGTGATGAGCTACTGCCGCTATATGAACAACCTCGTCACGCCGCTGGCGCTGCTGCTCACGGGCTATATCATCCACGACATCGGGCTCAAAAATGTCCGGATCGACCGCGACTTAGGCATCGCGATGATCTTCCGCTTCCTGCTCGCGCCGGCGCTCTCGGTCGCGCTGTGCAGGGCGTTCGGCGTGACGGGCCTTGCCCATGACGTGCTCATCGTCGAAACGGCGATGCCGGTCGTCACGCAGACGGTCGTCGCCGCCGCGGAATACGGCGCGGACGAAGAGTTCGCCGCGCAGGGCGCCGCGCTCTCCACGATCGCGTGCTTCGTCGTGATTCCCGTGCTGATGTTGATTTTGTAATCAAAAAAGTGGCAAGGCCACTTTTTGAGAAGGTTTCGCTGCGTTCTGCGCCTCGGTTGTCCGCTAAAAGCGGACAATTCGACCTTACACCGTTGCGGCACTACGATTCCCGCGCCCTTGCAGGCGCGCCAATCGTGCCGCTTCCTCGAAACCGACTTGCTGTTTCCGCCGCTGGCGGCACTTCGCCGGTTTCCACTTTGCGCAAAGAGTTTTCTGCCAGAAGGTGAATTGCCCCGCAGCGGGCAAGAGAAGCCCCTCTGGAGGGCGCACATGTCGCGGCGGAAAACCGATTTGAATTTGTTTCGTGCCGTGCGCGGCACCTGGGCAGCCGTTGACAGCTTTGCTGCCTTACGGATGCTGCGTACCCCTTGCGGGTAAAAACTCTGCGAGGCTCTCTGCCCTGAAAAGAATTCCGCGCCGCGGGCGCGGGATTCTTTTTGTTTTCAATTTCCGATCAGTGCGGACAGGCCGCCGGTTCTCAGCTCGTCTTTATAGTAGTTGAGCTCATCGCCGATGAGCTCGTCGAGCACGCGCATACCCAGCACCTCGACAGGGGCCTTGTCGTCCGTCAGGATGCAGCTTCCGCCCTCATAGGGCGTGAGCTTCGAGTAGACCGTGCGCATCATATCGGCATAGTCGCTGTCCTTGAGCTTTGCGATGCTGCGCAGGAACGTCTCCTCCCAGTCATCCGCGTTCGTGCAGAAGACCTCGGTATTCGTGTTGCCCTTCACCGGCGCTGTGACGGTATATTTGAAGACACTCGCCATCGTGTCGCAGAGGTATTCGTTGATCGAGCCGTTCTCCGCCGACGTCATGTTGAGGTTCACGACCATCACGCCGTTCGGCTTCAAATGAGAGCACACCTCGTTGAAAAACTCAACGCTCGAGAGCTGGAACGGGATCGTGATGTCCTGATAGGCATCGACCATGATGACATCAAACTTTTCCTCGCTCGCGGCTAAGTACGCGCGCCCGTCCTCGACCGCGACGGTCACGCTGCCTGGAAGTCCGAAGTAGTCCGTCGCGATGTCGGCAATTTTTTTGTCGATCTCCGCGCCCTGCACACCCGCGCCGGGGAAATAGCGCGTACAGTAGCTCGCGTACGTGCCAGAGCCCATGCCGAGGATCATCACGCTGCGGTCTTCGTTGTCCGTGCCGTCCATGCCCGCCATGCAGGGCGCGGCGAGCGCGTAGTCATAGTACATGCCCGTCAGCGCGTCGCCCTTGACCTGCACGCTCTGCACACCGAAGAGCACGTTCGTCGAGAGCGTCGTGCGCTTCGCGTCGTCCTGCACCTGCAAATAGTTGTAGATGGACTCGTCCTCAAGCGTGATGTCGCTCTGCCAGAAGGCGAAGCTGTAAGACGGCAGGGCAAAGCACAGTCCAGCGATCAAAAGGACAGAGACGATCCCCGGCACGCTCTTTTTCTTCTCGAACACGAAGTACGCGATGCCGATGGCCGCGAGCACACCGGAGAAGATCAAAAACGTTGCCGCCGTGCCGACGGCGGGGATCGTCACAAACGTCGGCACGAAGGTTCCGATGATGCTGCCGATGGTGTTGAGCGCGTTGAGCCTGCCCACGGTCTTGCCCGTGTCGTCGAGATTGTCGACCGTGAAGCGCGTGAGCGACGGCGTGACGGTGCCGAGCAGCACACACGGGAACGCGAAGATCACAAGGCACGCCGCGAGCGCCGCCCAGACGAGGAAGTTTTTCGTCACAAAAAGCGCCAGCAGCAGCGAGATGCCCGCGATCAGGTACCGTCCCACAAACGGGATGAGCGCGATCCAGATGGCCGCGATGATGAGGCGGCGGTAGAGCTTATCGGGCGTCGCGCTCCTGTCGGCGAGCTTGCCGCCCCAGACGTTGCCGATGGCCATCGCGATCATAATGACGCCAATGATCACCGTCCACACGATCTGTGACGAGCTGAAGTACGGGGCCATGAGCCTGCTCGCACCGAGCTCGACCGCCATGACGGACATGCCGGCAAAAAATTCGGTCAGGTATAAAAAGTATTTGCTGCGGATGAGTTTATTTTCCATGCAGGACCTCCCTGTCGTTTCGTTTGTGCCGTCTTCGGTGTAGACAGAGAAATTATAACACGCCTGAACCGCTTTGCACAACGTTTTTGCCGCGTATTCATTCCCGATGCGCATATTCCCCTTCTGCACGCATATAGATGGAGCAACATGAGTCAGGAGTGTGCTGCATGAAGGGTAACATGGAAGAGCGCGCCTGCGCGCTGGCCGCCTACATCATCGAAAACCGCGCCACCGTGCGCGCCGCGGCAAAAAAGTTCGGCGTGAGCAAGTCCACCGTGCACAAGGACTTACAGGACCGCCTGCCGCAGTTCAACCGCAGCCTATACTTGCAGGTCAAGGAGGTGCTGGAGGTCAACAAGGCCCAGCGCCACATCCGCGGCGGCATGGCCACGCGAAAAAAATACAAGGGATTTTGAAACTTTTTTCGACTTTTTGCGTCTAACATAAGAGTGCGCCTCCCGCGCGGCAAAATTTCTCTTGCACAATTCCGCCGCGCAGGGTAGAATGCATTATTGTCAACCAAAAGAAAACAGAACGGAGCAATGAGATGAGAAAACAGGACTATTACGAGCCCGACTTTGACGACGTGCCGCGCCGCAGCAAAAATACCAAAAAGCAGAAAAAGAAAAAGTCCGGCAGCCGCGGCGAGCGCGCGGTCGTGACGCTTCTGTCGCTTCTTTTCCTGACCGTGGCCGTCGTGGCGACGGTCAAGTACGTCGTGCGCGCGCCCGAGCCCGTCACGGATGGTGAAGACCAGCAGACGCAGCAGGACAGCACGGCGGAGGACAGCGACGCCATCCAGACCATCTCCAACGGCAGGGAACGCAAAAGTAAATACTGCTATAATATCCTGCTCTACGGCGTGGACAACGACGCCGGCGGCAGCGACACGAATATGCTCATGCGCTTTGACGCGGAGAACAAGACGGTCGACATCGTCAGCCTGCCGCGCGACACGCTGATGAGCAACGGCCACAAGCTCAATTCCTCCTACAATAACGGCGGCACAGAAAAGCTGCGCAGCAACATCGAGGATATGCTCGGCGTTCCCGTGGACTTCTACGTCTCCGTCGACTTAAAGGGCTTCATCGCGCTCATCGACCAGATCGGCGGCGTTGAGTTCGACGTGCCCTGCGACATGGACTACGACGACCCCTATCAGGACCTGCACATCCACTTCAAGGCAGGATTGCAGAAGCTTAACGGCCAGCAGGCCATGGAGGTCGTGCGCTTCCGCCACAACAACGACAACACCGGCTACGGCGGGCGGCAGGACCTCGGCCGCATCGGCACACAGCAGGCGTTTTTGAAGACCGTGGCGCAAAAGCTCATGAAGCTCGAAAATGTCCCCGCGATGGCGGAAACGTTCTTAAAGTATGTCAAGACCGACCTGACGCTCGGCAACCTCATGTGGCTTGCCAACCAGGCGCTCAGTATGGGCGGCATGGACGCCATCAGCTTTGCCACCCTCCCCGGCGACGGTGCGGGCTGGTACAAGGGCAAGTCCTTCTACACGCTCTATCCCGAGCAGGTGCTCGAGATGACGAATTCGATGCTCAACCCCTATGTCGCCGACATCACCGCAGACGAACAGAACATTTTAGTCCCGTGATCCCCGTGAAATTCTGAGAATGTGAGAAAGAGAGAGCAAACGCCATGAAGTTCCGCTTTGCGCTGCTTGTCGCGGCGCTCGCACTTGCGCTGAGCATCAGCGCCTTTGCTTACAGCGAGGAGCCCGCGCAGGACACTGCCGCTCCCGCACAGGAGGAGACGACGAGCGAAGACAGCGCCCCGTTCGTGCTTCTTCGCGTCTATGAGGGACAGTTTGCCGACGTGAAAGACGGTGACTGGTTCGCCCCCCCGGTCGTCTCGGCCTATGAATACGGGCTTTTGAACGGCCGCAGTGAGAGTTCCTTTGCGCCGAACGGCAATGTGACGATTGCCGAGCTTTTGACCATCGCCGCGCGGCTGCGCGCCATCTATACGACCGGCAGCGACGCGGTCATCCCCGCCGCAAAGGAGAATGAGGCGTGGTACGCGCCGTATGTCTCGTACTTGAAGAGCCAGAATTTGCTCGACAACAGCTTTGAGGGCTTCTACCTCCTGCCCGCGTCGCGCGCGCAGATGGCGGGCATTTTCGCCTTCGCCGTGCCGGAGGAATGGTACACCGAGCCCAACGCCTCGCTCGTCACCTCGGCCTACTCGAGCCGCGACTACATCGCCGATGTGACGGACAAAACGCCCTACCGCAGCAAAATTCTGCTGATGTACCGCCGCGGGCTGCTCTCCGGCATGGACGCAAAGGGCAGCTTTTATCCCGACCGCAGCGTCAGCCGCGCGGAGATCGCGGCGCTTTTGACGCGCGTGGTCAAGCCCGAAACGCGCCTGACGCTCACGTGGACGGTCGCGCCGTATCACTCCGTCAAAAACGCGACGCTCGCAAGCCTTGTCAAAGCGCCGGCAAGCACGTCGCTCCCGACGTCTGCCAAGGACACCGCCGCCATCGACGGTTTGGTTCGCAATATGCTCGCGCGCGGCGAGCACACGATCACGCTGAACTACCCGAAGGCGCTCACCACCTCTACCGCCAGCGCGCTGACGCAGGCGTTCACCTCCTGTGTCAAGACGTACTGCGAGCAGATGTACAACGCCGTCTCCTGCCGCTCGTATTCGACGGGCAAGGTCGTACTCACGTTTTCGTCCACCGCCTGTACGGACAAAACGCTCGAATCGTACCGCGCCAAGGCGCTCGCCGCCGCCATCAAGGTCCACGACTCCCTTTGGGAGAGCGGCACGCTGAGCTACGACATGAGCCAGTATGAGATCGCGCGCACGTACTTTCAATGGCTGTGCGACCACTGCCGCTACGACAACGCCGCCGCAGACGATTCCGCGAGCCATCTTGCCTACGGCGCGCTTGTCAGCGGCCTTGCCGTGTGCGACGGCTACACGGGCGCTTACAATCTGCTCTTGAAGCTCGAGGGCATCGAGTGCACCTCGCTTTTTAACGACAGCCACATCTGGACGCTCGCGACGCTGGACGGCACGCAGTACCACATCGACGTCACCTGGGGCGACCAGTACGGGCGCACGGACCTGCGCTACTTCGGCATGAGCGAGGAGCAGTCGTACCAGTACCACCCGTGGAACAGGAAAAAATAAAGCCATGACAAAAGGAGTCCTGAGACCATGCGTCTCAGGACTCCTTTTTTACTTCACCATTCAATCTTTGCCCGCACATGCGTGAGCGGCAGGCGAAAGCCCTCGCGCAGAACATTCCGATGCTCCGGCGGAAAGCATTCCTCTGAAAATTCATACAGCGGCAGCACCGAGCCGTACTGCTGCGCGGTCTCGTAATACCAGCAGCCGAATTCCAGCCGTTCGAGCTTCGTCTGCAGCGCCGCGATCTGCGCAAGGACATTGTCCCGCTCTTTGGCCATGATCGCGCGGCGCGCTTCCAGCGTCTCTCCGCCGGGCTGAACAAGCGGCAGGAACGAGCGAATCTCCTTGAGCGGAAGACCGCAGAATTTCAGGTACTCGATGATTGAAAGCTTTGCAATATCGTCGTCTGTGTACGTTCGCTGCCCGTTGCTGGCGCGCACACCGAGAGACAGCAGCCCCTCCTTTTCATAGTAGCGCAGGGTCGATGGGGCAATATTCATCATGCGTGCCACTTCTCCGATTGTATAAGGCATACGAAAATCTCCTCAAAAAACTGTTAAGATGACCGCGCGAAAATCTATTGACTTAAAGGCGACTTTAATAGTTACAGTTTACTTATCTGAATCGGTATTGTCAACAGAAATTAACGGGTAAATTCTCTTCCGTTCGTGCATGATGTTCCGGTACCGACAGTTTTTAAGAAGGAGAAAAGAAGCTATGAGAAAAATGATGCAGCGATCCCTGAGCTGTCTGCTGACTCTCGCGATGGTCGTCACAATGCTGATGACCAGCACGATCGCAGCAGAGAAAAGCGCAAAACTGGAATTTGACTATTCCGCCAACTACGAATCCTCCAAGGTCGTCAGTCTCGAAGTCTACAAGGGCTACCCTGCAAACGGCTATGCCGCAGAGGAAGAAATCCTCAAGCAGCTCGAAACGGTCAAGCCCCAGGCCGACGGCGGCTATGCCGTCACCGAGGCCGGCACCTATGCCTACCATGTCCACGGCACGGGCTACTATAACATTCTCCAGCTCTTCAACGTGACCGAGGCCGACCTGACCGCGGGCACAAAGAAGCTCACCGTCATCGGCGGCAAGCTCGGCGGCAACGGCTATGAGCCGACCATCAAGCCCGAAAAGGCCCCCGATTCTTACAAAATGGATGCCCGCGACAGCATGCTCATCTTCTGGCCGGAGGAGATCAACGCTTCTTTCACCGTCGCTCCGCAGGGCTACACGACGCCCGCCTTCGACGGCAAGCACGCCGCCAACGAGTTCACCTCTCAGGACCAGATGATGGCTTTCCTGCAGAAGATGGACAAGTCCTCCGACGTTATGCACCTCTACTCCGCCGGTACGACCCCGAACTACAAGTATGACCTCCCCCTGGCACTCTTCACCACCTCCGAGATCCCCGCGAACGCCACGCTCGCCGAGGCCGCCAAGATCGTCAAGGGCAACGGCAAGCTGAACGTCTGGTATCAGGCGCAGATCCACCCCAACGAGCCCGCCGCCGGTGAAGGCGCGCTCGTGATGATCGACAACTTTGTCAACGATCCCGCCTACAAGGCGCTGCTCGACAAGGTCAACATCGTCATCGTTCCCCGCATCAATCCTGACGGTTCCTACCTCTTCAGCCGCGCGACCTACGACGGCTTTGATATGAACCGCGACCACATGTCCCTCAAGGCCGCCGAGCTTGCCCAGCTCCACACCGCCTACCGTCTGTTCATGAGCGAGGTCGTTATCGACACGCATGAGTTCACGTTCTACGGCGCCAAGGACGGCATGATGAACAATGCCGACGACCTTGAGACCACTCCCGCCACCAGCCTGAACAACAACCCCGCCGTGACGAAGATCGGTCTCGACATGGCCAAGCGCGCCTTCTCCGACGCTACTAACGCTGGCCTGCGCGTCAATCACTACGGCACCACCGTCAATAACCCCATCGGCCGCGCCTACTTCGGCCTCTACAACGCGGTTTCCTTCCTCATTGAGACGCGCGGCATCGGCGCCGGCCGCCAGAACTTTGAGCGCCGCGTCTTCTCTCAGGAAGTTGCCGCCACCTCTTACATCACTTATGCCGCCGAGCACGCCGACGAGATCATGAAGGCGGTTGCCGCCGCCCGTGCCGATGTTGTCGCCAAGGGCAAGACCTATGAGGAAAGCGACGTTCTCGCCCTCTATCAGACCAAGTCCGGCAAGACCCTGACCGACTACACCGCAACGCGCGTCCAGTACACGATGGACGGCACGGAGAAGGCCGGTAAGGCGACCGCTTTGTCCCTGAACGACACCATCACCCGCGGCCGCACCCGCCCGACCGCCTACGTCATCCCCGCCGACGCAGTCAACATCGAAAAGATCCTCTACATCATGGACAACCAGGGCGCGGAGTACTACAAGCTGAATGCCGGTACGACCGCTTCCCTCCAGCAGTACTACTACATCGGCGAGTACATGGAGAACGACAAGGCCAAGGGCATTGAGGCCGGCCTGCGCGACACCGCCGATGTCACCTTCACCAACGGCGCTTATGTCTTCCCGATGGATCAGGTCGCGGGCAACGTCATCGCCATGCTTTGCGAGCCCGACGTCACCGACTCCAACGGCTACGACGGCACGCTCTATCAGTACAAGCAGATCGACTACGATAAGGACAGCAAGAACTTCCCCATGTACCGCTACACCGGCAATGACCCGCGCACCACGCTCGTGAGCAACGGCACCTCCGCCGAGCCCACCCAGCCCACGCAGCCTGAGAAGCCCTCCCAGCCCGCGAGCAGCGATACCTACACCGTCGTCTCCGGCGACAGCCTGTGGAAGATCGCCAGCAAGCAGCTCGGCAATGGCAGCCGCTGGACTGAGATCTATGACCTGAATAAGGACACCGTCAAGTCCCCCTCGGTCATTTTCGTCGGTCAGATCCTCAAAATGCCTCTCACGGCAGTGAACCAGTAAAAAATACGTCAGTGTTTTTTCTCCACAAATCCCCTTCGAACGGGAAAGCGCCTTCCGCGATGCGGAAGGCGCTTTCCTTTTTATTTTCAAATCTCGAATTGCTGACCGTCGCGCGTGATGCGCGCGATGATGTCCTTTTCGTCCGGGTGCGCGGCGATGTATCGGTCGATGACCTCATACTTTTTCCACATGTGCATCGGGAAGATGTGCTGCACCGTCACATTCTTCAGCAGATACTCGATGCCGAGGCCCTCGCTGCCTTCACCAAGGCGCGGGTCAAGCGGCGCCATCGCCGCCGTGATCTCGGGCGCGATGTTGTTGTCCGTCGCCTCGTTGCGCACGGCGGAGGCGAGCTTTTCAATGGCCGCATGGTAGTGGACGGTCATGTTGTTGCAGTAAGCCTTGCCCTCGCTCTCCCAGTTCCACCAGTTGAGGTCGCCCCCGTGGTAGACCATCTTCCCCTCAGCGCGCAGAAGATAGGCATTGCCGATGTCCGTCGACTTGATGGCGCGGATGCTTAAATCCTCGCCCGCGACGTCGGTGAGCAGGATGCTGTCGGGCCGCAGAACAGTCGTGCGGGCAAAGGCTTCGTCGGAGATGTTCAGCCATTGCCGCTTGCGCTCGGTGAGGCGCGTGTCGCGCGAGACGAAAAAGCGCGCGTCGGGGTACTTTTCCAAAAGTGTGAACACCTTGGCGTCGAAGTGGTCCTCGTGGCTGTGGCTCGCGAAGACGAGCAGCGGCTTGTCTGGGTTCAGCTCCGGCAGCTCGCCCGTGTAGTCGGGCTCGTAGGTGTAGTCAAAGAGCGTATAGAACTTGTCCCATTCGACAAGATACGCGCTGTGGGCGATAAACGTGACGGTCATGCGGTTTCTCCTTTCGCTCTGGAGGATGGAAGTTTGCTTGTAGTATCATAGCAGACGCCGCGGCGCGGCGCAAGGGGAAAAGGCTTTGCAAAATCGTGCGGATATGGTAAAATATTTGAATCTATCCCCTGACTTCACGAAAGGAGCCGCGCGATGCTGAAAAAAGCCTATGTCGAGATCACAAACCGCTGCAACCTCGCCTGCTCCTTCTGCCCCAAGACGAAGCGCGCGCCGCGCACGATGAGCGCGCAGGAATTTGACCTCGTTCTTTCGCGGCTCGAGGGGTACGTGCAGTATGTCTATCTGCACGTGATGGGCGAGCCGCTGCTGCACCCTGAGCTTACGACGCTCTTCGCCCTTGCCAAAGCGCGGAACATGAAGATCTGCATCACGACGAACGGCACGCTGCTCCAAAAGCGTTCCAGTGAGTTGCTTGCCGCCGAAAGCCTGCACAAGATCAGCGTCTCGCTCCACAGCTTTGAGGGCAACGACGGCGCGGACGAGCAGGAGCTTACGTATCTGACGCAGGTCTGGGACTTTGCCGAGCGTGCCGCCAAAAAAGGCGTCATCGTCGCGCTGCGCCTCTGGAACGATGGCGGCGCGGACGCGCGCAATGGCGAAATTCTCGACTTTCTGCGCTCTCGCACGGGCGATAACTGGCCTGAGATGCGAAACGGCAGCTTTCTTCTGCGCGACCACCTGTATTTGGAGCGCGCGGGCAAGTTCGACTGGCCCGACCTGAGCGCCAACGAATCCGGCGCACAGTTCTGCTACGGTCTGCGCGACCAGCTCGGTGTCCTTGTCGACGGCACGGTCGTGCCCTGCTGCCTCGATCATGAGGGCGATATCCCACTGGGGAATCTCTTCACCCAGCCGCTTACCGAAATTCTGAACTCCCCGCGCGCGTGTGCTCTGCGCGAGGGCTTCTCCCGGCGGAAGCCCGCCGAAGAACTCTGCCGCCGCTGCGGCTTCGCCGCGCGCTTCAACAAATGATATGATGACAGAACATTGGGAAAACTTAAATGCCCTGACCGCGCCGTTGCTCACGTGGTATGACTTAAACGGCCGCACGCTGCCATGGCGCAGCGTCGTCACGCCGTACCGCACGTGGGTCTCGGAGATCATGCTCCAGCAGACGCGCGTGAGCGCGGTCATCCCGTACTTTGAGCGCTTTATGGCAGAGCTGCCCGACGCCGCGGCGTTAGCCACCGTGCCGGAGGAACGGCTCTTGAAGCTCTGGGAGGGGCTCGGCTACTACTCGCGGGCGCGGAATCTGCAAAAGGCGGCAAAGGTCATCGTCTCGGACTTTGGCGGCGAGCTGCCGCGCACTTGTGCAAGCCTCAAAACGCTCCCCGGCATCGGCGACTACACCGCCGCCGCCATCGCCTCAATCAACTTCGGCGAACCGGTCGCCGCGGTGGACGGGAATTTGCTGCGCGTCGCCGCGCGTGTGAGCGGCTGCAGCGAGGACATCATGGATGCCAAGGTGCGCCGTCTTTTCCGCCAAAGGCTCGATGCGGCCATCGACGCAAACCGCCCCGGTGCGTACAATCAGGCGATGATGGACCTCGGCGCGACGGTGTGCCTGCCGAACGGCGCGCCGAAGTGCGAGATCTGCCCCGCGCGAATGATGTGCGAGGCGTACAAAAACGGCCTCACCGAAGTCTTACCCGTGCGCGCGAAGAAAAAGGCGCGCAAGATCGAAGAGCGCACGGTGCTTCTGCTCTTCCAAAACGGCAAGGCCGCGCTGCGAAAGCGCGCAGACACGGGGCTTCTCGCCTCGCTCTGGGAATTCCCGAGCGTTTTGGGGAACCTCGACGAGGCGGGCGTTTCGCTTGCGCTTGCGCAGATGGGGCTTTCGGCGCAAACTGTCGAACCAACGGGCAGCGCGAAGCACATCTTCACCCACATCGAGTGGGATATGAAGGGCTACTTCGCCGACGTGACGGGCGAAAACGACGATCTATTCTGGGCGGACGCCGCGGCGTTCGACGCCGCCGCCATCCCCACCGCATTCAAGAAATTTGCCGCGCTCGTTCGCGCGCGGCTACAATAAGAGAGGGAGAACAACGACCATGGCACAGCTTTACTTCAAATACGGCGCGATGGGCTCGAGCAAGACGGCCAACGCGCTGATGGCGCGCTTCAACTACGAAGAGCGCGGGCAGAAGACGCTCCTCTGCAAGCCCCAGCTCGACACGCGCGACGGCGACCACATGGTGCACTCGCGCATCGGCCTCGAATATCCCTGCGTCTACTTCCACGAGATGCGGCAGATGGACGAAGAGGAACTCAAAAAAAACGCCTGCATCATCGTCGACGAGGCGCAGTTTTTGACAAAGGAGGAGGTCTTATACCTCGTCCATCTCGTCGACGACTGCGGCATCCCCGTCCTCTGCTACGGGCTGCGCGCCGACTTCAAGGGCGACCTTTTCCCTGGCAGCTACGAGCTGCTTGTCATGGCCGACAAGTTAGAAGAGGTCAAGACCATCTGCTGGTGCGGCAAAAAGGCCGCGTTCAACGCGCGCTTTGACGCGCAGGGCCATGTCGTCAAGCAGGGTGCGCAGGTCGTCATCGGCGCGAACGACCAATACATCGGCCTGTGCCGCAAGCACTGGATGCTCGGCGACCTCGGCCCCGACTTCAACGGTCAGGGCACGGGCGACTGATGCGCTGCGAGATCTGTCCCCGGCGCTGCAATGCTGAGCGCACGGCGGAGAAAGCGGGCGGCGTCTGCCGCATGCCCGCGGGCTTAGTCGTCGCGCGCGCGATGCTGCACATGTGGGAAGAGCCCGTGCTCAGCGGCACGAACGGCGCGGGCTGCATCTTCTTCTCCGGCTGCAATTTGGGCTGCGTGTTCTGCCAGAACGGGCGCATCAGCCACGAGAATTTCGGCAAGGTCATTACGCCGGCACATCTGCGCGAGATCATGGAAGGCCTCGTTTCGCAGGGCGCGCACTGCATCGATCTTGTCACGCCCACGCACTTCACCCCCTGGGTGCTCGAAGCGCTGGATCAGCCGCTTCCCGTCCCCGTTGTGTGGAACAGCGGCGGCTACGAGCGCGTCGAAACGCTCAGAACGCTTGAGGGTAAGGTGCAGATCTACCTCCCCGACCTCAAATACGCCATGGAACGCCCCGCGCGCGAGCTTTCCGCCGCACCGGACTACTTTGAAGTTGCCGCCGCGGCCATCGACGAGATGGTGCGTCAGGTCGGACCATATCAGATCGGCGAAGACGGGCTGATGAAGTCCGGCGTCATCCTGCGCCACCTCGTCCTGCCGGGGCAGCTGGAGAACACCAAGCGTGTCATCGACTATGTCTCGACGCATTTTCCGCCAAAGACTGTGCTCTTTTCGCTCATGAGCCAGTATACGCCGCAGCCCGGTTCGACCGGCGCGCTCGCGCGGCGCTTAAATGAGCGCGAGTACCGCACGGCGGTGCAGTACATGCGCGACTGCGGCCTGACCGACGGCTTTTGTCAGGAGCTCTCGAGCGCGAAAGAGGAATACACACCTGTTTTCGACTTACAGGGGGTATAAGATGGCGAATCAGCTCAACTGCCTGCGCTGCGGCGCAGGGATGCGATTTATCAGGCGTGAAAAATTCCAGCTCGGTCAGACCGGCTGGTTGCTCGGCGACCTGCCCAACCTCGTCGCGGGCGCGATGGAGATCGAAATTTACGTCTGTCCCAAGTGCGGAAAGCTCGAATTCTTCCAGCCCGGCAGCGACAAATTCGCAGGTACGGCGGACGAGGCAAAGGCCGGCTCCGGCTATCTCCCGCCCGACGCACCGGGCGGCCTGCCGCGCAAAAAGTGCCCCGTCTGCGGGGCGGTGCTCGACTTTGACTATGGCCGCTGCCCGTACTGTGAGCATGAATTCTGATAGCAAATTGTAATATTCTTTCTCATCAATACAAGTCCAATGGTATGAAGTCAAGTAGGTGATGCAAGAAAATTTTAAGCGAAACAGAGTAAAAAGCACTGTGTAGACA
>ENA-UEYF01000556-UEYF01000556.1-human-gut-metagenome-genome-assembly--contig:-NODE-556-length-38424-cov-7.026704_pt1 | contig 38424 bp, 37 predicted proteins | sample MGYA00242902_ERZ507920 | MGnify/ENA primary metagenome ERZ507920 (study PRJEB26167, sample SAMN06115402) | human gut metagenome | host: Homo sapiens | place: China:Jiangxi | collected 2016-07-05...
GCCTCGGGGTCACAGACCGGGCGCTCTTCGCTCAGATCGGGCAGGGTCACAGGCTCTGCGGCCTCAGCGGGCGCTGCCTCCGTCTCAGGGGCGGCGGGCTCCTCAGCGGGAGCGGTCTCTTCTGCCGGTGCGGCGGCTTCGGCCTCTGCCCTGGCCTCACCCTCGGCGTATGCCTCGGCGGTCTTGGCGGCCTCTGCGTCGTCCTTTTCGGCTTCCTCGGGGAACTCGATGGATTCGATGATGGGTGCGGCCTTTTCGTTCAGGAGCTTGTCCATGATGACGATAGCGGCACCGGTGGCCGCCACAGCGGCGGCAGTACCCAGAATGCGGAAGATTACTTTCATGCCATGACCTCCTTGGTTGTGTTGTAGTTAGGAGAAGGTGACAACATCGTTCAGCGGCTTCTCGGCAGGCTCCACCGACAGTGCGGTGAGCACCGGGCCTTTGCCGCGGTAGATGTTATGGAACTTGTAGCCGACCTTTGCGGTCACTTTGACCCATGCCCGCTGCTCGAGGGCCTTGTAGCCGTCGTAGCTGCAGGGGAAGCCCACGAACTGGATGTCCTGCACGCAGCAGGTCATGGCGAACCGGCCCGGCACGAAACTGTTCTTGCCGGCACGGTTGGTCTGGCAGACCTGTGCGAGGAACTTGACGGTCTTGCCCGCGTACTTCTGGGGCTCGTCCTGACAGTCCATATACCAGATGCCGTAATCGTCGTCCGGGATGTCGATGACCGGGGCGTTGATGTCGAAGGGCAGGGGGTCGGGGATGTCGTCGTAAGCCACGCTGCCGTCCTTGAACTCGTAGGCGATGTCGCACTTGCGGGATGCCTGACGCACCAGCTTGTGCAGCTCCTGACGGGCGGCGTCGTTGTTGACGGCCTCGGCGCGGTTGAAGACGATGAGCTCACTGCGGGCGATCTTGTCCAGCATCAGCGCACGCATGGAGTTGTCGCGGGCGTAGGTCAGTGCGGTAGTGCCGTCGGCGGTGGCGATGCACTGGTAGACGATCCAGTTCTCGGGCAGATTGTTTGCCAGGTCCTGCAGCATCCACATACCGTTGTACTCGATGACCACGCGGCCTGCGTCGGCCTCCCTGGCCAGCTTTGCGAGGTTCTGGGGGTTCAGCTCGGCCTTGTCCTCGAGGTTGTAGAGCGTCACGCCGGGGAAGGCGAACTTCTTCTCATTGTACTCTTCTTCGCCCTCCTCGCAGACCAGCAGAAGGGTCTTGTCGCCGGAGTCGAAGTTGGGGTCTTCAAAGGTCTCCTGAATGAACTTGGTCTTGCCGCTCTCGAGGAAGCCCACAAACAGGTAAACCGGGATCTCATTTGCCATAATCTTTTATCCTTTCAGGGTCGATCAGCAGCCGAACAGTGCGGCGATGGCCTTTTCATCCAGCTTGGAGCCGATGACCACCAGCTTGCCGCCGACGTCTGCACCGCGTGCGCGGACTTCCCACTCGCCGGGAACGTAGTCGAACTCCAGCCAGCCGTCTGCGCCGCCGTCCACGATGCCCTTGGAGCGGAGGATCATGCCGTAATTGCCGGTGTCCAGCTCGGTGAGGGCGTGCTCAATGTCAGCCTTGGAGAACTTCTTGGCCGTCTCGACGCCCCAACTGGTGAAGACCTCATCGGCGTCGTGGTCATGATGATGGTGATGATGGCCGCAGCAGCAATGCTCGTCGTGGTCATCATCATGGTCGTGGTGGTGATGATGCTCATGCTCGTCTTCATCATCGTCATCGTGGTCGTGGTGATGATGGTGTTCGTGCTCATCCTCATCATCGTCATCATGGTCATGGTGATGGCCGCAGCAGCAATGCTCATCATGGTCATCATCGTGGTCGTGGTGATGATGGTGTTCGTGCTCCTCTTCCTCGTCCTCGTGGGCGTGCTCTGCGTTAGCCTTGGCAGCCATAGCGATCAGCTCAGCCTTGAAGTCGTCCTTGGTGGACATGGCCTTCAGGATCTGCTCGCCGGTCAGGGCGTCCCAGGCGGTGGTGACGATGGTGGCGGTGGGGTTCTTCTCACGCAGCATGGCCACAGCGGCGGCGATCTTTTCCTCGGTGGCGTTCTGGGTGCGGCTCAGGATGATGCAGCTTGCGTGGCTGATCTGGTCGTCGTAGAACTCACCGAAGTTCTTCATATACATCTTGACCTTGTTGACATCGGCCACGGTAACGAAGCTGCTCAGCTGAACATCCAGATGCTCGGCCACGCCCTCGACAGCGCGGGTCACGTCGGACAGCTTGCCGACGCCGGAGGGCTCGATGACGATGCGGTCAGGGTGGTACTGCTCCACCACCTGCTGCAGAGCGGCGCGGAAATCGCCCACCAGAGAGCAGCAGATGCAGCCGGCGTTCAGCTCATTGATCTGGATGCCGGACTCCTTCAAAAAGCCGCCGTCGATGCCGATCTCGCCGAACTCGTTCTCGATGAGCACGACCTTCTGGCCTGCAAAGGACTCTTTGATGAGCTTCTTGATAAGGGTGGTCTTACCGGCACCAAGGAAGCCGGAGAAAATATCGATCTTGGTCATAGTCTGAAATGCCTCTTTCTTTTATGCAGACGCCGCAAAGGCGCTGCCCAGCAGGCCCGTCGGGCCTTACAAGCAGTCCGGGCCGCTGAGTGCTGACCCGTAAAATTCCTACACTCCTATTATAACAAGGCTGTCAATGGCAAACCGGCCTTTTTGATGAGAAATTTGTAACATTTTTTGCAATTTGTTTGCATTTTCGGGCGGCAGGGGCAAAACAAAAGCTCCCCGCAAGCAGGCAGGGAGCAAAAAATGCGGTGTCAATCGGCAGTCTGCCCCATCTCTTCAATAATCCATTCGGCGATTTTCTCAGTCTTTTCGTCCGTCTCGCCGGTGAACCAGAAAATGCCGTCTTCCGTCTCCACCCGGAGGAACTTCCCGGCGGTGGGGTCGAGGCAGAGATGCACGGTGCCGTCGTGTACCATGACAAAAGAACCCTGCCAGTAGTGCTCCAAATCGAGGCCGTGTATCCGGCCGGCCTCCGGCAGGGAGGAATAAACCTGAACCTCGGTGATGTCGTCTATGGGAATCGTGTACTTCTGAGTCTTTCCATGGTAGGATTGCAGCTCTACCGTGGGCGACACTTGCAGTTCCAGCCTTGCGGGGGTGTGGTCGAGAACGCCCAGCACCGGCCCAACCAGCAGAATGCTGACGATTGCAATGACATTGACCGCCATAGCGATTTTACCCCGGAGGGTGGCGAGATTGACAGCGCTTCCTTTGCCGATACGTTTGGGAACGGAGATGCGCTTGTCGTCGGGGTCATAATAGAGCAGACCGTATTTCCATGCGGCGTCCTCGGGCGCGGCAGGCCAGCCGTGGGCATCCCGCAGTTTTTGCAGAGCGCGGTTCCCCCACAGACAGGGCAGATACGGCAGGGCCAGACTTCCGAAAAAGAAATAGACCCAGACCGTGACATAAAACAGCGAATTGGGCGCGAAAAACAGCCCGACACTCACAGCGGCACAGAGCAGGCAGATGGTGCGCAGCCGGCGCAGATACCGCTGTACGATGTCCTGCACTTCGGGCAGATCGGCGGCATTCTGCGGCAGCGTGACGCCCAGTAGGGCGCCCTTCCGCTCGATGCGTTTCAGGCTCAGATAGTCGATGCCAACACAGACGATAAGGCAGACGAGCATGATGATGGAAAATACCATGAAAACGCCTCCATTCTATAAAGAGCTTCCGACCCTAGCATACACGGAAAAACGCGAAAAGTCAAAACATCGCCCATGAATTGCATTCTGCGCCCCGGAATGATACAATAAGGGACAGCAAACCATCGCCGCCGGACGTTTTTCCGGCAGAATAAAGAAAGAAGGCTTTTTGACATGAGCATGAATACTGTTCCCGAGCGTCTGGCCGCCCTGCGCGAGGCCATGAAGGCAAACGGCGTGGACGTCTACCTCATCCCGGTGGGAGACCCGCACGCCAGCGAGTATATGCCCGACCACTACACTGCCCTGACCTACTTCTCCGGCTTCCACGGCGAGAACTCCAACTTCGTCGTCACCATGACCGAGAGCGCTGTCTGGGCCGATGGCCGTTACTTCGTGCAGGCCGAGAAGGAGATCGCCGGCACCGAGATCCAGCTGATGCGGATGGGCGAGCCGGGCGTGCCGACCGCCGAGCAGTACTGCGGCAAAGTCCTGCCCGAGGGCGGCAAGCTGGGCCTCTGCGGCCTGACTGCTTCCTGCGGTCTGGTGCGCAGCCTGCAGAAAGAACTGGACGCCAAGAAAGGCACCATCAAGCTGCTGAACCTTGAGGACGAGCTGTGGACGGAGGGCCGTCCCGCCCTGCCCGCCACCCCGGCATGGCTCCTGCCGAAAGAATACGCAGGCTTCTCCCCTGCCGAGAAGCTGGGCCAGCTGCGTGCGAAGCTCTCTGAGCTGGGCTGCACCGCACAGCTGGTGGGCAAGCTGGACAACCTTGCATGGCTGCTCAATCTGCGTGCGATGGACATTCAATGCACCCCCTACGCCATGGCTTACTGCTATGTGACCCCCGATAAGGCGACGCTCTTCATCAACACCGCCCGCGTCAGCGCCGAGGCTGCTGCGGAGCTGAAGGAGAACGGCGTGGAGCTGGCTGAGTACGACGATGTGCTTACCGTCCTCGCCGCCCAGACCGAAGAGCAGACCGTTCTGGCCGACCCCGCTTCCGTCAACTACGCCGTTTACCAGACCCTGCAGGCCAACCCGGCTCTGACTGTCAAGGACGAGGCCGACCCCCTGCTGCCCATGAAGGGCGTCAAGAACGAAGTCGAGCTGGCTCACACCCGCGAAACTCACATCCGGGACGGCGTGGCTATGGTCCGCTTCCAGATCGAGCTGGAGAACCGTCTGGCCGCCGGCGAAGAGCTGACCGAGCTGACCATCGACGAGATCCTCCACAAGTACCGCAGCGCACAGGACAAGTTCCTGACCGAGAGCTTCGGCACCATTGCAGCTTACGGCCCCAACGCCGCCATGATGCACTACCACGCCACCGAGGAAGACCACGCAAAGCTCGAGAAGAAGGGCTTTTTGCTGGTGGACAGCGGCGCGACCTATATGGACGGCACCACCGACATCACCCGCACCTACCCGCTGGGTGAGCTGACCGAGGACGAGCGCCTGTTCTACACCTGGACTTTACAGTGCCATATCGACATCGCCCGGGCTGTCTGGCTGGACTACTGCGACGGCCATATGCTGGACACCATCGCCCGTGAGCCGCTGTGGCGCCACCTCATCAACTACCGCTGCGGCACCGGCCACAGCGTCAGCCACGTGGGCAACGTCCACGAAGGCCCCCACGCCCTGAACGGCCGCAACACCACCGTCTTCAAGCCGGGCATGATCGTCACCGACGAGCCGGGCGTCTATGAGGGCGGCGTCGTGGGCATCCGCATCGAGAATGAGCTGGAGTGCTGCCACAAGGCATCCAACCAGTACGGCGAGTTCCTGGCATTCCGCCCCATCACGTTCGTGCCCATCGCCACCTCCCCCATCGTCCCGGGCGTTCTGAGCCGCGACGAGCTGGATTGGCTGAACGCCTACCACCGCGAGGTCTTCGAGAAGCTGGCTCCCCGCCTGACCGAGGACGAGCGCGACTGGCTGGCTAAGAAGTGTGCCGCCATCGGAGCGTAAATAAAAAAGCGGGAGGCCCCGCAGGGGCCTCCCGCTTTTCTTTAGGATGAGATCTCTGCCTTGTGCTCTTTCCAGTAGGCTTTCGCCTCGTCGATGACCTTCTTGAAGGGGCCGGAGGGGTAAGTGCTCTCGGCAATGTCGATGAGGAATTTGTAGAGCTGGGGCCGCACCTGCTCATACATCCCAAGCCGGGTGTAGAGGTCCTTGTAGTAGTGGAACACCTGGATCTTGTTCTGCACCAGAGTGGCAGGCTTTATCTGGGTGTGGCAGATGCTCTGAGGGTTCTGGACGTAGTAGTAGCCGGGCTGCGGGATGGACGCAAAGACTTCGGCGTACTGGATATACTGCATGTTGAACACGAGGTCTTCGGCCCAGCGCATCTCGCTGGTAAAGCGGATGTCGTGCCGGGTGAGGATGTCGCGGCGGTAGAGCTTGTTCCAGAGCACGCTGTAAAAGTAAGAGGCGGGCTTATCCATCAGGCGGCGGGCGAAGGTGTCCTTGTCGTAGACGCCCTCGGGCAGGAAACCGTATTCCCGGTTCTCCGGCGGGCGTGCAACATGCATGACGCCGAGGTCGTCCTGGATCTTTTCCAGCACCTGTTCCGGCTTCGACGCCCCGGCGGGGATGACCATGGTGTAGGGCGAGATGACGAGGTCGGCACCGGTCTTCTCTGCCGCCTCCACCAGCCGGGCGGTGTAGTCCGGGGCGATGTAGTCATCGCTGTCCACGAACTGGACGTACTTGCCGCCGGCAAGCTTCAGGCCGAGGTTCCGGGTGTCGGACACGCCGGAGTTTGCCTTGTCCACCAGCAGGATGCGGCTGTCCTTTTTGCGGAACTCCTCGCAGACGGGCAGGCTCTTATCTTTGGAGCCGTCGTTGATGACGATGAGCTCGAGGTCCTTGTACTCCTGCCCGCAGATGCTTTCGAGGCAGCGGCTCAGGTGGCTCTGGGCATTGTACACAGGGACGATGATGCTGACGAAAGGCATTTCCATAGCAGTTTCTCCTTTTGCTTTCTTCTGTTTTTCAGAAGCTGTTTTCGTGAGCGGGGTGCGCAATGCTTATGAAAACGGCTTCTCAGAGCAATGATACTCCCGCCGGGCCGAAAAAGCAAGCGCCGGCGGCAGGCCCGAAAGGGGGCTTCGGAATGATATTTCATATCGCGGTGTGCAGCCCGGACAGCGTCCTCCGCAGCCGGGTGGAGCGGCAGTGTCTCGACTATTATGCCCGGCGGGACGACGCCTGCATCATCGAGCAGCTGGACAGCCCGGAAGCCCTGCTGGCCCGGGACGACGCCGGGGAGCGGTACGAGCTGTACCTCATCGAGCTGCCGTCTACGGCAGCCGCCGCGTCGCTGCGGGCAGCGGCTGCACTCCGCAGCCGGGGGCGGCGCAGCCCGCTGGCTTTTCTGGCCCACACGCCCGCCCACGCCTACAGCGCCTACCGGGTGGACGCCATGCAGTATTTATTGCTGCCTGTCCCGCCGGAACAGCTCATCGCTCTGCTGGCCCGGGCCACCGAGCCGGAGTACGGCCCGGCCATCCCGGTAGCCACGGCGTCGGGTCTGCGGGTGCTGCCCTTCGCGGACATCGAATACCTCGAGTGTACCCACCATGTGGTGCATTTCCATCTCGCCAGCGGCGAGGATGTGCCGTCCCTGTCCGTCCGGGTGCCGTTCGCGCAGGTGGCCCAGCCGCTTTTAACGGATGAGCGCTTCGTCCAGCTCCACCGCTCCTATGTGGTCAATCTGGCGGCGGTGTCCCAGCTGGCGGCGGGTGAGTTCTGGATGCAGAGCGGCGCACGGGTCCCTGTCCCCCGCGGGCGGGAGCCTGCAGCCCGCACGGCGCTGAAAGATTATCTGGAAAAGCAGTTCCGATAAAGCAATGGGGAGGCCCTTCCGGGCCTCCCCATTGCTTTATAATTTTGTCCAGTCCAGCTGTGTCCAGTCGTGTATGTACTGGTCGGCAAGGCGCTGCAATTCGGGCTGATCGGCAGCGCTGGTCTCATCCTCGATGTCGATGAGGTAGAAGCCGCACTGCCTGGCCGTACGGGTGGCGTAGACAGCGTCCTCGCAGACGACGGCGTCGGCGGGTTCGCTGCCGCCCAGCCGCTCGAGGACTTCGCGGAACACCTCGGGGTGAGCTTTGCTCTTCGCGCCCTGTGCGGTGTAGAAGAACTCGAAATAGTCTGCGACGCCCAGCCGGGTGAGCACCTCTTCGCACTGCTCTGCCCAGGTGTTGGAGCAGATGCACATCCGCACGCCCTCGGCCTTCAGCCGGGCCAGCATCTCCCGGACGCCGGGCTTCAGCTCAACTTTTTTGTACAGGTCCCGGATGACCTGCCGCATGGCCGGCTCGTAGTCCCGGAGGGTCAGGGGCAGATCGTAGGTGCGGATGAGATATTCCGCGCCCTCCACCATCCCCATGCTCAGAAGAACATCGTGGATGCCGGGTCTTGCGGTGCGGCCATAGCGGCGCAGCAGCTCCAGCGGTGCGCCCTGCCACACCACGGTCATGCTGTCGGTGAGGGTGCCGTCCATGTCGAAAATCCATTGCTTGCGGTGCATCTGTCGTCCTCCTGAATCGTTCTGGCAAGGTGAATTTATTATAGCACATTTTTTGTTACAAAAACAGAGAGAAATCTCCCGGGAAATATGCTATAATCTAGGCAAAACCGGAACACATCAAAGGAGGCAGAAAACATGGCGCAGAACAACACCCCCGTAAAGGCGCTGGTGCTGGCGGGCGGGGGCGCCCGCGGCAGCTATCAGGTGGGCGTCTGGCGGGCGCTGACCGAGCTGGGCTGGCGGCCCCAGATCATTACGGGTACCAGCGTCGGCAGCCTGAACGGCGCCATGTTCGCCCTCGACCTCTACGAGACGGCCCGGGACATGTGGCTGACCATCCGCAGCCAGGATGTGATGGAGCTGCCCGCCGAGGATGCGCCGCTTTCCGAGCTGCACGCATTCCTCAAAGACGCTGTGACTCAGGGCGGCATGGACGTCACGCCGCTGGAAGAGATCGTCGAGCGGGTGCTGGACGAAGAGAAACTCCGCAAAAGCCCCATCCGGCTGGGCCTTGTGACCGTGGAGCAGAAGACCCTCAAGGCCCGGGAGCTTCCGCTGGAAGACATCCCCGAGGGCAAGGTGAAAGACTACCTGCTGGCCTCTGCAGCCTGTTTCCCCGCCCTGCGGGCCCACACCATCGACGGGGTGTCTTACCTCGACGGCGGCTACCGGGACAATATGCCCACCGCGCTGGCCCAGAAGATGGGTGCAGAAGAGCTGGTCTGTGTAGACCTGGAGGGTGTGGGCATCACCCGCCCCAACCGCACCGGCCTGCCCACCACCCTCATCCGAAGCTACTGGGAGCTGGGCGACATCCTCCGCTTCGAGCCCGCCACCGCCCGGCGGAACATCGAGCTGGGCTACCACGATACATTGCGGGCCTTCGGGCGGCTGCGGGGCTGCGCCTACGCTGTGGACAGCGGGGCTGAGAGCAGCGCGGATGCTGCCGCATTCCATGCGGCCTTCGAGGCCGTCCAGAAGGACGTGCGGGAAAAGCACCCCTCTACCCTGACGGCAGACGCTGCTCTCCTGCTGGCAAAACTCTCGGATGCAGAGCTTGCCCCGCTGGAAGCCGTGGCTGAGGACGTGGGCGTAGACCCCGCCCTCTACTACACCACCCGTACTTTGGGAGAAGCTTTCCTTGCAAAATGCGACTTCGAGCGCCTCAGGAGCTTCGAGCCGCTGTTCGAGGGTGAAGCAGGCCCGGCGCAGGCCGCACGGGCCGCTCTGCTGCCCAACACCTTTTTGCAGGCACTGGTCTGCCGGGCGCTGACCGGCAGAGTGCCGCCGGAGGAGATGGAAACATGAAGGTATATAAGGGCTTTACCGCATCGCCCGGTCTCGTGCTGGGCCAGGTCAGCCGGCTGGACCGCCCGCCGCTGGTGTTCGGCGAGGGGCCTTTCCACCCCGAACAGGAAAAGCAGGCGCTGGAAGACGCCATCAAGGTCGCTCAGCAGGAGCTGGACGAGATGGCCGGCCGCGCCGCGCCCTCGGAGCAGGCCATCTTCCTGTTCCAGAGCATGATGCTGGAAGACGAGGGCTTCATGAATGAGGTGGCTTTCCAGATAAAAGCCGGCGTCGGTGCCGCCGAGGCGATGGACCGTGTGGGCCGCCGCTACGCCGCCCAGCTGGCCGCCATGAAGGACAACGCCTACATGCAGCTGCGGAGCGTGGACATCCTCGACGTGACCCAGCGCATCACCAACATCCTCTGCCACCGGCTCCGCAGCTGGCTGGCCCTCGACCACCCGGTCATCCTTGCGTCTGACCTGCTCATGCCCACCGATCTGTTCAGCGTCCCGGCGGGCCGCATCCTCGGCCTCATCACCGCCGAGGGCAGCGGCCAGAGCCATGCGGCCATCATCGCCCGCTCGCTGAACATCCCGGGCATCACCCAGGTGGGCGAAGATTTCCTGAAAGACTGCGACGGCCGCGAGGTCATCCTGAACGCCACCGAGGGTGAGTGCATCCTTGACCCGGATGCCGCCGCCCGGCAGAGCGCCATCACCTGCATCTGCGAGATGCAGCGCCAGAACGAGGAGCTGAACGCCCAGCTCGAGCTGCCTAACCGCACCCGGGACGGCGAGGAGTTCGAGCTTCTGGCCAACTGCTTCGGCCCCGAGGACGTGGGGACCGCGATGGAGTCCGGCGCGTCCGGCGTGGGCCTGCTGCGCAGCAGCTACATGATGATGCCCGGCCACGCCATGGACGAGCAGGAGCAGTATCTGTTCTACACCTCCTGCCTCGCCGCCGCCAAGGGAAAGATGGTGACGGTGCGCACCTTCGACTTCGGTGCTGACCGCACCATGGCCGACGCCTATCAGGGCGTCCAGTCCTCCAAGCTGGGCCTGCGGGGCATCCGCAGCAGTCTGCGCAATCTGCCCCAGATGGCAGTACAGATCTGCGCCCTCATGCGTGCCGCCGCAAAAGGCCCGCTGCGGGTCATGTTCCCCATGGTGACGGACATCGAGGACTGGGATTCCGCCATGCAGGTGGTAGACCACTGCCGCCGCAAGCTCGCCGAGCGGGGCGTGGAGTTCGAGCCTGACGTCCCCTTCGGCGTCATGCTCAGCGTACCCGCCGCCTGCCTGACGGCAGAGGACTTCACGGCTCACGGCTGCCGGTTCTTCGTCATCGGCACCAACGACTTGACCCAGTACACCCACGCGGTGAGCCGGGAACTGGCCATTGCCGAGCACTACTATCGCCCCGCCAGCCCGGCCATGAAAAAGCTCATCGCTATGGTGGTGGACGCCGCCAGGAAAGCGGATATCCCCGTCACCATCTGCGGCCTCGCCGTCGGCAATGCCGTCAACGCGACCCAGTATCTCCACCTCGGCCTGCGCAGCTTCTCCATGAGCCCGCAGAACCTGCTGACCATCAAAAAGGCCCTGCGGGATGCAGATGCGAAATAAACCGTGCCATTGACAGTTTGAAGTTGATGTAGTACAATGTACTATGAAAAGGAGATGATGGTATGGCATTCTCGATTCGGTTATCGGAAGAAGAACGGCAGCTGGCCGACAGCTATGCAAAGCTCCATTCCATGTCGATGGGCGAAGCGTTCAAGCGGGCGCTGTTCGACAAAATCGAAGAGGATTATGACATTACCGCCGCAGAGGAAGCCTACGGCGAGTATCAGCGCAGCGGAAAGAAGAGCCGCCCGGTGGGCGAGTTCTGGAAGGAACTCGACTTATGAAATACCGGGTGGAAACGACGCCGCGATTTGAAAAGGGATTTCGCAAATTAGACCGCTATACCCAGCGGATGCTGAAAGCGTGGATAGACAAAAACCTCGTGGACTGCGCTGACCCACGCGCCCACGGCAAGGGCCTGACGGCCAACCGGAGCGGACAGTGGAGGTATCGCATTGGAGATTACCGTCTGCTCTGCCTCATTGAGGATGAAGAGCTGGTGATCCTGGCTCTGACAGTAGGCCATCGGCGTGAAGTGTATCAGAACTGAATACAGCAAAACGGCGTCCCACCTCGGCGGGACGCCGTTTCTGATGTCAGAACTTACTCGAGGTTCCCCGTCAGGGTCATGACGGCAGAGACAACGGCCAGCGGGGCCGTCTCACAGCGGAGGATGCGGGGGCCGAGGCCGACGGTCTTTGCGCCGGCTTTTGCGGCCATCTCGGCTTCCTCGGCGGCGAAACCGCCCTCTGCGCCGGTGATGATGGCGATCTTCCGCTTTTCACCATCGGCGGGTCTGGCCTCAGCCAGAAGCTGGCGCAGGGGTGCGCCGCCGCACTCGTAGCAGAAGAGCACGAGGTCATACTGGTCGAGGCTGCGGCAGACGGCCCCGAAGTTGGGCAGCGGAAGGGCTACATCCGGCAGTACGCCCCGGCCGCACTGCTTGGCGGCTTCAAAGGCGATGCGGTTGTAGCGCTCGTTTTTCTGCTCTTCCTTCTTGGGCGCGGCCACGCAGTAGCGGCTGAAAAACGGGACGAAGTGGTCACAGCCCAGCTCGACGCCGTGGCGGATGACCTGCTCCAGCTTGTCCTGCTTGGGATAACCCACCAGCAGGGTGACGTCCACGGTGGGCTCTGCGGCGCTGGGATAGCCCGGCTCCACGCTGAACTCCACCGTCTCGTCGCCGAAACCGGTAATGGTGGCAGTATACTCGACGGCGCTGCCGTCGCAGAGGATGACGGTGTCCCCCAGTCTGCCCCGCATCACGCGGGAGAGATGGTGGGCGTCAGCCCCCCGCAGCACGGCGGTGCCGTCGGAAATTTCAGTGGTAAAATAACGGTGCGGCATGGTTCCTCCTTGAGCGTCCCTGCCCTCTCCGTCATTGCTCACGCAATGCCACCTCTCCCAAAGGGAGAGGCTTTTGCCTGCCCGTTACGTCTTTGGCTCTCCCTTTGGGAGAGCTGGACGCGAAGCGGCCTGAGAGGGCAAGCCCGTTAAAAATTTTACGCTTTTTTGCAGACGATGCACTCCCAGCCGCGCTTCTCCTTCACTTCCAGCACGGCGAGGCCGGCGGCTTCCAGCGCAGCGATGACCTCATCCTTCCGGCTGTCGATGATGCCGCTGGCAATGAAGACGGCGTCGTCGGCCATCAGGCCGGGGACGGCGGGGGCCAGGGACATGATGGCGTTGGCCACGATGTTGGCTGTGATGATGTCGTACTTGCCGCTGGCCTTGTCGGACAGATCGCCCACGAGGACGGTCAGCTTGTCGGCCACGCCGTTGAGGGCGGCGTTCTCGCCGGCGGTGCGGACGGCCACGGGATCGATGTCCACGCCCTCAGCCACGGCTGCGCCCAGCTTGAGGGCTGCGATGGCGAGGATGCCGCTGCCGGTGCCGATGTCCAGCACCCGCTCGCCGCCCCTGACCCGCTCGTCCAGCACTTCGAGGCAGAGGTTGGTGGTCTCATGGCCGCCGGTGCCGAAAGCAAGGCCCGGGTCGAGGATGAGCTTGACGCGGTCGGTGTCGTAGTCCTGCCAGGACGGCACGATGGCGAGGCGCTGGCCCACGTCCATCGGGTGGTAATACTTGCGCCAGCCGTTCTGCCAGTCCTCCTGCTCCACGCCCTCGGTCTCAGAGGTGTAGGGGATGCCTGCAGCCTCCATCCGGGCCGCGATGAGGGCCAGCGTCTCCACCGGCGAAGCGCCCGGCTCGAGGTACATATGGATGATGACGGTGTCCCGGGGCTTGTCCAGCAGCTCCTGCTCGATGAGGTCCACGTGGGCGATCTGCTCCACCTGCTCCTCGATGTCGCTGTAGTCTTCGATATAAATGCCGCCCTCCGCGATCATGGTGGCCACGGCCTCAGCGGCCTCGGCGTCGGCTTTGGATACGGTCAGGCGAATATCAGTCCATTCCATAAGGATGCTCCTTCCGTGTATTGGGGATATACTGCCTTTATAGTACCCGATTCCGGCCCGGGATGCAAGCTCTCGGGCCGAAAGATGCCCGAAAAGGCTTTCTTTTTTCCCGGCAGTATGTTAATATGGTGTTGTACCCGGACTGGGTCCGGGCGGCTTCCTGCCGGAAGCGCCCGCCGCATCGTTCCCCAAAGGAGGAATTATCGTATGTTTTTGGGAATGGATATTTACAGCTGGATCGCCGCTATCGTCATCGCGCTCATCGTCACATTCCTTCCGATCACGCTGCCGTTCAAGATCGTTCTCGCCATGGTGGCCATGGCCTGCTTCTACTTTGGACGCAAGTATTATCACAACCATAAGAACGGCGGGGCAAAGACGCCCAGCATGAGCTCTGCCGAGAGCGAGGCACTGGCCTCCGGCATCCTGAAAGCCCTCGGCGGCAAGGATAATATCGCCAAGGTGGACTACTGCGCCACCCGCCTCCGCTTTGAGGTACACAGCTACGCCTCCGTGGACGAGGCCGCTGCCAAGGCCGCAGGCGCAGAGGGCGTCATCCGCCCGGCCAAGAACGCCTGCCAGGTGGTTATCAAGGGCGATGTGCAGGCTGTGTACGATGCCCTGCGCAAGCAGCTGTAACGAAGAAGCTGTTTTCTTACGCAAACAGCTTCTCGAACACCGCCGGGAACGGGCCGCTGCGCCCGGCCCCGGCGGTATTTTTATCGGAAAGGAATTTTGATATGAAGCCCCAGACCTTTACGTGGAAGAAACTCACCGCCGACGAGCTGACGCGGGTGTATCTGGACGAGATGCGCCGCGACTTCCCGCCCAGCGAGCTGAAACCCCTGAGCATGATACTGAACAGTGAAGCCGTCGGCATGGCCCACACCTGGGGCGTGTTCGAGGGGGAGACGCTGGTGTCCTATCTGCTGATGGTGCAGCCTATGGGCTGTGAAGTGAGCCAGCTGGACTATTTCTCCGTCCTGCCCGCCTACCGCAGCACCGGCATTGGCGCAAAGCTGCTGGCCGCTCTGCCCGCCCACGAGGAGGGCGCAAAGGCCATCCTCATCGAGGCCGAGTGTCCCGAGAAGGCTGACGACGAGGCCATGGCCGTCCGGCGTCTGGGCTTTTATGCCCGCTGCGGGGCCGTTGACACCGGCTGGACGGAGCATCTTTTCGACGCATGGTTCCGGGTGCTGGTCCTGCCTGCCGAGGGGGAGACACTGGATGCGGAGACCGCCAACAAAGAGCTGGCCGACTGCTACAGCCGGGTGATGGGCGCGGACAAGTGGCGCAGATATGTCCGGCTCTACCGCCCGGACGGCACGGAAGAGAAATTCTGATTCGATCATAGGGTCTGAAAGGCTGCTTTACGTTCTGTGAAGCAGCCTTTTTTGCACCCCTCAGCGGGCGGGATGCACAAACGAACGTGCAGATCTTTGACAGTTTGACCGGAAATGTAAAATCGAGTGTTCTGTTTTCCACACCGGCTTTACCAGAGGATGACAGCAGCGCAAAAACACCGCACAAAGCTTTACCTGCATTTTGCGCCGCCATGGTCGCAGCCGGATGGGCGGTGCGCTACAATAAAGGCGTCCCAAGAGAGATACAATGAGGAAAAGGAAAACAGCCCGGCCAGAACAAAAGGGCCGGCCCAGTTGAAGGAGATATTATGATGAAAAAGATCACTCGTCGTTCGTTCCTGTCCATCTGCGGCGCCGCTGCCGCTGCTGCTGCCCTGACCGCCTGCGGCGGTGCAGCTTCTTCCACTGCTGCCTCTTCTGCCGCCGCATCCAGCACCGCAGCTTCCGCTTCTTCTACGGCTGCGCTGTCCGGCAATGTCGCCACCGGCGGTTCCACCTCTATGAAGAACGTCATCGCCGCCCTGACCGAGGGCTTCGCTGAGCTCGAGCCGGATGTCACCATCAGCTATGACCCCACCGGTTCCGGCGCAGGCATCACCGGCGCTGCCGATAAGACTCTGGACATCGGCCTTTCTTCCCGCGCCCTGAAGGCTGACGAGACCGGCGTCACCGGCACCATCGTAGCTCTGGACGGCATCGCCATCATCGTCAACAAGGACAGCAAGGTCGAGGACCTGACCGTTGACCAGCTCAAGCAGATGTTCACCGGCGGGATCACCAACTGGTCCGAGGTCGGCGGCGACGACGGCGAGATCGTTCTGGTGGGCCGCGAGGCTGGCTCCGGCACCCGCGATGGCTTCGAGAGCATCGTGGACGTCAAGGATTCCTGCAAGTATGCGCAGGAGCTGACGGCTACCGGCGCTGTCATCAGCGCTGTGGAGGCCAATCCTCTGGCCATCGGTTATGCTTCCCTGTCTGCTGTGGGCGACACCGTCAAGGCTGTGACCGTCGGCGGCGTGGAGTGCAGCGAAAAGACCGTCAAGGACGGCAGCTATGAGGTGCAGCGCCCCTTCGTGTTCGTCACCAACGACTCCGTCACCCTCTCCGCTCAGGCTCAGGCGTTCTTCGACTTTGCTGCCAGCACTGACGCTGCCGACCTCATTCGCACCGCAGGCGCTGTGCCGGTGAACGAGTGATTTTGCGAGGGGATCCCTCAGGTGTTTTTATGAAAAAATTCGAGCTGCCCCGCACCCCGGCCCAATGGCTGGAAGCTGTCATGAATGCCATCTTCTTCCTCTGCGGCATCCTCGCCGTGGGCTGCGTGGCTGTCATTACCATCTATATGTTCCTGTCGGGCCTGCCCGCCATCGGAAAGATCGGCCCGCTGAACTTCCTCTTCGGCACTGAGTGGGCCTCCACGGCGTCCGAGCCGAAGTACGGCATCCTGCCCTTCCTGCTTTCGAGTATTTACGGCACCCTGGGCGCGTCCCTCATCGGCGTGCCGGTGGGCCTGCTGACAGCAGTGTTCCTCTCGAAAGCGGCAGCTCCCGGTGTGCGCAATGTGGTCGTCACGGCGGTGGAGCTGCTGAGCGGCATCCCCAGCGTGGTGTTCGGTCTGCTGGGCATGCAGGTGCTGGTGCCTGCGGTGGCGAAAGTCTTCGGCAAGGCGTCGGGCGCCTGCCTGCTGTCGGCCATCGTGGTGCTGTCCATCATGATCCTGCCCAGCATCGTGTCGGTGTCGGTGACGGCCCTCAACGCCGTGCCGCCCGAGTATGAGCAGGGCAGTCTGGCACTGGGTGCGACCGATACGGAAACGTGGTTCAGGATCAGCATCCCGGCGGCCAGGAGCGGCATTGCAGCCGGTATCGTTCTGGGCATCGGCCGCGCCATCGGCGAGGCAATGGCCGTCATGATGGTGGCAGGCAACAGCCCCAATATGCCGGACAGCCTCTTCCGCAGCGTCACCTTCCTGACCACGGCCATCGCCAAGGAGATGAGCTACGCCAGCGGCCTGCAGAAGCAGGCGCTGTTCAGCATCGCGCTGGTGCTGTTCGTCTTTATCATGGTCATCAATGTGCTGCTCAACGCTGTGCTGAAGGGAGGAAACAGGGATGAAAAGTGACTTCTCCCCCTCCCGCCGCACATGGAACGTCATCATGACCGCGCTGGTCTGGGCGGCGGCAGTGCTGGTCATCGCCCTCACGGTGGGCGTTATCGGACTGGTACTGGTGCGGGGCATCCCCCACATCAGCTGGGGATTCCTTTCCACCACCGCCAGCGTCCTCAAAGGCACCGACGGCATCCTGCCTGCCATCCTCAACACGTTCTATGTCATCCTGCTCACCCTGCTCATCGTCCTTCCGCTGGGCGTGGGCGCGGCAGTTTACCTCACGGAGTACGCCTCCAACCGGAAGCTCATTGAGGTCATCGAGTTCACAAATGAGACGCTGGCGGGCATTCCCAGCATCATCTACGGCCTCGTGGGTATGCTGGTCTTCGCCCAGACAATGGGCTTTAAGACCTGCCTGCTCTCCGGCAGCCTGACGCTGGTGGTCATGAACCTGCCCACCATCATCCGTACCACGCAGGAGTCCCTCAAAACGGTGCCGCAGGGCTACCGGGAGGGCGCTCTGGGCCTCGGCGCGGGCAAGTGGCACATCATCCGAACCATCGTGCTGCCCTGCAGCATCGACGGCATCGTCACCGGCTGCATCCTGGCCGTGGGCCGTATCGTGGGTGAGAGCGCGGCCCTGCTCTTCACCGCCGGTGCGGCGGAAGTTATTGCGGGCAGCATCGCCAAGGCTTACACATCCAACGGCGCGACCCTCTCCGTCCTGCTCTATCTGCGGGCCTTCGAGGACGGCGACTTCGCCTCCGCCTGGGGCATCGGCGCAGTGCTGCTGGTCCTGGTGCTTCTCATCGACCTCGCAGCCCGTCTGGCAAAAACAAAGCTCAAACAGAAACAGTAAGGGGTATTTTATGGATAACAATATGCCGGTCATCTCGGCAAAAAATCTGAACCTCTGGTACGGCGACTTCAAGGCCCTCAAGGGCATCTCGCTGGACGTGGGCGAACAGGAGATCACTGCCCTCATCGGCCCCTCGGGCTGCGGCAAATCCACCTTCCTCAAGACCCTGAACCGGATGAACGACCTTGTGCCGAACGTCCGCATCGAGGGCGACGTCCGGCTCCGGGGCGAGGATATTTTCTCGAAGGAGATGCAGCTGACCGACCTGCGCCGCCGCGTGGGCATGGTCTTCCAGAAGGCGAACCCCTTCCCCATGAGCATCTACGACAATATTACTTACGGCCCCAGGCTCCACGGCGTCCGCAATAAGGCGGAGCTGGATGAGCTGGTGGAAAGCTCCCTGCGGGGTGCTGCCCTCTGGGACGAGGTGAAAGACCGCCTGAAAAAGAGCGCGCTGGGCCTCTCCGGCGGCCAGCAGCAGCGCCTGTGCATCGCCCGGGCTCTGGCTGTCAAGCCCGAAGTGCTGCTGATGGACGAGCCCACCAGCGCCCTCGACCCCGGCTCTACCATGAAGGTGGAAGAGCTGATGAGCGAGCTGAAAAAGAACTACACCGTGGTCATCGTCACCCACAACATGCAGCAGGCGGCCCGTATCAGCGACCGCACGGCCTTCTTCCTGCTGGGTGAGCTGGTGGAGTGCGGCCCCACGAGCGAGATTTTCAGCACCCCGAAGGATAAGCGCACCGAGGACTACATCTCGGGCCGCTTCGGTTAAAAAGGAGGGTTTGCGATATGAGCACACGCACACAGTACGAAGCCGACCTCGCGGCCCTGAAGGGATCGCTGGCCAGGATGAGCCGGCTCTCAGCCGACGCGGTGGAAGATGCACTGGAAGCCCTCTGCACGGCGGACGCCGAGGAAGCAAAGGGCATCATCAAGGGCGACACCGAGGTCGACCGGATGGAGCGGGACATCGAGCACCGCTGCATGACCCTGCTGCTGCGTCAGCAGCCGGTGGCAGGTGATCTGCGCTTTATCTCTGCTGCCATGAAGGTGGTGACAGACGTGGAGCGCATCGGTGACCATGCCGCCGACATCGCGGAGATCGTCCCCCATCTGGCCGGCGTCCGCAAGGCGGGCGACCCCGCCGTGAGCAGGAGCATTGAGATGGGCCGCAAAGCCCACAAGATGCTGCAGGACGCCATGAGCGCCTTTGCGGCAGAAGATGAGGCGGCGGCAAAAGCCGTCATCGACGCCGACGACGCGGTGGACTACGACTTCAACACCATCAAGCGGATGCTGGCGGCGGAGATCGCCGCCGACCCCGGCAAGGTGGACGCCGCGCTGGATGTGCTGATGGTCATCAAGTACCTCGAGCGCATCGGCGACCACGCCGTGAACATCGCCGAGTGGGTGGAGTTCCTGCGCACGGGCCGGTATCACCACGAGAAGATGTTCTGAGTTCTGTTTTCCTCTTTTTCTTTTCCTGAAAAGCTGCTGCCCGAGGCGGGCGGCAGCTTTTGCTTTGTCGAGACCCCGTCTGAAAAATTTTGGAGTTTTTTCTTGTCTTATGCAATTTCCGGCCCGGATGCGCCGTATTATAGGCAGAAGCCTCCCAACAGAGGGACGCTTATGAGACCTGAGCGCGGCCCGGCTCCGACATCCCCCATGTCTCCGGCTGCGCCGCAACGGAGGATACCGATGAACACCAAGAATTTCCCGCTGGAAGCCCACGGCGCGGCCGTCAGCCGCGAAGAACTGGTGCAGGCGGCTTTGGATGAGATCACCCAGAATTACCGCGAGGCCAGCCTCTCCAATGTGGCCCGCAGCTACGGCGTCTCTCTGGCCTACGTCAGCGAGTGCGTCCGGGCGCAGACAGGCCGTACTTATAAGGAATTGCTCCAGAAGCACCGGATGGAGACTGCCGCCCGCCTGCTGCGCCGCAGCGACTGGAACATCCAGCGGATCATCACCTATGTCGGCTACGAGAACACCAGCTATTTCTACCGCCTGTTCCACGAGCGGTACGGCCAGAGCCCCCGTGAGTACCGTCAGAGCCGCGCGGCCCGAACCCGCACACCGGCCTGACCTTTGAGCACACCGCGAAAAAAGACGTCCCGTGTCTGCGGGACGTCTTTTGATGTCTTAAGATGGAAAAACGATGCAGAGTGTGTTACAATAAAAGCCAGACCTGAAAAATGCGGGAGTGCGCTGCGGCGCACGGAAAGAGAAGGTGGAAACGGAATGTTTCGTGGAGCACGGCGCTCTGATCTGGAGCAAATTTTAGAGATCTATGCCCATGCCCGGAAAGAAATGGCGGATTCGGGCAACCCGACCCAGTGGGGCGACAGCTATCCGCCGCAGGAGATGCTGGAAGAAGACATCGACTCCAACCGGCTGTTCGTCTATACGGTGAACGGCTGTCTCGAGGCGGTGTTTGCCTTCATCCTCGGGCCGGACCCCACCTACGCGAAAATCGAAGACGGCCAGTGGCTCAACGATGAGGTGCCTTACGGCACCATCCACCGGCTGGCCTCGACGGGTGACCGCAGGGGTGTGGCGTCTGAGGTCATCGCATGGTGCCTCGAGCACTGTGAGAGCCTGAGGGCCGACACCCACGCCGACAACAAGATCATGCAGCATCTTCTCGAGAAGAACGGTTTTGCCCGCTGCGGCATCATCCATGTGGAAGACGGCACGCCCCGCGTCGCCTACCAGAAGCTGTCGGCCACCGTACACATGCAGGAAGAATAAGGAGGGACTGGCATGAAGATCACACAGGTAAAGCTGGGCCGCATCTCGACCCCGCTCCGCGTCCCCTTCAAGACAGCGCTGCGCACCGTGAGCAGCGTGGAGGACGTCATCGTTGAGCTGCACACCGACACCGGCGCGGTGGGCTACGGTGAGGCACCTCCCACCGGCGTCATCACCGGCGACACCACCGGTGCCATCATCGGCGCCATCCGCGACCACATCGCCCCGGCCATCCTGGGCCGCGGCCTCGACGAGTTCGAGGATCTGACCGCCGCCGTGCAGAAGGCCCTCGTCCACAACACCAGCGCCAAGGCTGCCGTGGATATGGCCCTGTGGGACCTGCTGGGCCAGAAGTACAGCGCCCCGGTCTACCGGATGCTGGGCGGCGCGCGCAGCAATATCGTGACGGACATCACCATCAGCGTCAACCCGCCCGAGGAGATGGCCCGGGACGCCCGCACCGCCATCCAGCGCGGTTATGACTGCCTGAAGGTCAAGGTGGGCATCGACCCGGAGCTGGACGTGGCCCGTCTGGCCGCCGTCCGCGAGGCCGTGGGCAAGGACGTCAAGCTCCGCATTGACGCCAATCAGGCGTGGAATGCAAAGCAGGCTGTCCGCATCCTCGACCAGATGCAGGAGAAGGGCCTGGACATCGAGTTCGTTGAGCAGCCTGTCCCGGCGGCTGACCTCGAGGGGATGCAGTACGTCACCCGCCACGCCAGTGTGCCGGTGCTGGCCGATGAGAGCGTGTTCAGCCCGGCGGATGCCCTGCGCATCATGCAGACCGGCGCAGCCGATTTCGTGAACATCAAGCTGATGAAGTGCGGCGGCATCACCAACGCCCTCCGCATCGCCTCGGCGGCAGAGGTCTACGGCGTGGAGTGCATGATCGGCTGTATGCTGGAAGCCAAGATCTCGGTCAACGCAGCCGTGGAGCTGGCCTGCGCCAAGAAGATCATCACCAAAGTGGACCTGGACGGCCCGGTGCTCTGCAGCGAGGACCACATCCTCGGCGGCGCGGTCTTCGACGAGAAGAATATCACCGTCTCGGATGCACCCGGCATGGGCATCCAGGGTTTCGTCCCCGGCAAAGTGACCTATCTGGACGACTGAAAGATCAGAAAAAATAAATAAGAATGACTACCCCCCGGCAGACGAACTCTGCCGGGGGATTTTTCTGCCCTAAGCGGTGAAATATTTCAGATATGTATTTCTGTGGCGCACACATAAGGCGGCGCGGAGAAAGGCCGAAAACGAAAAAATCTGCCGAAGCAGCCCGAAAAATTCACTGAAAACCTTTGACTTTTCTTCCGTGTGTGCTATAATAACAACTGTCTTTGAGTAAGAGACAGGAAAGGTGTGCGTCGAGGACGCACAAATACAGAGGAGTGTTCTATATGATGAATGGTGCAAAAGCCATTGCGAAGAAGTACAATGAGGTCAGCCTCATCCTTCGCATCGTCGTCGGTCTGGTCATCGGCGCGGTGCTGGCGCTTGCGGTGCCGGGTGCAGGCTGGGTCGGCGAGCTGGGCAGCCTGTTCGTCGGCGCACTGAAGGGCATCGCTCCGGTGCTGGTGTTCGTCATCGTGGCGAGTGCGCTGGCACAGGGCAGCTCCAAGCTGGACCGCCGCTTCGGTACGGTCATCTGGCTGTACATGCTCACCACCTTCCTTGCGGCGGCGATCGCTTCGATCACCAGCTTCATGTTCCCTGTGTCGGTCGTTCTGGCAGACGCTGCTCAGTCGGACGTGGTGCCGCAGGGTCTGGGCGAGGTGCTGAGCACCCTGCTCACCAACTTCGTCGCCAACCCCGTCAGCTCTCTGATGAGCGGCAACTACATCGGCATCCTGTTCTGGGCCTGCATGTTCGGCCTTGCCATGAAGAACATCGGCTCTGACACCACCAAGAAGTTCCTTGCCGATACCGCCGACGCTGTGTCGCAGGTGGTGCGCTGGATCATCAATCTGGCGCCCTTCGGCATCATGGGTCTGGTGTACACCAACGTGGCCGGCAACGGTCTGGCCATCTTTACCCAGTACGGCAAGCTGCTGGCCCTGCTGGTGGGTACCATGCTCTTCATGGCGTTCATCGTTTCGCCCTTTATCATGTTCATCTATCTGCGCTGCAACCCGTATCCTCTGGTGTTCCGCTGCCTGAAGGAGTCCGGCCTGACCGCTTTCTTCACCCGCAGCTCTGCGGCCAACATCCCCGTCAACATGGCCCTGTGCGAGAAGCTGGGCCTCGATAAGGATATGTATTCCGTCTCCATCCCTCTGGGCGCTACCATCAATATGGATGGCGCGGCTATCACCATCACCATCATGACGCTGGCTGCGGCCAACACGCTGGGCATCCCCGTGACCCTGCCTGCCGCCATCGTCCTGAGCGCCATGTCCGCTCTGGGTGCCTGCGGCGCTTCCGGCGTGGCCGGCGGCTCTCTGCTGCTCATCCCCATGGCCTGCTCCCTGTTTGGCATCTCCAACGATGTGGCCATGCAGATGGTCGGTGTCGGCTTCATCATCGGCGTGATCCAGGACTCTGTGGAGACTGCGCTGAACTCCGCCGGCGACGTGGAGTTCGCCGCGACCGCCGAGTATCATCAGTGGCTCAAGCAGGGCAAGCCCCTGCCGGAGTTTCTGACCGGGAAGAAGTAAAAACAACATCCCAAGCAAAAATAAGATCCCGCTGATTTCATGGTGTGTACCAGAAGTCAGCGGGATTTTTTTGCAAAAAATGGGGGACCAACCAAAGCCGGTCCCTTGAAAGCAATATGCTTTTGTGCTACATGACATATTATACAGAACACCATATAATATGTCAAGATTGATTTTCGTATAGAAATTGTACGATCTTCTTTACAAATTCATAACTTGAAACAATGGAAGCGTTCTGAGCAAAGTACTCTTTTCGGGAGCAGAATCTCGTAAAAAACAACTCATACAGATTCTGATAGGTATATTTTTTTGTAGAAGCCGATGTACAAACGCGGTCGAACAAATACAGGAGTGCAACAAAATCGTGAATAACCGGATTTGACAATTTTGTTTTACGGGATTTGGATTTTTTAAGGGCGGGAACGCGGGAAGCAAAACTATCGACCTGATTTGTAAGAGAGACTGTCGGAATGGAATAGGGGCGATGAAGGCTGTTGAGGATACAATTGTTATGCGCCGCTGCATTGCGGATGCTCCTTGCGGGGATCAGAAGATTGCATATCTTGTTGTTCCAGCCATAATTTTCAGCACTGTACAATTTATAGAGATTGATAAACTGTCCGAAAGATAAGACCTCGATCGCATTCCAGACTGCATAGCCCTCAGAGTCCATTTTGAGAACAAGGTCATTACAATAGGAATTTGACGCTTTTCGCAAAATCTCATCCTTTATAGCCTGATACTGTGCAAAGAAGTGACGCATCAGGTCATAGCCGTTTTCAGAGTCATTCTGGCTGATCTCAGCAATCAAGCCGACCTTCAGAAAGTGTTCTACATCCAGTGCAATGGAAAGAATCTGCTTTCGCAAGAGAGCATCAAGGATGGAAAGCTCCTGTAGATACGCAAAATCGAGTTGGATGTATTTTCCGGTCTGAGGGTCTTTATCGTAATTTTTTGCAAATGATTTGACCTTGAAAAAGTAATTCCGCTGGGACAGAAACTGAGCTGCCTCTGCTTCAGAACAAAGACGGAAGGTAATGCCACAGTGGTCGCGCATATAGTTGACCTGATCGGGAATCGATAGTTTGGGCCGTTGAGGCATGATAAATGTCCCCTTTTCGTGAATTTACGGAAATTGTATCATAAAACAGAGGACTTTGCAATCGGACGCGACTTGAAGCCTTTAGTCCATGAGCCTTGCCTTCTGCAGAGCGGTGATGATGAGGGGGATGAGCACCAGCTGTGCGATGATGCCCGGCACAGCGGTGAAGAGCGCACCGGACAGGAAGGCCGAGAACGGGAAGCTGGAGCCGGACAGGCCCGCCAGCACGAAGCGGACCGCGCCCCAGACGAGGCGGCCAGCTACCATGGCTGCCGCGAGGGTGGCGTAGGTCATGGGCAGGGTGTGCTTCACCCGGCGGTAGAGCCAGCCGGACACGGCGCCGTAAGCTGCCAGCTCAAAAGCCATCGAAATGGCGATGGGGAACATCGGGGGCATCCCGAAGAGCACCGAGCGGAGCAGCGGGGCCGCGAAGCCCACAGCCAGACCCCAAGGTCCGCCCAGCACGAAGCCGCAGAGCAGGATGGGGAAATGCATCGGGCAGAGCATATTGCCTACCTGCGGCAGATGGCCCGTCACCATGGGCAGCACGAAGGCCAGTGCCAGAAAGAGTGCGGCCAGCACGACATTGCGGGCCGGAGAAGCGTTTTTGGTTTTCATCTGTTTCCTCCTGTGACTGCGCCGCAGAAAAACAAAAAAAGGGGCCTGCCAGTCGGCTTGCAAGCCAACGGCAGACCCCTTCATGGCGTCTGTTTCAAAAATGCGGCGGCTGAAAATAGTGTAAGGCGGGCTTCGGCCCGCAGGCCCGGCTTCCTGCCGGAAATCGTGAAAATTATAGCAGAGTGCCGCAGGATTTGTCAAGACAGCCTCCGGACAGACTGCAAATTGACCAAAAAAGAAAGCGTTTGGAGCAGTTTTTGACCGCCTGTGTACATTTTGCTGAAAGAAGCTTGACCTTTTTGCACAGAATAGATAATATAAACTTGAATTATAGCGCAATGGGGCGGCGGGAGCTGTGCCTTGCGCGGCTGTATACTTGCAACTTCTGAGGTTCATACGGGAGGACCATCATGACAAATGCAGAAAAGCTTACCCTTGCCAAGCACGCCTGTCACATCCGCATGGGCGTGATCGAGGGAACTCACAGCGCCAAGTGCGGCCATCCGGGCGGCAGTCTGGACATCGCCGAGGTGCTGTCTTACCTCTACTTCGTGGATATGAACATCGACCCCAAGGAGCCGAAAAAACCGGACCGCGACCGCTTCGTGCTGTCCAAGGGCCATGCGGCTCCGGCACTTTACGCCACGCTGGCCGAGCGCGGGTTCTTCCCGGTGGAAGACCTCAAGACCCTGCGCAAGATCGGCAGCTACCTGCAGGGCCACCCCAACATGAATGAGACTCCGGGCGTGGATATGTCCACCGGCAGTCTGGGTCAGGGCGTGTCTGCCGCCTGCGGCATGGCTCTGGGCGCAAAGCACAGCGGCAAGCCCATCAATGTCTACACCATCCTCGGTGACGGTGAGGTGGAAGAGGGCGAGTGCTGGGAGGCTTTCATGTTTGCCGCCCACTATAAGCTCTCCAACCTCTGCGTCATGCTGGACCGCAACCACCTCCAGATCGACGGCACCACCGAGACGGTCATGAACAGCGCCCCGCTGGAAGAAAAGCTCAAGGCGTTCAACTTCAACGTCCTGACCATCAACGGCCACGACTACGACCAGATCGAGTCCGCCATCAAGGCGTTCCACGCCGAGAATGACAAGCCCACCTGCATCATTCTGGACACCGTCAAGGGTACTGGCGTCTCCTTTATGACCAACTCTGTGGATTGGCACGGCAAAGGCCCCAACGACGAGGAGTACGCTGTGGCCATGCAGGAGCTGAACGCAGCCTACGCCGCGCTGGAACAGGAGGAGAAGTAAGATGGCAGATGTGAAAATGATCGCTACCCGCGAGAGCTACGGCAATACTCTGAAAGCACTGGCCGCTGAGGGCCACGACGACCTGGTGGTCCTGGACGCCGACCTCGCTGCCGCTACCAAGACCGGTATGTTCCGCAAGGCTCACCCGGACCGCCACTTTGACTGCGGCATCGCCGAGGCCAACATGATGGGCGTCGCCGCCGGCCTGTCCACCATGGGCTATGTTCCCTTCGTGTCCAGCTTTGCGATGTTCGCTGCGGGCCGTGCCTTTGAGCAGATCCGCAACTCCGTGGCCTACCCCCACCTGAACGTGAAGATCGGCGCTACCCACGGCGGCATCTCCGTCGGTGAGGACGGCGCTTCCCACCAGTGCTGCGAGGACTTCGCCCTCATGCGCAGCCTGCCCGGCATGACCATCATCTGCCCCGCCGACGACGTGGAAGCACGCGCGGCTGTCCGCGCCGCCTACGAGATGCAGGGACCTGTCTACCTTCGCTTTGGCCGTCTGGCGGTTCCCGTGTTCCACGACGAGGCCAACTATCACTTCGAGATCGGCAAGGGCGAGCAGCTCACCGAGGGCAGTGATATTGCCATCGTGGCCACCGGCCTGATGGTCAACGAGGCCCGCAAGGCCGCCGAGACCCTGGCCGCCGAGGGCATCCACGCCCGCGTCATCAACATCCACACCATCAAGCCTCTGGATGAGGACATCATCCTCAAGGCTGCCAGGGAGTGCGGCAAGATCGTCACCGCCGAGGAGCACAACGTCATCGGCGGTCTGGGCGAGGCTGTCTGCTCCCTGCTCAGCGAGAAGCTGCCTACCCCTGTCCGCCGCGTCGGCGTGCAGGACAAGTTCGGCTGCTCCGGCCCCGCATGGGACCTGCTGAAGGAGTATGGTCTGGACGCTGCCACCATCTGCAAGACTGCAAAGGAAATGCTGGGCAAGTAAGCTCTTTCTCTGAAATAACGAACGCCGCTGTGCATTGCACGGCGGCGTTTTTGCATCTCACAGAGCTTTTATCAGCTTTTCTCTCTCGGCGTACACCTCGGCGAAGACTTTGCGCAGGGTGCATATCTCGGGGCGGGGGTCATCCCGCAGGGTCAGCAGGCGGGTGTCCGGGATGGACAGATGCAGCGGGATGTGCCACCCGGCAGGGAAAGCCGGGTATATCATCGGGCAGAGGAACATCCCCCGCCCGGCCAGAAGCTCGGCGTAGACCGATTCGTAGTTTTCCACCATCCGCCAGACCGGTGTGGAATAGGGCATCCCCGGCTGCTTCCGGGCGAAATCCACCATGTCCTGATAGAGGGGCTCGTAAAATATCTGCTGCCCGGCAAGGTCAGAAAGCTCGACGCTGCTTTGGCCGGAGAATGGGTGCTCCGGCGCGGCGATGAGGTAAAACCGGTTGCCGATGATGGTCTCACAGCGGATCTCTGGCGGCAGCGGGCCGAAGGGAAGGTAGAGCGCCGCGTCTGCCTCGGTGCAGAGCATGTGGTGGTAGCTGGAGGGGACAGGCGTGGTGTCCACTTTGAACTCATAGCCCGGCAGCGCGGCGTGGAGCCTCGCCATCAGGATGGGGTAGATGGGGTCCCGCTGCAAAAGCACCGGCGGCAGGCGGAGGGTCAGGGTGTGGTGGGTGCCGAAGCCTTTCAGCGCCGTGCGGGCGTTGAGGATGCCGCGGTAGAGGTCTTCCGCATGGGGCAGCAGGGCGCGGCCTGCCTCGGTGAGGGCCACCTGCGTCGTCGTGCGGCGGAACAGTGCGGCGTCCAGCTCCTTTTCGAGGCTGCGTATCTGGTAGCTCAGGGCGGGCTGGGTGCAGTAGAGTTCCCGCGCGGCGGCGGAGAAATTCAGCGTCCGGCTCACGGTGAGAAAGCAGAGAAGCTGGTGCTCGTTCATGACAAAAAACTCCTTTCCGGCGGCGGGACATCCGTACAGCCTCAGTATAGCAGGAAATAGGGTACTTATAAAGCTTTTTTATCAGGATGCTTAAGATTTTTTAATTCCCTTTTACTTCGTTATATTTTATACTATCTCTCGGAAGAACGATTTTCTGCCTGAAAACGTCGAAAGAAGAAAGAGTAAGGAGCATTCCAGATGAAAAAGATCTCTCGTAAAGGCTTCCTGAAGGTTGCCGCCGCTGCCGCTATGAGCGGCGTTACCGCCAGCGCACTGGCCGCCTGCAACGCAGGCTCTTCCAGCAGCACTGCCGCCTCCACCGGCGAGGCCATCTACACCCCCGGCACTTACACCGGCACCGCCACCGGCATCGGTGAGGTGAAGGTCACCATGACCTTCAGCGAGACCGCCATCACCGACGTGGTCATTGACGCCTCCAACGAGACCGAGAGCATCGGCGGCGTGGCAGCCCCCACCCTGAAGGACGCCCTGATGGCGGCTCAGAGCACCGAGATCGACAACATCTCCGGCGCTACCATCACCACCAACGCCGTCAAGAAGGCCGCCGCAAGCTGCATCGAGCAGGCAATGGGCGTCCACACCGCAGGCGGCGACACCGCTGCATCTTCCTCCGATGAGGACTGGCTGGGTACCGAGCCGGAGATCGACGAGAGCAAGGTCGCCAAGACCGTGGACGTGGATGTGGCAGTCGTGGGCTGCGGCATCGCAGGCGTTGCCGCCTGCCGCAGCGTCGCCGAGGACGGCGGTCTGGTGGCTGCTTTCGAGAAGGCCGACGGCCCCCAGTGCCGCAGCGGCGAGTACGCCGTCATCAACGGCAAGGTGCAGGCCAAGTGGGGCCGCGACACCTGGACCCGCGAGCAGATCGACGACATCATCGACTCCCACATGGTGGAGAGCACCTACCGCTGCAAGCGCAGCATCATGAGCAAGTGGGCCCACAACATCGGCGACGCCTTCGACTGGTGGGTGGAGGCAAACCCCGACCTGTATTACGCCGAGACCACCCGCAGCGCTATCCCCGACGAGAACGCGGAGAACTTCATCATCCCCATCTTCTACCCGCTGCCCGAGCACTACGACTGGAAGCAGGAGCGTTTCCCCTGCTACCCCACTTCCGTCGAGTTCAAGCCCGACCAGCACGTCACCGTCGAGGCCAATATGCAGAAAGCCATCGACACCGGCAATGTCCAGACCTTCTACGGCTGCTTCGTTGAAAAGCTCATCATGGAGAATGGCCGCTGCGTGGGCCTCTACGCCCGCGATGCCGCCACCGGCGAGTACATCAAGTGCAACGCCTCCAAGGGCGTCATCCTCTCCACTGGCGACTACTCCCAGAACACCAAGATGCTCAAGCACTTCTGCCCCGAGGTCATCGAGAACAACATCCAGTGCCTGTTCACCAATGTGGATGTGGAGGGCAACTTCACCAATCAGGGCGACGGCATCCAGCTGGGTATGTGGGCCGGCGCTCAGGTGCAGCAGAGCCACGCCCCGATGATCCACCACATGGGCGGCGGCGCCGACCTCGCCGGCGTGGGCGTCATGGGCAATGCAGGCTTCCTGAACCTCGACCTCAACGGCAAGCGCTTCATGAACGAGGACCTGCCCGGCCAGCAGCTGGAAAACCAGATCGAGCTGCAGAAGAACCGCGAGAGCTGGCAGATCTTCGACTCCAACTGGCCTGAGCAGCTGCCCTATATGCCCGCAGCCCACGGCGGCGCCTGCTACTATGAGGACTACGCCAGCGAGGACGAAGGCCCCAAGAACAACACCACCTACCGCAACTACAAGAGCCCCTATCAGCTGGAAGCTGCTGTGGCCGATGGCCGCGCTGTGAAGGCCGACACGCTGGAAGAGCTGGTGGCAAAGATCTACCCTGACGATACTGCCGCCCAGCAGACCGCTCTGGACTCCATCCAGCGCTACAACGAGCTGGCCAAGGCCGGTTATGATGAGGACTTCCACAAGCCCGCTTCCCGTATGTGGGCAGTCGAGAACGGCCCCTTCTACGCCGACAAGTTCACCACTGCTCTGCTGCTGGTCTGCATCGGAGGCCTCGAGAGCGACGAGGACTGCCACACCTTCGACGCCGACCGCAATGTCATCCCCGGCCTGTACGTCGCCGGCAACATCCAGGGCAACCGCTTTGCCACCGAGTACCCCATCGGCCTGAAGGGCGTCAGCCACTCCATGGCCATGTACTACGGCTACGTCGCCGGCAAGAACGCCCTGAAGGACATCTGAGCCTGAAATTGCAAAATAATTTCCAGAGCCCGGAGCAGAAAATGCCTGCCCCGGGCTTTTTATGTGACTTGCTCACGGAAAAACGCCGGAGTTTGGGGTATACTGTCCCTGTCAGATGAAAAAACGCTCTTTATGGAGGAAAACGATATGGCAGTCATCACCATCACGAAAGAAAACTTTGAGGCCGAGGTGCTGAAGAGCGCTCAGCCCGTCCTGCTCGATTTCTGGGCCGCCTGGTGCGGCCCCTGCCGGATGCTGAGCCCCATCGTGGACGAGGTGGCCGAGGAGCGCACCGACGTCAAGGTGGGCAAGGTCAATGTGGACGAGCAGCCCGATCTGGCCGCCGAGTTCGGCGTCATGAGCATCCCCACCCTGCTGCTGTTCGAGAACGGTAAGCTGGTTCGTCAGGCCGTCGGCGCACGTCCCAAGAGCGGCGTGCTGGAACTGCTGGGCTGAGAATAAAACGGCGAGGAGCCGCTGCACGGAAAACGCTGTGCGGCGGCTCCTTTTTTGCGCCTGCATCATCTCAAAGCGGGCTTTCGTGAAATCATTTCGCCTTTCTGTACAAACGCACAGAAAAATCGTATCATAAAAATGAAAACACGGCCACTTTCACACTTTACAACTTTATCTAGATAAAGTAAAATAACCTTATCATAAGACAAAAGCGCCCGGGAAAAGGCGGGGCGCAGGGGCCGGGGCGGGCATCTTCCACCAGAAGCTGCTCACCATCCGGGAGCTAAAGGAATACTTAAACGAAAATGGCGTGGAAATGCGGCTCTGAGCCCTTGCGTTTGCCCGCCGAATACGCTAAACTATAGCTGTCCCCCCTGCGGGGAAGGAGAAACATTATGGATTTGAAATTTGACGAAAAGGGTCTCATCCCTGCCATCGTGCAGGACCACTACACCAAAGAGGTGCTGACCCTCGCCTACATGAACGCCGAGACGCTGGCGCTGACCATCGCGGAGGGCCGGACGGTGTTCTGGAGCCGCAGCCGTCAGGAGATCTGGCGCAAGGGCGAGACCAGCGGCAGCGTCCAGCGTGTGGTGTCTATCACCGCCGACTGCGACGCCGACGCGCTGGTGGTGGAGGTCGTCAAGAGCGGCCCCGCCTGCCACACCGGTGCCGAGAGTTGCTTTTTCAACGAAGTGTATGTTTCCCCGGAGCTGAAGCAGTTCAGCTGGCAGGGGCTGTATGACCTCATCAAGGGCCGCAAGACCAGCCCCAAAGAGGGCAGCTACACCACCTATCTCTTCGAGAAGGGCAAAGAAAAGATCCTCAAGAAGGTGGGCGAGGAGTGTACTGAGGTCATCATCGCGGGCGAAAAGGAAGACAAGGCCGAGACGGTCTACGAGATCAGCGATCTGGCATACCATGTGCTGGTGCTGATGGTGCAGGCCGGCATCACGGTGGAGGACATCACCCGCGAGCTGGAAAAACGACACGTTATCGACCACAAGGTCAAACAGGAAAGGATGCAGTGATTCGCTATGGCAGATTATAAGAAGTCCAGTGTCCATTGTCACTCGACGATGTGCGACGGCAAAAACACCTTACAGGAGATGGCCTCCGCTGCGTGTGCGAAGGGGCTGACCACACTGGGCTTCACGGGCCATAGCTATACCCAGCGCGACCGTGAATACTGCATGAGCCCCAGCCGCACGGCCCAGTACAAGGCCACCATCGCCAAGCTCAAGACCGAGTACAAGGGCAAGGTGGACATCCTCTGCGGCATCGAGTGGGACCTGCTGAGCGAGGACAAGCGCACCGGCTACGACTACTGGATCGGCTCTGCGCACCACCTCTACGGCAAGAACACCGGCAAGTACTACGAGATCGACTTCCGTCCCCAGGATCTCCACGACTGCATCTACGACGACTTCGACGGCGACCCGCTGGCCGCTGTGGAGGCATACTTCGCCGAGGTGGAGAAGGTGGCCGCCATGGGTCCCGACATCCTCGCCCACATCGACCTCATCAAGAAGCTGAACGCTGCCGGTGAGTTCTTCGACGAGGAGTCGCCCCGCTATAAAGCCGCAGCCCTCAAGGCGCTGAATGCTGCCAAAGAGCACGGCTGCCTGCTGGAAGTGAACACCGGCGGCGTCTACCGCGGCTACCGCAAGGACTTCTACCCCGGCGCATGGCTGCTGGGCGAGTGGCAGAAGATGGGCGGCAAGGTCATCATCACCTCCGACGCCCACGATGTGGGCAGCCTGACCTTCGGCTTCGACGAGGCTGCTGCCGCCGTCAAGGCCGCAGGCTTCAAGAGTGTGGAAGTGCTGACCGTCAACGGCTTCGAGACGCAGGAGCTGTAAAATCAGATAAAATGCTTAAAGGGAGCTGTTGTGTGCAACAGCTCCCTTTTGTGGGCAAAAAAGGAGAAACCTATGACCCAGTCCCCCGCGAAAAAATCATTCTTCAACCGGAACGTCGATCTGATGAACGGCCCCATCTTCAAGAGCCTGTTCATCTTTATGCTGCCCATTCTGGTGTCGTGCCTCTTCCAGCAGCTCTATAATACCGTGGACACCATGATCGTCGGCAATGTGCTGGGCGATACCGCCCTTGCCGCCATTGGCGCCTGCGGGGCCATCTACGAGCTTCTGGTCGGATTCGGCATCGGTATCGGCAACGGCCTCGCCATCGTCGCAGCGCGCGCCTACGGGGCCGGAGACGAGGACCAGCTCAAACAGACCGTGGCGGGTTCCATCGTCATCGGCATCATCGCGTCGGCGGTCATCACGCTGGCGGGCGCGGTGGGCCTGCATCCGCTGCTGGAACTGCTGGACACCCCGGCGGAAATTTTAGAGGACGCCTACGGCTATATCATCATCATCGACCTCGGCGTCATCGTCATGTTTGCCTATAACCTCTGCGCCGGCCTGCTGCGGGCCATCGGCAACAGCTTTATGCCGCTGGTCTTCCTCATCCTCTCGTCGGTACTCAACGTCATCCTCGACCTCTGGTTCATCGCCGTGCTGGGCATGGGCGTGGCCGGTGCCGGTGTGGCGACGGTCATCTCCCAGGGCGTGTCGGTGGCGCTCTGCATCCTGTATGTCTTCCGCAGCGCCCGGCTGCTCCTGCCCGGGAAAAAGCACTTCCATGTGGAGAGCCGCCTCTATTGGGAGCTGTTCAACCAGAGCATCTCCATGGGCCTCATGAGCAGCATCGTCTCGGCGGGCTCTGTCGTTTTGCAGTACGGCATCAACGGCCTCGGTACGCTGGTCATCGCGGGCCACACCGCAGCCCGAAAGCTCTTCGCGTTCACGGATATGCCCCTGTCGGCGATGGCCTCTGCCTGCTCGACCTACGTCTCCCAGAACTACGGCGCGAACCATCCCGCCCGCGTCCGCCGCGGGATGCGGGACATCTATCTCTACAGTGTCGTGGTGGCTGTGGCTGCTGTCCTGCTCATGGCGGCAGGTGCGGAGTGGATGGTAAAGCTGGTGTCCGGCTCTTCGGAGCCGGTGGTGCTGGAAAACGGCGCACGGTATCTGGTCTGGAACGCACCCTTCTACGCCGTGCTGGGAATGCTGCTCTCCACCCGCTACGCTCTGCAGAGCATGGGCGAAAAGGTGCTGCCCCTGCTGTCCAGCGTCATCGAGTTTCTGGGCAAGATCGTCTTCGTCCTGCTCTTCATCCCCCGCTTTGAGTATAACGCGGTCATCCTCTGCGAGCCGGTCATCTGGTGCTTCATGACCATAGAACTGCTTATCGCATACCGGCATAATTCTTTCGTGTTTCCGAAGAAAAAGTGAAGATAAGCAAAAGGCTCTGCCCGAAAAAGGGGCAGAGCCTTTTATAGTTCGTGCTTGTGAGTACGCTTTTCGGCGAGCTGTTCGAAGTCCTTTTGGGCCTCCGGCAGGAATTTCAGAGTCCAATTCATTCAAATTCGACCTCATCCATGCTGTCAAGCGCAGCTTTGGTAATGCCGTTCTGCCGATAGACCTCCTCGGCGGGAATGGCATTTGCGGGGTCGAAGCCCTGCATCCGCTGGGCGGCAAGGGCAGCAAGCTTTGCGTCGTTTACTTCGTCGATGAGGCGGAGATATTCTTCCGGCGAGAGAAGGACGCACTCAGGGGAATTGTTCTTCATGACGACCTTCGCGCCCTGACGGCGGACATCTTCAAAGACCTTTCCGGCCATGCCGCGGTTGAACAGAGAGATGGGGATGGTGCTGCGCAGCGCGCTCGAAATATCTGCCATAATACATACCTCCAATCTTTTTCATCTTTAGTATATGCAAAGACAGCGAAAATGTCAAGAAAAATATCAGTTGATTCACTGCGATATAAATAGAACTCCCCGCCATGCAGCTGCACGGCGGGGAGAAAGAGGGAGGATAATTTCAGATTCAGAGGGCCGAATAGCCGAAGCTGTTCACCAGCGCGTCGATGTGCTGGCCGGCCTTGCACATGGGGCAGTCGCGGCTGTCGAAGCTGGCGTAGTCGGGCAGGCTGGAGGGGTCGAAGATGGAGGTGACCGGGATGCCCAGACACTCGTGGGTGGTGGCGAAGATGGCCGACAGGCCCGCCACGGTGCCGCCGTAGTAGTTGACCGCCTCGATGGCCGCCTGCACGGTGTAGCCGGTGGTGATGGAGGCCGACAGGATGAGGACGTGCTTGCCCCTGACCATCGGGGCGAGATTGTCGCGGAGGATGATCTGGCTGCCGCTGGTGTACTCGGGGGTGATGACGTAGATGGTCTGGTGGGCATTCATGTTGGCAAAGCCGTCTTTGGTCAGCTCGTTGGCCAGACAGGTGCCGATGACCTGTGTGCCGTCCAGACAGAGCACGGTGTCCACGATGGTGCTGTGCTGATAGGCGGCCACCAGCTCCTTGGCGACAGCCTTCGCCTCCGAGAGGCGGGCTTTCTGGGTGGTGACGTCGATGTAGTAGTTGATGTGGCTGTGGCTGGTGGCGAAGTGGCCTTTTGCCACGCGCAGGAACAGACTGCTCTTGTTGGTGGGAAGCTTTACCATATTGATCATAACTGCACACTCCTGTTCTTGTGAAATCAGGCAGGACGCCCATCCCTCAAAAGGAAACAGCGCGGCGGCACTTGCCCGGCCGCTGCGCTCCCCGGTTGGTATGTCCCTATTGTAGCAGGAAAGGCACCTTATGCACAAGACACAAAACCACTAAAAATCCTTGCTTGCGTTTTGGCAGAATGACGGACGAATGCAAACAAAAACGCCCAAGGCGTGAGCCTTGGGCGCAAAGTGCAGAAAAGAGATCACTCGAGGACAATGTTGCCAGAGTTCTCCGTGGCGGTCATCTTCCAGGTGCAGAAAGCACGGGTGTAGCCGCTGTTGCCGCTGCTGGCCTGAATGCGGGGCCAGTACTTCAGCTCGACCTTGTCGCCATCTGCAATGGTGACATTACTAATGGTGAGCTTGAAGTCCTTTGCATCCTCGCTCTCTTTCAGGTCATATTCTTCCGGATCGACCGTGATATGCCGCTTAGTGGAATTCGTTTCGGTCGTACTGTTGGTGCCGGGATCTTTGTGGGTGACGGTAAGTTCAAAGCACTCATTGGTCACATACAGAGGAACCTTTTTGGTGGTGCACTTGATGTTGACGGTGCAGGTGAATTTTTTATTGGTGCTATCATAAGCAGGTGCCTTGGTGTGCTCATCCGTGCTCTTATAGGTCTTGAAGGTACCCATCAGCTTCAGGGTGCTGCCGATTTTACCGGTCTTCTGGTACTCATCCTCACCACAGCCGGTCAGCAGGCTGGAACCAGCCACAGCCACAGCAGCGGCGGCGCTGTACTTCAGGAAAGAGCGGCGGTTGAATTCTAAGGACATGATCGTTCCTCCTTTATGCAGAAACAGATAAATTCATTGTACTGCCCCCGAAGGGCGTCTTGCCTATACAATAGGCGAAAAATAAGCAGATGTCAATGCTTTTCACAAAAATTTTGTGGGGAAGCTCTGCCCTTTATGACGGAATTTCGTCTCGGAAAAATGCCTCAGGCCTGCGTCAGGTCAGAAGAGTTCAGAGAGAAGGTAAGGCTCTTGTTTGCCACGAAGGTGGGGGTGAAGGTGACGCTCAGCTTCTGCCAGCCGGTGGGGACGCAGCAGATCAGCTGGATGTAGCCTGCGCCCTGCGGGGGCAGATTGGTGGACTCGGAGAAGCTCTGAGCGGCGGCATCATAGAGCTGGATGTAAGCGCCCACCTCGGCCTCAGCGCCGTCGCAGACAGCGGTGAAATCGGTGGTGGAGGCAGCCAGAGCGTGGAAGTACTGACGGGCGACATCGAGCTTGGTAGCCTCATCGTTCAGCGGATAGGCGGCATCCAGTTCGGCGAGGTTCTGTGCGCCGATGTTGAAGGTAGTCGCGCCGGAGCGGTTCACAGCGGTGACGAGCACAGCGACATACTCGTGATTGGGCAGGTCGGGGGTGTTGGCCATGGTAAAGACGCTGGTGAGCTGGACGCCCAGATTGTTCCAGTTGCTGACCTTGTCGCCGACCTTGACTTCGATGGCGTTGCTGGTGCTGGAGCCGCAGCCGCCCAGCATGGCAGCAGCGCCCAGAGCTGCTGCGGAGGCACCGGTACACTTGAGGAAGGTGCGGCGGGAAATTTTATTGGACATGGATGTGTCCCTCCTTGAATTCGCTTTATTATGAAGTGCGATGAAAATGTTCTGTCTTGTTTATAACATCTTTTGCACGCAGATGCAAGCAAAAAACGGCATAATTTACACTAGTTTCACAGAGACTTAAGTGCGGTCCTCTCCGGTCAGCTCCCGGGCGCGGGTCTCGCTGGTCTTGACCAGATTGAGCAGGCTGGGAGTATACAGCGGGTATTCCCGGGTCAGGCTCTCGGTGGTCATGGCGAGGCAGGACGGGTCGGCCACGCCCTCGCCGCCGGGCAGCGCTTCGCCGGCCAGCAGGGCCTCCACATTGGCCTGAGCCGAGTGCATCACAGCGTCGGAGTAGCCGGGCCAGCGCCGGGCGTCCACGCTGAACATGCTGGGAGCATTGTGGGACTCGGCGGAATAGAGCAGACGGAACATCTTGGCCACGGCGGTCATCAGGTAGGCGCTCACCTCGGTGGTCAGGGCCTTGCTGTGGCACTCGCCGATCTTGGCGTAGAGCACGTTCAGGCTGTTGGAGATGAGCTTTTTGTTCATCGTGGGCAGGACGCTGCCGTGGTAGATGTTGTCCTTCATCTTGTCGGGGTTGGGGATGTCCTCTGCCGAGAGCATCATGCCGTTGCGCTCTGCCGAACGGCCCAGCAGATAGTCGCAGGAGACATTGTAATAGTCTGCCACCCGTACCACAAAATCCAGGCCGCACTCCCGGATGCCTTTTTCGTAGTGGGAAAGCAGGGCCTGCGAAACGCCCAGATCCTCTGCCGCCTGTTTCTGGGTGATGCCGCGCTCCTTGCGCAGCAGTTTGATGATACGATTGAACTCCATGATGTTTGGCTCCTCAGATAAAAATAGGACTTCCTTGATTTTTGGTTTACAGCACGTTGATTATACACAATGGAAAACGACTTGTAAAGCGAAAAAGTGACGGTTTTTCCGCCGGAATTTCGGTGTTTTTGTCAAAGGGGTTGCTCTTTCTACCATATCTATGTTAAAATAAACCTTACCGGCATATATTTAGTGTCTGATGATGCCGGAAAAATCAGAAGAAAAGCAAGATTTGTGCGAATCAGCACAGGAATAGATAGCTCATAAGAGGTGTTTTTGCATGAAAACCTTTAAGCTCCATCTCATCCGCCACGGCCTGACTTCCGGCAACTTACAGGGCCTTTACATCGGCAGCGGCACGGACATCCCCCTGTGTGACGAGGGCCGCGCCCAGCTGGCCGAGCTGAAAGAGCGGTTCGAGTATCCGCAGGTGGATACCGTCTTCTCTTCCCCGCTCATGCGCGCCGTGGAGACGGCCAACATCCTGTTCCCCAATGCGACCCACCAGTTCTCGGTGCATGACCTGCGGGAGGCCGGTTTCGGCGCCTT